>PPYE01511037.1_pt1 | contig 365606 bp, 269 predicted proteins | sample 1559881 | NCBI WGS metagenome assembly PPYE01 (sample SAMN08240022, study PRJNA423297) | Human gut metagenome, whole genome shotgun sequencing project.
ATTTTCAGACGGTTTTTCACGATGCCGTCAAAGTGCATCAGCCGTTCCACGTCTTCGTCGGTCATTTGCGCCACTTGCGTGGCATCGAAATTGCAAAAGGCTTTGCGGTAGCCTTCCCGCTTTTTGAGGATGGTTATCCAGCTCAGTCCCGCCTGAGCACTTTCCAATACAAGAAACTCGAATAGTGTCTTGTCGTCTGTTACCGTTTTTCCCCACTCTTCATCGTGGTATTTCATATACAGCTCGTCGGTTCCGCACCAGCCGCAACGTCCGTTTGTTATGTCTTGCATAAGCGTAATTAATATATGTAATGAAGTGCTAAGATATTGTTTTCATTGCGAACAAACAAATCTATCCATTCAGAATGGACAGTTCTCATATTCTTTCTTACTTTTGCAAAAAGGTAACGGGTCGTTTGAACGCCTGAAAAACAAGAAAATTAATAATAAAGAATGGAAAAGACTTGGAGATGGTTTGGCAAGAAAGACAAGATAACCCTTGCCATGTTGCAACAGATAGGAGTGGAAGGCGTTGTCACTGCCTTGCATGAAGTTCCCAACGGTGAAATATGGACGTTGGAAGCCATTGAAGATTTGAGGGATTATATTGAATCCTTCGGATTGCGCTGGTCTGTAGTAGAAAGTCTGCCGGTGTGCGAGGCTGTCAAATATGCGGGGAGTGAGCGTGACCGATTGATAGAGAACTATAAGATAAGCCTTGCCAATCTCGGCAAGGCAGGCATCCGGACGGTATGCTACAACTTCATGCCGGTGATTGACTGGATTCGCACGGACTTGCAACATCCCTGGGAAGACGGGACATCTTCTCTTTATTTCGACAGAATCCGTTTTGCCTACTTCGACCTGATGATATTGGAACGGGAGAATGCGGAAGCCGATTATTCTCCGGAAGAGCTGGACAAGGTGGCAGAACTGGATAAGGTGATTACGGAGTTTGAAAAGGCAGAGCTGGTAGATACGATTATCGTAAAGACACAAGGATTCGTAAATGGCAACATCAAGGAAGGTGACAAGGAGCCGGTAACCCTGTTCAAGCGTTTGCTGGCGCTATACAAAGGGATAGACCGGGAGGCTCTGCGCGAGAATATGCGTTATTTCTTGTCTGCCATCATGCCGGTATGCGAGGAATATGGGGTGAATATGTGTGTACACCCCGATGACCCTCCTTTTCAGGTATTGGGGTTGCCGCGCATTGTGACAGACGAGGCAGATATTGCCTGGATACTGAGTGCAGTGGACAATCCCCATAATGGCCTGACTTTTTGCGCCGGTTCATTGAGTGCGGGTGAACAGAATGATACCCGTGAACTGGCAAGGAAGTTTGCCAGGCGTACCCACTTTGTGCATTTGCGCAGTACGAAGGCAATACCGGGTGGAAACTTTATCGAAAGTTCCCATCTGGAGGGAAGGGGACACCTCATTGATTTGATTCGTATCTTTGAGAAAGAAAATCCGGGATTGCCGATGCGTGTGGACCACGGTCGCATGATGTTGGGCGACGAGGATAAAGGGTACAATACAGGTTATTCTTTTCATGGCCGTATGCTGGCATTGGCTCAAGTGGAGGGAATGCTGGCTGTGGTAGACGATGAATTGTACGGAAAATCTGTTTGATTGATTTTAAGTTAGGCACGGATTACGCGAAAAATCATGGATATTCTTCATTTATTATCCATGATTTTTCATGTAATCCGTGTCTAAAGAATCTATTAGTGTTGTAAATCCGGCTTAATAGTTGAAAGCCCTGGATTTTACGTAAACCTTGAAGTCTTTGATTCCACCCGGTACCTCGCTTTCCATTCTGGGTAGATATTGTATGCCGGTCAGGGTGCGGGTACTACCCAAGTCAATCACGACAGAATGCGGGTATGGAGTGTCTTTTGTTGTGCTCCAATAGGTTGATTCCTGGAGGTCGAAGATTTTGTCCGCAGAACAGTTGACGTGGGATACGTCTTCGCTGTCGGCATAATTGACAATCCAGGGTTCGCGTGACAGACGTTCCCCATTCTCATCCAGCAGATACATTTCGGCAATGCAAGCCAGGTCTTTTCCATCTTGTGCACTCAAGGCTTCCAGGCAGACATAACGTCCGGTGACGGGTTGGTCGAATTTGCGTTCCTGCCAACCGTTGCCGGGATTGAAGCTGCCGGAGAGGACGGGCTGCTCACCGGACAAGTCGAGATTTTCACCCTCATTGCGGTGCGTCAGCGGTTTGGTGACGAGCAACTGGTCCAGTAATGGCTCGCTCAGTCCTTCGGACTTAACTTCTTTGGGACCGATGATGTCGAAGACAATCACTTCATTCTCACCTTTCTTCAACCAGCATCCCGGGATGTAGAGGGTCTGTTGCGGGCCGATTTCCCAAATGCGTCCCATGGCGTGCCCGTTGACGTAGACAAGTCCCTTGCCCCAAGTCTCGAAGTTTAGGAATGTGTCGCTGGGCTTGTTCACCTTAAAGGTGGCACGGTAGCAACCCGGAATGCGTTGTCCTAACTCATCTTTCAGTGAGCCGATGGGCTGGAACTTCATGTTCTTATAGAAATCGTATGTATCTTCGAGATTATAGACTTCCCAATCCTTCAGGTTGCAGGTGAAAGGACGGCCGTCGATGTCTACGGTAAGTTCTACGCTTTGGGTGATACCCTTGAAGTCCTTGATGGCACGTCCAAAGTTGATGCGGCCCATGGCTTCTACCAGAATGTCGAGGCGTGCACCTTTGGGGCAGGCGGGGAATTCCAGTTGCTTTTCACCGTTGCGGCGGTCCAGTTTGCCGATGTATTTGCCATCCAGGAAAACTTGGGCATAATCGTGCGCATCGTTCACAGTGAGCAGGGACGGGGTTTTCATCTCGGGCAGTGTGGTGCGGTAGAGAATACTTCCGAATCCCTGGTTATATTCCTCCATGGTACGGATATTGCGGTCTTTCTTGGCAGCAGGAAGATTGTCGAACAAAGGAGCCATCTCTGTAAATTGGAAAGACGGAATACGGATGGGCTTGATTAAAGCGGGAACTTTAGCCTGCTTCTCGCCGTTCATGTATTTGGACAATGCTTTTCGCAATTCCCAGTATTTGGGAGTGGTCTGTCCCGATTCGCTGATGGGGGCGTCGTAGTCGTAAGAGGTTACGTCAGGGGCGAATCCGGGTGAGTTGGCTCCTGCCCAGTGTCCCCAGTTGGTCCCTCCGTGGGTCATGTAGAGGCTGAAGGAGATGCCTTTGGACAACATCTCGTCAATGCCGGCAATCATGTCGGCAGCCGGACGGGTTTCGTGGTTGGCTCCCCACTTGTCGAACCAGCCGCTCCAGAATTCGGAGCACATCAGCGGGCTATCAGGACGGAGTTTCTTCAGCGGTGCAAATTGTTGGTCGATGTTGGCTCCTGTACCGAAGTTCATGGTCCATACCAGGTCGTGGAGTCCGTTCTTGGTGAAGTTGGACGCCCAGTCGCATTGGAACAGTGCTACGCCGGGGTAGTTGGCGCGTACGATGTCGCGGATTTGCGATACGTAGCCTTTGTCTTCCCCGTAGGAGCCGTATTCGTTCTCTACTTGTACCATGATGATGGGACCTCCGTTCTGTATGGTCATACCAGCTACCTGCTCGGCAACGGCTTTTTCGAAGATACCTACACGCTCCATAAAGTAGGGGTCGGATTCGCGCAGGCGGATATCTTTTTTCTTGAGTAACCACCAGGGCAGTCCGCCCATTTCCCATTCGGCACAGACATACGGTCCCGGGCGCAGGATGACATACATGTCATTCTGCTGGCATAGGCGGCAGAATTCCGCCAGGTCATTCTGTCCGGTGAAGTCGAACACTCCCGGCTGAGACTCGTGGGAGTTCCAGAATACATAAAGGCAGATGGTGTTCATGCCCAGTGCCTTGCATAGCTTGATGCGTTGGTCCCAATAGGCTTTGGGGATACGTGGATAGTGCAGCTCTGCGGCTTTGATGACAAACGGCTTGCCATTCAATAGGAATGTTCCTTTGCCGGCAGAGAAGTCGCCTTGTTCTTCCCATTGGGTACGCGGGTCCCAGCTGTCGCGCCAGGGTATCGTGATTGTGCCGTCCTTGCCGAATTCAAGCGGGAGCCATACGTAGCGTGAGTCCTCAAGGTTTTTCTTTTTCCAGCGGTCGAACATGGCAATGTAGGCATTTCCTTTTCCGTATACTTGCTGCACGTAAGTGCTTTGTGCATAGAAGGTCTTATCTGCATCAGGACCGGTACACGGATTGCCGATGGTAGTCCATTGCCCCATGATGGAGTCGGCCACAGCCAGTTCGGCAACATTGGGATCCCAGCCGGTACAACCGGAAGAGAGCATATAGTACTTGCCGTTATACTTGAATACGGCGGGTGCTTCGCGGCTTTGCTTCACGAAATTGCGTGTATAGCGACCAGTGGGCTTCAGGTAGTCATCCGTTAGTTCGCTTATATATAAGGTAGCGTTGTTTTCCGACGAGTAGAACTGATATGCCTTGCCGTTATCATCAACGAACACTGTTTGGTCGCGGCTCATCGCACCGTTGGGACGGAAGCTGCCTACATAGGTGAATGTCCCGGTAGGAGAATCGCTGACCGCTACGCCGGCACATGCCTTACTGTAGTCGGCGCTTTCCACATGCGCCCACATGACGAATTTCTTTGTCTTTTCGTTGTAAATCACTTTGGGACGTTCCAACACCTTGCTGGGGTGCAGGTCGTGTTTCTCGTCATCTTTCACGGCAGGAAGTACAATACCCTCGAACTTCCAGTTCAGCAGGTCTTTTGAAGAGTAGCAGCTGACACCGGTTACGTCGGTGCGGTAGCATTCCCACGTAGCCCATTCGGGCAGGATGGTTCCCCCTTTTTTGTATTCGCCATACCAATAGTAGGTCCCTTCGTGGTAAAGAAGGCCGCCGCCATGGGCGTTGATGGGATTGCCGTCGGTGTCTTTCCATACTTCCCCGGGTATGATTGCGGCATTTTTCGTTTGTGCTTTTGTTTTTGCAGATGGCAGGCAGCAAAGGCAGGCCAGCAATGCAAAACTCCAAATAATTTTCCTTTTCATTTAAGAATTCGGTATTAGATAATTAATAAATCGTTTATGTTTTGGGCAAAGATATGCGAAAGTTGAGAAATGGAGGGTATGTAAATGTGTCAAAAAGGAGAGATTATAGCTCTAATCTCTCCTTTTTGTGATGTTTTTCGGTCTTTTCTATTTGGTTTGTACTTGTTTCATCACCCGGAGGAAATTTCCACCCCATATCTTGGCGATGTCTGTTTCTGTAAATCCATGTTCCAGCAGACGGACGGTGATATTGATGAAATCATTGTCCCCATTGCATCCTTTGACCCCGCCTCCACCGTCGAAGTCCGAGCCAATGCCCACGTGGTCTATGCCTGCCACTTCAACCATGTGCAGCAGGTGTTTCATGAAGTCCGTAAGGTTGGTTTTCTTGGCATCCGGGTTCAGGAACTCGTCTACCAGGCAGGCTTGAGCCACACCGCCATGTGCGGCAAGGGCGCGTAGCTGTTCGTCGGTCAGATTGCGGTCGTGTCTGTAGATGGCGCTTGCAGAGGAGTGGGAGACTATGACCGGTGCTTTTGAATATTTCAGTACATCCCAGAAGGTGCTTTCGGCTGCATGGGAAAGGTCTATCATTATTCCCAGCCGGTTCATTTCTTTCACCACTTTTCTACCGTAAGGACTTAAGCCGTTCCAACGGGCAGTCGTGTCCGAAGAACTGTCGCAGATGTCATTGTTGCGGGTGTGGCAAAGGGTGATGTAGGTAACGCCTGCATCATGGAAACGGGTGATATTCTTCAAATCCTTGCCGATGCCGTATCCGTTTTCGATGCCAATATAAAAGGCTTTCTTTCCTTCGGTCTTGAGCCTGGACAAATCATCGGGCGTGCGGGCTATGGCACATTGCTCCCCGTTCATCTCCACTTGTCGGTAGATGTGGCGTATCAACTCATCCACTCGGTCAATGGCTTTCAGACTGTTCTCTTCATCGCACGGGCCTTGACGCACCCAGCATGCCAGGTATTGTCCATCCAATTTTCCTTCTCGCATCTTGGGCAGGCAAACCTGCGTTTTTTCGCGCGTACCTATATTATAGGAAACGTCAAAATCAAGTGGGGTGTCTGTATGCGTGTCGAGGGAGAGGATGCGGCGATGAATCTCTTTGGCATGCCGGTAGGTAGCTGCCTTTTGAACCAGAAAATAGAAGAATCTGGCAGAGATGCTGTCGCCTGCCGTAGCCAGAGCTTCGGGATGGAATTGCACACCCCATATCGGATATTCGTGGGAAGACTCTATAGCTTCGGGAATACTGTCTGACGACCAACCCGTTACGCTGAATCCCGGGGCAACTTGCTTGACCGCCTGGTGATGGTGAGTATTGGTGAAAAGTTGTGTCTGTCCGGTTATGGATGCCATGGCAGAACCGGGAGTGAGGTGGACGGTATGAGTTGGTATACTGCTCGGTTCCTGCTGCTGGTGGCAGACAGTGGTGTCGGGATGCTGGGTAGGGATATCCTGATAAAGGGTTCCGCCGAAAGCTACATTGATTAACTGTTCTCCCCGGCAGATGCCAAACATCGGAATGTTACGCCGGGTAGCCAGGCGGATGAGTGCCATGTCGTATACATCACGCAGGGAGTCCACCTCTCCCAGCTGTTCGATGGGCGATTCATTGAAATAGGAAGGGTGGATGTCTCCTCCTCCTATCAGAATGATACCGTCCAGCCGGTTGGCAATGTCTGTCAAGACAAGGCTATCGGTAGTGATGGAAATCAGTATAGGTGTTCCACCTGCCTGGATTACAGACTCGGTATACGTCATCTGTGTGGATGAGCTTCGGCCCGGATGTGAGCAGGAAATGCCGATGAGAGGGGCTTTCCTGGTTGTTTTTTGGTTGGACTGTCCCATTGCCAAATATGGACATAGAACGAGCAGTGTTGTTAACAGTAGTTTGTTCATGGTTTTCGGGGGGGATTCTTTTTCCTGCAAAGTTATAAGAAATATTTAAGCCGTCCAAGAAGTTGGATGACTTGTGAATTCGGGCAGTTTATTGGCAGAAGAACATTATATTCTTTGTTGGTGGAGGAAGTGTGTTATATAACATGCTTCCCGATGTTGCTTTTCTTTGAATTAATGCCTAATTTGCGCCTCACAAAAAGTTAACGGCATCATCGTATGTCAGGTTATTCACTTAAAATCTTAATATATCATGAAAGTATATCAGACGAATGAAATTAAGAACATTGCCCTCCTTGGCAATGACGGCTCGGGTAAAACCACTCTCACGGAAGCGCTGCTCTTTGAGAGTGGTATTATAAAACGTCGCGGCAGGATTACTGCCAAGAATACAGTCAGCGATTACTTCCCGGTGGAGCAGGAATACGGCTATTCTGTGTTTTCCACCGTTTTCCATGTGGAGTGGAACGGCAAGAAACTGAATATCATTGACTGCCCGGGTAGTGATGACTTTGTAGGGGCTGCCATGACGGCGCTCAACGTTACAGATACTGCCATTCTGCTGCTGAACGGGCAATACGGTCCCGAGGTAGGTACGCAGAACCATTTCCGCTACACCGAGAAACTGGGCAAACCGGTTATTTTCCTGGTAAACCAGCTCGATAATGAAAAGTGCGATTATGATATGGTGCTTGAGCAGTTGCAAACCATATACGGTCCGAAGGTGGTGCCCGTGCAATATCCGCTGGCTACCGGACCGAACTTCAATTCGTTGATCGATGTACTTTTGATGAAAAAATATTCGTGGGGACCCGAAGGTGGCGCTCCCATTATTGAAGAAATTCCGGCCGAAGAAATGGAAAAGGCTACAGAACTGCACAAGGCTTTGGTAGAAGCTGCAGCCGAACATGACGAAGGCCTGATGGAAAAATTCTTTGAGCAGGACTCTTTGACAGAAGACGAAATGCGCGAAGGTATCCGCAAGGGACTGGCTTCACGAGGTATGTTCCCGGTATTCTGCGTCTGTGCCGGCAAGGATATGGGTGTACGCCGTCTGATGGAGTTCCTGGGTAATGTGGTGCCGTTTGTGGACGAAATGCCACCGGTGCACAATACACGCGGTGAGGTGGTGAAGCCGGATTCTAACGGACCGACTTCCTTGTATTTCTTCAAGACTGCCGTTGAGCCGCATATCGGTGATGTTCAATACTTCAAGGTTATGAGTGGTAAAGTGCACGAAGGTGATGATTTTACCAATGCAGACCGCGGTTCCAAGGAACGCATCGCGCAGATTTATGCTTGTGCCGGTGCCAACCGTATCAAGGTAGAGGAAATGGTAGCCGGTGACATCGGCTGTACAGTGAAACTGAAGGATGTACATACCGGCAATACATTGAACGGTAAGGGCTCTGAAAACCGTTTCAACTTCATTAAATATCCGAACTCCAAATACTCACGTGCTATCAAGCCGTTGAACGAGTCGGATACAGAAAAGATGATGGTTGCTTTGAACCGTATGCGAGAGGAAGACCCGACGTGGGTGATAGACCAGTCTAAAGAATTGCGTCAGACTATTGTACACGGACAAGGTGAATTCCATTTGCGTACCTTGAAGTGGCGTCTGGAAAACAATGAAAAACTGCAAATCAAGTTTGAAGAACCGAGAATACCGTATCGCGAAACGATTACCAAAGCTGCCCGTGCGGATTATCGCCATAAGAAGCAGTCGGGTGGTGCAGGCCAGTTCGGTGAAGTTCATCTGATTGTTGAGCCTTACTACGAAGGCATGCCGTTGCCCGAAACCTATAAATTCAATGGTCAGGAGTTCAAGATGAACGTCAAGGGTACCGAAGAAGTTCCATTGGAATGGGGTGGCAAGCTGGTATTCGTCAATAGTATTGTGGGTGGTTCCATTGATGCACGTTTCATGCCGGCCATCTTGAAGGGTATCATGTCACGTATGGAGCAGGGACCGTTGACTGGTTCGTATGCTCGCGATGTACGTGTCATCGTATATGACGGAAAAATGCATCCGGTTGACTCCAATGAAATCTCCTTTATGCTGGCGGGACGGAATGCGTTCAGCGAAGCGTTCAAGAATGCAGGCCCGAAGATTCTAGAACCCATTTATGACGTGGAAGTATTTGTTCCGTCGGACAAGATGGGTGATGTGATGGGGGACTTGCAGGGACGCCGTGCCATGATTATGGGTATGAGCAGCGAGGCCGGTTACGAAAAACTGAGTGCTAAGGTGCCTTTGAAGGAAATGTCATCCTACTCTACGGCACTTAGCTCACTGACCGGTGGACGTGCTTCGTTCATCATGAAGTTTGCCAGCTATGAACTCGTTCCGAGTGATGTGCAGGATAAACTGATTAAGGAATTTGAGGCAAAGCAAGCTGAAGAATGATTTTCAGGGGTTGGTAGTTTGGCTGTTGTAACTACCGGCTGCTAATATAACAATTGTTAAAGCCGTTGTTACTTCATGGCAAGTAATAACGGCTTTTTTCATTAACGTAGATTAAGAACATGCAGAATTGTGAATTGAATGATTAATTTTTTATTAAATTTGCAAACCAAAGGCTTGTGTTTTTGTTATAATGCTCATAATACAACCTAAAAAATGGTCTTCGGTTAATTTACGAGAACGTCCGGTTAAATCAGGTTAATTGGTTAGGAGTGTTAATTAGGGAGTGTTAATTTTGTGACTATGAAAAAGTCAACTATATGGATATTAGGTGTTGTTATGGGGCTTTCCTTCCTTAGTTTGCTGTATCTGCAGATAAGCTATATTGAGGAAATGGTGAAGATGCGTAACGGACAATTTGATGAATCGGTGAAGCGTGCGTTGATGGCTGCTTCGAAAGAGGCAGAGTCCGCAGAGGTTGTGCGTTGGCTGAATGAGGATATCTCCGAGGCAGAAAAGAAGGCGTGGGAACAATCGCAAAGCAGTAGCGGAGTGATGCGTACCCAGCGGTTTGTGATGACAGCTCCGGATGGCAGTGTCCGTTCTTCGGTGGAATTGAAAACTTTCAGTAACGAGCCTTCTGAATTGCCAAGAGCAATGATTTCACGCAAACACGGAGCAAAAACCATTCCTCAGACTTCACGCTCGCAGATAGAGATGCTTAAAAACCGCTATCTTTACCAGCGTGCATTGGTAGACGAGGTGGTGTTGCAGATGGTATACAATGCCAGCGACAAGCCGATTGAGGAGCGTGTTAATTTCAAAAGTCTGGACCAGTATCTAAAAGCAGGTCTGATAGAGAATGGTCTCGGTGATATGGATTATCACTTCAAGGTGATAGACCGGGAAGGTCGGGAGGTATACCGTTGTGCGGATTATAGCGATGCAGGGAGTGAAAGCTCTTATTCGCAGCCATTGTTTTTGAATGACCCACCAGCCCGTATGAGTATCGTCAAGATACATTTTCCGGGAAAGAAGGATTATATCTTCGATTCGGTCAGGTTTATGATACCGTCGATGATATTTACTTTTGTACTGCTGGTGACGTTCATCTTTACGATTTACATCGTATTCCGCCAGAAGAAGCTGACGGAGATGAAGAATGATTTCATCAACAATATGACGCACGAGTTCAAGACGCCGATATCGACGATTTCTCTGGCGGCACAGATGTTGAAAGACCCGGCTGTGGGCAAGTCTCCGACTATGTTCCAGCATATATCGGGTGTCATCAACGATGAAACGAAGCGCTTGAGGTTCCAGGTAGAAAAAGTGCTTCAGATGTCGATGTTTGACCGTCAGAAGGCTACTTTGAAGAATAAGGAACTGGATGCCAACGAGCTGATAGCGGGTGTTATCAACACGTTTACACTGAAAGTGGAGCGTTATAATGGAAAGATTGAATCGGAGCTTAAAGCTACCAACTCTGCCATTTTTGCCGATGAGATGCATATCACCAATGTGATTTTCAATCTCATGGATAATGCAGTGAAGTATAAACGTCCGGATGCGGATCTGCAACTGACGGTGAAGACTTGGAATGAGCCTGGCAAACTGATGATTTCCATCCAAGATAACGGCATCGGCATCAAGAAGGAGAATTTGAAAAAGATATTCGAGAAGTTCTATCGCGTGCATACAGGTAATCTGCACGATGTGAAAGGCTTCGGCTTGGGACTGGCTTATGTGAAGAAGATTATCATGGATCATAAGGGAACTATCCGGGCAGAAAGTGAACTGAACGTAGGAACTAAATTTATTATTGCATTACCTTTATTAAAAAATTGATTGATATGGACGAGAAACTGCGTATTTTATTGTGCGAAGATGATGAAAATCTTGGCATGCTTTTAAGAGAATATTTACAGGCAAAAGGTTACGCTGCCGAGTTATATCCCGATGGAGAAGCAGGATACAAGGCTTTCCTGAAGAATAAATATGACTTGTGTGTGTTTGATGTGATGATGCCAAAGAAAGACGGATTCACACTGGCACAAGAAGTGCGTGCGGCCAATGCCGAAATACCTATTATCTTCTTGACGGCAAAAACATTGAAGGAAGATATTCTGGAAGGTTTCAAGATTGGTGCCGATGACTACATCACCAAGCCCTTCAGTATGGAAGAGCTGACTTTCAGAATTGAAGCTATCCTGAGACGTGTTCGCGGAAAGAAGAACAAGGAGAGCAACATCTATAAGATTGGTAAGTTTACATTCGACACGCAGAAACAGATTCTGGCGACTGCCGAGAAGCAGACTAAACTGACCACCAAAGAATCCGAACTGCTGGGCTTGCTTTGTGCACATGCCAACGAAATTCTGCAGCGTGACTTTGCGTTGAAGACTATTTGGATTGATGACAACTATTTCAATGCACGTAGTATGGATGTATATATCACAAAGCTGCGTAAGCACCTGAAAGAAGATGATTCGATTGAAATCATCAACATTCACGGAAAAGGATATAAACTGATTACTCCGGAAGCTGAGTCTTGATGAAGCTCGGCTCCTCTGGGGGAGAGAAAATAAAAAAGGCGGTCTGCATGTATATGCTAACCGCCTTCTTTATTTCTTTTCTTTTGATATTAGTCGACAATTCTCTTGTTGATGACAATGTAGGAAATCAATCCCACTACAACCAAAACGGCAGAACTGCCCAAGATGGCATTGTTGTTAACATTGCCGGTAAAAGAACATGCAACCAGGATTACAGCTCCTATTACGACTAATATCAATCCCAGATTTTTTAATAAGCCTTTCATGTGTGTGTATTTTAATTAGATTATTATATTCTTTCGTATTCTTGTCACAAAGAAAAGCATAATTCTTTAACAAGCGAAATTATTTTTGCAAAAAATCCATATTTTAATAAAGAATGGAAGATGAGGAATGAAAAATGACGCTTCATCCCCTTGTTTTCTCCTCCCTTAATCTCTAATCCTTAACCCCTAATCCCTATATCTTAGTCCTTCGTATTGAAGAAAATCTTCCTCAGCACCTCCTGGCTCACACTGAGCTCTTCGATGGTGATGCCTTTCAAGGCTTCTTTGAGGGTCTGGTTGGCAATGACGCGCGCGCGTTCTTCCAGCTCCTTGCCGTCCTTGGTCAGATGTATCAGATTGGTTCGGCGGTCTTTCTTGTCCGATATGCGCACGACGAGATGCTGACGCTCCATATTGTCTATCAAGCGCGTCATGCTGGGCTTGTCTTTGAAAGTTGCATTACACAACTCTTGTTGCGTCACCCCGTCCTTTTCCCATAAGAAGATGAGGACGGTCCACTGTTCCGGAGTAATCTCCAAACCGTTCTGGCGGAAGTTGCGGGACAGCTTTCGGTTAATGGCAGCCGACACTTTACCGTTCAGTATGGCAAAGATAAGGCGGATATCAAAGTTGAATTGCTCTATCATGAAATTATTGTTTAAACAACTTTGCAAAGATAGTGCAAGCCGAAGACAATTCCTATATCCCTACACAAAAAAACATTAAATGTTTGTAGTTCAAAATAAAATGTCTACCTTTGCACCGCATTTTTAAAACGAATAATTTATTTATTTAATTAAACGAGTATGAATCAATACGAAACCGTTTTCATTTTGACTCCCGTTTTGTCTGATGTTCAGATGAAGGAAGCGGTAGAAAAATTCAAAGGCATCCTTACTGCTGAAGGTGCTGAGATTGTAAATGAAGAAAACTGGGGACTGAAGAAGCTGGCATATCCTATCCAGAAGAAGTCAACCGGTTTCTATCAGCTGATTGAGTTCAATGCAGAACCTACTGTCATTGAGAAATTGGAAATAAACTTCCGTCGTGATGAGCGCGTTATCCGTTTCTTGACTTTCAAGCAAGACAAGTACGCTGCTGAATATGCTGCGAAGAGAAGAAGTGTTAAATCAACTAAAAAGGAGGATTAATCATGGCACAACAAGTTCAATCAGAAATCAGATATTTAACTCCGCCCTCAGTAGACGTTAAGAAGAAAAAATACTGCCGTTTCAAAAAGAGCGGTATTAAGTACATCGACTACAAAGATCCCGAATTCTTGAAGAAATTCTTGAATGAGCAAGGTAAAATCCTTCCGCGTCGTATTACCGGTACTTCTTTGAAGTTCCAACGTCGTGTAGCTCAAGCTGTGAAGAGAGCACGTCACTTGGCGTTGCTGCCCTATGTAACTGACATGATGAAATAATAGGAGGAGGAAAGTATGGAAATTATATTGAAAGAAGACATTGTAAACTTGGGTTATAAGAACGACATCGTAACAGTAAAGTCTGGTTACGGTCGTAACTACCTCATCCCGACTGGTAAAGCTGTCATCGCTTCACCGGCTGCAAAGAAAATGTTGGCTGAAGAGCTGAAACAACGTGCTCACAAGCTGGAGAAAATCAAAAAGGATGCTGAAGAACTGGCTGCTAAGCTGGAAGGCGTATCATTGAAGATTGCTACTAAGGTTAGCTCTACTGGTACTATCTTCGGTTCTGTTGGTAACATCCAGATTGCTGAAGAGTTGGCTAAATTGGGTCACAACATCGATCGTAAGATTATCGTTGTTAAGGACGTAGTGAAAGAAGTTGGTAACTACAAGGCTATCGTTAAGCTGCACAAGGAAGTTTCTGTAGAAATTCCTTTCGAAGTAGTTGCTGAAGAAGCATAAGAAAAGACTTCATAATGATAAGGAAGCCCGGTTCTGATAAAGGACCGGGCTTTTCTATGTTCGGAGCGTATGTGTGTGAGCTTATTGAGGGATACGTAAAGCTGCGGTTATAGAGGTTTACGAATCTGAAGTAGAGGTTTACGCGCGCGGTATAGAGGTTTGGCAAGAATACTCTTGTGTCTCTTTACGAGGTTACTAATGCAAAAAAAAGAGCATATCCACTCAGGGGTATGCTCTTTGCCTTATTGTCAGCCAATAATTCTTTTAGTTTCTTGGCAATGCTTCTTTCACTACCATTTGGCGGCCTACATATTCTGCTCCATTCAGTTTGTTGATTGCTTGTTGGGCTTCAGCAGCTTCGGGCATCTCTACGAAGGCAAAACCTTTTGATCTGTTTGTATTACGGTCCATAATCAGTTTTACTGATTCTACTGTTCCATACTCTTCCATTACTTGTCTCAAATCTGATTCCCTAACGTTGTAGCTAAGGTTTCCAATGTACATATTCATAAAATACAAAAATAAAAAATTAATAATTCAATAAAGGAGTCTTAGGAAGTTGTAGTCAGAAATGAAAATTCTCAATGTGGCTAATCGAGGAGAAACATAGTGAAACGTAGATCGTAATAAACCTCTTATTGTTTTGTTGATGCAAAGTAACGGCTTTTATTTGGTATATGCACTATACTTTATCATTTATCTGCCATATAATACCCTTTTTTGTGAAATAAGACCAAGACTTAACAATTGGAAGGGAACAGAAGGAGAGGATAAGACATAAAAAAAGTCTGGTGTGCTTGTATGCACGTCAGACTTTCAATTCTCTCGAGTGTTGTACTGAAATTATTCAGCTACAACAGCTGCGCTATCTACTGCTACAGTGTCAGCTGCTGCGGCTGCTGCTGCGGCTTCAGCTGCTGCTGCTTCTACAGCTGCGATTGAGTCAGCGATACGGATAGAATCTGCAGTTGCTTGTTCAGCGTTAGCTGCTTTGTTGCCACAAGATGCGAAAGATACTGCTACGATAGCTGCAGCCATCAAAACTAATTTTTTCATTTTCTTTACTTTTAAAACGTAATACAATCAATTGCTTTATTAAAACGTTGCAAAGGTATGTACTTTTTGAATATGTTGTTCTCGAAACCCCAACTTTTTTTATATTTTTTTTGGAGCTTCGGCTGTTTTTATCCCTATCTATATGTTTTACAACATATTAATCTTCGGCAATGCTGTTGTATAAGTATCTCTTGATACTTCTTTTGGGCGTTTTCTCAAATTCTGTCGGATAAAGTTGGATTTGGCTTACTTTTTCGTAGGCTGCCACGCTGTTATTCAGATTTTTGAGATTCTCATCCATAATGGTTTTAAGGTTATCCGGCTGGTTTAGTCCCAAGGAATCCAGGGCTTCATAGTCGGCATAAACCAGCGCTACCAGTCTTTTATTCCGTTCGATGACAAGACTTTCCAGGACGAAAGGCATGTTGTTGAGCCGTGCTTCTATCTCTTCGGGGAAGATATTCTGTCCACTGGAACTGAGAATCATGGTCTTGCTGCGTCCGCGTATGTATAGGTTGTTGTCGTCGTCCAGTGTACCCAAGTCGCCGGTGCGAAGCCATCCGTCTTCGGTGAAGACTTCTTTGGTGGCTTCGGGGTTTTTGTAATAACCCGTCATCACGTTCTCGCCACGTACTTGTATTTCGCCGAGTTTGTCGTCCGGGTTTTCCTTGCAGATACGGGCTTCCATGATGTCGAGTACCCGTCCGGAGGAAGTCGGGACGAATTCATTCCAGGGAGCATAGCTGATGAGAGGGGCACATTCAGTCATGCCGTAGCCGATGGTGAAGGGGAACTTGATGCGGTGGAAGAATTCTTCCACTTCCGGGTTCATGGCTGCGCCTCCTATGATGACTTCCTTGAAACGTCCGCCCAGTGCGTCAATCAGTTTCTTGCGGATTTGCCCGTATATCTGTCCGTCGAGCAAGGGAATGCTGAGCGCCCATTTCATGGTCTTTTTGTTGATGATGGGCTGTATGACATTCTTGTATATCTTTTCAATGACAAGGGGGACGGTGATAATCAGGTTGGGTTTCACTTCCTCGAAAGCTTTCATCAGAATCTTTGGGGAAGGCACTTTTCCCAACAGTGTGACGTGTGTGCCGACGGCCGTGGCGGTAAGGAAATCGAATGCGCAGCCGTATGCATGTGCCAAAGGCAGGAAAGAGAGCACTTTGTCCCCTTTCTTCAGCAGCTCGGTACGTATGCCGAAGGTGACGTTGCCAGCCAGGTTGTTTCCCGTCAGCATGACGCCCTTACTGAATCCGGTGGTGCCCGAGGTATAATTCAGCAGCATGACCTTGTCGTTGGAAAGGTCCGTGTAAACGATATCTTCCTTACGGAACCCGTTCGGGTAGGTCGCTTCCATCTCATCGCCCAGATGCTTGAGGAAACGCTGGATGGTTTCGCCGTCCCGCTGATACAGACAGCGGAAGTCGCTCAGCGAGAACACACCGCGAAGTCCAGTAAGCCGTTCTTCTTCCAGATGTTCCCAAATGGCATCGCTGGTGAAGAGGAACGTTGATTCGGAGTGGTTTACGATATGATGGACATCATTGGGGTTGAAGTCTTGCAGAATGGGGACTACGATACCACCGTAGGTGATGGTGGCCATATAGGCGATGCACCAGCGGGCATTGTTCTTGCCGATGACGGCTATCTTGTCGCCGCGGCGCAGTTGGCAGTACTTGAAAATAAGATGCAGTCTGGCTATTTCTTGTGCCACTTCGCCATAAGTATAGCTCTCGTTTTCTCCATAGTTGGTATAGCAGGGGAGGTCCCAATTCTCGCGGAAACTATGCTCGTATAGTTTGATAAAGTTCTCTTGTATCATTGCACAAATTTTAGTTGAGTGTGCAAAAGTAGGAAAAATAGATTAATAATGTATATATTTGCAGCATAAATGTGTTTATAAGCTCATGATAGATACCAATATATTTCAAGATAAGACGGCGGTTTACTATACGTTGGGGTGCAAACTGAACTTCTCGGAGACCTCTACTATCGGTAAAATTTTGCGGGAAGCGGGCGTACGTACGGCGCGCAAGGGTGAGAAAGCGGATATTTGTGTAGTGAATACCTGCTCGGTGACGGAAGTGGCAGACAAGAAGTGCCGCCAGGCCATCCACAAACTGGTGAAGCAACATCCGGGTGCATTTGTCGTGGTGACCGGTTGCTATGCCCAGCTGAAACCGGAGACGGTGGCAAAGATAGAAGGTGTGGACGTCGTGCTGGGAGCCGAGCAGAAGAAGGACCTGCTCCACTACCTGGGCAATCTGCAGAAGCACGAGACCGGCGAGGCCTACACTTCCGCTTTGAAGGATATACGTTCGTTTGCCCCGTCTTGTTCGCGTGGCGACCGGACACGCTTCTTCCTGAAAGTGCAGGACGGCTGCGATTATTATTGTTCCTATTGCACCATTCCCTTTGCCCGCGGACGTAGCCGTAACGGCAGCATTGCTTCTATGGTGGAGCAGGCCAGCCAGGCGGCTGCCGAAGGTGGAAAGGAAATTGTATTGACCGGCGTCAATATCGGAGACTTCGGCAAGTCTACCGGTGAGACTTTCTTCGACTTGGTGAAGGCGCTGGACGAGGTGGAAGGCATTGAGCGTTACCGCATATCCTCCATCGAGCCGAATCTGCTGACAGATGAAATCATAGAATACGTGTCCCGTTCCCGGCGTTTCATGCCTCATTTCCATATACCGCTGCAGTCGGGCAGTGACGAGGTGCTGAAGCTGATGCGACGCCGTTACGATACCGCCTTGTTTGCCTCGAAGATAAAGAAGATAAAGGAAGTGATGCCCGATTCCTTTATAGGGGTAGACGTGATTGTGGGTACCCGTGGAGAGACGGAGGAGTATTTCGGGCAGGCTTATGAGTTTATCAAGAGCCTGGACGTGACGCAGCTCCATGTCTTCAGCTATTCGGAGCGTCCCGGCACGCAAGCCTTGAAGATAGACCACGTGGTGGCACCCGAAGAAAAGCACCGCAGGAGCCAGCAATTGCTGGAGCTTTCGGACGAAAAGACCCGTGCTTTTTATGCGCGCCATATCGGGCAGACGATGCCGGTGTTGCTGGAACGTCCCAAACCCGGACTGCCGATGCACGGCTTCACTCCCAATTATATCCGTGTGGAAGTCCCTCATGATGCTGCCTTGGACAACCAGCTCGTGTCTGTGCGCCTGGGCGATTTCAATGCCGACGGCACCGCACTCTTGGGAGCAATGGAATGAGGAATGCCGCCTTTGCAACAAATAACTCATAACTTATAACTCATAACTGACGAAGTGAAATCAAAAATTGTCTATTGGCTGACTTATGCGGGCATGTGGCTTGTGGCACTTCTGCCTTTCCGGGCGCTTTATGCATTGTCTGACGGGCTGTACTTCCTGATGCGCCACGTCGTGCATTATCGGAAGAAAGTCGTTCGCCGCAACCTTCGCAATTCCTTTCCGGAGAAGTCGGAAACCGAATTGATGGAGATAGAGCGCAAGTTCTACCATTATATCTGCGACTATATGCTGGAAGAGGTGAAGATGCTGCGCATGTCTTTCGAGGAGCTCTGCCGCCGGATGAAGTATGATAATAAGGAAGAATACCTTGCCATGATAGAGAAGCATGGAGGCATTGTACTGTTGATTCCCCATTATGCCAATTTTGAGTGGATTATAGGCATGGGGGCCATCATGCATCCGGGCGACATCCCGGTGCAGGTGTACAAACCGCTAAGCAATAAGTATCTGGACGAGATGTTTAAGCATATCCGTGCCCGGTTCGGAGGATACAATGTGGCGAAACATTCCACGGCACGCGAAGTGATAAAGCTTCGCCGTGAAGGCAGGCGGATAGCCATCGGCCTGATTACGGACCAGTCGCCCAACCGCAGCGAGGCCCATTATTGGACCACTTTCTTGAATCAGGACACCGTGTTCATGGATGGCGCCGAGCGCATTGCCAAGCTGATGGACTTCCCCGTCTTTTATTGTGAATTGGAACGGACATCCAGGGGATATTGCAAAGTGCTCTTCGATTTGGTTACCGAAACTCCCAAGCAGACGGCGGATGGCGAGATAACCGAGTGCTTCGCCCGTCGTCTGGAGCAGACCATCCGGCGCGAACCGGCTTATTGGTTCTGGTCTCATAAACGCTGGAAAAATAAACGAAAAGAATCTGTGCAACATGGATAAGATTGCTGTTGTCATATTGAATTGGAACGGATGTGATATGCTCCGTTCCTTCCTTCCCTCTGTTGTGCGTTTTTCGGAGGCGGATGGTGCTGTGGTGTATGTGGCGGACAATGGCTCTACGGATGCTTCTGTGGCAATGCTCCGTCGCGAGTTTCCTTCTGTGCACTTGATTCTGCTGGAAGAGAACCACGGTTTTGCCGACGGATACAATCTAGCATTGAAGCAAGTGGAGGCAGAATATGTAGTGCTGCTCAATTCCGATGTAGAGGTCACCGAGCACTGGCTTGTCCCGTTGGCAGAGTATATGGATGCCTATCCGGAGACGGCCGCTTGCCAGCCGAAGATACGCAGTTGGCGTAACAAGGGGCAGTTTGAGTATGCCGGAGCTGCGGGAGGTTTCATCGACCGCTATGGCTATCCCTTCTGCCGCGGCCGTATTATGGGCGTGGTAGAAGAGGACAAGGGGCAATACGACACGGTGATACCCATTTTCTGGGCTACGGGGGCGGCTCTGTTCATCCGTCTGGCAGACTACCGGGAAGCGGGTGGGCTGGACGGACGTTTTTTTGCCCACATGGAGGAGATAGATTTATGTTGGCGGCTTCGTGCCCGTGGCAGACAGTTGGCATGTATACCGCAGAGTGTGGTATTTCATGTGGGAGGGGCCACTTTGAAGAAGGAGAATCCGCGCAAGACCTTCCTCAATTTTCGTAATAACCTTGTCATGCTTTATAAGAATCTGCCGCAGGAGGACTTGGCGTCCGTGATGCGTGTACGTGCGGTGCTCGATTATGTGGCTGCGTTCAGTTTCATGCTGAAAGGCCAGTTACCCAATGCTTTGGCCGTATTCCGTGCGCGCCGTGCCTACCACTCCCTCCGCACTTCATTGGCAGCGTCCCGCAAAGAGAATCTGAAAAAAACTACGCTTGCCGTAATACCGGAACGGACAAAAAACAGTATATTGGCGCAGTTTTATCTGCATGGAAAGAAATTCTTTTCCCAATTGTAGGAACTGTTGCCTTTTATAATTGTTCAATCTATTAAAGGTTTTGAATTATGGAAAAACTAGTTAGAAAAATCGGATTAGTGGCACACGACGCCATGAAGAAAGACCTCATCGAGTGGGTACTGTGGAACTCGGAATTGCTGATGGGGCATAAATTCTATTGTACGGGTACCACGGGTACCCTTATCCTCGAAGCCCTCCGGGAGAAACATCCTGATGTGGAGTGGGATTTCACTATCCTTAAATCCGGTCCTTTGGGCGGTGACCAGCAGATGGGCTCGCGCATTGTGGACGGAGAGATTGACTATCTTTTCTTTTTCACCGACCCGATGACCCTTCAGCCGCACGATACGGATGTGAAGGCGTTGACCCGCCTTGCCGGTGTGGAGAACATCGTGTTCTGCTGCAACCGCAGTACGGCAGACCATATCATTTCCAGCCCGTTGTTTGTCGACCCGACGTATGAACGCACTGTTCCCGATTACAGCAACTACACCAAGCGGTTTGCAAATAAGCCGGTGGTGGCCGAAGCGGTGGAATCGGCAAAGAAGCGGAAACGGAAAAAATAAGGATGAAACTCGGTTCTACTGGGCATTCTTAATCTATCGCTACCCTTCGTTCATGGACAGCCCACACTGGTGCGATAGCCCACCCTTGCCGTTTGAAGTCATAGAGTTGCACAATAATGGTGTTGGTGAATCTGCCCATTCTATGTCGTTGAGGTATTGGTAGGGGAAGCGGAACTCTGTGAGGTTTATTTTCAATAGTTCATTCCTTCTGAAGTCTGCATAGTTGTATGGGTTTGTAAAGTCGTAAGGGGTGGGCAGGTAGAGGGCATTTCTCCAATGAAACTCGGAGCTGTATTTGATAGCAAGCGGCCGGTAGCAGGAAGAAAGTGACGATGGGGAGTAATGCCAGTCGTTGTATAGCGTTTCTCATTGACTTTTTGTTGATGATGGGGCAAAGGTACGGAATATTGGTATCAATGGTCGTATTCTACGGCAGAAAAGTTGCTGCATGCTCACTGCAGAACTTCTGTATACATTTTGCAGTGCTACTGCATATCTGTTGCAGCGTCACTGCAAAGCTATTGCAGTACTACTGCAAATATATGTGCAGTGTTACTGCAAACCGTTTGCAGCGCCACTGCAAAAAGCATGCAGTGTCTTTGCAGTGGGAAGTGTCTGTGTATCAATAGTGAATGGGGTGATTCGGCAATCTGTCATTCTCCGCGGCGTTGGCATATTTCCACTCCTGCAGCCTCTATATCCGCGCCCATCGGTGGATTGCGCTTTGCCAGCTTGAGGGTTATTTCTTCTATCTGTGGGAAGTCGTGGAACAATCGGTTTATAATTCGCCCGCATACATGTTCCAATAGTTTGGAAGGAATGTCCATCTCTGCCTTCACAGCTGTATGTACATCGGCATAGCTCACGGTGTCGGCTACGTCGTCCGTTTCTGCCGCACGCCGGATATCAACTTGCAGGCGCAGGCTGACGGTAAACTCATTGCCTACCACGGTTTCTTGTTCGCCCACACCGTGATGGGCGAAGAAGCGAAGCGTGTCAAGGAAAATATAACTGGTCATTACTTGTAGATTGTTTTCTGCAAACTTACTGATATTTTGTGGTACGGGCAAATCAGTATCCGGTTATTACGATTCAGGTTGCGGATTGTATTCTGTAAAATATAAAAATAGCGCGAAATTGTTTTTTATAGAATACAATTATGTGAGGGTCGGAATAAACTTATCGAACTATTTTAGGCACGGAATTATACGGGTTATCACGGTTGCTTTCAATATTATCCGTGATTGTCCATGTAATCCGTGCCTAAAATAATACTTTGCTAAGAATCCTTTCTTATCTTCCGGTGCTTTCTATCATGCACCTTATTTTCTCGTTCAAGCTTTCTGCCTTCATCAGTTGTTCCAGTGTCAGGTGCATGCGCCAGCGCCAGTAGTGCCGCGGGTTGGCAGGAATATTGATGCGTTCTTCCTGCACGTTCGGGTTGCGCCATTTGCCGTCCATGGACATCCAGTCTTGCAGGGAGAGGATGCAGAGGATGGAGTTGCTATGGAGGTGATTGCGAACCACTTCTTCGCAGAGCTCCGGCGTGGCCGTTGCCGGTGCGGCACCGTAGTGCCCGAGCATGGTGTTGTAGTAACGCTGCGTCTGTTGGAAGTCTTCTTCCCACCAGCCGCGCAGGGTAGACATGTCGTGCGTGGAGATGGTGCAGACCGAACGGTACGGATACCAGTCAGTGTGGCCGAATTCTTGTTTCGGGTCTTTCGGCATACGTTGTATCTCCAGGGAAAGGATACGCAGGTCGTTCATCACCCATGCCACGCAATCGGGAATCATGCCTAAGTCCTCACCGCATACCAGCATGCGCGTGGACTGTGTCAGTTGCGGTAGTTTCTTCATGGCTTGCTGTCCCCAGAAGTCATTGTGGCGGTGATAGTAGTACTGGTCATACAGCCGGTTGAAGGCAGCCTTTTCCCAATCGTTCAGTGCGCGGTAGATGTAGTCGTGCTGCACGCCGATGCGCGGATGGTATTCGTGCGGATTGTTGCGGTCGGGCACGAACAGCACATCGCTGATAAGGGCGTAAAGCCCGTCACGAATCCAGATGCTGTCATCGTCCGTCTTTCCGGCAAAGTAGGCTTCCACTTTGCGCTGGGTGTCGAACTCGGGACGCATGCGGTAAACCTCCCACGTGTCTGTCGGCTCTATGAAGGTCTGCTTCACATAGTCTGTATGCGGGCCGAAGATTTGTCCGAGGAAGTACTCATGGATATAGGGCTTCAGGAAGAAGTCTTCGCGGAATGCCAGCCCGTAGCTTTCTATCTCCTCGCGCGTCATGGGCAGGGCGGGGACGAATTGTCCCAACAGCCCGTGTACGGCGTGCATCGGTATCTCCCAAATGCGGAAGAAGCCGAGGATATGGTCTATGCGGTAGGCATCGAAGTATTCTGCCATTTTGTGGAAACGCTTCATCCACCAGGCATAGCCGTCTTTCTCCATGACATCCCAGTTGTAGGTGGGAAAGCCCCAGTTCTGCCCGTTCACGGAGAAATCATCGGGCGGTGCGCCGGCTTGGCCGTTCAGGTTGAAGTAGTGGGGTTCCTTCCAGGCTTCCACACTGTTGCGGCTGATGCCGATGGGGATGTCGCCTTTCAGCACTACGCCGTTGGCGCGCGCATGCTCGGTGGCGGCAAGCAGTTGCAGGTGCAGATTGAACTGGATGTAGTAGTAGATGGCAATATGCGGATAGTCGGCAGAGTCCGGCCGGCACAATGTCTCTATCTCCTTGGCATCGTAGGTGGCATACTTGGGCCACTCGCGGAAATTCGGGGTCTTGTAGGCATCACGCAGGTAGCTGAAGACGGCATATGGCTGCAACCATTCCTTGTTGGCCTCGTAGAAATTACGGAATGCATCCGAGGCCAGCACCTTTTCCCCTTCCTGCTTGAAGATGAGGTGGAAGTATTCCCACTTTGTTTTGTTCACAGCTTCGTAGTCCACGGCGGGCAGGGCATTCAGTTCTTTCTGGCGTTTGTTGAATTCGGCCATCACCTTCTTGTCCTTCAAGCTGCCCAACTGCTTCAGGTCGGCGTACATGGGATGGAAGGCATAGATGGAGATGCTACTGTAAGGGTAGGAGTCTGTCCAGGTATGCGTCATGGTAGTGTCGTTGATGGGCAGAATCTGCACCGCCTTCTGATTGGTGGCAACTGCCCAGTCAATCATGCGCTTCAAGTCGCCGAAATCGCCTACACCGAAGCTTTTCTCGGAGCGTAGGGAGAATACGGGTACGGCTACTCCGGAACCTTTCCATGCAGGAAGATTGAAGTATACATAACGGTCGCCGACAGCCAGCGTTTCGTTGGCGGCTATCTGCGGGTCGGCCATATAGCGGTTGGGATTGTTCTCCCAGGCCACGGCACGGCGCTCTTTCTTGTTGTAAAGGACGAATTTATACTCCAGCGGGAAGCTGATTTTACCGGCATCCACTTCTACCTGCCATTCGGGGAAGTCGATGTCGCTCATAAGGGCAGCTTTGTCCGGGTTCCAGTCACCCAGCGCCTTCTGGTTTCCGCAGAGTGCCAGGCAATGGTCACTGTCTATGCAGGGGGCGTACGCCTTTATCAGCAACCCCTTTTTGTAGCTTTTCGGGGCGGCACTGCGTTCGCGATGCGCCAGCAGGGATTCTGTGAAAGCGGATGTATAAAAATACTGCTGCTCGGGCAGATTCTTCCAACAATCTTCTATGCGGTAAACTTTCTTCGGATTGTCTGCAACGTGCAGGATGCGTGGCAGGCTGTTCCACTCTGTCCGTATGGTTCTGCCATCTCGATAGATGTGGTAACTGTATTCGACGCTTCCATTACCGGGAATCTGGATATCCACTTCCGCGGTCCAGTGAATGCCGTCTACAGTGTGCAGGGGGGTGGCTTTGTTGGGCTGGTTGTTGCCAAGTTCCGGGATGGAACCCAGGACTCTGACTTCTTCACCCCAGCTGGTGCGATACTCGATATTGAATATTAGTGTCATATTATATTAGATTTAGAAATAGCAATAGCTGCAATGATTATGCAAGTATAGAAATTATTCCTCATAATCATGCAGCTACCGTTATCTAAGTCATTTAAATTCCTATGCAAACGTTTGTGCTTGCCGTGGGATTATCCACAGCGAGAAGCTCCGCACGTCTTGCAGATGAGGCAACCTTCTTGGTAAACCAGTGTTTCGTTACCGCAGTTGGGGCATTTCTTGCCTTTGGCTTCCGTGCCGTCCTGGATGTATTTCTTCAGGGCGCGTTCCACACCGTTCTTCCAGGTGTTGATGTTTTCGCTGTCCAGTTGCAGTGAACCTACCAGCTTGATGACCTGCTCGATAGGCATGCGGTAGCGCAATACACCGGAAATCAGCTTGGCATAGTTCCAATACTCTTTGTTGAACTTCTCAGACAGACCCTCGATGGTGACTTTGTATCCGCGCTTGTTCTCGAACTGGAAGTCGTAACGCTTGTTTCCGTGCTCATCCACATTCTTGATGATGTGGCCCGACACCACATTCTTCGGCAGGATGATGCCTTCATCATCATCCAGCACACCGGTGAATATTTCGTAGGGATGATTGTCCAGCAAGCCGACGAATGCCACCCATTTCTCCTTGTTGTTCTGGAAGCGGACAACGTCTGCATCCAATATTCTGGGACGTGTTTCAACGACTGTAGGCGGTTTGCACGGGGGAAGCTCGGACTTCTTGTCGCTCTTGGTAGAGATGAGCACGCCGGAACGCGAACCGTCGCGGTAAACCGTACAACCCTTGCAGCCGGATTTCCATGCTTCTACATACAGACGGTTCACGAGGTCTTCGTCTACGTCGTTCGGCAGGTTGATGGTTACGCTGATAGAGTGATCCACCCATTTTTGGATACGTCCCTGCATCTTGACTTTCATCAGCCAGTCCACGTCGTTGGAGGTTGCTTTATAATAAGGTGATTTCTCTACCAGGGCATCCACTTCTTCCTGCGTGTAGCGTTTGGCGGGGTTGTATCCTTGTGCTTCCATCCAAGTCACGAACTTGGGGTGGAACACGATATATTCTTCAAAGGCATCTCCGGTTTCGTCGATGAAGTCCACATGGACGTTCGTATCGTTGGGATTCACTTTGCGGCGGCGCTTGTACACGGGCAGGAATACGGGCTCGATACCGGAGGTGGTTTGAGTCATCAGGCTGGTGGTGCCGGTCGGGGCGATGGTCAGACAGGCAATGTTGCGGCGTCCGTACTTCTTCATCTCCTCGTACATTTCCGGGTCAGCTTCACGCAGGCGGTTGATGAACGGGTTGTTCTTTTCGCGTTCTGTATCGTACACCTCGAATGCGCCGCGTTCTTTGGCCATTTCTATGGAGGAGCGATAGGCGTTGAGTGCCACCGTCTTGTGTACTTGCTCCGAGAATTCGGTTGCCTCTTCAGTGCCATAACGCAATCCCAGGGCGGCAAGCATGTCGCCTTCTGCCGTGATGCCTACACCGGTACGGCGGCCTTGGGCGCTTTTCTTGTAAATCTTCTGCCACAAAACGCGTTCTGTATGTTTCACGTCTTCACTTTCGGGGTCGGCATCTATCTTGCTCATGATGCGCTCTATCTTCTCCAGTTCAAGGTCGATGATATCGTCCATGATGCGTTGGGCCAAAGCTACATGCTTCTTGAATAGCTCAAAGTCAAAGTAGGCGTCCGGCTTGAACGGATTGACCACGTATGAGTAAAGGTTGATGGCGAGCAGACGGCAGGAGTCGTACGGGCACAGTGGAATTTCGCCGCATGGATTGGTGGATACGGTACGGTAGCCCAGGTCTGCATAGCAGTCGGGCACGGATTCCTTTAATATGGTATCCCAGAACAATACACCGGGTTCTGCCGATTTCCATGCATTGTGCACAATCTTTTTCCATAATGCGGATGCGTCAATGTCTTTTTGAAATGCCGGCTCTGTGGCGTCAATCGGATATTGCTGTGTATATGGTTTGCCTTCGATGGCGGCCTGCATGAAGTCGTCGGTCAGTTTTACGGAAACGTTGGCTCCGGTCACTTTGCCCTCAGTCATCTTGGCATCGATGAAGGCTTCCGAGTCGGGGTGTTTGATGGATACGCTGAGCATCAGTGCGCCGCGGCGTCCATCTTGAGCTACTTCGCGTGTAGAGTTTGAATAGCGTTCCATGAAGGGAACCAAGCCGGTGGAGGTCAGTGCCGAGTTCTTTACCGGTGAACCTTTCGGACGGATATGGGATAAGTCGTGTCCCACGCCGCCACGGCGTTTCATCAGCTGTACTTGTTCTTCGTCTATCTTGAAGATGGCACCATAAGAATCCGCTTCGCCGTCCACACCGATAACAAAGCAGTTGGACAGAGAGGCTACCTGATAGTTGTTTCCGATTCCGGTCATCGGGCTTCCTTGCGGAACAATGTACTTGAAGTGGTCGAGCAAGCCGAAAAGTTCCTCTGAACTTAATGGATTGGGGTACTTGGCCTCAATGCGGGCTACCTCATTGGCTATTCGCCAATGCATGTCTTCCGGAGACTTTTCGTAAATATTTCCGAAAGAATCTTTGACTGCATATTTGTTTACCCAAACTCTGGCAGCCAACTCGTCGCCTTGGAAGTATTTTAAAGATTCTCCGTAGGCTTCGTCATAAGAATAATTTTTCTTTTCCACAATGTTGTATCTCTTAGGATTAGTTACAAATAAGTAAAGTTGTAGAAGTTGTACTTATCGTTAACAAATGCATTTGCAAAGCTATGAATGTTTTTCAACTTGGCAAAATTAAAATGAATGTTTTTATCAACCGATGTATAGTTTTCTATTGATTGCTATTAATTTATTGGTTTATAATGTTTTAATGATTTGAGTAAACGAATAAGTTTTCCAAAATGGAATTTATTAACAACTTGTTGGGCTGAAAGGTTCTCGGTTTAGTCGAACATAAGGTTACTTTTATCTGCTCGTAGAGATAATAATTGTTCATTTCTTGTTGAAAAGATGTATTTTATTCCGGATATATGATGATAAAAAAAGTGTGAACTCTTGAATGAATTGTTCGTGGATTACATTATCTTTGCAAAAAAAGAAAGAATGGAAAGCTTGAAACAAAGGAGAACAATCCGAAAATACCAGCAGAAGGATATTTCTGCTGATTTGTTAAATGATTTGCTTGAAACCTCTTTCCGGGCTTCTACAGTCGGGAACATGCAGGTTTATAGTGTGATTGTGACGCGTGATGCAGAGCGTAAAGCCAAACTGGCGCCTGCACATTTCAATCAGCCGATGGTTCGGACGGCGCCGGTAGTGCTTACTTTCTGCATAGATTTGCGCCGCTTCAGCAAGTGGTGTGAGCAACGTAAGGCTGAGCCGGGATACAACAACTTTGAGTGGTTTGTGACGGGGGCTGTCGATACCTTGCTGGTGGCACAGACTTTTTGTGTGGCTGCCGAGGAGAAGGGGTTGGGCATTTGCTATCTGGGAACTACCACTTACAACCCTCAGATGATTGTCGAAGCGTTGGAGTTGCCGGAATTGGTGTTTCCCATCACGACAGTCACAGTGGGATGGCCTGCCGAACAGCCGGAACAAGTGGACCGTTTGCCGCTGGAGGCCATTGTACACGAAGAGGTTTATCATGATTATACTCCTCAGGACATTGACCGGTTGTATGCCTATAAAGAATCGCTTCCTGAGAACAAGCAGTTCATCTTGGAGAACAATAAGGAAACGCTGGCGCAGGTCTTTACAGATGTGCGTTATACGAAGAAAGACAGTGAGGCAATGTCGGAGAATCTTTGGAAGATAATGAAAAAGCAGGGATTTTGAAAATTAAGGATTAGGGATAAGGGGTTAAGCTAATGCATACTTAGCTGCATTTAATCCCTTATCCTTATTCTTATCCTTTTTTCAGTGCGGCTTGAATCTCGTCAATTTCCGCACGGAATGATTTGTCTACCTCTTTCAGCTCTTTGATGGTTTTACATGCATGCAATACAGTGGCATGGTCTTTATGTCCAATTAGCGCACCGATTTTTGCAGTAGAGAAGTCTGTATAGTTTTTGGCTAAATACATGGCTATTTGTCGTGCTTGCACCACTTCCCGCTTTCTGGATTTTGTGTGGATGGTGGCAGTTTCCAATCCGAAGTGCTTGCATACGGTGTTGATGATTTCATCGACAGTCACTGCCTTGCTTTCGCTGTTCACTACCTTGCGGACGATACGTTGCGTCAGTTCCAGGTCTATTTCTTTATTGTATATGGTGGAATGCGCCATAATGGAAATGACGATGCCCTCCAGGTCACGTACACTGTCGCCCACGTTCTCTGCAATATAGTCAATCACTTCCTGGGGGAACTGCAGGCCGTCACGGTGTATCTTGTTGCGCAGAATGTTCTTGCGGAGTTCTACGGTAGGTTTCTCCAGCTCAGCCACCATTCCCCATTTAAAACGTGTAATCAGACGCTCTTCCATGCCCTGCAGCAATACCGGTGCACGGTCGGAAGTGAGGATGAGCTGCTTGCCGTTCTGATGCAGATGGTTGAAGATATGGAAGAATGTATTCTGCGTTTTGGTCACGCCGGCAAATTCCTGAATATCATCAATGATTAGAATATCAATGGTCTGGTAGAAGTTGATGAAGTCGTTAGTCGTATTGTTACGTACGGAATCGGTGTATTGCACTTGGAATAGGTGTGCAGATACATACAATACCCTTTTCTCCGGGTATAGTTCCTTGATTTTGGTTCCGATAGCATTGGCAAGATGGGTTTTGCCTACACCTGATGCTCCGTATAGGAACAGCGGATTGAAGATTGTTTTAGCCGGATTGAGAGCGACAGCTTCTGCAACGCTGCGCGACAGCTTGTTGCTGTAACCTTCGATGAAGGTTTCAAAGTTGTATTCTGGATTAAGGTGCGGGTCAAGTTCGGGGACGGGAATCTGCGGAATCCTTTTGTCCATCACTTGTTTTTGCGGTATGATGGTACGCTGTGTAGACTCCAGGTCGACGGTTTTCCGCGAGCTCTTGTCCACCATTACGTTATACATCAATTTAGTTCCCTCACCAATGACCTTATAGAGAGTCTTGCGCAACAAATCAACAAATTTGTCCTCCAAAAACTCATAGAAGAACTGGCTGGGCACTTGTACGACCAGCGTTTTGTCTTCATATTTTAAAGGTATGATGGGAAGAAACCATGTTTTGTATGTCTGCTCCGGAACATTGTCTCTGATGATTTCAAGACAGCGGTTCCACAGCCCGACATGATCTATTTCACTCATAACGGCTATAAATACATTTATTAATTAAGCATAACTTCTACGATTGCAAAATTGGCAATCTTATTCGAGAAAAACAAATCCTTTTTTTCTTGCGTTTTTAGAGAAAGTAATAAGCTCTTTACTTTCAGCTACTTATCGGTTACTATGAGTATACTCCTTATATAAGGTGTGTTGCATTTATCTAATACTTTGTCATATAGTGGTTTATGTAGCTTTGCGTCTCTTGTTTTCTTTCTGTGCCCAGAGCAGGAAAAAGCCCTTTTTCGCTCCTTGTATAGAGCAAATGAGGGCTTTCCTTTTAATTCCTTTATAGACTTATTATTTAGACAAAATCTATATAACGTCCATCTTTTACTTATCTTTCTTGCCGAATAGGGAGAAATGGACGTATCGTTTCGGATGCGATTTCAAGTCTTCCAATAAACTTGCTGCGTTGGCAGTGGTGGCGTTCAGATTATTATATAGAGAAGGGTCGTTTAGCAAAAGTCCGACGGTATTGTCTTTCTGGTTCAATTTGTCTGTAATCATTTTTACATTGTTCAAAGTTGCGTCTACCTTTTGCATGGCGGCAGCATAATCTATCTCCTTTAAGTTGTTGGAAATGAGTGCAAAGTTGTCTCCAATGGTATTGAGCTTGCCGGTCAGTTGTGGAATATCATCCTTCATTAGAGTTTGCAACTGGCGGCTTGTGACGGCCATACTTGCTGTTAAATCTTGTACGTTATGCAAGGTTGCAGGGATGGCGGGGTCGGCTAGTATGACATTTAAGGATGCGAGGATGGAATCCAGCTTGGGCAGCATCTTCTCTACTTGCGGCATCATGGTGGCAACTTTTTCCATCATTCCGTTGTTCAGCACGCCGGGGATTGTGTCTCCAATCTGGTATTTCTCCCGTGGGTTATTGGCAAGCAGCAGGTTCATCTTTACGCCGCCAAGCATTTCGGCTGCCAGTTCTGCCGTACTTCCTTTGGGAATGCGCAGCTCTGGGTCAACATCTATTTCGGCAACGACTTTGCCCGGTTGGGTATAGTCGTAGTACAAGTCGCGGACAATACCCACGCGGAAGCCGTCGGCAAAGACCGGGCTGGATTTTGTCAGCCCATTGACATTCTGGAATTTCACGTAGAAATAGCTGGAGGGCTTGAACATATTTATCCCTTTCAGGTAGTTGATGCCGTATACCAATATGCAAAGTGCAGCTATGCCTGCTATTCCTATTCTAACTTCTTTTGTAATATACTTCATGATGTATCTTTTGTTATTTATTTCTGTTCTTTTTAAATTCGCTGATGGCTGTGTTGACGTTTATCTTTTCTCCATTCTTGAACGCAATGATGAATGCGTCCTTGAATTTGTCCGTAATGCTACGTTTGCTGCGCAGCACCTTGTTGTAATCGGGTGATGCGCCGTACGTATATTTGTAGATTCCGCCTTCTTTATAATAATCCACGTCTTTCAGTCCTTTCAGTCTTTTGTCATTCTTGGCCAGAGGACGTGAAGAAGTGAGTATCTGTATCTTAAACACGATGCCGCTCTGTTCTGTTTGGGAAACGGCTGCATTTTCTGACCTTTGCGGGCGCTGGGCAGCTTGGTTACTTTCCGCTTGAGGTGCATTTTTCTTTTCCGGTGTCGCTGTAGCTGCGTTGCCTTCTTCTTGAGCGGGCTCGGGTACATCCTCCGGAAGAATGGTATTGCTGCTTCCGTTCAACCGGATTTCCTGCTCGCGCTTATAGGTGAGGAAAGCGCGGAAGATACCGTTGGCAAGTGAGGTGGTTCCTGCTTCAGTGTTCAGGTACCGTTCCTCTTCCGGTGTGGAGATGAATCCGAGTTCCACCAGTATGCTTGGCATGGCACTGGCCTTCAATACCAGAAAACCTGCCTGGTGCACGCCCCGGTCTGTACGTTTGCAGGTTTGGCGGAAATGCTTTTGTACGAGGGAGGCGAGGTGCACACTCTGTGACATGTATTTGTCTTGCATGAATTCGAAGATGATGTAGGACTCCGCCGAGTTGGGATTGAAGCCGGCATACCGCGTCTTGTAGTCGCTTTCGTAGAGGATAACGGCATTTTCGCGCTTGGCTACTTCCAGATTGGCATCCGATTTTGCCAGACCCAGTGTCCAGGTGGAGGCTCCTTTGGCCGTCCGGTTTTTGGCCAGGGCATTGGTATGTATGGAGATGAACAAATCAGCTTTGGCGTTATTGGCAATTTCAGCGCGCCGGTCCAGGGGGATGAATATGTCCCGGTCCCGCGTATAGATAACTTTTACATCAGGGCAGTTCTTCTTGATTTGTTTGCCAAGTTTGAGTGCTACATTCAGGTTGATATTCTTCTCTTTGGAAATTTTTCCCACTGCACCCGGGTCGTGTCCACCGTGTCCGGGGTCTATAACGACAACAAAGTCTTTCGCTTCAGCGCTGCCACTGCAAAAGGGGGAGATAAGCAGCCCTAAGCATATACTTATATATAATATGTATCGTCTGTATAGTTTCATATAATTGTAGCAAAGACAATGCTTCCTTTTCGCTTGGCAAATGTAGTGGAAATTTATAGAAAACTAATGGATTATGTTCAGTTTTATTGTTCTTCTTCTCATTTTTAGTGTAATTAATGTCTGTGTTTGAGTAATTAGTGGCTCAATGTATTGATAATATGCGTAACTTTGCGGCAGATAATTAAAATAGCAAATCAAGTATGCTGGTTCGTTTTATAAAGAACTGGACGTTGCCTTTGGCAATGCTTGCCGGTACTTTGGGATATTTCTTTTTTGCAGACATTCCTTTTGTGGCGCCTGCCAAACCTTATGTGAATGTGTTAGTGGCTTTCCTGACTCCACTTTTGATTTTTTCCCAACTTCTGCTCACTTTCTGTAAGGTGGAGGTGCATGAACTGAAACCCAAATCGTGGCATGGATGGTTACTGCTGTTCCAGACGGTTTCTTGCTTGATTGTTGCGGTATTGTTGGTGTGTTGCCCTATGGAGGAGGTCTACCGGGAAGTGTTTGAAGGTGCAATGGTCTGTCTCATTTGTCCCACTGCAACCGCTGCGGCTGTCATTACCGGTAAACTGGGTGGAAGCGCATCCAGCCTGACGACCTATACGTTGTTGTCCAATCTTCTGGCGGCTGTGGCTGTTCCTTTGGTTTTCCCGTTGGTGGAGCCTCATGCTGACATTACTTTTTTTGTTGCATTCCTGAAAATTCTGAGTAAAGTCTTTCCATTGCTGCTTTGTCCTTTCTTGCTGGCATGGTTTCTGCGTGCGTTTGTGCCGAAGGTGCATCATTTTCTGTTGGGTTTCCATGATGCAGCCTTCTATTTGTGGGCGGTAGCTCTTGCCATTGTCTCAGGGCAGACGGTACGTTCATTGGTCAATAGTGATGCACCGGTATTTGTTGAACTGCTGATAGCCCTGGCGGGACTGATAACCTGCTGTATACAATTCTATTTGGGAAAGAGAATCGGCGGTCATTATGGTGAGCGCATCAGTGGAGGGCAGGCGCTGGGGCAAAAGAATACGGTGCTTGCCATCTGGATGGCATATACTTATCTTAATCCGTTATCTTCCGTCGGTCCGGGATCGTATGTGCTGTGGCAAAACATCATCAATAGCTGGCAGTTGTGGAAGAAAAGAAAAAATGAGATAAAACATTAAATATAAGATATTGATATTAAATGTTTTATGTTTATTTAGTGTAATTTCCTTTATTTCCCTTGTTTTCTTGTTTAGTCTAATAAATGCCTTCATTTTGTTACTATTTTGTTACCCGTATTCATTGGAGTAACAAAACAAATCGCTATATTTGTATCGGTAACAAAATAAGAACATAATTATGGCGAAGAAAAAACAAGAAGTTAAATTGAAAGAACCCGTAAGGATTAGATTCAAGCAGCTTGCTAATGGTAACCAGTCTATTTATTTGGATTACTATACTGGTGATGTTATTAGAAAAGAAAATTATGTTGGCGGTAAACGGCAGTATGAATTTTTGAAATTATACCTTATACCCGAGAAGACAAGAGAGGATAAGGCGAAGAACGAAGCTACGTTGGCTCTTGCAAAAGCCATTCAAAGCAAGCGGATAGTAGAGTTGCAAAATGATGCACATGGCTTTCAGAACACTAATAAGTCAAAAGCGAATGTGATTGATTATTTAGTGAACATGAGAAGCCAATCTAAAGAACGTGGCAGCTTGAATTACGAAAAGACTGTTGGTAATACCATCCGTGAACTAAAGTTGTTCAGAGGGGATTATATCGCTTTTCGTGATATAGATAAGGACTTCTTAAATAGCTTTGTGGATTTCTTGAAACAAGCGAAGAAAGCAAGCAAGTTTGGTTTGTTAAAGGCTGGGGGCGTATTAAGTAATAATTCCGTTATTGCTTACTATGGAGTGCTGCGTACCGCTATAAATAGAGCCTATAAAGAGGGAATTATTACGGTGAATCCTACAAAAGAGTTTGATTTTGCCAGTAAGGTAAAAGCGGAAGTCAGCCGCAGGGAGTATTTGACAATAGATGAGTTGAAACTACTTATCGGTACAGAGTGCAAATATGAGATAATGAAACAAGCCTTTCTTTTCAGTTGTTTGTGTGGGCTGCGTGTTAGCGATATAAGAAATTTGAAGTGGAACGATTTGCAGAAAAGCGGTGAGAGAATAAGAATTGAAATCAAGATGCAGAAAACCAAAGAACCGCTTTATCTACCTATATCCGATGAAGCGTTAAAGTGGCTGCCGCAACAAAATGAAGCAAAAGGCGATGATTTGATTTTTCCTTTGACGCATGAGGGGACTATAAATAAAATACTTCAAAAATGGGCGAAAGATGCAGGGGTTATTAAGCATATCTCGTTTCACGTAGCACGCCATACCCATGCAACTATGATGCTAACATTAGGGGCTGATTTATATACGGTTAGTAAGCTGTTGGGGCATAAAAACATTGCGACTACTCAAATATATGCAAAGATAGTTGACAAGAAGAAAGAGGAAGCAATAAAACTGATACCTAATTTAATGGACTAATCTTAATAGTAGTATGTGTGTTGTTGCTGTTTTGTATGCTAAATTGCTTCAAAAAAAAATGTTGCATTATAAAAGATGTCTTTTTTTGAACTTTTTGTGTGCAATATTATTATATTTGCAGCAGACTATAATACTTAAATGTTATGGAGATGGATAAAAATACTCAATTATACATACAGGGAGATGGCATAACTGCTACTGCTATTGTAGGACAGGATATTACAGTTTTTGCTGGTGCTGCTACTACAAGTGCATTTACTCGAACGTTAATAGGGCAGGATAATCGACTTGAAGACCTGTATGTTAGGGCAATAAATAATAGAACAAGAGAACGGAACTATTTTAAATTATATAGTTCTCTGCTGAGAGGTGATATTTCTGATGATGATTTTGATGAAGAAATAGATAAAAATGAAGATGATTATGTTGTTCCTGCTGGAGTTGATGCAGATTTGACTGAAATTGAATTTGCCTTGCAAGTTACTCCTAAGCTCAAAAATGTAGAGACAACAGATGATTTTATGGCTTTATTCTCTTTTAATGATAAATCTGTTCACAAATATATAGCGAAAAACGATTAAGAATGGCGGAATATATAGATACAGGAGATACTGTGGAAGGTCAGAAATGTGAGATTTATACACGTAGGGAGGACTGTAAAGGTTTAAGAGAAGATCCCATAACTCAAAAAAAAATGTTAGTATATGAATTAGACAGAAATAGCAGTGTAGAAGTAAGGGAATCTTTGATACTTTCTGAAGAAGAAAAAATATTAAGAGATGAACTGAATATACATGGTGAAGTTGGAGACAAATTGAAAGCTGACGCTATAACTGTATATGTTGATGTAAAACGTCAATTGTCTGTAGAAAAGCAAGAAGGTTTAACTTCTACACATGGAGGTCGCCTCATCTCAACTAAAAAGCGAACTGTTGGGAGAATCAAATATCCATTTCAGAATTTGAACAAATTGCTTGGACTTTCTGCGAATAGTAATAATAGGAAACAATTAAATAAATAATTATGATAGTCGATATTTTCACATTGTGCGATAGTGCAAAAGAATATCAAGGGAAGTTAGTTATTGTTGGTACTTTCAATACTATCTCTGCAATCCAATTTCCTGCTACTCACCCAGAGTTAGCTATTGTGGCTAGAATTGTGATGGGTAATCAGGAAAAGGGTAAACATACGTTGAAAATCTCTATAAAAAAAGAGAATGAAGATGCATATCTTGTTAATCCATTTAATATGGACATTGATAATAGTAATTTGCAAACAGAGGTGGGGAATCTTAACTTGATTTTTAATGTAAATAATCTGTTAATTCCATCTGCTGGTAAGTATGTTGTAACTCTTGAAATAGGTGAGTTGGTAAAAGAATCAACACTATATGTTGTGACTGTAAAACAGTAATTATACTGCTTGGCTTTTTCTATTTATAAAAAAATCGTGTTGTTTTTTGATAACTCAAAAATAGCACGAATTTTTTATAGAATTCTAATGATGAAATTATTGTTATTGAGCATATCAGAAAAGATGTTTTGTCAAGGTTATTGAATATAAGTAGATAAAATACTTTTAAAATGTATCGTGTTAGTGCAAGGATGAAGCCTTTTATGGATGGGGTTGTATGTTAGTTAATTTGATTTCTTGATATATTAATTTCTGTGTTGTTCTGAATTGTGTGAAGGTACACAATATCTTATTGAGAAAATTATGACAGAAGAGGAATTGAAAGTAAAATTCAACTATATACAAGGGATCTTTAACCGTTGTATAAATCATGCCTATCAAATTATAACGGATAGCATTGTTGCGAAGTCTGAATATTTGAACTGTGAACAGGCTGATGAACTGGAACAGCAGGAGTACATTCGTACCACAGATGAATTGGCACAACTTTATATCCGTTATTCCGTACAGGCTGCAATGCGGGCTATTCGTTGATTTTCTTTGTTCTCTTCAAATTCTTGTAGAAGTAATTCGGAAGAACAGATGTAGATTCTACATGGGGTTATTGCTTGTATATTCAATTCAGATTTTATGTCGTATAAACAATTGGGATAATCAGAGATAAATTCATTGGCAAAAGAAAAACCTACATTATATGTTTTGTTTTCAGTTTGGTTGATGCAGGTATATTTGATTACACCGGATACAATAAACCCGAAGAAAGAACCGACTTCTCCCTCTCGGAGGATAAATTCATTTCTTTTATAATACCGTAGTTCTCCGTTTCTTAAACACAGTTCCCTAAAAAAGTCAGTGTCTATATTGCCCATGTATGAATTAAAATCTGTCATTTACAACACATGTTTTTCGAAAGGTACAAAATTATTATTTTATTCCTGATTTTTTGTCATTGTTGGTAAGTTGGTTGTGGATTCTCTTATTATAATACTTTAAAAATTTAACTTCACCTACGTTTTTTAAAAGCTTTTGGTTTTCAATGAAGTTTTGTCCGTATTTTAGCCAACGTTTGGTAAATCTTTTGAATTTAGTACATGGGAAATCAGAACACTGGAAACAATGTGTTATTCTTTTTTCCAAGCAACATAAATGGAATGTTTTACATTTTTCACAGCGAGAACCATTCTGTTCTGCTCCTTTGCAGGGACTTTTTTCTCTTGTGTATATGGGACAACCACCACAAAAGACACCACAAGCAGGAATACGTCCGTTATACGATTTCATTCAGCCAGCCTTTTCGCCATCCAAAAATTGGTGAGATAAAGTTGGTTGGCTTTGCGTTTCTGTTCCACTTCTACTATATAGCCTCTTTTCTCAAAGAATGGACGGGCTGTCAGGCTTACTTCTGATGTAATTCGCATGATTCCTCTTGCGGTTGCATACCGTTCTATCTCATTTAGAAGTATGGTAGCAATGCCTTTACCTTGAAAATCTTTATGAATAAACATAGAATGCAAATATCCTTGGTGGGTAATGGATGAAAAGCCGACAATCTGTGACTGTTGATTGGTTGCCACAATAAAATAATGTGTCTTAATCATGTCTTTTATGTGGGAGAGGTCGTTTCCGCACGATGCCCAATCTGCCACTTCTGCTTCTGAATAGTCACGTTTGTTTATATGGAGGACTGTCTCTTGAAACAAACTCATAAGTTCAAGGGCATCAGACTGTTGGGCAATTCTAATTGTAAAATCTGTATTCATGTTTTTAAGTGCTAAAATGTATGCTTTTAGATGTTCCATGTTCTAACAGAAAGTCTTTCAATGTATTTATTGTGTTTGCAAAGATAATTTTTTCATTTCTAATTTATTGGTTTAGGAAACCAAGTTGTTGATTCTCTGCTTCGAATATAAAAAGTATGCGAATTTTTTATGAAGCATGGGAATCTGCTTTCAATCGCCAGCCAATGGCTGATGAATTTAACCGGGTAGATTTCTTGTCAATCGGTTTCAGACCTGCTTATAAGAACAATTTATAACAAAGTACTCCCAATAAAAGCAAGACTAAAGCACATGCTGCAAGAATCGTCTTTGCCCTGAATAGATGTTCTTTATCTGATAATTCCTTTTCAGTAGTATTTCTTCGGATTTCTTCTATTTCCTCAATGGTTACATCGGCTCTCTCAGGACCTTTCCTTTTTACAAGGTATTTGTAGTGCTCCCGCATCCGTCCTCTGCTCAACTTGCGGAGAGCACGGTTCTCTTTATCCCTTTGTAGCATGTCATTGATGCAGCCTAATGTTCCCATAAGCAGATTTTTATCATGTGTAAGCAAAATGGTTTGCTTGCACGTGTACTAAGATACGGCATTTATGTCGCTTTCGCAAGCGATTTTGTGTTTTTTGATATAAACTGATGTGACGATACGATTTTGATAGTTATGTTAACTCATTGTCTGCCAGAGAGTAATTTTGCCAACCCATTGTCATGCTTTTGGCAAACTTTTGCCATGCCTATGGCAAAGTCTTGCCAATAGGGTGGCAAAATCTTGCCAACTTGTCGGCAAGAAAGACACACACTGTTCCCTATACCTTTATTATAGTGTGATAGTGTGAGAAGTGTTTTTCCTTTTTAAAACTTTTGTGTAGAATGATGATGGGCTTCTTTTATTCTGTTTTGCCGGACGGCATCAGCAGTTCTTCTTCATTGTAGCGCGGTCGGTCCTTCACCTCAATGTATATTTTGCCGATGTATTCGCCTACAATCCCCAGCGACACAAGTATCACACCTCCTACCAGCCAGACAGAAATCATCAGTGATGACCATCCGGGGACGGCGTTATGCTGTGTGTAAGAGTGAAGTGTCCATCCGGTGACACACAGTGCCACAAGAATAAAGATGCAGCCTATCCAAAAAATCATACGGACCGGTTTGACGGAAAAGGAAGTGATACCGTCGATGGCAAAATTAAGCATCTTCCGGAAAGGATACTTTGATTCTCCGGCAAAACGCTTGTCACGATTGTAGTACACGCTGTCCGTCTGGTAGCCGATGAGGGGAACCAGTCCCCGAAGAAAAAGGTTGCGCTCGCGGAAGCGGCATAGGTGTTGTACAGCCCGCTGGCTCATCAGGCGGTAGTCGGCATGATTGTAGACGGATTTTACCCCCATTGCCTTCATCAGCCGATAAAAGACCAAAGCGGTGTTGCGTTTGAAGAAAGTGTCGGTCTTCCGTTCTTTACGTACGCCATAAACGATGTCATTGCCCGCTTTATAGCTGTTTATCATGTCCGGAATCACCTGGATGTCATCTTGCAAGTCTGCATCAATGGAAATGGCTATCTCGCAACGGTCTTTTACTGCATTGAGTCCTGCCAGCAGGGCATTCTGGTGTCCTACGTTTCCTGCCAGGTTCAGTCCGCAGGCATAGGCCGTATTTTGGTGCAGTTCTTTGATGATAGCCCATGTCTGGTCGGTGCTTCCGTCGTTTACATATAATATATAGCTTTCCGGGGAAATTTGCCGGGCTTGTATCAGCCGGTCGAATAATTGGCTCAATCGTTTATGGGTTTCATGCAGCACTGCCTCTTCTTTGTAGCAAGGTACGACAACGGCGAGTATGGGAGAGTTTTCCATCATAGAACAAATCTTTTTGCAATATTCGTAAGAAATCGGGAGAAAAACAAATTATCACTCTTTTCTTTTGAAAACGAAACGTACGAGTAAGAAGTTGACCGGAATGGCGATGGCGAAAACCGGAATGGGGGCCAGAGGTTTGGGGATGCCCATCCAGAGAGAGAGGTTCAGCAACCCCATGTGTAGCAGATAGCTGCATAAGTGTGCTCCTCCAAATCCGAAGGCTTTTCTCCATGAGGGCTTTCGGCCGAAGGTAAAGTAAGCAGTCAGATAGAAATTGGCGATGAAGCTGAGAGCATATCCCAGTGTATAGGCTATGTTTACATTGATAACCCGTTGTAATACAAAATACAATCCGTAGTGCAGAACTGTCGCAAAGATGCCCACCATTACGAAGCGTACAAATTCCGGTAGTTGTTTCAGCCGCTTCATCTTAACATTAAATATCTACTCTCTGTTGCCATTATCATTGGGGCGGCAAAGTTAGGCATTGTTTCAGAATTATTTGTAATTTTGCTTTGCGAAATTAAGCTGCATCTCAGCAAATTGCAAATAAATTTGCATCTGCTTTCGGTTTGCGCTATCTTTGCGTCCAGAAAACATAAAAAACAAATAAGGTATGTCGGACAGAAAGAAGGCGTTCTGGTTTATTGCGCTGCTGAGTGTGCTTGTGGTTGTTCCCTTTCTGGGAGAAACCATTTTTTATTCCAAGGGGGAACCGCGGGAGGCGATTGTTGCCCTTTCTATGCTGGAAAGTGGAAACTGGATACTTCCGGTGAACTATGGTACTGATATTGCTTATAAACCCCCTTTCTTCTACTGGTCAATAGCCGCCGTCTCTTCCCTTTTTGGAGAGGTGACGGAGTTTTCTGCCCGTTTCCCGTCTGCATTGGCTTTTTTAGCCATGCAGTTAATGTTCTTTGCCTTTGTGGCAAAACGTAAAAACGTTCAAACGGCGTTTCTGGCCTCTATTCTTCTTTTGTCTTCTTTCGAGGTGCATCGGGCGGCTGTCGCTTGTCGGGTCGATATGGTTCAGGTTGCCTTTATCGTTATTTCCCTTTGTCTGCTGTTCCGCTGGGATGAGAAGGGATGCCGCGGAGTGCCCTGGCTTGCGGTGTTGCTGATGGGATGTGCCACGTTGACCAAAGGGCCGGTAGGCTCCATATTCCCTTGCGCGTGTATCGGTGTGTATCAGTTGTTGCGCGGACGTTCTTTCTGGAAAGCATTTTTCTCGTTGGTAGGTATCGGCTTGCTTTCTTTTGTTCCTTATTTAGCTTGGGTATACATAGCTTACAGACAAGGTGGACAACCGTTCCTCGATTTGGTTCTGGAGGAGAATACCGGGCGGTTTATGGGCAAAATGTCCTACGAGTCCCATGAAAATCCTATATGGTATAATTTCCTGACTTTGATTTGGGGATGGATTCCCTGGACGTTGGTTCTGGTAATTTCCTTGTTTGGCTTGAAGTGGAAAAACATGCGTTGTCTGCCGGAAGGGGAGACCCTGCTGTTGCGGTTGAAGAAGGGCTGGACTGCTTTCCGCAACCAGTCTCCGGTACAATTGTTCACGTGGCTGGTCATTCTGATAATCTTTGTCTTCTACTGCATCCCCAAGAGTAAGCGGAGCGTTTATCTGCTTCCCATCTATCCGTTTATGGCAGTGCTGATAGCTGAGTATCTGTTGGCTTTGGTACAAAAGGGGGCACGAGTTTTCAGGATTTGTGCAATCATCTTTGCTTCTTTGGGCTTGTTGCTTACGCTTGTTTTTGTCGTAGTTCGTCTCGGCCTGGTTCCCGACAGCGTTTTTGGAAGCGGACGCCATGCCGCTGAGAATGTAGCCTTTATGCATGCGTTGGAGGATGTGGCTTTGTCTGTTCCCAAGTGGCTCCTGGTAGCGCTTCCCGTAGTAGCCGCTGTCTGCACATTATGTATGGTGGTAAAGCGTGCGGATAGCCGGTCATTATTATATGGTATAGCAGGATGTATGCTTTGTCTTTTCGTATCATTGGATTCGGTTTATCAGCCCACGGTGCTGGCTGTGAAATCAGATAAACATTTGGCTGAAAGGGTCAATACGTATGTTCCGGAAGGTGTGGTCTATTCTTACTCGAAAATGAGTTTCTATGGTGTTAACTTCTATCTGAAAGACCGCATGCGGCACATTGAAAAGGAACGTCCGTCCAGCGGGGAGGGCTATTTGTTGGTTCCCGTAAAGGAGGAGGAGAATATGTTGGGAGAGCTGGAACAGACGTATCATCTGGAAAAGATATTCCGTACAGACAGACGCAGTTGTGATATGCGTAATGAAATCTGCATGTATAAATTTAGGGCGATTGACATTCATAACCCATAATTTATAACTCATAACTCATAACTTAAAATGAATCCGATAGATATCATTAACAAATATTATCCGGAAGAGAATGAGTTGCGGCATATACTGTTGACGCACAGCCGTTCCGTAGCCGACAAGTCGTTATGGATTGCCGACCGCCATCCGGAACTTTCATTGGATAAGGATTTTCTGTACGAGGCTGCCATGCTGCACGATATAGGCATTTTTCTTACAGATGCGGCAGGTATCCATTGTTTTGGCGACAAGCCTTATATCTGTCACGGTTATTTGGGAGCCGACCTGATACGCGGCGAAGGCTATCCCCGCCATGCTTTGGTTTGTGAACGCCATACGGGTGCCGGACTTTCATTGGAGGGAATCATTGCGCAGGATTTGCCCGTACCGCATCGTGAAATGGTTCCGGTCAGCTTGGAAGAACAAGCTATCTGTTTTGCCGATAAGTTTTATTCAAAAACTCATTTGGAAAAGGAGAAAAGTGTAGAAAAAGCCCGTAAAAGTTTGGAACGTTATGGTGAAGAAGGGGTACGGCGCTTTGATAATTGGTGCGAACAGTTCTTGTAGCAATCTAAATTTCTTTAAAAAGGGAGATTATCCGTATAAATTATGTACTTTTGCCCCTCCAAGCGTAAACTATTAGTTAATGACGCCATTGAAAGCAAATACATTCATATCATTCATACTACTATTCGTCTTGCTTCTTCTCTCCGGTGGGGCTGCTTCTCAGCGCCGTAGAGCGAAGGTCGCGCCTCCGAATATTCAGCGGACAGACACGTTGCAGGTAGGGGATAGTTTGCAGATGGGAGACTCCCTGCAAGGGGGAAAGGGGCTTCCTGCCGATTCGTTGCAACAAGATACGGTAGCGGCTGCGCCTCCCAAGAAGGATGCATTGGATGCTCCCGTAGCCTACGAAGCCAATGACTCCATTGTATTTACGCAGAGTGGCTTTGCCCATCTTTACGGCCAGGGAAAGGTGAGTTATCCGGGTGCTGACCTGGAGGCTGATGTCATCTCTATGGATATGGACAACAGTACGGTTTTTGCCCGTGGCGTGGTCGATTCTGTAGGAACAGCCAAGGGAAGACCGGTCTTCAAAGACGGGGACACCTCCTACGAAACCGATACTATCCGTTATAACTTCAAGAGTAAAAGAGGTCTTATCAGCAATGTTGTCAGCCAGCAGGGCGAGGGATACGTGACCGGTAATAATGCCAAGAAAGGGAATAATGATGAACTCTATATGAGGAGCGGTCGTTACACGACTTGTGACCATCATGACCACCCCCATTTTTATATGCAGATGACTTATGCCAAGGTACGTCCGAAAAAGAACGTGGTGACGGGACCTGCCTATCTGGTAGTAGAGGATGTGCCGCTTCCGCTTGCCGTTCCATTTTTCTTTTTCCCGTTTTCTAGCAGTTACCAGTCCGGTTTTCTGATGCCTACCTATATGGATGACTCCAATCGTGGCTTCGGTCTGACGGACGGTGGATATTACTTCGCCATCAGTGACCAAATGGACTTGAAGCTGCGGGCGGATATCTTCACGAAAGGTTCTTGGGCGCTGAATATGGAGTCGAACTATGTGAAGCGTTACAAATATTCCGGTTTGCTGCAGGCAAGCTATCAGGTGACCAAGACCGGTGACAAAGGCTTGCCCGACTACTCGGTTGCCAAAGACTTCAAGGTGGTGTGGTCTCACCGGCAGGACCCGAAAGCGAGTCCGAATTCTACCTTTTCTGCCAGTGTGAACTTTGCTACCAGTAGTTATGAGCGTACCAATATCGGCAATATGTACAACTCCCAGGCAATGTCGCAGAATACCAAGACTTCCAGTGTCAGCTATTCGCGTAACTTTCCCGACCAGCATCTGAGCATCTCCGCTTCAGGTAATATTGCCCAGACCATGCGCAACTCCTCTATCGCGGTGACTTTACCGGACATGACCATTTCCTTGAGTACCATTTTCCCTTTCAAGCGCAAACATGCAGTGGGAGATGAAAAGTGGTATGAGAAGATTTCCGTTCGCTATACTGGCCGTGTGAAGAACAGTATCAAGACGAAGGACAATCTGTTGTTCAAGAAGAACCTGATACGCGATTGGGAGAACGGTATGCAGCATGAGATTCCGGTAAGTGCCACGTTTACTTTGTTCAAGTACTTCAATGTGACGCCTACCGTAAACTATACGGAGCGTTGGTACACCCGCAAGGTGAAGAAGGACTGGGACGATGAGCAAGGCAAGGAGGTGAATGATACGACCTACGGCTTTCACCGTGTATACGACTACAGTGCCAGTCTGGGTATCAATACCAAAGTTTATGGTATGTACAAGCCATTGTTCATGAAGAAGAAGGAGATACAGATACGTCACGTCATCACTCCCTCCATCAGTTTCAGCGCTGCGCCCGATTTCACTTCGTCCCGTTTTGGCTATTATGACTCTTATATAAAAGACCAGAACGGCATTCGCGATACCGTGCAGTATTCCTATTATGCCGGTCAGGTGTTCAGTCCGCCAAGTGGAGGAAAGCAGGGGCTTATCAGTTTCAATATCTCCAATAACCTTGAAATGAAGTTCAAGGATAAGAATGACTCTATCCGCAAGGTGAGCCTGATTGACGATTTGAGTATGGGTATCAGTTACAACACGGCTGCCCAGGTGCGTCCTTGGAGTGACTTGAGCTTTAATCTCCGTCTGAAGTTGAGCAAGAGTTATACGTTGAGTATGAGCTCTACCTTTGCCACTTATGCTTACGAGTTTGATGAGAACGGAAGGGTGGTGCCCGGTAACCGTACGGAATGGTCGTATGGCCGTTTCGGTCGTTGGTCGGGATATGGTACGTCGTTCAGTTGGACCGTGAACAATGATTCGTGGAAGAAAATAAGGAACTTCTTCACCGGTCAGAAGGATGACGAGGAGCAGGGCCAAGACCAGAATGCCTCGACGGAGGAAGACGGTGACATGGAGGGGGAAACTACCGAGGACGGCACTCCGAAGAAGAAGAAGGAAAAGGCTGCTGCCGATGCTGACGGCTATCAGGTATTCAAGATGCCTTGGTCTATCAACTTCAGTACCGGTTTCAATATTACGGAAGACACCAGTAAGCCCATTAATCGTAAGAACATGCGCTATCCGTACAAATTCAGCCTGAATTCCCTTAATATAAACGGTAACGTCAAGCTTACCAATAAATGGGCTGTCAGCTTCAATTCCGGTTATGACTTCAATGCGAAGGAGATAACGCAGACCGCTTTCAACATCACACGTGACCTGCACTGTTTCAGCATGACGGCTGCCATATCACCTTTCGGACGCTGGAAATACTATAACTTTACCATCCGTGCCAATGCAAGTATCCTGCAAGACTTGAAATGGGAACAGAGAAGCCAGACTCAGAGTAATATTCAGTGGTATTGATGTTTACCAAATTATTTCCGTCTCTCCATGTTCCCGCAAATACTTGTTTGTTTTGCTGAAATGCTTGTTCCCGAAGAAGCCGTTATAAGCGGATAGGGGAGATGGATGTGCCGAGGTAAGTACCAGATGTCGGCTACGGTCGATGAATGCCCCTTTACGTTGGGCGTAGGCTCCCCAAAGAATAAATACAAGATGCTCTTTTTCTTCGGCGAGAATGCGGATAGCCGCATCTGTAAATGTTTCCCAACCTCGGTTTTGGTGAGAACCGGCTTGGTGTGCACGTACGGTGAGGGTAGCATTGAGCAGCAATATGCCTTGCTCTGCCCAGCGTGTCAGATTGCCGGTAGTGGGGGCATCAGTGCCAATGTCATTTTTTATTTCCTTGAAAATATTAAGTAAGGAAGGAGGGAAAGGAACACCGTCATTTACGGAGAAACAAAGTCCGTGTGCTTGTCCCGGACCATGATAGGGGTCTTGACCGATTATCACGACTTTTACTTTGTCAAAAGGGCATAGGTTGAATGCATTGAATATCAGCTTTCCCGGAGGATATATTGCATATTTCCCATATTCGTCCCGTACAAAATCAGTCAATGTACGGAAATAATCTTTCTCAAATTCAGGTTGCAGATGTGCTTTCCAGCTTTCTTCTATTTGAACATTCATAATTGGATCTGTTAGTAGTTTCGGATGCTAAAGTACAAAATAAAAAATAAAGTCCAACCTTTTGAGGGGGTGAACTTTATATTATATGACGGGATAAATGTATATCAAATCAGGTGTATATTGTGTTCCTTGCACTCTTTGCGCATATCTTCCGGCCAGATACTGGCTTGTATCTCACCGATATGCGCCTTGCGCAGATAGAACATACAGAGGCGGGACTGCCCTATACCGCCACCGATGGAAAGCGGCAGTGTATCATTCATCAAGCGTTTGTGGAAGTAAAGTTCCAGGCGTTCCTCTTCGCCTTCCTCTTTGAGCTGGCGAAGCAGGGCTTCCTTGTCTACGCGGATACCCATGGAGGAAAGTTCGATGCTGCGTTGCAGGATGTGGTCCCATAGCAGGAGGTCACCGTTCAGTCCGGGGAGGTCGTTCAGCCCTTTGCTGGTATAGTCGTCGTAGTCCGGGGCGCGTCCGTCGTGCTTCTTGCCGTCGCTCAGCTTGCATCCGATACCGATGATGAACACTGCACCGTATTTCTTGCAAATGGCATGTTCGCGGCATTTGGGTTCCAAGTCCGGATACTGTTGGCGCAATTCTTCGGCATGGATAAAGTGAAGTTTCTGGGGCAGGCAAGGCTTGATTTGCGGATACATCTCATATACCATATATTCTGTGCGCACCATAGCTGCATAGATACGGGTTACTATCTCCTTGAGGAATTCCACATTGCGGTCTTCGGCAGTAATGACGCGTTCCCAGTCCCACTGGTCTACATAAAGGGAATGCAGATTGCCCAGTTCTTCATCGGCACGGATGGCATTCATGTCTGTGTAGATGCCATATCCCGGTTCGATATGGTATTCGGCAAGCGTGAGGCGTTTCCATTTGGCGAGGGAGTGCACCACTTCAGCTTTGGCGTCGCCCAAATCTTTGATAGGGAAAGTTACGGCACGTTCCACTCCATTGAGGTCGTCATTGATACCCATTCCTTTCAATACGAACAGTGGAGCTGTCACACGTCGCAGGCGCAGTTCGGAAGAGAGGTTCAATTGGAAGAACTCTTTAATTTGTTTAATCCCTAATTCAGTCTGTTTTAGGTCCAATAAAGGTTTGTAACCTTCAGGTGTTATCAGGTAGCTCATAAATTTATTCAGTATAACTTCTATTAAATTGCTCGGCAAAGATAGGAATAATATTGATACTTGCTTCTGTTTTGTGGGAAAAAAGAACAAAATGTTTGTGTAATTGCGGTTAGTCTTCTCAAAGTAATAATAAAAATATTCCTCGGTTTGATATAAAAAGCGTTTGAATGTTAGGAATCTGCTAATTTTTTTATACTTTTGCATCCACATTTGGCTCCGTAGCTTAGTGAATAGAGCGTCAGATTCCGGTTCTGAAGGTCGTGCGTTTGAATCGCACCGGGGTCACAAAGAAAGGAACTCCCTTTGCATGAATACTTTGCAAAGGGAGTTTCTTTTTATACAATACATCCAGAAAAGTCAACCATACGGTTCTCTTTCTTGTTATAATTTCCATAGAGTTAGAGGTATGAAACAAATAATATTTATTTTTGCAATGTTAATGACTTGTCTGTCCTATGCCGGTAAGCCGGAAGGACGGTCAGAAAGGAGAACAGACATGAAACCAATGAAAGAGATTTATCTGGCAGGAGGATGTTTTTGGGGTACCGAACATTTCCTGAAACAAATAGAAGGTGTGGAGGCTACCCAGGTGGGATATGCCAATGGAAATATAGCCAATCCTACCTATCAGCAGGTATGTACCGGTACCACGGACTTTGCCGAAACCGTAAAAGTACAGTATGATCCCGATGAGGTGGACTTGCCTTTCCTTATCGACCTTTATTTCAAAACGATTGACCCTACCAGCCTCAATAAGCAAGGGGGGGATAGAGGTACACAGTATCGCACGGGTATCTATTATACGGATACCGCCGACCTGCCCGTTATTCGTGAAACCGTTGACCGGCTGGCTGCCAACTACTCCCGTCCGTTGGTTGTAGAGATAGAGCCTTTGAAGAACTTCTATCTCGCCGAAGATTATCATCAAGACTATCTGGACAAAAATCCTGGTGGATATTGCCACATTAACCCCACCTTGTTCGACCTGGCACGTAAAGCGAAGATGAAGAAAGAAGGAGATGGCGAGTATTTAAACCTGGAAAAGTAACGGACAATGGATATACTGTTAATAAGTAATGAAGATACGTGCCGCAGCCGTATCGCGCAGGAACTCCTGCATGCATTTGGCAGGGGAATGAATATCTCTACGGCAGGAATTATGGAGGGGAACTGCGTTCCCGATGCCGTGTGCAATGTGATGGAACAGAATGGTTTCAGCGTGTCTCGCAAGAAACCGTCTGGTGTCGGGACCTATACGCACCGGTCGTGGGACTACGTGATTACCCTATGTAAAGAAGCCGGAGAAGAACTGAAATTTATCACTCTGGATGCCAAGCAGCAGGTGCATTTTAATTTTGAAGACCCCTTTAAAAATCGTTTTCAAAATGAAAGTGAGCAGGAGCAACAAATTGCCGCACTCTATGAAACCATGTACCGGCGGCTGTATGAATTTTACCGCGATGAACTGAGTGGGCAGTTGTTACCCCATTGTACGTGCGGTGCAAACACCTATTGCCGTTGTGAATAGTGAAATATGTGTTTTTTTTGAAGCAATCTCTTGACTCGTCCCTAAGGGCAGGACCTATCTTTGCATCATAAACAAAATGTGCATGAGTTTATGAAGAATAAAATGAAGTTTAAAATCGGAGAGTTTTCCAAACTTTGCCAGGTGACCGTTAAGACGCTTCGTCATTATGAAGAGATAGGATTGATGATACCCGTTGAAGTGGATGAGTGGACGGGGTATCGCTATTACGACATCAGCCAGCTCCGGTGTATGAGCCGTATTGTTTACCTCAAGCAATTAGGGTTCAGCCTCGAAGAGATATCCGAGTTGTTTGCCGATGGCAAGGAATTTCCGGATGCTGAATTGTTGAAGGTTAAAATAGAACGTTGCAAAAACGAGATTGAACACTTGATATGGCGGCAGACCGAACTTGCCAAATTGGAAAATTTACTCCATAAACAAGAGAATGTTATGGAAAAAGTGTTTAAGAAATCCCTCCCTTCAAGAATTTTTGCTACCCATCGCCGTAAAATAGACTCTTATCAGGAGCTGTTCAATCTTTGTCCGAATATCATCGGGCCTGAAATGTACCGTTTGGGTTGTGAATGTCCTGCCCCGGAATATTGTTTCACGGTGGAATATAATGAGGAATATGGGGTTGATATTGATATCGAGTTTTTTGAAGCGGTGGCTGAACGCAAGGAAGATTCGGAACTGATTAAATTCAAGGAACTTCCGGAAGTGCCGGTTGCGCTCTGTGTCAACCATTACGGTGCTTATGAGCATATGCCCGAAACTTTCGCCGAGCTTTTTGCGTATGCCGAGACAAATGGATACGAGGTCATTGACCGTGCCCGGTTTTGCCATATTGACGGCATTTGGAACAAAGAAACGGTGGATGAATGGATGACGGAAATTCAGTTGCCCATCAAACTTTCTTAATCAGCCTTTGATTTCTGCGGAAAGCTTTCAACCGTGAGAATACCTAAAAATAGGGATAGGTAGTCAACTTATTTTCTGCGAACTTTGCAGACTGAAAAAAGAATTGAAATGAGAAGCCTGCATATTCTGTTCATATTGGTAGTTGTCACTTGGCTCGGTTTTCCGCTGAGAGCGCAAGAAGCTATTTCTATCGGGACTCGCCACACTTTGTTTTCGCATGTCTTGAATGAGGCTAGAGAATATTGGGTGTATGTACCTGCAACCCGCCCGGGTGAAAAAGAGGAAAGTTATCCGGTTCTTTATTTGCTGGACGGTGATTCTTTTTTTCATTCGGTGGTAGGTTTTACTCGCTTGTTTTCCACCTCCAAAGTTTCTTCCTTACCGCCCTGTATCGTTGTGGCTGTCCTGAATACAAACAGAACCAGAGACTTTACGCCAACCTGTTCCGCTGCCCGGCGTGACGGAACTGTCCGTCCGGGCGATAAACCGGAAGGGGGTGGGGCAGGACAATTTTGCCGTTTTCTGACGGAGGAGCTACGCCTCGCAGTGGAACAAGACTTGCCGGTGAATGGACAACACTTGTTGGCTGGACATTCTTATGCCGGGTTGTTCACGCTGCATGTTTTGCTGAATTATCCCGGTGCATTTGATACATACATCGCCATAGACCCCAGTTTATGGTGGGATAAAGGATATTTTCAGAAACAGGTAGAACGGCAGGTAGATAAGGTTGACTTTTCAGGAAAGCAACTGTATGTTGCGTTTGCCACTCAGCCGCGTCTTGATAGGAAGCTGATCCACTTTCCCCTGACAGATGATTTTATAGGGAGTGCAGTTCCTCGTATGGAGAAGCGGCATTTGCGGGTGGTATCAAAAAAGTTCCCGGAAGAGACGCATGGAACGGTTGCTCTTCCGGGATTTTATGACGGACTGAAAACGTTGTTCTTCCGTTCTGCGGTTGGAATTTCTCTGCCGAACGAACCTCTCTGAAAAAAAATCTATTTTTCAGTAAGCTGAATGATATGCGCCATTGTACTAAGGGGACTACCTATACCATGGTGAGGTCTGCCAAAATCCTAAAAGCGTCATAGCCTGAGTCGCTTTCCGGCAGGAAGCGCCGAGAAGCGCCGTTTCCTTATAAATCAGTATTTTCAGCTCCGGAGAAGGTTGAGTGTCCTTCTCCGGACACACTGATTAAAAAACTGCAAAAGTGCAGCCGGGGCTTCGTTGACTCCGGGCAATTGGAATAGTAGTACAACTACTGTTGTACAATGAGCGCAGCACCATATGCCCTGCTACCGTACGGAAGTGCATAAAAAAACAGTTGCCTGGAGAAACCCTCTCCAAGCAACTGTTTTCAGCTTCTTGATACTTAACTTTATAATCTACATATTCTAAATCTTTCTTGTCATCAATCGTCAATGTCAATCACCCTCATTTTAGAGTCAAATGTAATTTCCCAACGATTAGACAACTTTATCTCATACTCATTGTCATCGTACTCAATCTGAAGAATTCTTGCATCCGGATAATTGGTCTTTACATAGTTACGTATCGCTTCCGGTACAATCTGTGCAGGAACTTCACTTTGTCTGCATCGTACCTCCTTCCATTCTCCCGATTTATCAAATTCTACCTTCTCCCCATTCGTGAACACCACATCATAGCTTTTATAAAACATTCCCGACTCCAATTTAGCCATTGCCACCTTATGGTCTTTAAAATAAGTCTTGATAAATGTCTGCGCCTTCGCCGGCAACTGGCTCACCTCTATCGGCTTATCATTATCTGCCATTACCATTGTGTGCACTGCAAACATACAAACCAACATCATAACTAACTTTTTCATACTTTTCTATTTTTAATAATTAATACTTTATTTGTTTTCTGTATTGCAAAGATGGGAAGGAAATCTGGAAAGAATTGGGAAAAAAACTCTATTTTTGGAAATGAAAAAAAATCTATTTTTGAAAATGGGTGTTGCGGCTCTTCACCTATGAATTTTTGTTTGCAATGAATATTATTTAAAGACACAATAGACTATTATGGCTATGAAAATATTAAATCAGTTTATCGATGATTTTGTAGGTGTTTTCCAATATCGGTTTATGGATACCTTTCAATATTTTAAAGAAAGGAAGAAAAGTAAATATTTGGGAGATAGATTTGAGGAATGGGTTGTGAAGAACTCTAATATTAGTAAAGAGGGTTATCCGGATCTATGTGATAAGAAAATATTTTGGCGGCTTTTAGATTGGAGAGGTGATAAATACATTGAGGGTTATAGGCCTCTGTCTTCATCATCTCCGGATTTGTTGATGGAGTGTGTTACCACAACGAGTACCATTCATGAAGTTGGAGATATTATAGCTGTAGAATGTAAATGGCGAAGTAAGATAGGTTTTTATCTCGATATAAAAGACATTGAAAAGTACGAGGGGTATATGAATTCCAATCTGTTGAACCGTCCGATAAAAAACTTGTTTTATGTTTTTGGCTTTGGATGGTGTGGTGACAGTCCGGAATCTGTTTATGTAGTTCCTGCCAGAGAATTGTATGATTATGATAAAGATACCTGTAGAATAACGTTCCCTATTAAAGAAACCGAGAAGGAGAAAATGGATAGATTGGAGCGCTTTAAGAAGAAAGACAATAGATGCCTTCTGTACATAAAGTGATGATATTTAGAGCGATACGGCAGCATGCTAGATATTGATTAAACTATAAAAATCAGTAAAGTACTACTGTATACCGATAAAGTATGCAGTAGTACTTTGTTATATAAACTCGAATCAACTGTTATTGTTTGGGTCGCCGTCAATCTTTGTGGCGAAGGCTATTACTGGCATCTAATGCGGTTTGCAACCTTTCCCAGTCGTCACAAAGCGCCTGCATGGACGGAAACAATAAATCTGCTCCGGCATCCAGTAATACCTGCCTGTCCAGCGGACCGGTATTGACTGCCACAGTGAATATGCCGGCTGCTGTTCCGGCTTGTACTCCGATAGGTGCATTTTCTACAACTATAGCTTCGTTGGCTTGTACTCCGGCTTTTTCCAGTCCCATTAGATAAGGCTCAGGATGAGGCTTTCCGTATTTCACATCAAAGGCGGTCACCATGTGGTCGCGCTGAAACATACCAGGGAAGTTGTGGGCAAGGCGGTTCAGCAGGGAGTGTTGGCCCGAACCGGTGACAAGTACCGGAATAAGTCCTGCCGCTTTTACCTTTTGCAGCACTTCCCAAGCACCCGGCATACGTTCCGGTTCCGGGTGGGTACTGAATTCGGCGCTTTTCTCTGCATAGATGCTTTCTATCATCTCGGGAGTGGCATCCTTGCCATACTGGCGTTGATAAACGATGTTGATGGTGGAGGCTCCGGTACGTCCCTCGTGCATGTATGCCTCTTCACGGCTCAAGTGCAGGCCATGACGTTCCATTACTTTATGCCAGGCATCGGCATGGTAGGGCATGGAGTTGAATAACACACCGTCCATGTCAAAAAGAACGGCTTTCAGTTGGATGTAGGGGTGCCCGTGCTTTTCCAGATAACGGGCGATAGAGTTTTCGAACACTTGGTAGATTGGAGATTGAGAATTTAAAAATGCGGGGTAGATAAATAGAGAGTTGAGAATCGGGGAACGGTTCTCTTCGCACTTGTTGTGCAGCCATTTCTCAATTCTCAACTCTCAATTCTTAATTTATCAAAGTCTTGCCTGGATAGCTTTGGACTCTTCTTCGTAGCCGGGCTTGTTCAGCAATGCAAACATATTCTTCTTATATGCTTCCACACCCGGTTGGTTGAACGGATTGACTCCCAAAATATAACCGCTGATACCGCAAGCTATTTCGAAGAAGTAGAGCAGACCTCCGATGCTTTCTTCATTCAGTGCAGGGATAACGATGCGCATGTTGGGTACGCCGCCGTCAACGTGGGCAAGCTGTGTGCCCAATTCAGCCATCTTGTTCACTTCGTCCACGTGCTTGCCTGCCAGGAAGTTCAGTCCGTCGAGGTTGGCTTCGTCCGAAGGTACTTGCAGGGAGTGCTGTGTCTTCTCCACGGAGATGACAGTTTCGTAGATGGTACGTTCGCCTTCCTGAATCCATTGTCCCATGGAGTGCAGGTCGGTGGAGAAATCTACGGCAGCAGGGAAGATACCCTTGTTTTCCTTACCTTCGGATTCACCATAAAGCTGCTTCCACCATTCGCTTACGTAGTGCAGTTTGGGATTGTAGTTTACGAGGATTTCAATTTTCTTACCGTTCTTGTAGAGCTCGTTACGCGTAGCTGCATAGATGGCAGCAGGATTTTCTGCAAACGGAACATCTTTTCCACAAGCCTTTTCCATGGCAACTGCACCTGCAACCAGTTTCTCAATGTCGAAACCTGCTATTGCGATGGGCAGCAAGCCTACCGGAGTCAGTACGGAGAAACGTCCGCCCACGTTATCGGGGATGATGAAGGATTTGTAGCCTTCGTTGTCGGCCGTTACGCGGGCAGCGCCCTTTTTGGCATCGGTGATGGCAACGATAACCTTCTTTGCCATATCCTTGCCGCGTTGGTCTTCGCATTGCTTTTTCAACAGACGGAACGCCAAGGCCGTTTCAGTGGTAGTACCGGATTTGGAGATGTTGATAACACCGAATTTCTTGTCTTTCAAGTATTCGGTGAGTTCATATAGATAATCTTCACCGATATTGTGTCCTGCATACAGAATGACCGGAGCCGTTTTCTTGTCTTGCAACCAAGTGAAGCTGTTTGACAAAGCCTCTATCACCGCACGTGCACCGAGGTAACTTCCGCCAATACCGGCAACTACTACTACCTCGCAGTTGTCACGCAACGTCTGTGCGGTAGCCTTTAGGTCGGCCAGGTGCTCTTTAGTGATGGAAGAGGGGAGGTGCAGCCAGCCTAAGAAGTCGTTGCCCTTACCGGTACCATTCTCTAATGCTTCCTGTGCAGCCTTTACTTGGGCTTCATAGGCGAAAACGTTTTCTTTGGAGATGAATCCAAGAGTCTTTTCAATGTTCAAACTAATCATAATATTCTAGGTTTTAAATTCAGTATTTCGTTTTATCTTTTTTCGCGCTTACCGGAATGAATCGGTAAGCAGCTTGATTTCAATCGTCGGCGAGATACGCTCATACAGAATGTTGTATACTGCATCTACAATAGGCATGTTGACATGATAATGCTTGTTGATTTCCTTGATACATTTTGTACCGTAATATCCTTCAGCAATCATTTCCATCTCAATCTGCGCGCTTTTTACGGAGTATCCCTTGCCAATCATCGTACCGAATGTGCGGTTGCGGCTGAAATTAGAATATCCCGTCACCAGCAGGTCACCTAAATAAACGGAATCACTTACGTTTCTGTTCAGCGGATGTACCGTTTGCAGGAATCTGTTCATTTCCTGTATGGCATTGGACATGAGCACAGCCTGAAAGTTGTCGCCATATTTCAGACCGCTGCAAATACCGGCTGCAATGGCATATACATTTTTCAGCACCGAACTGTATTCAATGCCGGCAACGTCATTACTGACAGAGGTCTTGATGAATGAACTGGCCAGTTTGCGGGCAATGGTGCAAGCCTTGTCGGTGTCGGGACAAGCAATGGTCAAATAAGAAAGGCGTTCCAGAGCCACTTCTTCCGCATGGCAGGGACCTGCCAATACAGCAATATTCTCAGCCGGGACGCCATATTCCTTAGTGAAATATTCCGAGACAATCAAGTTGTCATCGGGCACAATACCTTTAATGGCAGTGATGATGAATTTATCCTTAATCTTAGTCTTCAGTTTCTTCAAGTGAACCTTCAGATAAGGGGAAGGTGTAACGAAGATGAGCGTATCAGATTCTTTCACGACATCATTGATGTTGGAGTTGAAGTTGATACGCTTGGTATCAAACTTGACGCCCGTCAGGTAGGCAGGGTTATGACCAAGCCGTTTGAAGTCGGCAATACGGTCATCGCGTCGCATGTACCAATTTATAGACTCCGCTTGTGACAGAACCATTTTTGCAATGGCAGTTGCCCAACTTCCTCCGCCCATGATGGCTATCTTACCGGGTAGTTTCATATCGAAATTAATAATTAAAAATTAAAAATTAAAAGAGGGGAAAGGAGTACCTTCACCCTCCTCTTATCTTTAATCTTGCCTATTTAATTCTTTAATTTTTAATTCTTAATTCTTCCGACCCAGTCAGCAACTTCGTTTACGGTCGGGTTTGCCAGTTCCAATTTATATTTTTTGTTGATACCGCAGATGTCCATGTGGAGCTTTTGCGGATTCACATCTTTCATGTCACTCACCAGGTTGTAGCCGGCCTTCTGGATTACGGCTACCCAATCTTCTGGGATGCCCAGTTCCGTGTATCGTGCAGGAGCATCTTTGGGGATAACCTTTTCCGGACGCATCTGCGGGAAGAAAAGCACTTCCTGAATAAAGGATTCGCCCGTCATCAACATGGTCAGACGGTCGATGCCGATGCCGATGCCCGATGTGGGAGGCATACCGTATTGCAATGCTTTCAGGAAGTCCTGGTCGATGAACATCGCTTCGTCGTCTCCCTTTTCGCTCAAGCGAAGCTGGTCTTTGAAGCGTTCTTCCTGGTCTATCGGGTCGTTCAGCTCGCTGTAAGCGTTGGCAAGTTCCTTGCCGTTCACCATCAGTTCGAAGCGTTCGGTCAGTCCCGGCTTGCTGCGGTGCATCTTGGTCAGCGGGCTCATCTCTACGGGATAGTCGGTGATGAAAGTGGGCTGTATGAAAGTACCTTCGCAGAATTCGCCGAAGATTTCATCAATCAGCTTACCCTTGCCCATGGTGTCGTCAATCTCCATATTCAGTTCCTTGCACACCTGGCGGATTTCGTCCTCGCTCTTTCCTTCGAGGTCGTATCCGGTCTTTTCCTTGATGGCTTCCAGGATGGGCAGACGGCGGTAGGGAGCTTTGAAGCTGATGGTCTTGCCGTCTATCTCGGTTTCTGTACAGCCGTTTACGGCGATACAGATGCGTTCCAGCAATTTCTCCGTAAAGCTCATCATCCAGTTGTAGTCCTTGTACTGCACGTACAGCTCCATACAAGTGAATTCCGGGTTATGGTTCTTGTCCATACCCTCGTTACGGAAGTTCTTGCCTATTTCATATACACCTTCGAATCCGCCCACAATCAGTCGCTTCAAGTAAAGCTCGGTGGCGATACGCAGGTAGAGGTCCATATCCAGAGAGTTATGGTGGGTGATGAACGGACGGGCGCTTGCTCCACCGGGGATGGATTGAAGAATCGGCGTCTCCACTTCCGTGTAGCCGGCTTCATCCAGCACGGCACGCATGGTCTTGATGACGGTGGCACGCTTCAGGAATTTTTCTTTCACGCCGTCGTTTACGATAAGGTCTACATAACGCTGACGGTAGCGCAGTTCGGGGTCCTCGAAAGAGTCGTAAGCCACACCATCCTTATATTTCACGATAGGCAGGGGCTTGATGCTCTTTGCAAGTACGGTCAGCTTCTTGGCATGGATGCTGATTTCGCCCATCTGGGTACGGAATACGAATCCTTCGATACCGATGAAGTCGCCTAAATCGAGCAAACGTTTGAACACGGTGTTGTACATCTCCTTGTCCTCGTCCGGGCAGATGTCATCGCGGGTGATATATACCTGGATGCGTCCTTTGGAGTCCTGCAATTCGATGAAAGATGCTTTACCCATGATACGGCGGCTCATGATACGTCCGGCAACGGACACTTGGCGAGGCTCTGCATCGTCGTTGAATTCAGCTTTAATATCGGTAGAGAAAGCATTTGTTACATACTCTGCTGCGGGATAAGGCTCAATGCCCATCGCGCGAAGTTCATTCATGCTGTTGCGACGAATGATTTCTTGTTCACTTAGTTCTAATACGTTCATTTCGCTATATTTCACTCAATTTGGGTACAAAAGTACGAAACATTTTTCAGATAGCGAACCTTTTTCCTTGAAATATAGGGAACGGGGAGTGACATTAATCCTCTCCTTCGGTATCTACCCATTCGATATGCGGGGAGAGGAGGGTGCGTTCCGTCACTTGTCCGCATTGCCCGCGGTAGTATTCGGGGATGAAGCGTATCTGCACCGCAGTGATTTGCGCCGGACTCACTTCTTCTGGGGTGTCTACCCCGGTGCCTTCCGAACGGCAGGTGTAGTAGAACGTCCCGATGCCCTTTAGCTTTACGGAGTGTCCCGAGCTCATCAGCTTGCCCAGCACTTCACCAAGGTTCATTAATACTGCATAAGTATCTCCCGGGGTTACCGTAGACATTTCCGACAATAATCGGGCTATTTCATCCGTTGTATAGGGATGTCCTTTGGTGACGGCTCTTGGGTGCCATTTGTCGTCGCCTTTCTGTTTTACTTTCTTATAGAATGCCATGGGGGCTTGTTGTTATTATGTGTCCGGCTCAACCGGTAGGTCAGGCATGGTTCATACGGTATGAATGTGCCAATCATACGGTATGATTATATCAATCATACGGTATGATTATGGTAATCATATCTTATGATTTATCATTGAATCGCAAAGATAGCATAAATCATCCGCATAGTGTGCAGGTTTAAGGTGTTTTTTCTGCTGTTCTGTTTTAAAAAAAGAGTACCTTTGCACCCGCTAAAAAGAAATAGGTATATAATATGGCAGGACAAAAGACTCCCTCGGCGTTGGGGACGGAAAGTATAGGTAAACTCTTGATGCAATATGCCGTTCCGGCAATCATCGCAATGACGGCATCCTCTTTATATAATATGGTAGACAGTATCTTCATCGGTCACGGCGTTGGGACGATGGCTATTTCGGGATTGGCGTTGACTTTCCCGTTGATGAATCTGGCTGCGGCGTTCGGCTCGCTGGTGGGTGTGGGAGCCTCTACACTGATTTCCGTCAAGCTGGGGCAGAGGGATTATGACACGGCACAGCGTGTGCTGGGCAATGTCTTTGTGCTGAACATGGTGCTGGGAGTGGCCTTTACCATCATTGTCATGCTCTTTCTCGACCCGATTCTCTATTTCTTCGGAGGCAGTGACCAGACGGTGGGCTACGCCAGGGATTATATGCAGATTATCCTTTTGGGAAATGCCGTTACGCACCTCTATCTGGGGCTGAATGCAGTGCTACGCTCTTCAGGGCATCCGCAGAAGGCGATGTATGCCACCATAGCCACGGTGGTTATCAATACCATACTCGACCCGGTGTTTATCTATGGTTTCGGCTGGGGCATACGTGGCGCTGCCGTCGCTACCATTGTGGCGCAAGTCATCTCTTTGACGTGGCAGTTCAAGCTTTTCAGCAATAAGGACGAGCTGTTGCATTTCCACCGGGGGATATTCCGTCTGAAACGTAAGATTGTATTCGATTCGCTTGCTATCGGCATGTCTCCTTTCCTGATGAACCTGGCAGCCTGCTTCATCGTTATCATTATCAATCAGGGGTTGAAGAAGTATGGCGGCGACTTGGCTATCGGGGCTTTCGGCATCGTGAACCGTCTGGTTTTCATTGTAGTGATGATTGTGATGGGGCTGAATCAGGGAATGCAGCCTATTGCCGGATATAACTTTGGGGCGAAGCTGTACGGACGGGTGAACAAGGTGCTGAGACTGACGATAATCTATGCCACGGCAGTGACCACTTTCGGCTTTCTGGTCGGTATGCTGGTGCCGGACCTGGTGGTGGGCATCTTTACATCGGATGCGGAACTGACAGAGCTTTCGGTCACGGGACTGCGTATTACGGTAATGTTCTTCCCGATTATTGGTTTCCAGATGGTGACTTCCAACTTTTTCCAGAGCATAGGCATGGCAGGCAAAGCGATATTCCTTTCCCTCACCCGGCAGATGCTGATCCTGCTTCCTTGCCTGCTTGTCCTGCCGCAGTTTTTCGGAGTGGCAGGAGTGTGGTACAGCATGCCGGTATCCGATTTGCTTGCAAGTTTGATAGCATTGGTGATGTTGGTTTGTCAATTCCGCAAATTCAGAACCTCTCCCTTGTAGGGATGGGTCGGGGGAGAGGCTTTGAATTTTTCTTCCTACTTTCTGCAGATATTCCGTAAGAATATTTATATTTGCTATCTGCAAACCAATAGATGAACAAGCGTATGGGCAATAATTTTATAATCAATATAGGCCGTCAACTGGGCAGTGGCGGACGGGAGATAGGCGAGAAACTGGCTGCCCGTCTGGGTATTGACTTTTATGATAAGGAACTGATTAGGTTGGCTTCTGAAGAGAGTGGACTGTGTTGTGAGTTTTTTGAGAAAGCTGATGAGAAAGCTTCACAAGGTATTATTGGAGGGCTCTTCGGCATGCGTTTCCCTTTTGTCAGTGACGGGGCTATCCCAGCCACGAATTGCTTGAGTAATGATGCTCTGTTCAAAGTGCAGAGTGACGTGATACGCAGATTGGCGGAGGAGAAGTCCTGCTTGTTTGTGGGGCGTTGTGCCGATTACATCCTGCGAGAACATCCACGCTGTGTCAATGTCTTCATTTCCTGCTCCAATGAGGAGCGCATCAAGCGTATTTGCCGAATGTATTCCATTACTGAGCGTGAAGCGGAGGAGATGATGAACAAAGCGGACAAGAAGCGTGCCGAATACTATAACTACTACAGCTACAAAAAATGGGGAGCTGCCGAAACATACCACTTGTGTATCGATTCTTCCGTATTGGGTATTGAAGCTACGGTGGACTTTATAGAAGAGTTCGTCAAGAAGAAGCTGAAACTTTAAGGAATTAAAATTAAAGGCTGCGCAATGTTGGTTTAACCCAACTACGCAGCCTTTAATTTTAATTCCTTAATTCCTCCTACATCATTGTCAGTAATATCATCTGTCCCGCCAGAATACGCAGGAACATTGTCAATGGATATACCGTGGAGTAACCTACTGCCGGAGCATCATTGCCTGATGTCTGATTGGCGTATGCCAATGCGGGAGGGTCTGTGTTGCTACCTGCTATCAAACCCATCAGGGTGAAGTAGTTCACTTTGCAGTAGAAACGGGCTATCATACCGATTATCAACAAGGGGATAACAGTTATCAGGAATCCATAGCCTACATACAGTAATCCGCTACCTTCTACTACTGTTTGTACAAAATGCTCACCAGCTTCTATACCGACACTGGCAAGGAAGAGCACGATACCGATTTCACGCAACATCAAGTTGGCACTCATGGTGGTGTACGTCACAAGATGCATTTTGTGACCGAAACGTCCGATGAGGATGGCAACTACCAGCGGACCACCAGCAAGACCTAACTTAACCGGTGTCGGCATACCCGGGAATGCAATAGGGAGGCTTCCCAGCAGGATTCCCAAAAAGATTCCCACAAAAATAGTTACGATATTCGGAGTGTCCAAACGTTTCAACTGATTACCCAATACGCCGGCTACACGTTCTACGGCATCCTGCTGGCCTACCACCATTACACGGTCACCTACCTGAAGTACCAGATTGGGATCGGCAAACAAGTCCATACCCGAACGGTTGATACGGGTTACATTTACACCGTACATGCTGCGGAAGTGGAGGCTTCCCAGTTTCTTGCCATTGATTTCAGATTTAGTGACGAGGATACGGCGGGAAACCATCGGAGTGTCCTGCTTTTCCCAGTCTACGTGTATTTCTTTTCCGATAAAGGCAGCCACCGCTTCGGCATCTTCTTCGGAACATACGATGAAGAGCTGGTCTCCTACGTGGAATATTGTTTCATGATTGGGGATACTGACGTGCCCCTCGTGGCGTATGCGCGAACATACAAACGGACGTCCCAGGAAATCCTTTATCTGGAGCAGGGTCTTTCCGGAAATTGATTCATTGCGTACTTCGAGGTGAAGCATGTGCGGCTGATGCTTAACATCGGCTTCCTGCGTGTTGAGTTCCTGTTCCTCTTTCTTGAGGTTCACCCGGCAGATATAGCGGATGGCTATGATGGAACCTATGATACCTACCACACCAAGCGGATAGGCGCAGGCATATCCCAGTGCAATGGGGTCTCCCGTATAGTTTATCTGGTTCAGGGCTTCTTGTGCGGCACCCAGACCCGGAGTATTGGTTACGGCACCATAGAGAATACCTACTATCATTGGCAAGTCTATCCCTCCGTCAATGAAGTAGATGCTCAATGCTACTGCGATATTCAGCAATACGATGCCGACAGCAAGCATGTTCAGCCGCATACCCCCTTTCTTAAAGGAAGAGAAGAAGGAGGGCCCGACTTGCAGACCGATACAGAATACAAATAAAATCAAACCGAATTCGCGGATGAAATGCAAAATGTGTGTTTCGCCCGTGAAGCCAAAATGGCCCATCAGGATACCGGCAAAGAGGACGAATGTAACCCCCAACGATACCCCGAAAATCTTAATCTTACCCAGCAATACGCCCACAGATATTACGAATGCATACAAACAAACGATGTGAGCGACAGATGAAGGGTCCCATAGCAAGCTTTCTAACCAATTCATAGTACCTTATTAATATGTCGTTTTTTAAATTTCGCGCAAAATTACTTAATAAAAAGGAGGTAGCAAAGGCTTTGTGGTACTTTTTGCTATATCAACTTTGCAAAAGTAGAGTATGCTTCCGGTGAATACGCTGAATCCGTATGGACACGGAGTCATCTGTAAGTGCAATTTTCTCTAAAAAAAGATTTTGTTCTAAGTATTTGTTTATATTTGCAAGTCTCTTGATGACAAAAATGAATAGTATTCATCTATTTAAATTTTAAATAAACTATGGCAGACAGTAAAGAAAAACTCTTCTCCGACTTTTCTCCCGTTTCCACTGAGCAGTGGATGGAGAAAGTTACCGCAGACCTGAAAGGGGCGGATTTCGAGAAGAAGCTCGTTTGGAAGACAAACGAAGGATTTAAGGTGAAACCTTTCTACCGTATGGAGGACCTGGAAGGTTTGAAGACGACAGATGCCCTTCCCGGCGAGTTTCCTTATCTCAGAGGTACCAAGAAAGACAACAATGAATGGCTTGTTCGTCAGGAAATCAAAGTGGAATGCCCCAAAGAGGCCAATGCCAAGGCGTTGGATATCTTGAATAAAGGTGTAGATTCACTCTCTTTCCATGTAAAGGCCAAGGAATTGAACGCAGAGTATATTGAAACTTTGTTGAAAGATATCTGCGCGGAATGTGTCGAGTTGAATTTCTCTACCTGCCAGGGGCATGTGGTGGAACTTGCAGAACTTCTTGTCGCTTATTTCCAGAAGAAGGATTATGACTTGACGAAATTGCAGGGCTCCATCAACTATGACTACTTCAACAAAATGCTGGCCAAAGGTAAAGAAAAAGGTGATATGGTGGCAACAGCCAAGGCGCTGCTCGAGGCTACCGCTTCCCTTCCGAAATACCGTGTATTGAATGTGAACGCGTTGACATTAAACAATGCGGGTTCTTATATTTTTCAGGAACTGGGTTATGCTTTGGCTTGGGGTAATGAATATATGAATCAGCTGGTTGATGCCGGTCTGCCGGCTGCAATGGTAGCCAAGAAGATTAAGTTCAATTTCGGTATCAGTTCCAACTACTTCCTTGAAATAGCCAAATTCCGCGCTGCACGTATGCTGTGGGCTAATATTGTGGCTTCTTACAGTCCCGAGTGTCTGCGCGACTGCGACAACAAGGGTAAGGATAACGAATGCCGCTGTGCAGCCAAGATGAAGATTCATGCGGAAACTTCTTCATTCAACTTGACTTTGTTTGATGCACACGTAAACTTGTTGCGTACGCAGACTGAGGCGATGAGTGCCGCCCTTGCCGGCGTTGACTCAATGACGGTTACTCCGTTCGACAAGACTTATGATGCTCCTAACGAATTCTCTGAGCGTATGGCGCGTAACCAACAACTGCTGTTGAAAGAAGAATCGCACTTCGATAAAGTTATTGACCCAGCTGCAGGTTCTTACTATATTGAGAATTTGACCGTCTCTATTGCCAAGCAGGCTTGGGACCTCTTCCTCACTGTAGAAGAAGACGGTGGTTTCTATGCTTCCGTGAAAGCCGGAAAAGTGCAGGCTGCCGTAAACGAAAGCAACAAGGCCCGTCATGCTGCAGTCGCCAAGCGTAAGGAAGTGTTGCTGGGTACCAACCAGTTCCCCAACTTTAATGAAAAGGCGGGAGATAAGAAACCGGTTGAGGCTACTTGCTGTTGCGGCGGCGGACATACCTGCGAAAAAGATGTTCCGACACTGAACTTTGACCGTGCTGCCAGTGAATTTGAAGCGTTGCGTCTCGAAACAGAGGCTTCCGGCAAACGCCCGAAAGCGTTTATGCTGACTATCGGTAATCTGGCCATGCGCCAGGCACGTGCACAGTACTCTTGCAACTTTCTGGCTTGTGCCGGATACGAAGTTGTGGATAACCTCGGTTTCCCCACCGTAGAAGAAGGTATAGAAGCAGCTATGGCTGCCAAGGCCGACATCGTGGTATTGTGTTCAAGTGATGATGAATATGCAGAATATGCTGTTCCTGCCTTCAAGGCTCTGAATGGCCGTGCCATGTTTATCGTAGCCGGTGCTCCTGCTTGCATGGACGACTTGAAGGCTGCCGGTATCGAGAACTTTATCCATGTCCGTGTCAACGTATTAGAGACATTAAAAGAATTCAACGCCAAACTTTTGAAGTAAGCAACTTCAATCGTAAATCGTAAATCGTCAAATCGTAAATAACATGATGCGAAAAGATTTTAAAAACTTAGATATATATGCCGCTTTTCAGCCCGTCAACGGTGCTGAGTGGCAAAAGGCTAACGGCATCCATGCTGATTGGAAAACGCCGGAACACATTGAGGTGAAGCCTGTTTATACAAAAGAAGACCTTGAGGGAATGGAACACTTGGGCTATGCTGCCGGGCTTCCTCCTTATCTGCGTGGTCCGTACTCGGTGATGTATACGTTGCGTCCTTGGACCATCCGCCAGTATGCAGGCTTTTCCACAGCGGAAGAATCAAATGCCTTTTACCGTCGTAATTTGGCTTCCGGACAGAAAGGTTTGTCCGTAGCTTTCGACTTGGCCACTCACCGTGGCTACGACCCCGACCACGAACGTGTAGTGGGTGACGTTGGTAAGGCAGGTGTATCTATCTGTTCCTTGGAGAATATGAAGGTGTTGTTCGATGGAATTCCTTTGAACAAGATGTCCGTCTCTATGACTATGAACGGTGCCGTACTTCCTGTTATGGCATTCTACATCAACGCAGGTCTGGAGCAGGGTGCCAAGTTGGAAGAAATGGCTGGTACTATCCAGAACGATATCTTGAAGGAATTCATGGTGCGTAATACCTATATCTACCCGCCTGCATTCTCTATGAAGATTATCTCTGATATCTTTGAATATACTTCCCAGAAAATGCCTAAGTTTAATTCTATCTCCATCTCCGGCTACCACATGCAGGAAGCGGGTGCTACGGCAGACATCGAGTTGGCTTACACCCTGGCAGACGGTTTGGAATATCTGCGTGCCGGAACGGCTGCGGGTATTGACATCGATGCTTTCGCACCGCGTCTCTCTTTCTTCTGGGCCATCGGAACGAACCACTTTATGGAAATTGCCAAAATGCGTGCCGCACGTATGTTGTGGGCAAAGATTGTGAAGCAGTTCAACCCGAAGAATCCGAAGTCGCTGGCTTTGCGTACGCACTCCCAGACTTCCGGCTGGTCGCTGACAGAGCAAGACCCGTTCAACAATGTGGGCCGTACTTGTATCGAGGCGATGGCTGCTGCATTGGGACATACCCAGTCACTGCATACCAATGCTCTTGACGAGGCTATTGCCTTGCCGACGGATTTCTCTGCACGTATTGCACGTAATACGCAGATTTATATTCAGGAAGAAACTTACATTTGCAAGAATGTAGACCCATGGGGTGGCTCTTATTATGTGGAAAGTTTGACCAATGAGTTGGCTCACAAGGCTTGGGAATTGATTCAGGAAGTAGAGAAGCTGGGCGGTATGGCAAAAGCCATCGAAACCGGTATTCCCAAGATGCGTATCGAAGAGGCTGCTGCACGTACACAAGCCCGTATTGATAGCGGTTCACAGACCATTGTCGGCGTGAACAAGTATCGTCTGGAGAAAGAAGCTCCGATTGATATTCTTGAAATCGACAATACGGCTGTCCGTCAGGAACAGATTGAAAACCTGAAGCGTCTGAAGGAAGGACGTAACCAGGCAGAAGTGGACAAGGCATTGGAGGCTATTACTGAATGTGTAAAGACAGGTAAGGGTAACTTGCTGGAACTGGCTGTCGAGGCAGCCCGTGTCCGTGCCACTTTGGGGGAAATCTCTTATGCTTGCGAAAAGATTGTAGGACGTTATAAAGCAGTAATTAGAACTATATCAGGCGTGTATTCATCAGAAAGTAAGAATGACAGCGACTTCCACCGTGCTTGTGAATTGGCGGAGAAGTTTGCGAAGAAAGAGGGACGTCAGCCTCGTATCATGGTAGCCAAGATGGGCCAGGACGGTCACGACCGCGGTGCCAAGGTTGTTGCAACCGGATATGCCGACTGTGGCTTCGATGTGGATATGGGACCCTTGTTCCAGACACCGGCCGAGGCTGCCCGCGAAGCGGTTGAGAACGACGTTCATGTAGTGGGGGTTTCTTCATTGGCTGCCGGACACAAGACATTGGTTCCGCAGATTATCGAAGAACTCAAGAAGTTGGGACGTGAGGACATCGTAGTGATTGCTGGTGGTGTAATCCCCGCACAAGACTATGACTTCCTTTACAAGGCAGGCGTAGCTGCCATCTTCGGCCCCGGTACTCCGGTTGCCAAGGCTGCTTGCCAGATATTGGAAATCTTGTTGGATGAAGAATAATCCGACACGTTAAATGTTAAAAGAGGGACGGCATATGTTTACATATCCGTCCCTTTTTCTTAATCTGTGTTATAGAACATATTTTTTTAGTTGGATAATTTGCAGATTTATCAGAAGTCCGTATCTTTGCAATGTGTTTTTCATAGTATTAGATTTAAGGTTAACAAAGGTTGGAGTACAGCGGTACTCCTTTTTTTACCGATGTATTGGGAGCGAGAGAAAAGAAAGACGGATACATCGAAGGAAATGGATACCAGGTGACCTGGACATTCGGTCATCTTTGTACGCTGAAAGAGCCGCATGAATATACCCCTAATTGGAAGTCATGGAGCTTGGGAAGCCTGCCCATGATACCTCCCCGTTTCGGCATTAAGCTGATTAGTAATCCCACATACGAGCGCCAGTTCCATACGATAGAGAACCTCATGCAACATGCCGATATGATTATAAACTGCGGTGATGCCGGGCAGGAGGGAGAATTGATACAGCGTTGGGTGATGCAGAAGGCCGGGGCACGTTGTCCGGTGAAACGTCTTTGGATATCTTCATTGACAGAGGAAGCTATTCGTGAGGGGTTTGCCAAGCTGCGTGATGCGTCGGATTTCCAGCCTTTGTACGAAGCAGGCTTGTCGCGTGCCATTGGCGACTGGCTGCTCGGGATGAATGCCACCCGCCTCTACACCATGAAGTATGGGCAGAACCGGCAGGTACTTTCTATCGGCCGTGTGCAGACGCCGACACTGGCGCTGATTGTAAACCGTCAGTTGGAAATACAGAATTTTGTTCCCAAGCAATACTGGGAGCTGAAGACCGTCTATCGTGATACCACTTTCTCCGCCATCCTCCGGAAAAGTGAGGAGGAACTGGTACTGGAAGCCGAGAAGCAGAAAGAGGCCATAGCTGCTGGGAAGAAACCTAAAAAAGAAGAAGAGAATCGAGGTATCGACCCCATTACCGACCGCGAACGTGGGCTTGCTCTATTGGATCAGATTAAGTATTTTCCTTTTACTGTGACGGATGTCACCAAGAAAGAGGGGAGGGAGGCGCCACTTCGCTTGTTTGACTTGACTTCTTTGCAAGTGGAATGTAACAAGAAGTTTGCCTATTCCGCTGATGAGACGCTGAAAATCATCCAGTCTTTGTATGAGAAGAAAGTGGCTACCTATCCACGTGTAGACACTACCTATTTGAGTGATGACATCTATCCCAAATGCCCCGGCATCTTGAAAGGTCTGCGTGATTACGAGACATTTACAGCCCCTTTGACAGGAACTGCATTGTTGAAGTCCAAAAAGGTTTTCGATAACTCGAAGGTAACAGACCACCACGCCATTATTCCTACCGGCCAGCATCCGCAGAATCTGACGGATATGGAACGTCGCGTATTCGATTTGATAGCACGCCGTTTCATTGCTGTATTCTATCCCGATTGTAAGTTTGCCACTACCACCGTATTGGGCGAGGTAGAGAGCATAGAGTTCAAGGCCACCGGCAAGCAGATTCTGGAACAGGGTTGGCGTGTTATCTTCGGCACCCCCTCGGTACAATCGCAGGAGGAGAAAGAGGAAAAGGGAGAAGAGGAGAATGTGCTTCCGGCTTTTGTGAAAGGAGAAAGCGGACCGCACGTTCCTGATTTATATGAGAAGTGGACGCAACCGCCCCGGCCTTATACGGAAGCCACCCTGCTGCGTGCTATGGAAACGGCGGGCAAGCTGGTGGATAACGACGAACTGCGTGATGCGCTGAAGGAAAACGGTATCGGTCGTCCGTCTACCCGTGCAGCCATCATCGAGACGCTGTTCAAGCGGAATTATATCCGCAAGGAAAAGAAGAATCTGATAGCCACTCCTACCGGTGTGGAGCTGATACAGATTATTCATGAGGAGCTGTTGAAGTCGGCGGAACTGACCGGTATTTGGGAGAAAAAACTACGTGAGATAGAAAGGCGGACATATAATGCCGGACAATTCTTGGAAGAATTGAAGCAGATGGTATCGGAAATCGTGATGAGTGTACTTTCTGATAACAGCAACCGCCACATCACCATCCAAGCGTCTGCTCCCGAAAAGGGCAGTAAGGCTTCTGTCAAGACAGAGGATGCCGATAAGCCGAAAAAGGAGCCGAAGAAAAGATCACCGAGAAAGTCTGCCGCCGCAGGTAAAAAGACGGAACAGGCTTTGGGCGCTGTGGCAGCTTCAAGTGTGGGGGTTCCCGTACAAGCTGACGATTTCGTCGGTCAGTCTTGTCCGCTTTGCGGAAAAGGTACCGTTATCAAGGGGAAAACAGCTTACGGTTGTTCTGAATGGAAATCCGGATGCACATTCCGCAAGCCGTTTGAATAAGGGTAATCACATTAAATAATTCTCTCCGCCATGTATTTCCAGAGGGGAGCAGCCATCAGCGCCTGGCGGATGCTTCCTTGCTGCAGCAATTCCTTGACCTCTTGCAAGGAAAGCAGGTGTACGGTCAGGTTTTCTGTATCTTCCAACTGTTGCTCGGAGATTTTCTCCACGTCCGTAGCCAGGAAACAGTAGGTAATGTTGGTGTGGGTACTTGGATTGGGAGAGATTTGCATGAACTCTTTCCATACTCCGTTTCCATAGCCGGTTTCTTCCAAAAGTTCCCGTTGTGCGGAAACCATCGGAGAGCCGTCCTCTTCTTCGCATACCCCTGCACAGAGCTCATAGGACGTTTCTTGTATGCCATGCCGGTATTGGCGGATAAAGACAAATTGTCCATCACGGGTGATGGCAATGGTATTCACCCAGTTGGGATATTCCAATATATAATAGGAGGGGATATGGTTGCCGTTGGGTAGCACTACATGGTCCTTACGCACAGTGAGCCACGGGGCCCGATGAAGGTATTCGCTGGATAAGACGGTCCAGGTGTCTTTTGATTTTTCCATAATGGTAGAATTGACTATATTTTAAACAGCATCCCTCCGATATTATCTGCCGTGGCTCCCGTTACCGAGGCGAGGCATCCGGGTGTGTCCGCCATATAGAGGGCACCCAGGAAAGCAAAGATTAGGGCTTCCTTGTACTCTATGATTTGCCGGCTGGGAATCACGATCTCACACGGACACAAGGCGTCGATACGTTCTATGAGGAACTTGTTGAATGCACCTCCACCGGTAATCAGCAGCTTTCCATTGCCATCGGGCAAGGGGTGGGCGGTGATGATGCGTGATATTTGCCAGGCGGCATGCTCGTAAAAGGTACGTAGCATATTTTCCATACTCAAGCCATAACGCTCGAGCATGGGATATACCAGCGTTTCCACCCACTCCCGTCCCAATGATTTCGGTCCGGACTGATGGTAGAAATCCATTCCGTTCAGTTCGTCCAGCAGTTCTTGGCAAATGTTGCCTTGCCGTGCTATCTCGCCGTCACGGTCAAATTCCAATCCTATTTGCCGGCAGTAATGGTTGATGACGTAATTCACCGGACTGATGTCAAAAGCGATGCGCCGCCCGTCCTGCTCGAATGAGATGTTGGAGAAGCCGCCGATATTCAAACAGAAGTCGTAGTCAGCAAAAAGCAACCGGTCGCCAATAGGTACGAGTGGAGCGCCCTGCCCACCTAGCATGATGTCCAGCCGCCGGAAATCCGAAACGGTAGGTATATGGGTTTCAGCGGCAATGGCGGCTCCATCACCTATTTGGTACATGATTCTCTTTTGAGGCTCATGGAAGATAGTATGCCCGTGGGAGGCGATAATATCGGGGTGGACTCCAAATTCTTGCATGAACTCGTTGACACGTTCACCGAGAAACTTTCCATAGGAGCTGTGGAAAGTGATGAACTCCAAAGCACTCATTGTCTGTGCACCGGTACCCAATATCTGCTTCATGGCGTCGGGGTAGCTATAGCCTTTCGCACAGTCTATGTGGAAAGACCATTTTCTAGCTTGTCGTCGGAAAGTGCAACAACATACGTCCAGTCCGTCAAGAGAGGTGCCGGACATCAGGCCGATGGCTTGAATTTGGAAGTCTTTCATCCTGATTTTCTTGTTTTATTTATAATTGAGGTAGAATTCGACAACGGCTTCTATTCCTTTACGGAAGATGTCCAATGGTATATTCTCATTAGGTGAGTGGATGGCGTTGGATTCGAGCCCGAAGCCCATCAATACGGTTTTGATACCCAGCACTTGCTCGAAGGTGGAAATGATGGGGATACTTCCACCTCGACGCACTGCCAGCGGTTTCTTTCCGAATGCTTTTTCAAAACCTTTTTCGGCGGCTTGATAGGCGGGCAGGCTGATGGGGCATACATATCCTTGTCCGCCGTGCATCGGAGTGACTTTTACCTGCACCGAATCCGGTGCTATGTCTAAGATATAGTCAGCAAACAGTTTGGATATTTTATGGTGGTCCTGGTGGGGAACTAACCGGCAGGATACCTTGGCGTATGCCTTGGATGGGAGCACGGTCTTGGACCCTTCACCCGTATATCCGCCCCAGATGCCGCATACGTCGAAAGATGGACGGCAACTGTTACGTTCCAGCGTACTGTAACCTTTCTCTCCGAAAAGCGCTTTTACATTGATAGCCTTTTTGTATTTCTCTTCGTCGAAAGGAATGCGGGCTATCATGTCGCGCTCAGCTTGGGGAACTTCTTCCACATCGTCATAGAAACTCGGTACGGTGATACGTTCCTCCGCATCCGTTACTTTGCTGATAATCTGGCAAAGCACGTTGATGGGATTGGCGACGGCACCGCCGAAGTGTCCGCTGTGCAGGTCGCGATTAGGGCCGGTCACTTCTATTTCCCAATAGGCAAGTCCGCGCAATCCAGTGGTCAGTGAAGGCAGGTCGGCGCCAAGCATGCTGGTGTCCGAAACCAGTATGACATCTGCTTTTAGCAGTTCTTTGTGCTCTTGGCAGAAGCTTTCCAGACTGGGCGAGCCGATTTCTTCTTCTCCTTCAAAGATGAATTTCACGTTGGTTTGCAGCAGTCCGTTTCTGACGAGGTATTCAAATGCTTTCACTTGTATGAAAGACTGCCCTTTGTCATCATCAGCACCACGTGCCCAGATATGTCCGTCGCGTATTTCAGGCTCAAAGGGTTCGCTTTTCCAAAGTTCGAGAGGCTCGGCCGGCATCACGTCGTAGTGGGCATATACCAATACGGTCTTGGCGTCCGGGTCTACGATTTTCTGTCCAAAAACAATTGGATTTCCTTTTGAAGGCATTACCAGAGCTTCGTCTGCTCCGGCTTCGAGCAACAGTTGTGCCCAGCGTTTGGCGCAGGCAAGCATATCGTCGTGATACTCGGGTTTGGCACTGATGCTTGGAATACGGATGAGGCTGAACAAGTCTTCCAGCATTTTAGACTCGTTCTCTGTAATATATTTCTTTATTTCCATAGGTGAATATTATAGCTGAGTTGTTCTGTCAATCAGGTAATAATCCAGCAATGTCATTGCTGTCATTGCTTCCACGATGGGTACTGCGCGTGGCAATACGCACGGATCATGGCGTCCGCGGGCTTTCAGGGTGGTGTCTACACCGTCAATGTTCACGGTGTGTTGCTCCATCAGTACGGTTGCCACGGGTTTGAAGGCTACACGGAAATAGATGTCTTGTCCGTTGCTGATTCCACCTTGTATACCGCCCGAATGATTGGTGCGGGTCTCGATACGTCCGTTGTTGTTGTAGAACACGTCATTCTGCTCTGAGCCTTTTTGCTTTAATCCCTTGAAACCGTCTCCATACTCGAATGCTTTTGCTGCATTGATGCTGAGCATGGCTGCTCCGAGTGCCGCATGGAGCTTGCCGAATACGGGTTGTCCCAGTCCGATGGGGCATCCTTTGATGACACAGGTCACCACTCCTCCGATAGTATCTCCTTCTCCCTTTATCTTGAAGATGAGTTCTTCCATTTCTTTCGCCTTCGCCGGGTCGGGGCAGCGGACCGGATTGGTCTCTATCAGGTCGAGGTCGTATGCGGTATAGTTCTCTTCAAGGCGGATAGAGCCTACTTGTGAAGTGTATGCCGTGATGTGTATACCCAACTGCTTTAGTGCCAATTTGGCCAAGGCGCCCGCCACTACACGCGAGATTGTTTCACGGGCCGATGAACGTCCGCCTCCGCGATGGTCTCGGATGCCGTATTTTACCTTATAAGTATAGTCGGCATGTGACGGGCGGTAGACCTCTTTCAGGTTATTGTAATCGTCAGAATGCTGGTTTTGGTTCCATACAATGAATCCTATGGGGCAGCCCGTGGATTTTCCTTCGAAGATGCCGGAGAGAAACTCCACTTTATCACCTTCTTTCCGGGCAGTAGTGATACGTGACTGTCCGGGGCGGCGTCGGTCGAGCTCTGCCTGGACGAAATCCATATCAATGACTATTCCTGCAGGGAATCCGTCTATCACTCCTCCCACACCCTTACCGTGTGATTCCCCAAAACTGGTAAGACGGAGAATATTTCCAAATGAGTTGAACATATCAAATGCTTTAAAGGTTTATATATGAGGTTAATGTGCCAATACGCTTTATAGGAAATGCTTTTGACTTTATAAAGATAACAACTTTTTTTGGGATTCGTTTGAATAGAATGTATTTTTTTGCAAACAATAGGTTCCTTGTGGTGGCTATTTTGCAGTGTAGAGAGGCAAAAGAAGCGGTTCGGTACTAATCATATTAAAGATGAGCTGTGTTAAGTTGTTGAATATCATTTGTATATCGGTCCTAATGCAGTTCAATGTATTGGTACCTTCAGTGTCAATACTTGAAAACTCTACATTGATATAAGATCAACTTATGATTGATAAGAAGCGAACAATTGTTTTTTGTGGAATCCTTCTACTTGGATTAATAAGGGATATCTTAAAAATGGAACATCCTTTTTTTAGAAAAGACCTTGCTCAGTATTTCTAAAAAGTGTTCCTTTGCATTTTCTCTTTAAAATGGAGACAATTATCTCTTGGGAGATTTTTTTATTAACTAAATATGTTTTTTTAAGTATGAAAAAGAATTTGTTTTTTTTATTTGCGTTGATTTGCTCTATGAGTTTGTTCACTGCTTGTAGTGATGACGACGATGATAAGATTAAAGACCCGGTTATTGGTACTTGGAAAGTTCCGGCTGTTGAATTGGATGAAAATAATTCGGTGATCGGAGGTAGTGTTTTTATGACATGGGAGGCACCTGAGGACACATATCTATCATTTTTGCCGGTAAGTGCTATTCCGTCGTTAGCTATACAGATGGGGTCTGTGATATTGCCGCAGGTATTGCAGGATGTTACTTTGAGTGCTGACGGTAATATAGTGGCCACTTATTCTTCTGCAGGGATAGATCTTTCAGGTGAGAAGCCAATAACTCCGGTATGGGAGACTTCACCGGCAGATTATGCAACCTTTAAATTGCAGGGGAATGGTAAAATGTTGCTTTTCCTGAATCTGGAAAAAATAATAGCCGATGCTAATACTAAAGCTGATATAACTACTGTTATATCTCAATTGTTGGAACTTGTGAAGAATGGAATCCCTGTGAATTATGCGTTGTCTAATAATAATGAAGAAGTGAAAATCTTTATTGATAAAGAACTTATGACTACTATTGCTGCTATGGGACCGGCAATTGCAGAATTGATTCCTGATGATCCGGATGCATTAGGTAGTTTTGGTCCTATGATAAAAGCTATATTGGGAGACCTTCCGACTGCAATGTCAAAAACTACAAAGTTTGAATTGGGTTTGAATTTGAAAAAGTAATCTAATTTAGACAGGAAGATAACAACTTAAGATAGGGAATCCCACTATTAAGCAATGTCTTAATAGTGGGATTTATTTTATTCCTTCTATTCCTTCTATTATAGAATAAAATACATTACCTTTGTCTGCATCTAAATTGAATAAATATGACAAAAACGGAAAGACAACAGATTATTGATTTGGTTAAATCCGAGGTCGTTCCTGCTATAGGTTGCACAGAACCTATAGCTGTGGCATTGTGTGTGGCAAAAGCTGCGGAAGTATTGGGCAGACATCCGGAAAAGATAACGGTTCTTTTAAGTGCCAATATCTTGAAGAACGCGATGGGCGTAGGAATTCCCGGTACAGGAATGATTGGGCTGCCTATTGCAGTAGCGCTTGGTGCCTTAATCGGTAAATCGGAATATCAACTGGAGGTATTGAAGGATTGTAATCCCGATGCCGTGGAAGAAGGAAGACGTTTTATAGATGAAAAGCGCATCCATATAGCACTGAAAGATGGCATTAAAGAGAAGCTTTATGTTGAAGTTTGTTGTGAGGTCGGGGATGAAAAGTCCACTGCTATCATTGCAGGTGGACACACTTCCTTTGTATACATGGCACGCAATGGGGAAGTGCTGTTGAACAAGCAGGCTGTTGCAAGCACAGAAAAGGAGGAAGGTGCGCTGGATTTAAGCTTGCGGAAAGTCTATGATTTTGCTTTGACGGCTCCGTTGGACGAAATTCGTTTTATCCTCGAAACGGCCCGTCTGAATAAGGCTGCCGCAGAAAGCTCTTTTGAGGGTGATTACGGACATGGCTTGGGAAAAATCCTTCGTGGTACTTACGAGCATAAGGTTATGGGGGACAGTGTTTTTTCCCATATTCTTTCTTATACTTCCGGTGCTTGCGATGCCCGTATGGCAGGAGCCATGATTCCGGTCATGAGTAATTCAGGAAGCGGTAATCAAGGTATATCCGCTACGTTGCCGGTTTTGATTTATGCCGAAGAAAACGGGAAATCAGAAGAAGAATTGATTCGTGCCTTGATGTTGAGCCATTTGACAGTAATCTATATCAAGCAGAGTTTGGGACGGTTATCCGCCTTATGCGGTTGTGTGGTTGCTGCCACTGGTTCCAGTTGCGGTATAACTTGGCTAATGGGGGGTACTTATGAGCAGGTGGCATATGCTGTACAGAACATGATTGCCAATCTTACCGGAATGATTTGTGATGGTGCCAAACCTAGTTGTGCATTGAAAGTGACTACCGGAGTTTCAACCGCAGTACTTTCAGCCATCATGGCCATGGAAAACCGTTGTGTAACTTCCGTAGAAGGTATTATTGATGAGGATGTGGATCAGAGTATCCGTAATCTGACAAAAATCGGTTCTAAAGGAATGAATGAAACGGATAAATTGGTATTGGAGATAATGACAAGTAAATAATTAAAAAAATGAAGAATTAAAAATGAAAGAATTATCATGCAGCATACTTATATTGCGTAGTTTGATTCTTTCATTTTTAATTCTTCATTTTTAATTCTTCTAGTGGCAGCATCCGCCTCCACATTCATGGTCGCCGCATCCGTCGCCACAGTCACCACAACCGCAGCTGCCGCAACCGCCACCCATCATACGGGCGACTTCGGCAAGTTCTTCGTTTGTAGCCAGGCGGCTTTCCACTACTTCTCCAGTGAAGTTCAAGTCACAACCTGCGAGCGGATGGTTCATATCCATTACGACGATATCTTCCTTCACTTCTACCACACTTCCGTTGATGCGTTGACCTTCAGAAGTCATCAAGGGGATAACGGCACCTTCTACTACACGATCGCTGTCGAATTCTCCTTCTATCATGAAGATTTCTTTGGGGAGGTCAATAACATGGTCGTCGTCATATTCACCATAAGCTTCTGATGCCGGAATGGTAAAGTCGAATTTATCGCCTATTTGCAAGTCTTTTATCTGGGCTTCAAAGGGTTCGAGTGTCATTCCCAGACCTGAGATAAACTGAAAAGGATGCTCTACGGGTGCTTCTTCTTCGAAATCTTTTTCTCCGTTTTCGATTGAGTACAGCTTATATGCTACGGTGATGTACTTGTTTTCTACTGTTTCCATTAATTTTCTATCTTTATTTAATTAGTAAATACTGTTTTTTTGAGTATTTGAAGAGACAAAGATACGAATTATTTGTTTCGGGATGTAGAGAGCCTTTGGTAATTTTCAGATTATTAAATGGTTTCAATGATTGGCAATACATTTACATTGGCTGTCTGAATGGTTCTATTTAGAACTGTTAAGTGATAAAATAGGATTTTAGGGCGATATTTTCTTACGATTATTCATATTTATCTTATTTTTTTCTTCAATTTGTTTGGAGATTATAAAAAAGCCCTTACCTTTGCAGCACGTTTGAAACAAAAAAGAAGAATTAAGTTATGAATTTACATACATCTATTAACCTGGCAGTCCTGCATATTATTCGCGTCGTGGTGGTGGCATCAAGAGCGTGAGAAAGGTTATGTATGTATTCGTACGTTAGAAGATAATTTATTAAGCCTTTCTCACTATAGTGGGAGAGGCTTTTTCATTAAAAGGAGATTTGAAAATGAAGCATCAGTTACGCAGCTCGTTCAGCACACAAGGTCGCCGCATGGCGGGAGCCCGTGCATTGTGGACGGCGAATGGTATGAAGAAGGAACAGATGGGTAAGCCCATTATCGCTATAGTCAATTCATTTACACAATTCGTCCCCGGGCATGTACACCTGCACGAAATAGGCCAGTTTGTAAAGGAAGAGATTGAAAAGCTGGGGTGTTTTGCTGCGGAGTTCAATACGATTGCCATTGACGACGGTATCGCTATGGGACACGACGGTATGCTTTATTCCCTGCCTTCAAGAGATATCATTGCCGATAGTGTGGAGTATATGGTAAATGCCCATAAGGCGGATGCTATGGTTTGCATCAGTAACTGTGACAAGATTACTCCGGGGATGTTGATGGCGGCTATGAGGCTGAATATACCGACTGTGTTTGTTTCAGGCGGTCCGATGGAAGCCGGGGAATGGAACGGACAGCATTTGGATTTGATTGATGCCATGATTAAATCTGCTGATGAAAGTGTGGGCGATAAAGAGGTGGCACAGATTGAGCAACATGCCTGCCCCACTTGCGGATGCTGCTCAGGCATGTTTACCGCTAATTCCATGAATTGCCTGAATGAAGCGATTGGATTGGCACTGCCCGGTAACGGCACGATTGTAGCCACTCACGAAAATCGCAAGAGACTGTTTGAGGATGCAGCTAAGTTGATTGTAGCGAATGCCTTTAGATATTATGAAGAAGGGGATGAGAGTGTACTCCCGCGCAGTATTGCTACTCGCGAGGCATTTTTGAATGCCATGACGCTGGATATTGCGATGGGCGGTTCCACTAATACAGTACTTCATTTGTTGGCTGTGGCTCACGAAGCCGGAGCGGATTTTAAGATGGACGACATTGACATGCTCTCTCGCAAGACCCCCTGCTTATGCAAGGTAGCTCCCAATACCCAAAAGTATCATGTACAAGACGTTAACCGTGCCGGTGGCATCATTGCCATCATGGATGAGCTTGCCAAGGGCGGATTGGTCGATACGAATGTCCGCCGTGTGGATGGAATGACGTTGGCAGAGGCAATCGACCGGTATAGTATTACCAGCTCTAATGTATGTAAAGAGGCAATCAAGAAATACTCCAGTGCGGCAGCCGGAAAGTTCAATCTGGTACTCGGCTCACAAAATGCGTCTTATAAGGAACTCGATACGGACCGTGCGACCGGTTGTATCCGTGATTTGGAACATGCATACAGCAAGGATGGCGGTCTGGCGGTTTTGAAGGGAAATATAGCTCAGGACGGTTGCGTTGTCAAGACTGCCGGTGTAGACGAGAGTATCTGGAAATTTACGGGGCCAGCGAAAGTCTTCGACTCACAAGATGCGGCTTGTGACGGTATTCTGGGTGGAAAGGTGGTCAGTGGAGACGTCGTCGTCATCACTCACGAAGGGCCGAAAGGTGGACCGGGTATGCAAGAGATGCTTTATCCTACTTCTTATATCAAATCCCGCCATCTGGGTAAGGAGTGTGCATTGATTACCGACGGGCGTTTCAGTGGTGGTACTTCCGGACTAAGTATCGGACATGTTTCTCCCGAAGCGGCTGCCGGTGGTAATATCGGCAAGATTAAGGATGGGGACATTATCGAAATTGATATACCGAACCGTTCTATCAATGTGAAGTTGACGGATGAAGAGCTTGCAGCACGCCCTATGACTCCGGTAACCCGCAACCGTGAAGTCTCCAAAGCATTGAAAGCATATGCCAGTATGGTGAGTTCCGCTGACAAAGGGGCTGTGAGGCTGATTGATTAAAAGCCCCCCTTTCCGAAAGCGAGGGGAGGAGAGAATGAAACAAATTTTTCAAGCTACTATTGAGCTTTTAAATATAATGAATAGATAAAGTATGGCTGATAATAATAAAAAGAGTAACTTTTCCTCCCTCTCCCAAGGAGAGGGTCGGGGTGAGGCTCTAATAACAGGCGCAGAAGCATTGATGCGCTCTCTGGAGCATCAGGGAGTAAAGACTATTTTCGGTTATCCGGGAGGGAGCATCATGCCGGTATTCGATGCCTTATACGACCACCGGAAGGAATTGAACCACATCTTGGTTCGCCATGAACAAGGAGCAACCCATGCGGCACAAGGCTTTGCACGTGTATCAGGCGAGGTTGGCGTTTGTCTGGTTACCAGTGGACCGGGTGCTACCAATACTATCACGGGCATTGCAGATGCCATGATTGACAGTACGCCTATCGTTGTCATTGCCGGCCAGGTAGGGACGAACTTCTTGGGTACGGATGCATTTCAAGAAGTGGACTTGGTAGGCATTACTCAGCCTATCACGAAATGGAGTTACCAGATTCGTCGTGCAGAAGATGTGGCCTGGGCAGTGGCACGTGCTTTCTATGTGGCAAAGAGCGGACGTCCGGGACCGGTCGTGCTGGATTTTGCTAAAAACGCCCAAGTGGAGAAAACAGAATATGCGCCTACTAAGGTGGACTATGTCCGTAGCTATCTTCCAGTTCCCGAAATGGAGCCGGAGGCCATACGGCAGGCTGCTGAATTAATAAATGGTGCGGAACGGCCTTTGGTGCTGGTAGGACAAGGCGTGGAGCTGGGAGAAGCCCAGCAAGAGCTTCGTGCTTTCATTGAGAAAGCCGGAATGCCTGCCGGATGCACTTTATTGGGACTTTCCGCATTGCCTACGGACCATCCGTTGAACAAAGGAATGCTTGGTATGCACGGTAACCTGGGGCCCAATATCAATACCAATAAATGTGATGTCCTTATCGCCGTAGGCATGCGCTTTGATGACCGTGTGACGGGTAAATTGGAAACATATGCCAAGCAGGCGAAGATTATCCACTTTGATATTGACCCTGCCGAAATAGATAAGAATGTAAAGACTGATGTTGCTGTCCTGGGAGATTGCAAAGAGACACTGGCTGCCGTTACCCAATTGCTGGAACCCGCCAACCATCAGGAATGGATTGACAGTTTCCGGCAATACGAGGAAGTGGAAGAGGAAAAGGTAATCCGTCCGGAATTACATCCGGCAGGAAAAGCGCTAAGCATGGGTGAGGTGGTGCGTGCTGTGAGTGAGGCTACCCATAACGAGGCGATATTGGTGACTGATGTCGGCCAGAATCAGATGATGTCCGCCCGTTATTTCAAATACAGCAAGGAACGTAGCATTGTTACTTCCGGTGGCCTGGGTACTATGGGCTTCGGCCTTCCGGCAGCTATCGGTGCCACTTTTGGACGTCCGGACCGCACGGTATGCGTATTCATGGGAGACGGCGGCTTGCAGATGAACCTGCAGGAACTGGGTACCATCATGGAACAAAAGGCTCCGGTGAAGATGATTCTGTTGAACAATAACTTCCTGGGCAATGTTCGTCAATGGCAGGCGATGTTCTTCAATCGTCGTTATTCGTTTACTCCGATGATGAATCCGGATTATATGAAGATTGCTTCGGCATATGATATTCCTGCACGCAGGGTAATGACCCGCGAGGAGCTGGCAAAAGCGATTGACGAGATGATAGCGACTGACGGACCATTCCTGCTCGAAGCTTGTGTGGAGGAAGAAGGAAATGTAATGCCGATGACACCTCCGGGCGGTTCGGTCAATCAGATGTTGTTGGAATGCTGAAGTCATGCGAAATTAAAGAATTTACTCTATCTATGGATAAAAAACTATATACAATCATTGTTCATTCGGAAAACTTTGCCGGTTTGCTGAATCAGGTGACGGCTGTGTTTACCCGCCGGCAGATAAACATCGAGAGTTTGAATGTATCGGCCTCCTCCATCAAGGGGGTACATAAATATACCATTACCGCTTGGACGGATAAGGATACCATTGAAAAGGTGACCAAGCAGATTACCAAGAAAATAGATGTGCTGCAAGCCCATTATTTCACGGATGATGAAATCTATCAGCACGAGATTGCCCTTTATAAAATAACGACCCCTACGCTGGAAGAAAAACCGGAGGTGTCCAAAGTAATCCGTAAGTACAATGCCCGTATTGTGGAGGTGAATGCTGTATTTGCCATTGTTGAGAAGAATGGCATGAGTGAGGAAATAACCAATCTTTATGAGGAGTTGCGCCAGTTGGATTGCGTACTTCAGTTCGTCCGTTCGGGTCGCGTAGCCATTACGACCAGCTGCTTTGAGCGTGTCAATGAATATCTGGCGGACCGTGAAGCAAAATATCGTCAAAGTAAACACCAGGAATTATGATGAGCGAAAACAATAAGATAGGTACCTACAAGTTTGTTGCCGAACCGTTTCATGTCGACTTTACCGGACGGCTGACCATGGGAGTATTGGGCAACCATTTGTTGAATTGTGCGGGTTTCCATGCCAGCGACCGCGGTTTTGGCATCGCGACTCTAAACGAGGACAATTATACTTGGGTATTGTCCCGTCTGGCTGTCGAACTGGATGAAATGCCTTATCAGTACGAAGATTTCTCCATTCAGACTTGGGTGGAGAATGTCTATCGCCTTTTTACAGACCGTAATTTCGCTATCATCGATAAAGAGGGCAAGAAGATTGGGTACGCACGTTCCGTTTGGGCGATGATTAGCATGAATACCCGTAAGCCGGCAGATTTGCTGGCTCTTCATAGTGGCAGCATTGTAGATTATGTTTGCGATGAACCTTGCCCGATAGAAAAACCTTCGCGGATAAAGGTGGCCTCAAAGGAACCGGTTGCTACTTTGGTAGCCAAATACAGTGATATTGACATTAACGGGCATGTGAACAGCATCCGTTACATCGAGCATATCCTTGATTTGTTCCCGATAGAGATGTATAAGGAGAAGCGCATCCGTCGTTTTGAGATGGCATATGTAGCCGAAAGCTATTATGGGGATGAGTTGACTTTGTTCATGGATGATGCCGGTGAGGGCGTTTACGATGTGGAGGTGAAAAAGAATGGCAGCGAAGTGGTCTGTCGCTCTAAAGTGATGTTTACAGAGAAATAAATAAATTTATCAACGTTGGCGTAAGCCACAAATAAAAATTAAAACAAAAAATGGCACAATTGAATTTTGGCGGTGTTATTGAGAATGTAATGACCCGCGAAGAATTTCCTTTGGAAAAAGCACGTGAGATTTTGAAAGATGAAACAATTGCAGTAATCGGTTATGGCGTACAAGGCCCGGGCCAGGCTTGCAACTTGCGTGATAACGGTTTCAATGTGATTGTAGGACAACGTCCGGGCAAGACATACGAAAAGGCTGTGGCTGACGGATGGGTACCGGGTGAGACTTTGTTCGGCATCGAAGAGGCTTGTCAGAAAGGTACTATCATCATGTGTCTGTTGTCTGACGCAGCTGTAATGTCTGTATGGCCGACTATCAAACCTTATTTGACTCCCGGAAAGGCTCTTTACTTCTCTCATGGTTTTGCTATTACCTGGAACGACCGTACCGGCGTGGTTCCTCCTAAAGATATTGATGTTATTATGGTTGCTCCCAAAGGTTCCGGTACTTCACTTCGTACCATGTTCCTCGAGGGTCGTGGCTTGAACTCATCATATGCCGTCTATCAGGATGCTACGGGTAAGGCTTTTGACAAGACGATTGCACTGGGTATCGGCATCGGTTCGGGATATTTGTTCGAGACAACTTTCATCCGTGAAGCCACTTCCGACTTGACCGGTGAACGTGGTTCCTTGATGGGTGCTATCCAGGGATTACTGTTGGCTCAGTATGAGGTATTGCGCGAAAACGGCCATACTCCTTCTGAAGCATTCAATGAAACAGTGGAAGAGTTGACTCAATCTTTGATGCCATTGTTTGCCAAGAATGGTATGGACTGGATGTATGCCAACTGTTCTACTACGGCACAGCGTGGTGCGCTGGATTGGATGACCCCGTTCCATGATGCCATCAAGCCGGTTGTACAGAAATTGTATGCAAGCGTGAAGTCGGGCAACGAAGCCCAGATTTCTATCGACAGCAACTCCAAACCCGATTATCGTGAGAAGCTGAATGCAGAATTGAAAGCCTTGCGTGAAAGCGAAATGTGGCAGACAGCTGTTACGGTTCGTAAACTTCGTCCGGAAAACAATTAATCAGCTTTATATAAATAGGTGAAATACCCTCTTCGGTGTTACCGGAGGGGGTATTTCTTTATTATTGATTCCCTATATTTTGAATAAACTCCAATAGCTTCCGGTAAAAACCGTGATGTTTCAGCGTCTCTGCCTCTCCCAATATCACCAGCTTCATACGTGCCCGGGTGATGGCTACATTCATTCTCCTTAAATCATTCAGGAATCCTATCTGCCCTTCTTCGTTGGCGCGGACAAGGCTGATGAAGATAACATCGCGCTCTTGCCCTTGGAAGCCATCCACCGTATTTACAGTGAACAAGCTGCGATAAGGCTTGAGTGAAGCGTCTGCCTTTATCTTGCTGCGGAGATATTGCACTTGTGCCTTGTAAGGGGAGATGATGCCGAAGTCTATTTTTTCTTCCAGAATGCGGCTGCCACCGATACGGTTGATGTAGATTTTCAGTTCTGATAGGAGCAGGTCCGCTTCCGCCTTATTAATGCGTCCGAAAGTCTCTCCCACAAATTCTTCTTTGAAATCCATTTCGGAGGTGTCAATCCAGTGGATAGGGGTATCCCAGTCCAGGATGCCCCGGTAACGCACTTCGGGAGCGGCTTCCAACTCGCCATTATAAAACCATTGGGAAGGAAATTTCATGATTTCCTCGTGCATGCGGTATTGCACTTTCAGCAAAGAGACAACGGCAGGTTTGTTGGACACCACTTTCTCCATCAATGTTCGTTCCAGACCTCCACGGGCGGCTTCGTGGCATTTTATGGTGGGCGGAAGTTGGCAGTGGTCACCCGCCAATACCACGCGGTCTGCTTTTCGGATAGCTATCCAGCAGGCAGCCTCTAAGGCCTGGGCTGCTTCATCAATGAAAAGGGTGCCGAAACGGCGTCCGTTCAGCAGCCGGTGATTGCTGCTTACCAGCGTGGAGGCTATGACGTGTGCCCCATCAAAAAGCTCTGCATTGATTTGTATTTCCAATGCGGTGGCGCGGTCGCGCAGGCGGCTCATACGGCTGCGTACTCCTTCGCGTTCGTCATAGCTGCCACGGCGGGCACGGCTGCCCAGTTCACGGAGATTTTTCCGGATGCTCCACAGTTCCGGATAAAGCGGATGGTTCTCGAAACGACGCTCGTAGGTAAAGGAAAGCATCTTGTCGTTGACACGGGTCGGATTGCCGATACGCAGGACATTGACGCCACGGTCCACAAGTTTTTCCGAAATCCAGTCGACGGCAGTATTGCTTTGGGCACATACCAGTACCTGCGGTTCCCGATGCAGGGTTTCGTAGATGGCTTCCACTAAGGTGGTCGTTTTTCCGGTTCCCGGAGGACCGTGTACAATGGCCACGTCGCGGGCACACAGCACTTTGTTTACAGCTGTCTCCTGCGTGGAGTTCAGCCAGGGAAACCGTACGGGATAGAGCTCTCGGAAACCGGCTTTCGAGGTTCCCAGCAATATGTCCCGCAATTCGGCCAGGCGGTTGCCTTTGGAGCGTAACGTATCTTCCAAGGCTTCGAACATGGTCCGATAGGATGTTTCGTCGAAATAAAGTTGCACGCCGAGGTTGTCCGTTTCCTGCACTTCCATAACGGCACCGGCTCCGGGCATTATCGCTACCATCCGTGTCTCGTCGGCATAGCTTACGGTAGCGGTGAAGTTCATATAGGTTATTTTTCCATCGGCAGACTGGCGGAAAAAACATACGGGACGGCCGAACTCAAAATTATGTTCTATATCGGTATTTTCTGTGTGTGTAATTTCTATTACTAATTGATTCAGTGAATTATAGTAACTTCGTCCCGGAGTGGCAGGATACCAGCAAAGTCCCCGTTTCACTTTCCGGGCAACTCCCATGTTTTCGGTTTGGCGTTTGAATTCCTCTTTTTCGTATTCGTATTCCATGCGCAGCAAAAGTTGTTGCTGCTGGAGGTGAATAATAGGACTATTTGAATCTTGTTCCTTCATGGTTGCAAAGGTAATCATTCTTCGCTTCCGACGGAAAAAATGCTTTATTTTGTTAAACTATTCAGCCTTTTTATTTGTTTATGATATTAATTTGTAATCTTTACAATAATGAAAAACTAAAAAATAGTGGTTATGGTATATGATTTAACGATGCTCAAAACGTTTTATGCTGCTTATTCGGAGAAGATAGAACGCGTACGGAACGTACTGCGGCGTCCGATGACTTTAGCGGAGAAAATTTTGTATGCTCATTTGTATGATGGGGATAAAGTGAAGAACTACAGACGGGGAGAAGACTATGTGAATTTCCGTCCCGACCGTGTGGCCATGCAGGATGCAACGGCTCAAATGGCCTTATTGCAATTTATGAATGCAGGCCGTGAGCAGGTTGCCGTGCCTTCCACTGTGCATTGTGACCATTTGATTCAAGCATATAAAGGTGCAAAAGAAGATGTTGCGACTGCTACGAAGACCAACGAGGAGGTCTATAATTTTCTCCGTGATGTTTCTTCCCGCTATGGCATAGGTTTTTGGCAGCCGGGAGCAGGTATTATTCACCAGGTGGTATTGGAGAACTACGCATTTCCGGGTGGAATGATGGTAGGCACGGACTCTCATACGCCCAATGCCGGAGGTTTGGGCATGGTGGCCATTGGTGTGGGTGGTGCCGATGCGGTGGATGTGATGACCGGCATGGAATGGGAACTGAAAATGCCGCGTCTGATAGGCGTACACTTGAAGGGTAAATTGAGTGGCTGGGTAGCTCCCAAAGACGTTATTCTGAAGTTGGCGGGTATTCTTACTGTAAAAGGGGGAACCAATGCCATCATTGAATATTTTGGACCGGGAACCGCTTCATTGTCTGCCACTGGAAAGGCTACCATCTGCAATATGGGGGCAGAGGTGGGGGCGACTACCTCCCTTTTCCCTTACGATGAGCGTATGGGTACCTACTTGAAAGCTACCGGACGTGAAGAAGTGGCGGAAATGGCTGCTTCCGTAGCTGCCGACCTTCGCGCCGACGACGAAGTGCTGGCAAATCCGGAAAAATATTACGACCGCATCATTGAAATAGACCTCTCGTTATTGGAACCGTATATCAACGGGCCCTTTACGCCGGATGCAGCAACACCGATATCGAAATTTGCCGAGGTAGTGATAACCAATAACTATCCCCGCCGGATGGAAGTCGGTCTGATAGGGTCGTGCACCAATTCGTCCTATCAGGATTTGAGCCGCGCGGCCTCCCTTGCCCGGCAGGTAAAGGAAAAGAATTTGAAGGTTGCTTCCTCGCTGATTGTCAACCCCGGCTCGGAGCAGATACGTGCCACTGCTGAACGCGACGGCATGATTGCCGCTTTCGAAGATATTGGCGCAACGATAATGGCGAATGCCTGCGGACCTTGTATTGGCCAGTGGAAGCGCCATACTGATGACCCCGAACGCAAAAATTCCATCGTCACCTCTTTTAACCGTAATTTTGCCAAACGTGCCGATGGAAATCCCAACACTTTTGCTTACGTCGCTTCCCCGGAGATAACGATGGCGCTGACCATTGCCGGTGACCTTTGTTTCGACCCGTTGAGGGATACGCTGGTCAATGCCAAAGGAGAGGTTGTGAAACTGTCCGAACCGGTCGGTGAAGAATTGCCGGCACACGGGTTTATAGGAGGAAAGGAAGGATACATTGCTCCAGGCAAAGGACAGACGGAAATTACGGTCAATCCTCATTCACAGCGCTTGCAACTGCTGACTCCCTTCCCTGCCTGGGATGGCATGGATTTGCTGGACATGCCTTTATTGATTAAAGTACAGGGGAAATGTACCACCGACCACATTTCCATGGCGGGGCCATGGCTCCGTTTCCGGGGACATTTGGAGAATATTTCGGACAATATGCTGATGGGGGCTGTCAATGCTTTCAATGGAGAGACGAACAAGGTTTGGAACCGCTCCACCAATACCTATGGAACAGTGTCAGGCACTGCGAAGCTGTATAAGTCCGAAGGTATCTCTTCCATTGTCGTTGCCGAAGAGAATTATGGTGAAGGTTCCAGCCGTGAGCATGCTGCCATGGAACCACGCTTCCTGAATGTACGCGTCATTTTGGCGAAAAGCTTTGCCCGTATCCATGAGACGAATTTAAAGAAACAAGGCATGTTGGCGCTGACCTTTACGGATAAGGCCGATTATGACAAGATTCGGGAACGCGACCTGATTTCTGTCATGGGGTTGAAAGATTTTGCTCCAGGACGCACTTTGAAGGTGGTTCTTCATCACGAGGACGGGAGTAAAGAAAGTTTTGAAGTACAACATACGTATAACGAACAGCAGATAGCCTGGTTCCGGGCCGGTTCTGCACTTAATGCAAGATAGAATATGGAAAAAATTACTGTACCTTTTATTACCGGCGATGGGGTGGGAGCAGAAGTGACCCCATCCATGCAGGCTGTCGTGAATGCCGCTGTCAAGAAATCCTATGGTGACCGGCGTGGCATTGAATGGAAAGAAGTGCTGGCAGGAGAACGTGCCTTTCACGAAACCGGTTCCTGGTTGCCGGACGAAACCATGGAAGCCTTCCGCACCTATAAGGTGGGCATCAAAGGTCCTTTGACAACTCCCGTCGGCAGAGGTATCCGTTCCTTGAACGTAGCCTTGCGTCAGACGCTTGATTTGTATGTCTGCCAACGTCCGGTACGTTGGTATAAGGGCATTGTTTCTCCACTCAAAGAGCCGCAGAAGGTGGATATGTGCGTATTCCGTGAGAATACCGAGGATATTTATGCAGGCATCGAATGGGAAGCCGGAACTCCGGAGGCTGAAAAGTTCTATCGTTTTCTCCATGATGACATGGGGGTGACAAAAGTCCGTTTTCCCGAAACCTCCTCGTTTGGCGTGAAGCCCGTTTCAAGAGAAGGAACAGAGCGCTTGGTGCGTGCCGCCTGCCAATACGCGCTTGAGCATCATCTGCCTTCCGTGACCTTGGTACACAAAGGAAACATCATGAAATTTACGGAAGGCGGTTTCAAGAAGTGGGGGTACGAGCTGGCAGAATGTGAGTTTGGTAAAGAACTGGCAGAAGGGCGTCTGGTCATCAAGGACTGCATTGCCGATGCATTCTTGCAGAACACGTTGCTTATCCCCGAAGAATATTCCGTGATTGCCACGTTGAATCTGAACGGCGATTATGTGTCCGACCAACTGGCTGCCATGGTAGGCGGCATCGGCATTGCACCGGGTGCGAATATCAACTATAAAACGGGGCATGCCATTTTTGAGGCTACTCACGGGACGGCTCCGAACATTGCCGGGAAAGACATTGTGAATCCCTGTTCCATCATCCTTTCCGCTGTGATGATGCTTGAATATCTGGGTTGGAAGGAAGCAGCCTCTCTTATAGAGAACGCCTTGGAGGAAAGTTTCACAGAAGCCCGTGCTACTGCCGACTTGGCCCGTTTTATGCCGGGTGGCGTCTCGCTGTCCACTTCGACTTTCACCCGGGAGATTGTAAGGAGAATAGAAAATGGGAATAACGAATAAAACGAAACGATTATGAAGAAGGAGTATCTGATTTACAAGCTTTCCGAAGATTTGAAGGAAGCTACCCGGATTGAGAATGAACTGTTCAGGAAGTTTGATGTGAAGCGCGGTTTGCGTAATGAGGACGGCACGGGAGTCTTGGTGGGGTTGACCAAAATAGGCAATGTGGTCGGCTATGAACGCATCCCCGGTGGAGGGCTGAAGCCTATTCCCGGCAAATTGTTCTACCGCGGTTATGATGTGGATGACTTGGCACACGCCATCATCAAAGAGAAGCGTTTCGGTTTTGAGGAAATTGCCTACTTGTTGCTTTCCGGTCGCCTGCCCGACAAGGAAGAACTCTCTTCTTTCCGTGAACTCATCAACGACAACATGCCGCTGGAGCAGAAGACCAAGATGAATATCATTGAACTCGAAGGAAACAACATTATGAACATCCTGGCGCGCAGCGTGCTCGAGATGTATCGTTTTGACCCTGATGCAGATGACACTTCCCGCGATAATCTGATGCGGCAGAGCATTGAGCTTATTTCGAAATTCCCGACCATCATTGCGTATGCCTATAACATGCTTCGCCATGCCACCCATGGCCGTTCACTGCATATCCGCCATCCGCAGGAAAACCTTTCCATTGCCGAGAATTTCCTCTATATGCTGAAGAAGGACTACACGGAGCTGGATGCCCGCACGCTCGACCTGCTGCTGGTTCTTCAGGCCGAGCACGGTGGTGGTAACAACTCCACTTTTACCGTACGTGTCACTTCTTCTACCGGGACGGATACTTACTCTTCGATAGCGGCAGGTATCGGTTCCTTGAAAGGGCCGCTTCATGGAGGTGCCAATATCCAGGTTGCCGATATGTTCCACCATCTGCAGGAAAACATTCAGGACTGGACGAATGTGGATGAGATTGATACTTACTTCACCCGCATGCTCAACAAGGAAGCCTATAACAAGACCGGCTTGATATATGGTATCGGACATGCCGTCTATACCATTTCCGACCCGCGCGCCATTCTGCTGAAAGAGCTTGCCCGCGACCTTGCCCGCGAAAAAGGGAAAGAACGCGAGTTCGCTTTCCTTGAACTGCTCGAGGAGCGCGCCATTGATGTGTTTGGCCGTGTGAAGAATAATGGAAAGACGGTTTCGAGCAATGTGGATTTCTATTCGGGCTTTGTCTACGAGATGATTGGGCTGCCGCAGGAAATCTTCACGCCTTTGTTTGCCATGGCACGTATTGTCGGTTGGTGTGCACATCGCAATGAAGAATTGAATTTCGAAGGCAAGCGTATTATCCGTCCTGCCTATAAGAATGTTTTGGATGAGGTGGCTTATGTGCCCATTAAGAAACGGTAAGGATTAGACTTGTATCTTTTAAATCGTTCCATCACGGGGAAAAAATCGTTCCACCATGGTGGAACGATTTTTTCTCCATGGTGGAATGAAATTTACTCCATGATGGAACGATTAGATTTTTGTATCTCTACTGCTTAATCTTCTCAGTAAAAAACACTGGTTTTTGCATGAAAAAACAATTATCCGGGGAAAACGATTTGTTTGTTGTGAGTTTTCTTTATCTTTGCTTCGCATAAATAAAGAACTATGAATCAGGAAACTTTTCAGATATTTCTGTGGGTAATGAGTGCTGTGGCATTGGTTGTCTTTATTGCGCTCTATTTTGTCAAAGCGGGTTATGGCATGTTCCGTACTGCCTCGTGGGGAATCTCCATCAATAATAAACTGGCGTGGGTGCTTATGGAAGCGCCGGTATTCATCGTCATGTTTGGGTTGTGGGGGAAGAGTGGAGCGGGATTTGCCGTGCCGGTATATTTCTTTTTCCTGCTGTTTCAGTTGCACTATCTTCAGCGGGCCTTTATTTTTCCGTTCCTGCTGAAAGGTAAAAGCCGGATGCCGGTAGCTATTATGGCGATGGGTATCGTCTTCAACCTTTTGAACGGGATGATGCAGGCGGGCGGTTTGTTCTATTTTGCTCCCGAAGGCTTGTATGCCGATGGCTGGGCCTATTTGCTGAAACCTCATGCCTTGTTGGGAATCATTCTGTTTTTTGCGGGTATGTTCGTCAATTTGCATTCCGACTATGTGATACGTCATCTGCGCAGGCCGGGTGATACGAAGCATTATCTTCCCGGAAAAGGGCTTTACCGATACGTCACTTCTGCCAATTACTTCGGTGAGCTGGTGGAATGGACGGGGTTTGCCATACTCACAGCTTCTCCCGCCGCCTGGGTGTTCGTCTGGTGGACGTTTGCCAACCTTGTTCCCCGTGCCGATGCCATTCACCGCCGTTATCGGGAGGAGTTTGGTGATGAGGCGGTAGGAAAGCGCAAACGCATCATTCCATTTCTTTATTAATGGAAAATGGAGAGTTGAAAATGGAAAATGAATAATTCATAACTTATAACTCATAACTCATAACGATGGAATCCAAGTTATTCACACCCGTCACTTTCGGACCGTTGACCTTGCGTAACCGTACCATCCGTTCGGCTGCTTTCGAGAGCATGTGTCCCGGAAACGCTCCGTCGGACATGTTGCTCGACTATCATCGGTCGGTAGCGGCGGGCGGTATAGGTATGACTACTGTTGCCTATGCGGCAGTTACTCAGAGCGGCCTGTCTTTTGACCGCCAGTTGTGGATGCGTCCCGAGATTATCCCCGGACTCCGTAGGCTGACTGATGCCATACATGCGGAAGGGGCTGCGGCAGGCATCCAGTTGGGACACTGTGGCAACATGTCCCATAAGAGCATTTGCGGTTGTATGCCCGTCGGCGCATCTTCCGGTTTCAATCTTTACTCTCCTACCTTTGTGCGCGGACTGCGTGCCGATGAGCTGCCGGAGATGGCGCGTGCTTATGGGCGTTCGGTGAATCTGGCACGGGAGGCCGGATTTGATTCTGTAGAGATTCATGCAGGGCATGGCTATCTCATCAGCCAGTTCTTGTCCCCGTCCACCAACCATCGGAAAGACGAGTTCGGAGGCTCGTTGCAGAACCGTATGCGTTTTATGGATATGGTGATGGAAGAAGTGATGAAGGCTGCCGGCAGTGATATGGCTGTGCTGGTGAAGATGAACATGCGTGACGGTTTCCGTGGAGGGATGGAACTGGATGAGACGATGCAGGTGGCCCGGAGGCTGGAGCAGTCGGGAGCACATGCGCTGGTCTTGAGCGGTGGGTTCGTCAGTAAGGCGCCGATGTATGTCATGCGGGGCGAAATGCCTATCCGCAGCATGACGCATTACATGACCTGCTGGTGGTTGAAATACGGTGTACGCATGGTAGGCAAATGGATGATACCGAGCGTACCGTTTAAGGAAGCCTATTTCCTGGAAGATGCCTTGAAATTCCGTGCCGCCTTGAAGATACCGTTGGTTTATGTGGGTGGCCTGGTTTCCAGGGACAAGATAGATGAGGTGCTGGATGACGGTTTCGAGGCTGTGCAAATGGCACGTGCTCTGCTCAATGAGCCGGGGTTCGTCAACCGCATGCGTGCCGAAGAGAATGCACGTTGCAACTGCCGGCATAGTAATTATTGCATTGCCCGGATGTATTCCATCGAGATGGCATGCCATCAGCATTTGAAGGAGGAGCTTCCACCTTGTCTGAAAAAGGAGATAGAGAAAATCGAAGCGAAAGGCTGATTTTTAGTTTTTAATTTTCAATTTTTAATTATTAAAGTGAATTTAGCTGTTATAACTGGGGCAGACGGTGGCATGGGCATGGAAATTACCCGCGCAGTGGCAACTGCCGGCTATCAGGTCATCATGGCATGCCGTGACCCCCAAGCTGCCGAACCCAAGCGGCAACTGCTGATGCGTGAAACCGGTAATCCGCGTATTGAGACTGCTCCCATTGATTTGGCATCTCTGGCTTCAGTGGCCGCATTTGCAGAGCATCTGTTGAAGCGGAGAGAGCCGTTGGCGTTGCTGATGAACAATGCCGGAACCATGGAAACGGAACGCCGCATTACCGAAGACGGACTGGAACGGACGGTGAGTGTCAATTATGTAGGGCCTTACCTGCTGACCCGCAAGCTGCTGCCATTGATGGGAGAGGGGAGCCGTATTGTGAATATGGTATCTTGTACGTATGCCATCGGTCATCTTGACTTTCCGGATTTTTTCCTCCGGGGAAGAAGGGGGGACTTTTGGCGCATTCCTATATATAGCAACACGAAGCTGGCATTGACTCTGTTCACCATCGACTTGGCCAGTCGCGTCAAACACAAAGGTATTGTTGTGAATGCGGCCGACCCGGGGATTGTGTCTACCAATATCATCACCATGCATATGTGGTTTGACCCGCTGACAGATATACTTTTCAGGCCTTTTATCCGTACTCCCCGTAAGGGAGCTGCAACGGCTGTCGGCTTATTGCTGGATGAGGATGCCGGTAAACGTACGGGGACATTGAATGCCAGTTGCCGTCCCAAGTCTCTTTCGGAGAAGTACACCCGGCATGTACAGATGGAAGAACTGTGGGAGAGGACGGAAAGTATAGTGAAAAAATGGTTGTAAAAAACAGAGAAGGCGCATATGTCGCCTTCTCTGTTTATGGGGTATCTGAACAGTCTGTCATTAGATAGACAGTTCTCTCAATACATTTACAAGGTCTTTCTTGATGGGTTTGTCATTCTTGATGGCCTTCGTGAAGGGAACGTATACCACTTCATCGTGGTCAATGCCTATCATGACATTGCGCTGTCCTTCCATGATGGCGTCGATGGCGGCTGCGCCCAGACGGCTGGCAAGGATACGGTCGTGTGCCGTAGGGCTACCACCGCGTTGCAAGTGACCGAGGATGGTTACGCGTACGTCATATTGGGGGTATTCGTTCTTTACACGCTCTGCATAGTGCATTGCACCGCCGGTCAGTTCACTCTCGGCTACCAGTACGATACTGCTGTTCTTGGATTTCCGGAAACCGTTCTTGATGAATTCTTCCAGTTGGTCCACTTCCGTACTGAATTCCGGGATAATGGCTGCTTCTGCTCCGGAGGCGATGGCGCCGTTCAGAGCGAGGAAACCGGCATCGCGTCCCATGACTTCTACGAAAAACAAGCGCTCATGGGAAGTGGCTGTATCACGGATTTTGTCCACAGCATCCAGAATCGTGTTCAGCGCGGTGTCGTAGCCGATAGTGGTATCTGTTCCATAAAGGTCATTGTCGATAGTTCCCGGCAGCCCGATACAAGGCACGTCAAACTCTTGTGCAAAGATACGAGCACCGGTCAGCGAACCGTCGCCTCCGATAATCACTAAGGCGTCAATGCCTTCTTTCTTCATGTTGTCGTAAGCAATCTGGCGGCCCTCGGGAGTCGTGAACTCTTTGCAGCGGGCTGTCTTCAGGATTGTACCACCCAGCTGGATGATGTTGCTGACATTTTGGCTTTTGAATTCTTTGATTTCGCCGGTTACCAGACCTTTGTAACCTCTATATATACCTTTAACTGAAAGTCCGTTGTAAATAGCCGAACGTGTCACGGCACGTATGGCTGCGTTCATTCCCGGAGCATCACCTCCTGATGTCAAGATACCAATGCACTTAACTGTTCCCATAACAATCTTTTTGTTTAGTATTAATAATCATGATGAAAAATAGATTTGGACTATTTTTTCATGCCGCAAAGATAGTAAAAAGCTGAGGCGGTGACTAATAAATTACGTTAATTTGCTGTTCCAAAAGGATGACAAACTGTTATTTAAGTTTTGACTTTATGGCTTCTGAAATTTCTTCCATCAGCCATTTGGGGGTGGAAGTGGCTCCGCAGACACCGATGGAATTGGCACCGGCTAACAGAGAACTATCTATTTCTTCGGCACTGTCTATCAAATGTGAATTGGCATTGACTTTTTTACACTCACTGAACAGCATCTTGCCGTTAGAGCTTTTTTTGCCGCTGACAAAGAATATTAAATCATGGGAAGCTGCAAATTTCCGGATATTAGGTATCCGGTTTGCCACTTGTCGGCAGATAGTGTCATAGGACTCGAAAGTGACTTTCGGTGAGATATGTCCCTCTATGTATTTCACAATGTTTTGAAATCCGTCCAGAGACTTTGTGGTCTGGGAGTAGAGACGGATGTCTTTGCTGAAATCCAGTTTCCTTGCCTCTTCCTGCTTTTCGATGACGATGGCCTTTCCGGTGGTTTGTCCTACCAGACCCAGTACTTCGGCGTGTCCATTTTTGCCATAGATGACAATTTGCTTGTCGCGGTTGTCTTCCTGGACGTACTCTTGCTTAATCTTCTTTTGCAGGCGGAGTACGACCGGGCAGGTTGCGTCAATGATTTCTATATTGTTGCGGCGGGCAATGTCATAAGTTTCAGGGGGCTCTCCATGAGCACGCAGCAGCACTTTGGCGTTGTGGAGGTGGTTGAATTCCTCATGGTTGATGGTAATCAGCCCCATTGCCTTCAGGCGTTCCACTTCACGGCTGTTGTGCACGATGTCTCCCAGACAATAGAGGGTTCCTCCTTTCGCCAGTTCCTCTTCTGCCTTGTTTATTGCGGTGACAACTCCGAAACAGAAGCCGGAGCCTTCGTCTATTTCTACTTTTGCCATATCCGGTTCAGTTCTTCTCCTTTGTAACCCGTTCGAATTGTTCCGCCAGCCATTCCTTTTGTTGGGAAATGCTCAGGTGGCTGTTGTCCAACAATAAAGCGTCAGAAGCTTTGCGCAGCGGACTTACATCCCGGTTTTGGTCAATATAGTCCCGTTGTTTCACATTTTCCAGAATTTCGTCAAAGCTGGCTTCTTCCCCTTTGGCCTTCAGTTCGTCATAGCGGCGTTGTGCCCGTATCTCGGGGGTGGCGGTTACAAAAATTTTCAGCTCGGCATCCGGGAAAACGGTAGTGCCGATGTCGCGCCCGTCCATAACGATACCCTTGGCCTTGCCCATCTCTTGTTGCTGTGCCACCATAGCTTCGCGTACGAAATCCAATGTTGCAATGGGGCTGACACGTGAAGATACTTCCATGGTACGGATTTTGTTTTCTACATTTACTCCGTTCAGGTAGGTATCCGGGCGTCCGGTTTCGGGGTTCAGGCGGAAAGAAATATGTATATCCTTTATTAGACTTTTCAGTTTTTCGGCATCTATGCGGTCACCCTGGAAGATACCATTCTCTATACTATATAATGTTACTGCCCGATACATGGCACCACTATCTATATATATGTAACCGATTTCGCGGGCGAGGTCTTTGGCCATAGTGCTTTTCCCGCAAGAGGAAAAACCGTCGATTGCTATTGTTATCTTTTTCATGACTTTTATGCTATAGTTATATAGGTATAACACCTGCAAAACAGAAAATTTCAATATTTCATTTAAAATTCTTGCCAAAGATACGGTATTTTTAAAATATCTCGTTACATTTGTGGCACAAAAGCACATGGAGGTTTTTGAAGGATTAAAAAAATGAAAATGGAGCGCCTATTGTGTAAAAAAAAACAGCAGAGCGTGAACATTCTTTGGAAAAGTGCTATATTTGCCCCAAATGAGAAACACTAAAATTATATTATAAATTATGGAAATTAAGAAATCACCTAAGGCAGACCTGGAGAGTAAGAAGTCGACTTGGCTGCTTGTCGGTTATGTAATCGTGCTCGCTTTCATGTTTGTTGCGTTCGAGTGGACAAAGCGTGACATCAAGATTGACACGAGCCAGGCTATTACCGACGTATTTTTTGAAGAGGAAATCATCCCTATTACAGAACAGCCGGAGCAGGTTACTCCTCCGCCTCCCGAAGCCCCTTCAATTGCAGAGACGTTGACTATCGTTGAAGACGATGCTGACGTGGAAGAAACGGCCATTGTATCTTCTGAAGAATTGAACCAGGCAGTGGAAATCAAATATGTTCCCGTAGCAGTGGAAGAGGAAGAACCGGAAGAACAGACTATTTTCGAGGTGGTAGAACAGATGCCTGAGTTCCCGAATGGTGGTATGGCTGGTTTGATGCAGTATTTGAGCAAGAATATTAAATATCCTACTATTGCACAGGAAAACGGAACTCAAGGCCGTGTAACTGTACAGTTCGTGGTTAATAAGGACGGTAGTATCGTAGATGCTAAAGTTCTGAGAGGCGTTGACCCGTATTTGGACAAAGAAGCTGTCCGCGTGATTATGGGCATGCCGAAGTGGAAACCCGGTATGCAGCGTGGTAAACCCGTTCGTGTTAAGTATACCGTGCCTGTAATGTTTAGATTGCAGTAATAAAATATCTATAAGTGGGAGAGGCTGCCGGAATGCAGCCTCTTTTCATTACCCGCTATTCCCTAAATTCTGAAAATGCCATGTTTACAGCTTCCGAGCTTTTAGAAAGAATAAATTCTCATATTGCAGAATTGCAGTTTACCCGTACTCCTCAAGGTTTATATGCTCCCGTTACCTATGTGTTGTCCATGGGCGGAAAAAGAATCCGTCCGGTATTGATGTTGATGGCCTACAATCTGTATCAGGAGGATATTACCCGTATTTTTAACCCTGCAACGGGGATTGAAGTGTATCATAATTATACTCTTTTGCATGACGACTTGATGGACCGTGCAGACCGTCGCCGTGGTAAGGAGACGGTACATAAAGTTTGGGATGACAATGCTGCCATCCTTTCGGGGGATGCAATGCTTGTATTAGCTTATCAGTTTATGGCTCAATGTCCGGTTGAACACCTGAAAGAGGTGATGGATATATTTAGCCTGACTGCACTGGAAATCTGTGAAGGACAGCAGCTGGATATGGAGTTTGAACATCGGAAGGATGTGAAGGCAGAGGAGTATCTGGAAATGATTCGTCTGAAAACTTCGGTATTGTTGGCTGCAAGCTTGAAGATTGGCGCTCTTTTGGGAGGGGCTTCTTCTGAAGATGCGGAGCAGTTGTATGATTTTGGCATGAACTTGGGTGTCGCTTTTCAGTTGAAAGATGATTTCCTGGATGTTTATGGCGATACTGCCGTCTTTGGAAAGAATATTGGAGGTGATATTCTGTGCAATAAAAAGACCTACATGTTGATAAAGGCTTTTGAACATGCGGATGAGGAGCAGTTGACCCGCTTGAATGCTTGGGTGGATGCTGTTGCATTCAACCCGGAGGAGAAAGTTGCTGCGGTGACGGAACTGTATAACCGGATTGGCGTCAAGGAACTGTGTGAGAAAAAGATGGAAGAGTATTGTGAACGCGCAATGGAAAGTCTGTTGGCGGTGAAGGTGGCAGATGAAAAGAAAGAGGAATTGAAGAACCTGATGGCTAACCTGATGCATCGGGAAGTATAACTTTAAATCCGGGAGAAAATGCCTTATAGAAGATTGCCTAATACAGATCAAGCGAGAATACGGGCGCTGAAAGCAGTGGTCGTCAAGGGTGATATATGTAATGTGTATGATTTGGCCGTATCTTTGAAGGCGTTGACTGATGCGCGGAATTTTCTTACAAAGTTTGAAGCTGCGCAAGCTTATTATGCCGACTGTTTTGAGCGGCAGGCTCGGGCGGGACGTAAGCATCAGGCTAATGTAAAGACTGCCCGTCTGTATATTTCTCATTTTATCCAGGTGTTGAATTTAGCTGTCATCCGTTCTGAAGTGCGTATTGCTCATAAGGAATATTACGGTTTGGACACAAGCAACAATAATGTGCCTGATTTATCGACAGAGCCTGCCTTGGCAGAGTGGGGGCGTAAAATCGTGGATGGGGAAAACAAACGTATATCCCAGGGAGGAATTCCCATTTATAACCCTACGATTGCAAAAGTGAGGGTGCATTATGATATTTTCATGGATAGTTATGAGAAGCAAAAGAATCTTCAATCTTTGACAGCCCGCAGTTTGGACACCTTGGCTTCGATGCGTGCAGAGGCGGATGGTTTGATTTTGGATATATGGAACCAGGTTGAAAAGAAATTCGAGGAGGTCACTCCCAATGAGAAACGTTTGGATTTATGCCGTGATTATGGAATAATCTATTATTACCGTACCGGTGAGAAACGCAAAGAGTAAGTTGAAGAATGAGATTGATTGATTCACATTCCCATCTTTTTTTAGAAGAGTTTGCAGAGGATTTGCCTCAAGTGATGGCTCGTGCCCGTGAGGCAGGAGTCACGCATATTTTTATGCCCAATATCGATAGTACCACCATAGGACCTATGCTTCGGGTGTGCCGTGAATATAAAGGGTATTGCTATCCGATGATTGGATTGCACCCTACCTCTGTGGATGCGGATTATGAAAAGGAGTTGGAAATAGTGGCCCGGGAGCTGGCTTCACCGAATGAATTTGTTGCGGTTGGCGAGATTGGTATGGACTTGTATTGGGATAAGACTTTTCTTAGAGAGCAGCAAAGGGTGTTGGACAAGCAGATTGAGTGGGCTTTGGAATACGGTTTGCCGGTAGTGCTGCATTGTAGGGAAGCGTTCGACCATATATATAATGTGTTGAAACCCTATCAGCAGACTCCTTTGAAAGGAATTTTCCATAGTTTTACGGGAACCTCGGAAGAGGCCTGCAGGATTATGGAATTTGCGGATTTCATGATAGGAATAAATGGTGTGGTGACTTTCAAGAAATCAACTTTACCCGAAGTCTTGAAGAATATTCCTTTGGAACGCATCGTGCTGGAAACCGATTCCCCTTATCTGACTCCGGTTCCCAATCGAGGCAAGAGGAACGAAAGCGCATATGTTAAGGATACTTTGGTAAAGGTGGCCGGAATCTATGGGAACTCTCCTGAAAAGGTGGCCCAGGTTACTTCTGATAACGCTTTAAAAGTGTTCGGAATGCTCAAATAAGCTCTTTAAGATTTTAAAGTTTATTAATTTTGAGATTTTATTTAATATAAAACGGGGAGAATGAGGCAGAACAACAAAAAAAAGAATACATTTGTAGCTGAAAACGCTGGTGGTTCGCATTTTTTTTGTAATTTGCACCCGATTTCAGAAAAGGCGTCTATTGGAGAGATGCTCGAGTGGTTGAAGAGGCACGCCTGGAAAGCGTGTATACCCCTAAAGGGTATCCGGGGTTCGAATCCCCGTCTCTCCGCAGTGTGATAAAATGGAGATAAAACAACAAATTATAATAAATAAATTAATTAATTAATCTTAAAAATTAGACACACAATGAAAAAGTTATTTGCAATTGTTGCTGTGATGGGAGTCTTAACATTAAGCTGCAGAAGGTGGTATCCACAAAGAACTCAAAACTAAGTTTATTGAAGGTACTGCATCTTTCATGAGTTTGGTAGCTATCGCATTGGTTATCGGTCTTGCATTTTGTATTGAACGTATCATTTATTTGAGCTTGGCTGAAATCAACACAAAGAAATTCTTGGCTGCTATTGAAGCTGCTTTGGAAAAAGGTGACGTTGAAGCTGCTAAAGACATCGCACGTAACACTAGAGGTCCTATCGCTTCTATCTACTATCAAGGTCTGATGAGAATTGACCAAGGTATCGACGTAGTAGAAAAGTCAGTAGTTTCTTACGGTGGTGTACAAGCTGGTTACCTGGAAAAAGGTTGCTCTTGGATTACACTGTTCATCGCTATGGCTCCGTCTTTGGGATTCTTGGGTACTGTAATCGGTATGGTGCAGGCATTTGATAAGATCCAGCAGGTAGGTGATATCTCTCCGACGGTTGTAGCAGGTGGTATGAAGGTTGCCTTGATTACAACTATCTTCGGTTTGATCGTTGCCTTGATTCTGCAGGTATTCTATAACTACATCCTGGCTAAGATTGAAGCTTTGACCAGCGAAATGGAAGATTCTTCTATCTCTCTGTTGGATATGGTTATCAAATATGACTTGAAATACAAAAAATAATTAAGATGGCTAAGTTATCATATAAAGTATCATACTATGCACTGTATGTCATGTTCGCTATCATCTTGGTAGTGTTGGGCATGTTCTTCTTCGGTGGAGATGCTCAGGGCGATGCAGTGTTGGCAAGCGTTGACGCAGAAATGTGGCAACCGGCTCATACAGACGCATTGATTTATTTGATGTACATTCTGTTCTTTGTAGCTATTATTGCTACCGTGGTTGGTGTTTTGTTCCAATTTGGAGCTGCACTGAAAGACAATCCGGGAGCAGCGTTGAAATCTTTGATTGGTTTGGTTATATTGGTTGCAGTTGTTGTTATTTCTTGGACTATGGGTAGTGAAGAACCACTTGTTATTCCGGGTTATAGCGGAACTGAGAACGTACCTTTCTGGTTGAAGCTTACTGACATGTTCCTTTATTCTATCTATATCTTGTTTGCTGGTACAGTCTTGGCAATCATTTTTAGTAGCATTAAGAAAAAATTATCATAATCAATTGAGGTAACTCAATTTAAAGATATAATTACAATGGCTAAAAAGAAAAGAGAAGTTCCTGAAATTAACTCAAGTTCTACTGCGGACATCGCTTTCTTGTTGCTGATTTTCTTCTTGATTACAACATCTATGGATACCGACCGTGGTTTGGCAAGACGTTTGCCGCCTCCACCGGAAAAGGACCAGAAGTTGGACGATGCAAAGAAGAAGGAACGCAACGTATTGCAAGTCTTCTTGAACATGCAGGACCAGTTAATGTGCGGGAATGATTATATTACTGTTGACCAATTGCGTGCAAAAGCAAAAGAATTTATTGCCAATCCGTATAACGAAGATACAAAACCGGAAAAGATTTCTAAGAATGTTCCTTTCTTCGGTACAGTACAAGTGACGGAAGGCCATGTGATTTCTTTGCGTTGTGACCGTGGTTCTTCATACAAAGCATATATGTCTGTACAGAATGAGTTGGTAGCAGCTTATAACGAGTTGCGTGATGAATTGGCTCAGGAAAAGTGGCAGAAGAATTATATGGAGTTGGATCAAGAACAACAAGATGCAATTCGTGAAATTTATTCTCAGAAGATTTCTGAGGCAGAACCTAAAAAGTACGGAGAAAAGAAGTAATGGGAAAATTTAATAAGACTGGTAAACGTGGAATGCCGGCGTTGAACACTTCTTCTCTGCCTGACCTTATCTTCACCTTGTTGTTCTTCTTCATGATTGTAACAACGATGCGTGAGGTAACATTGAAGGTTGAGTTTAAGGTTCCGCAAGCTACAGAATTGGAGAAACTTGAAAAGAAGTCTTTGGTTACGTTTATCTATGTAGGAAAACCTACTGCCGAATTTCGTAAGAAGTTAGGTAATGAGAGCCGTATCCAGTTGAACGACAGCTATGCTGAAGTTGCTGAAATTCAAGATTACATTATTGGTGAACGTGCCAGTATGAAGGAAGAAGATCAGCCGCAGATGACAGTGTCTTTGAAAGTTGACCAAGATACGAAAATGGGTATCGTAACAGATATCAAAGAAGCGCTTCGTAAGGCTTATGCTTTGAAGATTAACTATTCTGCGCAACCGCGTCAGTAAAAGTTAGTTTAATGATATAATAAAGGTCGTTTCATTTGTTGAAACGACCTTTATTGTTTTAAGTATATTGGGTTTTTAAGATTTCACATTATATACTTCGCGGTAGATGTGTTCCTTTACAGAGTCAAAATCCTTTCCACATTCTATATCTCCATAGGCCATGATGAGCATAGGCAGGTAGTTGTCGCCTGTTTTATAGGGTGGTTGTTGGTAGGGCTTTTCCCATAAGGAGAATCCTTGCCGTTGATAGAAGTTAATGCGGCGTTTAGCCATTTCTTCTTCGGGTATTTCCACTTCCAAGACGATGGGATGTTTTAAGAGTTGGCATAAATGGTTTAGTACGCTCTTTCCATATCCGCCGTTACGCTGTGTGGGGTCAATGGCAAAATGCTCTATATAGTAAAAATGTCCGAAATCCCAGTAAGTGATGAGACCTACCGGGGTGTTGTTATGGAAGATGATATTGTTATAGAAGTGCGTTTTGGTATCTGTATACTTGCGCAATTCCTCCAGTTCCCGGTACTCCTCTGAAGGGAACGATTGAGTCATTAATTTCTCCATGTAGCTGTACAAGTCTGTGTCAGCTGTTGTAATACGTTGAAGTCTGATCATAAGTTCTTTTAGTTTAGTTTGTTTTTATTCAGTATAAAATTCAATGACGCGGCAGATGGCCCGTTGGCAGACCGGGCAGAAAGTAGGGTATTCATTGGTGCGCATGCGGCAATTGTCTGCCGGACGGTAGATGCCTTTGGCAGAATAGCCAGCTCCTTCATATACGCCTACGGGATATGTTCCACTTTCAGAAGAGGGAGTAGGAACGGGAGTTCCTTGAGCAAGCATATCTTTCCATTTGGAAGTGAAATCGATTCTTGTGCTGATGTTCTGTTCCCAGGGTTCCACATCTAGTGGATAGGTATCTGTCATCACGTCATTGTCGTAGAAGTATTCATCGGCCAGTCCGCCAAAGCTATGCCCGAACTCATGTACCACAACGGGGCGGAACATGGGATGGTGGGCGGTAGTAAGGGTATAGGAATTATAGATTCCACCGCCTCCGTATTCTTCCGTATTGGCAAGGATGATGATGTGTTCATACGGTATTCCCGCCAGCGCATCGTGTATGGATTTGACACGGGAGGTTGTCAGATACCGGTCTGAATAGAATGTGCTGAAATGAGAGCTGAATGCTGTCCGTTTCCATTCTCCGAGGCGTGGTACGCTTACTCCGCTGTCTTCGGAGGGGCTGGCCACTGCTACAATGTTGAAGTGCTTTTTCATGGACCGGAAGGGTTCGTGGGCAAACAGACTTTCGCAGGCAATGGCTGCGTCTTCGTAGAATACCGGCATCTCTTCGGGAGTATATCCTTCTGCAAGGATGGCTACGTCGATGCATTTGGCCGTATTGCCGCTTTGCAGCAGATATTTATGTGGTGTGATGTGGGCAGTACCTTTCTGATGTATCAGGATGTCGTCGGGACTGACCGTATGTTTCATGCTTGCCCGTACATTTCTACGCGGGTCGAGAAGTGTTATTTCTATTTCTGCAGGACGGAGGGGATAGGGAAGGAGAAAGGTGTTTTCGAATCCTTTGGTCACCGCTTTGGCTTCATCCGTTTCCAGCCACTCCTGGAAGAGCGAAGAAAAGGATGTTTTGTAGATTACGCTGCCATTGGCTGCATCTCGCATAATGATTTGTCCGTTTCCTTGCAGGGGCAACTCAGATAAATGATGCTTCCTTCCTGCCCAAGAGGGGAGACAAGACAATCCGTCCAGGCATATCTCTTGTTTGGCTGCATTTCCGGTAAAGATATAGTCGACACGCAGGGTTTTATCTGCAAAATAATCTGCAAAACTTTGGGCATGCAAGGATATTGCTGCCATCAGACATAATAGGAATAAGGAATACTTTTTCATAACGGTTCATTATTATTGCTACTACAAAGATAATATCTTTAAAGCTCATCTGCAATTTTCCGGTCGTGCGAGATGGAATTTTGCATATGCACTTTGAAATGCCTGATATGCGGTATTATTCTTTTTTTTGTAAGAAAAGTTATAAACCGTATTTTTATTGGCGAAAAAATAGCTAACTTTGCATGTTGCCGTATAGATATGCGGGAGATATAGTAATTTATTAATCATTAGAATTTGAAATGGGACATCATCAGTTGGATACTTTAGACGAACAGATTTTAAAACTTATAGCCGATAATGCACGCATTCCTTTCCTTGAAGTGGCTAGAGCTTGTAATGTATCGGGAGCAGCCATTCATCAGCGCATTCAAAAGCTGACAAACTTAGGTATATTGAAAGGTTCTGAATATGTGATTGATCCGGAGAAGATAGGATATGAAACATGCGCCTATATCGGTATCTATCTAAAGGATCCTGCTTCTTTTGATGCTGTAACGAGAGCATTGGAAGCTATTCCCGAGATTGTGGAATGCCATTTTACAACGGGCAAGTATGATATGTTCATAAAGCTTTATGCCCGCAACAACCATCATTTGCTGAGCATCATACATGATAAGTTGCAGCCGCTGGGACTGGCGCGTACGGAAACCTTGATTTCTTTCCACGAAGCCATCAAGCGGCAGATGCCTATAACGGTAGAAGAAGAGGAAGATTAATTTTACCGGTGGATATAATCGACGAATGCATAAGGGCAGGGATGCTTCTCATCTGCGGGATGGGACTCCCTGCTTTTTTCTTGCCATACAGTCGGAGCGACTTCGGGAAAGTAGGCGTCCACCTGAGGGGCTTCTGCATCCACTTCGGTCAGGCAGAGGGTATCTGCAAAGGGGAGTGCCTGGCGATAAACGCTTGCACCGCCGATGATGTAGACGTGTTCGTCGGGCTGGCAACTGCTTAGTGCTTCTTCCAATGAGGGAAAAACTTCTGTACCGGGACAGATCAAATCTTTTTGAGTGGACAGAACAACGTTGCGGCGGTTGGGAAGCGCACCTTTGGGGAGAGATTCAAAAGTCTTTCGGCCCATGATGATGGTATTTCCCGTGGTGAGGGCTTTGAAACGCTTCAAATCATTGGGAAGCCAGAATAACAACCGGTTCTGATAGCCGATACCTCTCTTTCTGTCTACTGCAGCAATAATACTAATCATATGTGTGTAAAATTCTTTTCTCTTTCTATCTTTTTATTGTAGGATTTATACTGACACTTTCCCTGCAATATGCGGATGCGGGTTATAGTTGACCAACTCAAAATCCTCGAACTTGAAATCGAAGATGTTTTTCACATCCGGATTGATTCTCATCTGCGGCAAATCCCGCGGTTCACGAGATAGTTGGAGCTTTACCTGCTCCAGATGGTTCAGATAGATGTGGGCGTCTCCTAAGGTATGGATGAAATCTCCGGCTTTCAGTCCGGTGACTTGCGCCATCATCTGCAGGAGCAGGGCATAGGAAGCGATGTTGAAGGGCACTCCTAAAAAAATGTCCGCACTACGCTGGTACAGTTGCAGGCTCAGCCGTCCGTTGGCGACATAGAACTGGAAGAAAGCGTGGCAGGGAGGGAGGTTCATGTTGTCCAAATCGCCTACATTCCATGCGCTGACTATAATCCGGCGTGAGTCGGGATTGTGCTTGATGGTTTCTACAGCTTCGCTGATTTGGTCGATGAATCCACCTTTATAGTTCGGCCAGGAGCGCCATTGATACCCGTAGATATGTCCCAGGTCACCGTTTTCGTCCGCCCATTCGTTCCAGATGCGTACACCGTTGTCCTGAAGATATTTCACATTGGTGTCTCCTTGGAGGAACCATAGCAGTTCGTATATGATTGATTTCAGATGCAGCTTCTTGGTAGTAAGGCAGGGGAAGCCTTCATCCATGTTGAAACGCATCTGGTGGCCGAATACGCTGATGGTGCCGGTACCCGTACGGTCGCTTTTCTCTACGCCTTCGGTCAGTACGCGGTTCAGCAGGTCTAAATATTGTTTCATGATGTAGCTCTGTTTTTATCCGAACGCAAAGGTAGGGGAATTAATTAATAATTAATAATTAATAATTAAAAATTAGAGGAAGGGGGTCATCAAGTTCCCCACCCAGCCTACGAATTTCTTCCATCCGGAACGCTTTTTCCAGACTTCGGGAGTGAGCAGTGTACTGTTTTGCACGTCCCGTTCGAACATGGCATTCAGCTCATTGGTGGTCTTGGGGTCGAAGATGAAAGCGTTTGTCTCGTAGTCATAGCGCAGGCTGCGGCTGTTGAGATTGGCAGTACCCACCGTGCAGAAAGTGCTGTCTACCATCATTATCTTGGAATGGTGGAAGCCGCCGTTGAAGAGATATATCTTGGCTCCTTTCTTCATCAGCTTGTGTGCTATGTAGAATGAGGCATCCGGAGTAAAGGCTATGTCCGACACGGCAGGTATCATGATTTCCACTTCAGTACCTTTTTTCAGTGCGTTCTTGATTGCCTTGCGGATTGATTTGGTCGGAACGAAATAAGGATTCACGATTCGGATGCTCTTCTGTGCGGCTTGTATGGAAGCTGCATAGGCATGGCTGATGGAGCGTGGTGTTTCGCGTGGCGTGCGGTCCACGATGGCTATTTCTTCGGCAATACTGTCGGGCAGTTGCTGAGTATCCGGGAAGTAGGCAGGTCCACCTACGTGTTGTCCCGTTTCCCGGTTCCACATGGTCAGGAAGATGCCCTGCAGATAGCGCACGGCATCTCCTTCAAGATGTATGTGCATATCGTGCCATTTACCGATTTTAGGCAATCCGTTGATGTAGTAGTCGGCAATGTTCATGCCGCCGGTATAACCTATCTTGCCGTCAATCACTACTATTTTCCGATGGTCGCGGTGTATGGCATGATTCACCCAGGGAAAAGTGATAGGATCGAACTTGACGATTTCGATGCCTTGGGCGCGGATGGATTTCAGATGGCGTTCCTTCAATGGTTGGTTGTTGGACCAGTTGCCGAAGGCATCGAACATGGCACGGACTTTAACCCCCTCCTTGACTTTCTCTGCCAGAAGGCTGAACAAGGCATTGGCTATGGAGTCGTTGCGGAAGTTGAAGTATTCCAAATGGATATGATGCCGGGCATGGCGGATATTCTCGAAGAGATCGACGAACTTGTCATGGCCGGTCATCAGCAATTTCACTTCATTGTTATAAGTGACGGGGGCGCCCATTTCCTTCAAATAATTCATGACAATGGAATCGCTTGTTGCTTGCGCCCCGGCATTCCCAATAGAAAAAACGAATAATATGATGAATAGAATCTTTCTCAAAACTTTCTCCTCTTAGTTAGTTTTATGAGGGGACAAAGATACGATTTATCATTGAAAAACAACTATGCCATAGATGAAATCTTGCGGTAACCGAAATAGAGCAATACCACTCCGGCAATGATTAACGACTTGGGGTCAAGCTCCGAAGCTCCGCTCCGGATGGCAGTATCGAAGGTTTCGCGCAAGGTGTCCAGTATCAGCTGCACTCCGTCGAGGGAGACGAACAGTACGAGGGCCAGAGTAAAGCAGAATGCTGTCCATATCTGCGCCAAGTGGCGGCTACGGTCGGGCAGATGTCGCAGTACGCGGCGGCTGAACCCGTTATCGGCTATTTCCTGCCGGTGTTCGGCAAAGAATGAAGTCAGGAGTTTATCATCATTTTCCATCATAACCATTTTGTTTTAAGTAGGAAGCCATTTTGTCTTTCGCCCGCGAGAGGTGGCTTTTTACCGTTCCCGCCGGACATCCGGTGATACCTGCAATCTTTTCGATGCTTTGGTCTTCCATGTAGAAGAGCGTGATGCAGGTGCGTTCCATTTCCTTCAGTGTGGCCAGGGCACGGTAAATGTCCATGTGCTGTCCCACGTCCTGCTGCAGTGTGCTGCATTGAGCGTCCACTCGGTACGTATCCAAATCGTCTGTTTCCTTCCGGCTGCGAATATAATCATAAAAAACGTTATAGGCAATACGGTAGAGCCAGGTTGAGAAGCTGGACAAATTCTTGAACGAAGCGATGTTTGTATAGGCCTTGATAAACGTATCTTGTGCCAGGTCGTCACTCAACTCGCTGTCGCCGCAGGTCTGGTGCAGGAAGAACCGCCGCACGGGCGACTGGTACTTCTTTACCAACTGGTCGAAGGCCCTGGTGTTGTGAAACACCACGACCTGTGCGACTAACGATATGTCACCCATCTGACTCATTTTTCTTCGTTCTTCTTCTGTTGGCTGTAGAAAATCACCAATTGTCCGAAGCCGGTGAACATGACGAGCAAGCCGATACATCCGAGACCGAATTCTCCGGTAATGGCCCAAAGGAAGATGAACAGGCCGATGCCGACGAATATGTTGTTGATGCCTTTGCTGCGGATATCCGTTGCTGCGGCTTCTTTGAAGAAGTTTTCAGGCAGTTGCTGTCCGCTGGCCAGGGCTTGTTCCGCCAGGCGGTACTTGGCTTTCCGGTTTTTATAGCGGAAGAAGAATACTACGAATATGATGAGTAGCGGCAGTCCGAATACAAAGACGATGGCTGTTACGGCAATCACGGTTTCCGAGGTCTTGCTCCCGAGGTCGAACCCGTTCCAGTCCATACCGCTGCTATGGTGGGTTCTCCATTTTTCCGGAGCATTGCTACTGCCGGCACCGTTTTCATAAGTCATGACACTGAGTGTGTCTGTTACGGTTTCTCCATTGATGACAGTGTCCCTCAATTCGATAACTCTTTTTTTGTTCCCCTGACCGTCGTTCTCTGTTACGGTTCTGTTTGCGCCTTGCACCAGTGTGCAGAACATCATGGCAAGCATTAATCCAAAAATGATACGTTTCATAATCTATGGTCTTTTAATTTGTTTCTTTGTTGGTTAGACGTATCGTCACCTTTATAAAGTTGCAAAGAGAAGATATTTTTTTTAGAAAACCGGAAATAAGGCGATATTTTTAATGAAAATGCCTTATTGTCTTTTTCCTGGAATAACAAGAAGTAGGTATTTGTGACTGTAAATGGAGGTAAATATATAAACCGGGTTGTTTCTTATTGTAAATACCGTTATCTTCGCGCATCAGTTTTATTGGGAAGTCTTGACGAAGTTGAAGAATATAATGAAGTATATCCTCCCTCTGCTGTTCATTGCCTATCTGGGAGGGATTACGCTGTTTACCCACTCGCATGTGGTGAATGGTGTCATCATTGTGCATTCCCATCCATTCAAGGGCCAGCATGAGCATACAGAGGTGCAGTTGGAAACCATTTTCTATCTTGCCTCTTTCGTTTCCTCTTCCCTTCCACCGTTTCCGGTTGCCGCGACGGTTTTACTTGTTTTGTTGCGTGTACTGAGCATGCCTGCCACGGAATGCATTAAGTGTGTAAAGCCTCGTGGCGGCATCTGTTTGCGCGCTCCCCCTTCCTTTCTTTGAATCCGATAGATTATGGCGATTCCGTTGTGGGATTGCGTCAACCTCATTGATTAACATATTATTTTAGAAGTACATGAAAAAATATATATTTTTTGTGGTGGGAGCAGTATGTCTGTTACTCTCATCAACTGTTTATGCCGAAGATTTGAAGAGTACCGATGCCAATATTGTCGGTCATGTAATAGAAAAAAGTACAAGGGAACATTTGCCTTATATGACAGTTTCGCTGAAAGGCACCACCATCGGGACCATGACCGATGCCACCGGTCACTATTTTCTAAAGAATCTGCCCGAAGGTGAGTTTACCTTGTCCGTCAGTGCTGTAGGGTATAAGTCGCAGGAGCGCAAAGTCGTTCTGAAACGTGGCAAGACCTTGGAGGAGAACTTTGAATTGGAAGAAGATATGGTGGCACTGGATGGAGTGGTAGTTACTGCCAATCGTAGCGAGACTGCCCGGCGCTTGGCACCTACCTTGGTCAAAGTAGTCACTCCTAAACTGTTTGAACAGACAAACTCGCATACTTTGTCGCAAGGACTGGTCTTTCAGCCCGGTGTGCGGGTAGAGACCGATTGCCAGAATTGCGGCTACTCACAAGTACGCATCAACGGCCTGGATGGAAAATATACCCAGATATTGATAGACTCGCGTCCCATCTTCTCCTCTTTGGCGGGTGTGTATGGACTGGAGCAGATTCCAGCCAATATGATAGAGCGTGTAGAAGTGGTGCGCGGAGGTGGTTCCGCCTTGTTCGGTTCTTCAGCCATTGCCGGGACAGTGAACATCATTACGAAGGAACCGGTCCGTAATTCCGGTTCTTTCTCGCATACCATTTCCAATTTCGACGGTTCCGGTTCGTTCGATAATAATACGGCCCTGAACCTCTCCCTTGTCTCTTCGGACAATAAGATGGGGGCTTATGTGTATGGACAAAATAGGCACCGTTCGGCCTGGGATTCCAACGGAGACGGTTTCTCCGAATTGCCGAAACTGAAGAACCAGACTATCGGTCTGAATGCTTACTACCGTACAAGCGCCTATTCCAAGCTGAGCCTTGAATACCATCATCTGGAGGAATTCCGCCGTGGTGGAAGTGGTTTCGGCTTGCCGCCCCATATAGCCGAGGATGCCGACCTGAATGGTACCGGAGCACCCGGACTTGTGGAACAGCTGAAGCACTCTATCAATACGGGTGGGCTCAAGTTCACAGCTTTCTCTAAGGACCAGAAACATACGTTCAGCACCTATGCTTCGGCTCAGCACATCGTGCGCGATAGTTATTACAGCGCTTATGGGATGACTACGGACTTTACCGGTGTGCTGGGTGTCCAGTATATTTATCATTTTGACAAGTGCTTGTTCATGCCTGCCGACTTGACCGGAGGCATTGAGTTCAATCATGACAAGCTGCACGACAAGGCGACGGATGCGCAGAAGTACCGCGATGCTGCCTTGGCCGAAGACCCTGCCGCAACGGGCGACCGCTTGCAACAACTGATTGAGAAATATACCCCCGCCCCATTGCACCAAGTGGTGAACATAGCAAGCGCCTACGTACAGAATGAGTGGAAAAACGAGCAGTGGAGTTTCCTCATCGGTGGGCGCGTGGATAAAAACAGTATCATGGACAAGGCTGTTTTCAGCCCCCGTGCCAATATCCGTTATAATCCTACCCAGGATGTGAATATCCGTTTCAGCTATGCCGAGGGCTTTCGCGCTCCGCAGGCATTCGATGAGGATTTGCATATTAGTAATGTGGGAGGTGAACTGGTATCCATTGTCCGTGCCAAAGGATTGAAGGAAGAGCGTTCGCGCAGCTTCAATGCTTCGGTAGACTGGTATCATTACTTCGGAGATTTCCAGGCAAACTTACTGGTGGAAGGCTTCTACACGAAACTTTCCGACCCGTTTGTCTTGACGCCTCCGGTGAAAGACCCGGACGGTAGTGCTTATCTGATACGGACCCGCATCAATGGTTCGGGAGCTAAAGTGTATGGCGGCACATTGGAAGGAAAGGTTGCCTATAAGGATAAGGTTCAGTTGCAGGCAGGGTTGACACTTCAACGAAGTATCTATGACTCTCCCGAAGAATGGAGTGCGGATGAGGGGCACTTGTCGGAGAAAGAACGTTACAGCGACAAGATACTGCGTACTCCCGACGTCTACGGCTACTTTACAGCTACCTATATGCCGGTTAAAGCCTTCTCAATAGCTTTGAACGGCAATTATACCGGGCGGATGTACGTTCCCCATTTGCTTTCGGAGGTGAACGGTGAGGCAGACGTATTGGTAAAGAGTCCGGACTTCTTTGAATTTGGGGCCAAGATGGCTTATGATATTGATTTCCAGGGGTTTTGTTTACAACTCAATGCCGGTGTACAGAATATATTCAATTCTTATCAAAAAGATTTTGACAAGGGGGCAAGCCGTGACTCCGGTTATATCTACGGACCGGGTGCACCGCGTTCCTATTTTGCAGGGGTGAAACTCAGTTTTTAAAAAGAGTATTGAACCGTGCTTTTTGTTTAGCCCCGTAGATTGGTGAAACGTATTTTGCACTATCTTTGCTGCCATAAAACAGTTCAAAGCATGGAGTTACCCTCATCTTTCACCGATTATACACGCGCCCTCTTGGGTGTGGAAGAATATGAAAAGCTGGCTGCTGCCCTGGAAGGGGAGCAGCCGGTCAGTATCCGACTGAATGAAGATAAATTACCGGAATCTTCATTCAGTCTTTTTCGTTCCTCTTTTAGGCATGTCCCTTGGTCTACTGCCGGATACTATCTGGACAAGCGGCTGACATTCACTTTTGACCCGCTGTTTCATGCAGGCTGCTACTATGTGCAGGAGGCTTCGTCTATGTTTGTGGAGCAGGCTTTGAGGCGGTATGTGGGCGAAGGACCGGTGGTGATGCTTGACCTCTGTGCGGCTCCCGGCGGGAAATCCACGCATGCCCGTAGCGTGTTGCCCGCAGGCAGTCTGCTGGTGGCCAATGAGGTAATCCGCAACCGCTCGCAGGTATTGGCGGAGAATCTTACGAAGTGGGGGCATTCCGGTGTGGTGGTCACTAATAATGACCCGGCAGATTTTTCTTCCTTGACGGACTTCTTCGACGTCATATTGACGGATGTCCCCTGCTCTGGCGAGGGGATGTTCCGTAAAGACCCCGTTGCGGTAAGTGAGTGGAGTGGGGAGAATGTGGAAATCTGCTGGCAGCGCCAGCGTCGCATCGTTACGGATATCTGGCCTTGCTTGAAGTCCGGAGGCATTCTCATCTACAGTACTTGTACCTATAATACAAAGGAAAACGAAGAGAACATCCGTTGGATACGGGATGAATTCGGGGCGGAGGTATTGCCGTTGGAAATTTCTACTGACTGGAATATTACGGGTAATCTATTGTCGGGAGAGGACTTTCCCGCCTATCGTTTCCTGCCCCATCGGACGAAGGGGGAAGGATTCTTTTTGGCAGTTCTCCGCAAACCGGGCGTGAGCGATGGGAATACCTGGGCCGGGCAGGTGAAATCCTGGGAAAAAGGAAGAAAACCTCAAGGAAAAGGAGCGAAAACTCCGGGTGTTTCCAAAGAACAGCTTTCGGCACTGCATGAGTGGTTTGCGGTTCCGGATAATTACGAATTTATCGTCAATGGCAACAACGTCAGCGCTTTCCCTAAAGCGTATCTCTCCGAACTGTCGGCTTTGCGTTCGTCACTCCGTATCGTGCAGGCTGGGGTAGATGTTGCCGAGTTGAAAGGAAAAGACTGGATGCCTGCTCATGGGCTCGCCATGAGTATAGCACTGAATCCGGATGCCTTTGCCCATGAAGAGATAGGCCGCGAGCAGGCCATCAGCTATCTGCGCAAGGAGGCTGTTGTCCTTTCGGAGACTGCTCCGCGCGGCATTGTCTTGCTCACCTACAAACAGATACCTCTAGGATTTGTCAAGAATATAGGTAACCGTGCCAATAATCTTTATCCCCAGGAATGGCGCATACGCAGCGGATATTTGCCGGAAGGGGTGCTGGAATTGGCAACAATAACCGGGTGAAATCAATCACGTTACTGCAAAGCTGCTGTATATATTTTGCAGTAGCACTGCAGAGCTGTTGCAGTGACACTGCAAATATATATGCAGCGCGACTGCAACACATATGCAGTGGTGCTGCAACACATATGCAGTGCGACTGCAAAAAATATGCAGAACTTTGCAGTATGATAATAGAGTAGGAATGTACTATTTTTTATTGTTTCTTCAATGCAGTATTTTGTTTGTTCAAGCATTTTCTATATATAGATAACTGTTTTAAAACTAATACTATTTGCTTATGCTTAAAAAAACGATTACTGCCTTAAGCCTACTTTGTATCCTTGCAGCCTGCCAGAGTGACGACAACTCTTCACCACAACCCAAGCCTCGCAAAGACATTGCCTTGACCCGTGCCGAGCAGGAGATGATGGATTTAGGAACGGATTTCGCTTTCCGTTTCTTTAATCAGGTTTGTAAAACTGAGGTGGAAAAGCCCAATCTGTTCATCTCTCCTTTGAGCGCTTCGCTCTGTCTGTCTATGATTGCCAATGGAGCGTTGGGAAACACACTATCTGAGATGACAGATGTCCTGGGCTTTTCGGGCTATTCGTTGGAAGAAATGAACAACTATAATAAGAAGCTGGTGGAGGCGTTGCTCGATTTGGACAATACCACACAGTTGGGAATTGCCAATTCCATCTGGATAAAGAAAGGGTTCGGTGTTCATGACGACTTTGTAAGCGTAAACAAAAAGATGTATGACGCGCAAGTGCAGGAGCTGGATTTTGCCTCTCCCAAGGCTCCGGACATTATAAACGGCTGGTGTGCCGGGAAAACGAATAATTGCATCCCCAAAGTCTTGAATGAGATTCCGGAGACGGCGCGTCTTTATCTGTTGAATGCGCTTTATTTCAAGGGGATTTGGAAGAATCAATTCAAAAAATCGGATACGGCAGAAGAGGCTTTTACGAATGCTGACGGAAGCAAATCGACTGTACACATGATGAATCTTCGTGACGAGAGATTCAACTATGCCGAGAATGAGTATTTCTCAATGGCAGAGTTGCCTTACGGCAATGAGGCTTTCAGTATGGTGGTGCTCTTGCCGGCAGAGGGAAAATCGTTGGATGAGTGCCTGCCGCAGCTGAATGACGAGCGCTGGGGGGAATGGAACAGTAGTTTATCAAGCTCTGCCTTGAACCTTAAGTTACCCCGGTTTGAAATGGAATATGATAAAGAACTCATTGACGATATGATGGCAATGGGAATGCAGGAGGCTTTTACTCCATCGGCCGATTTTTCCGGAATGGCGGATGAGGATTTGTTTATCAGTTTGCTGCAACAGTTCACTTATGTGAAAGTGAATGAAGAGGGGACGGAAGCTGCGGCTGTAACTGTCGGAGGAATGGACGTGGCCGCTCCCGGACCAAGTACGGTAATTCCGTTCTATGTGGACCGTCCTTTCATCTTTCTGATAAAGGAGAAGAGTACGGGAGTTATTCTGTTTATGGGTAAAGTCACAAAACTATAACTACAATATATTGAAATAGAAAGAGCTGTCTGTCAACCGCAGACAGCTCTTTCTATTTATAACCGGCTCTTGTATATCTGTGCCATTGCCTTCTGATACTGGTTTTCCAGTTGCAGGAGGTTTGTCTTGCTTTGATAGACAACCGATATTTCAACGAAGTATTCAATCATACTGATTTGTCCTCCCATAAGTGCTTGTTTCAGTAAAGAAAGGTCTTGCTGTTGATGGAAGGTGCGCTCGTATTCCTCCATGGAAGCGTGCAGGTTCTTGGCCTCTTCATAGAGTTGCCACAAGGCAGAGCTGGCTTGCAGTGCGGCGTTCTCCTTTTGGTAGTCAATGTTGAGCGCTTGTGTCTTGGCTATCTTGACCTTATTGCGGTTTTCGAAAAGCGGGAAAGAGAAGCCTACTACTACACCGTTTAGCGGATGCCCCGATTCGGTATTTCTACGGTAACCCAGTTCCAGTTTGGGCAGCCAGCCTTGCTTGCTTGCCGAAATCTGTTTCCGGGCGGCAGAACTTTCACCCTGCAAGGATTGCAGGGTGGGGTCTGAAGCCAGCAGTTCGTCGGCCAGCGGGTGGAAGTCGGCCGGCAACGGCACTGCCGGGTATTCTGTCAATCCGAGTGTTTGGGCGTCGGGTGTGGTATCGGGTCTGGGACGTCCCGGTGTGAGCGGCTGGTTTCCGTTGAGGACAAGCAGCTCTTTCAGTTTATTGTTAAGTGCCGTCTGGTTCATGCGGGCTTCCGTGCGTACATTCAGCAACTCCAGATTAATCTTGTTGGTTTCCAGTGCATTGGCATCTCCCGTTTCCAAACGCCGGGTGTACATGGCCGACAGTTCCTCCGCATTCTTCAACCGTTCGTCGAGCAGGGCTTGCTGGCGTTGCAGCATGATGATGTCCAAGCATACTTCCTTCGCTTGCAACAATATCTGCTGGCGGAAGGCGGTGGCTTGTGCATCCAGTGCATTTGTCTTGAGTCGGTTCATCTTCCCTCGGGTGGCGTAAAGCGTGGGGAAGTCGAAGCTTTGCGAGATGACCATTTCGCCGACTGTCTCGTCACTGTTCTTGGAGTCCCAAAGGTGGGCGTATGACAGTGTAGGGTCGGGGAGGTTGTTGTTTGTCTTGTTCTCCAGTTTTTGTGAGGAAATGAGGTGGGAGTTAGCCTGCAATTCCTTGTTGTTGGCCTCTATCTGCTGGAGCACGGCATCAATGCCGGACGTTTGTGCGCTCATCCCCGCAAAAGCGAGGATGGCGGCGCTGAATATGAAAAATCTTTTATTCATTGTCTGACGTTTTAGGTTGTTGGTTATGGTGCATCATCAGGTAAACAATCGGAATGATGAAACCGTTCAGGAACGTGGATGTTAAAAGGCCGCCCAAGATAACCTTTGCCATCGGGCTTTGTATCTCGTTGCCCGGCAGGTCGCCACTGAGAGCCAGCGGGATAAGTGCCAGTGCACTGGATAGGGCGGTCATCAGGATTGGATTCAGACGGTCGAGCGAACCGCGGATAACGCTGTCGTAGACGCCATAGCCTTCTTCCTGCTGCAAGTGGTTGTAATGGCTGATGAGCAGCATTCCGTTTCGGGTGGCGATACCGAACAGTGAGATGAAACCGATGATGGCGGGGATACTCACTTCTCCCGTTGTGATGAGCAGGGCGAATACACCGCCTATCAATGCCAGCGGCAGATTGATAAGGATGATGGCACTCTCCTTCACACTGCGGAATTCATGGTAGAGGAGCAGGAATATCACCACGATGGACATGAACGAAGTAAGTGCCAGCGTGCGGCTTGCTGCCTGCTCGCTTTCGAATTGTCCGCCGTATTCGATGTGGTATCCTTCCGGCAGTTTGATTTGTGCGTCTACCTGGGCTTGTATATCATTGACTACACTTCGCAGGTCGCGGTCGGCCACGTTGGCGGAGATGACGATTTTACGCTTTACATTCTCGCGGCTGATGGTGTTCGGACCCATGGCCGAGCGGATTTCCGCTACATAGTTCAGTGGAATTTTCTGTCCGTCGCCCGTATCAATCATCAAGTTGCGTATTTTTTCCATTTCGTCGCGTAGGTTGTCTTTCACGCGTACGGTCAGGTCGAAGCTCTTTCCCTTTTCGTAAACTTGGGAAACGGCTTCACCGGCCAGGCAGACATTGACAAACTCCGAAAATTCGGGCAGTGAAATGCCGTATTTGGCAAGCATTTCCCGTTTGGGTGAAATGACAAGTTGCGGACGCTCAATCTGCTGTTCCACGTTCAGGTCGGCAATACCAGGAATCCCCTGGATGGCACTCTTGATTTCATTGCCCAGAGTGAACATGCGGTTCAGGTCGTCGCCGAACAGTTTGATGGCGATGTTCGCCTTTGTACCGGATAGCATGGCGTCTATACGGTGGCTGATAGGCTGGCCTATTTCCACGTTTGCCCCTACAATGGTACCCAGTTTTTCGCGGACTTCTGCCACGAGCTCGCTGCGCGAGCGGTCTTTCAACTCAAACGGTGCCTCGATCTCAGAGACGTTTACTCCCAGAGCGTGTTCGTCCAGCTCTGCACGTCCCGTTTTACGGGCCACGGTCTGTATTTCGGGGATGGAAAGCAGCAGCTCCTCGGCACGGTGCCCCATCTTGTCGCTTTCTTCCAGGGAAATGCCTGGAAGCGAGGAGATATTGATGGTGAACGAACCTTCATTGAAAGGCGGCAGGAACGAGCGGCCCAGGGTGAAGAAACAGCCGAGCGCTACTACAAATAGTCCGATAGTACCTCCCAGTACCCCTTTCTTATGCCCCAATACGAAAGTCAGTGCAGAACCATACCATTGCTTCATCTTGCGTGCTACGGCAGAATCGCTGTTTTCGTTGTTTTGTTTTTTCGTTTTCTCTTTTCCCAATAGATAGGAGCAAAGTACCGGCGTTACGGTCAGTGCCACAACAGTTGAAGCCGCCAATGCCACAATGAACGCAATACCCAGTGGTACCAACATCCTACCTTCCATACCACTAAGGAAGAACAGTGGTACGAAGCTGACAATGATAATCAGCGTTGAATTGAGGATAGGCATACGCACTTCTTTCGAAGCATTGAACACCACTTCCAGAATAGGAAGTTGCTCGCCGGCAGGTTTCAGTCGGTTTTCGTGCAAACGCTTGTAGACATTCTCCACGTCCACGATGGCATCATCCACCAGCGAACCGATGGCGATAGCCATACCTCCCAGGCTCATGGTATTTATCGTAAAGCCCATATAGTGCAGGGCAAGGATGGAGGCAATCAGTGACAACGGCAGTGTCACCAGCGAGATGACTGTGGTACGTATGTTGGCAAGGAACAGGAAAAGCACGATGACAACGAAAATACCTCCCTCCAACAACGACTTCTGAATGTTTCCGATGGAACTTTCGATGAAACGGCTTTGACGGAAGATGTCTGTGGAAACCTTTACGTCCGCCGGTAGATTCTTCTGCAGGTCTTGCAGGGAAGCTTCCAGTTTGTCTGTAAGCTCCAGCGTGCTTGTGGCGGGTTGCTTGGTGACTGTCAGCAGTACGGCATGCTTACCGCGTTCCGAGGCGGTACCCAGTTTAGGAAGTTTGGCTCCGACTTGAACGTCGGCAATATCTTCCAGCAGGATAGGGGCGCCGGAGACTCCGTTGCTCCGCACCACGGCCTTGGCTATCTGGTCTACCTTGTCGGTAGAAAGTACGCCGCGTACGATATATTCATTGCCATATTCATAGAGCACTCCACCATTGGCATTCAGGTTCATTTCGCGGGTGATGTTCATCACTTCGCTCAATGTTACGCCGTAATGGCGCATCCGTTCCGGGTCCAGCTGCACTTGATATTCCTTGATGTCGCCACCCAGTACGGCAACTTGTGCCACACCGCCCGTAGAGAGCAGGCGGGGACGTATGGTCCAGTCGGCAATGGTACGCAAATCCAGCATAGAGGTCGAATCTGCTGTCAGACCTACAATCAACATCTCGCCCAAAATGGACGATTGTGGGCCTAGTGTCGGCTTGCCTACGTTGGCCGGTAAGGATTCGCTGACGACTGCCAGCTTCTCACTGACAATCTGCCGGGCAAGATAGATATCTGTATCCCAGTCGAATTCTACCCAGACTACAGAAAAACCGTTCGTTGAGGAAGAGCGTACACGGCGCACACCCGTTGCACCGTTTACAGCCGTTTCTACGGGAAAAGTGACCAGCTGTTCCACTTCCTCTGCTGCCATACCATTTGCTTCGGTCATGATGACCACGGTCGGCGCATTGAGGTCAGGGAACACATCCACTTCCGTATGCATGGCGGTATAAGTACCGCCAATCAGCAACAGCACCGATGCTACCAGCACCAGGATGCGGTTCTGAAGAGAAAAACCAATTATTTTGTTTAACATCTTTTTATTTACTATTTACAATGTACAATTGGGCTGCGCAATGTCAGCCGCACTTGCTGTTTTATCTAATATTTCTTGTTTATCTGACTTTACACTCCCCATTCGTCACGTAACCCTTATACTGCATAGCGAAATGGTACTTTGTAAATTGTCAAATTGTACATGAGATTAGTGTTCATGGCTATGTGCCGGAATAGCATTCGTTGCCGATGCCAGCTTCACTTGATAGGCTCCTTGGGTTACGACGCGATCGCCTGCTTTTATGCCGGAAAGGATTTGTACACTTTCGCCATTGTCGGCACCCAGGGTGACAAGCTGTTTTTTGTAGCCCTCTTCATCCAGTTGCAGGTAGACAAAGAAGCTGCCTTGTTCCTCGGTCAGCGCACTGTGAGGAAGAGACAACACGTTCTCCATTGGTGAGGATAATAGGAATACTTCTACAAACGAGCCGGGAATAACGTCTCCCTTATTGTCGAATTCAAAAGTTACGGGTACATAATATCCGTTCTCACCCGAAGCCTTTCCATAAGAAAGCATGCGCCCGCCCAGTTCTTTCAATGTATATACCTTATTATTATAAGGAGTACAGAAGTTGGCAGAACCGATGCTGTTTAGGTAAGGATAGTACTTTTCGGATACATCCGCACGCAGGAAAAGCTTGCGGTTCTGGGTGACGCTTACCAACGGCTGGCCGACGCTGACGTAGTCCCCTTCTTTCACCAACAGATTCTTCACATAACCGCTGATGGGAGAAACAACAGCCTGGCCGCTTGCCGAATGGTTCTTTGCGACTGCCTCGTAACTGATACGGGCATTTTCGTAAATCTGTTCGGCTTGCGCGAATTCCTTTTCAGATACGATTTTGTTGCCTACAAGCGCTTTCATACGCTCGTATTCTTTTTTGGAAACCTCGTAGGCTATCCGGGCTTTCTGCACCGGGTCTCCGTCGGCCATGTTTTTGGATGACAATACCACCAAAGGAGTACCTTTGCTGACACTCATTCCTTCGATAACTTTTCCCTTGAAGGAAACCACGCCTGCTACTGTAGCTACGGCTACGCTCTCGTCTCCCTGGGCTGCCATCACCTGGCCGCTGGTCTTGATGACTTGATGGAAACTACCCGGTTCAACAGTGCTGACTGCTACGCCGGCAGCTTGCGCCTTTGCTGGTGGCAGGATGATTTCATCGCTTCCTCCGGCATGGTTTTCCTGCTCTTCGTGCTCATGGTTGTGTCCCTCATGTTCGTGGTCATGTCCCTCGTGGTCATGTCCGTCATGATTGTGCTCTTCTGTTTCGTGATTATGTCCTTCGTGGCTGTCTCCGGACTTACTGTTACAGGAGCCTAAAAGGAATAATCCCAAGACTCCCATGAAAATAACTTTTTTCATGATGATATTTGTTCTTACTTTTTGATTTTGAATACAAAGTTAGGGCATAGGGCGTGCAACCAAATTGCATTGTTCCTTATGCCGGATAGAAATCTGTCCCGGTGATGTTCCGGTAACAGTTAAGCAAGAAGAGACGGAGGGGCACGAAGTCCCGTAGCACATATGATAAATGTGCTATGAAGAGATTCCAGATAGATACACTCCTGCCTGCTTATGTCAAACTCGGGTAGGATGAGTAACTTGGAAAAAGGTTCAATGAGTAGGGTAACTGCCCACAAGGCATCCGGATGTGAACACACATCATTGGAAGAGCTGGGCGTCTGTTGTACAAAGTGTGTTGTCATGCATCCCGTGTCGCAACAGCAGTGCTCGTTGCCCGGGCTATGACGGTGTCCGCAGCAATCGGCGGTGATATCATTCTTCATGCATATCATTCCGTCGGCATGATGATGGTGGGGAATGACGGGTATCACCAGCATTATCAAGCTGATGAAAAAAAGAATATAGGTTATGTACTGTTTCTTTTTCATTCCTCTATCTTTGGACGGATGCAAAGATAGAGGTTAAGGACTTAATTACCAAATAGAAAATGCTAAAAAGGTTTGAATAACATATTCAATCCCTCATTCATGCTGGGGTGGGTGAAAATGAAGTCCCGCAGGAAATGGTAACGCTGTCCCGTTTTCATGATTGATGCTACGGTATTGATTACTTCTGGTGCATCGGCACAAAGTAGGGTACAACCCAGAATCCGTCCGGTATGGATGTCTACAATAGCTTTGAGCATACCGTCTATGCTGTGTAGCGTACGGGCACGTGGAATCATGGCAGCAGGGATACGTGCCACATGTATGGAATAACCGTTCTTCATCGCTTCCTCTTCCGTCAGTCCTATATGTGCCAGCGGTGGGTCGGTGAAAATGGCAAAGGGGATTGGATACCGGTCTTTTGTACTCCTTTTTTTGTTTTCAAAGAGTTGATTACGGATGATACGGAAATCATCGATGGACAAGTAGTCGAACTGTTCGTCTCCTTTTACGTCCCCCAGGGCCCATACGTGTGGGGCTGTAGTCCGTAATTGGTTGTCGACAACGATGGCTCCCCGCTTGTCTGTTTGTATACCCGCTTTTTCCAGATTCAGCTCTGCAGTCATAGGCTTGCGACCGATGGCTACCAGCAAGGCATCTCCTTTCAGGTAGTAGGGAGTGCCGTTTGCACTGTCCGTATAGGTCAGAGTTATTCCTTCGGCTGTGTCGTACACGGATTGGACACGGGCGTTCAACCGGACATTGATACGTTTTCGGTTCAATGCTTCCAGCATGGAGGCGGCAATGTCGCGGTCCACTTTAGGCAGAAAGCGGTTTCCCGCTTCCAGCAGTGTGACATGGCTTCCAAAGCCTGCATACATAGTGGCAAACTCCAATCCGACAGCACCGCCGCCGATGACGAGCAAGTGTGCGGGCAGTTTGTTCGATTGCAGCAAGGTCTCACTGGTATATACGTACTTGCTCTCCTTGAGTCCGTCGATGGCAGGCAGGATAGGGGTGGACCCGGTGTTGATGAATATCTCTTTTCCCTCAAGAATCGTTTCGTCCTTGCCGGAGACTATACGGATTGTATTTTCGGACAAGAAAGAAGCAGTTCCGTCATAGAGGGTTATATTAGGCTTGTTTTTTACATTTTCATAATTTTTCTCACGCAGGAAGGATACAAGCTTGTCTTTCCGCGCCACGGCAAGTGCATACAGTTTGGACTGGTTCTTATAATCGTCATAGTATCTTTTTTCCGCATATTCCGATTCGTGAATCAGAGCTTTGGTAGGGATACATCCTACGTTTACACATGTTCCTCCGTACATCTGAGGGGAACGTTCCACGATGGCTACTTTCCAATTCCGTTCGGCCAGTTCGGCGGCCAATAACTTGCCGCCCTTGCCGAATCCTATTATGATGGCATCATATTGTTTCATTTTAATATCTCTTAGTTAAGTGTTTAGTAAAATGAAAACAATATGTATCGGCCATTTGTTCGGACGCCGGGTTTAGCAGATGCTTATCGTTCCAGTTCGCGGAGGGAGTCCATTTTCTTCTTTTCAAGGAATTCGTAGATGCCGCTCAAGTGCTCTTTCACTTGTTTGTTGCCGAATTCATATACCTTGCTTACCAGTCCGTCCAGGAAGTCACGGTCGTGGCTGACGAGGATAAGGGTACCGTCAAAATCCAGTAACGCTTGCTTCAGGATATCTTTGGTTTTCATGTCCAGATGGTTGGTCGGTTCGTCCAGTATCAGCAGATTCACCGGTTCGAGCAAAAGCTTTATCATGGCGAGGCGCGTGCGCTCTCCACCGGAAAGCACCTTGACCTTCTTCATGGACTCTTCGGGGCCACCGAACATGAAGGCACCCAGCAGGTCGCGTATCTTGTTGCGGATTTCCCCTTTTGCCACATCGTCGATGGTCTGGAATACGGTCAGGTTCTCATCCAACAATGAGGCCTGGTTTTGTGCGAAATATCCAATCTGCACGTTGTGTCCTATCGTGAGGGTGCCTTCATGTTCTATTTCCTTCATGATGCACTTCACTAACGTTGACTTTCCTTCACCGTTCTTACCAACGAAAGCAACCTTGTCTCCCCGTTCTATGGTGAGGTTGGCATTCTTGAAGACCACATGGTCACCGTAACTTTTCCCTACTCCCTCCATGATGACGGGATAATTGCCTGAGCGGGGAGAAGGAGGGAATTTGAGGCGTAACGCTGAAGTGTCTTCTTCATCCACTTCCAGCAGTTCCAGCTTCTCCAGCATTTTTACGCGGCTTTGCACTTGCAGGGTTTTGGAGTAGGTGCCTTTGAACCGTTCGATGAATTCCTTGGTTTCGGCAATGAACTTCTGCTGGTCGTCGTAGGCTTTCTGTTGCTGTTCGCGGCGTTCCTTGCGGAGTTCCAGGTATTTGGAGTAGTTTACTTTGTAATCGTATATCCGTCCCATGGTCACTTCAATGGTACGGGTGGTGATGTTGTCTACGAATTTACGGTCGTGGCTGATGACGATGACAGCCTTTCCATTGCTGATAAGGAAATCTTCCAGCCATTGTATGGATTCTATGTCCAGATGGTTGGTAGGCTCGTCTAGCAACAGCACGTCAGGCTTTTGCAGCAACAGCTTGGCAAGCTCGATGCGCATGCGCCATCCGCCGCTGAAGTCACTGGTCTGGCGGTTGAAGTCTTCGCGTACAAAGCCCAGTCCGAGCAGTGCTTTTTCCACATCCTCCTCGTAATTGGTGGAGTCGATGGCATAGAACTTTTCGCTTAAGGCGGAGACATTCTCGATAAGTTCCATGTAGCTGTCGCTTTCGTAGTCGGTACGCGTTTCCAGTTCCTTGTTGAGGCGCTCTATTTCAGCTTCCATTTCATGCAGGTGGGCAAAGGCTTGCGCCGCTTCCTGGAATACGGTACGTCCGTCTTCCGTCATAAGGTGCTGTGGAAGGTAAGCTATGACACTGTCCTTGGGGGCTGAGATTTTTCCACGGGTAGGTTGTCTTACACCTGCCAGGATTTTCAACAATGTACTTTTCCCCGCTCCATTTTTACCCATCAGGGCGATACGGTCTTTTTCGTTGATAACGAAAGATATGTCACTGAATAAAGTAGTTCCGCCGAATTCTACGGCCAGTCCGTCTATAGAAATCATTATATATTTTTTTAATGAGCTGCAAAGATAGTGCAAATCTATTATTTTTTATATCTTTGCCCCTATATAAACAAAACGCATAGGTCATGGAAATAGAAAAAGTGTCAGGAGATTACCGTCCGCTTATTCTGGTTGCGGAAGATGATGATAGTAACTTTAAACTGATAAAGGCTATTATCGGCAAGAAATGCGAGATACTATGGGCAAAGAATGGTGAGGATATTGTAAATTTGTTCGAAGAGAATCGCGACAAGGCGGAAGCTATTCTGATGGATATAAAAATGCCTATTATGAACGGGCTGGATGCTACGGTGATTATTCGCAAGAAGGATAAGGAACTTCCCATCATCATGCAGACCGCTTACGCCTTTACTGCCGACCGCGAAAAAGCCTTGGAGTGCGGAGCCTCGGAAGTGTTGGTAAAACCCATCACTCTGTCTGCTTTGCGTACATGTCTGAGCCGTTATTTACCTAAATTAGTTTGGTAAGGCTTTACTGATAATAAAAAGGGAACCGGATGACTAAGTAATGAATATATCATCCGGTTTCCTTCTTTTTATTCTTGTGCATTGTCTTTTCTCTCTTCCATCTTCTTTTTTACAAATTCGATTTTGAGATTGGCTTCTTCCATATTCTTCTTTATTTCCGTCATGGATGACAGCAGTTGTGCCAGTTCGTAGACGCTGGCAAGGGCCTGGCGGTCGGCGGCAGTCATGGTGATGGAATAGGGACGTTCCCCTTGATAGTTGACTTTGATATTCTTGTCCTTGTTCAGATAAAGGAACCCCATGACGTTTCCGTCTTCTCCCAGTTTGAAGTCTGCCTTTTCAATCTTTTCACCGAGGTCAGTGGTTTCGTAGCTGTCTTTGGCGGCGGGTGTTTCGGCAAAGCTACCATCGGGAGCAGTGACTTTGACGGCCACATGGTGGATATTATGGGCTCCGCAATAAATGGAAGTCATGCTCATGACTCCGTTTTCGTCTACCTGGAAGCGAAGGAAAGAGCGATGCAGATTTTTTTCTATCACTTGGGAAGGATGAAGGTAATTGCCGATATTCTGGTATTCGGCATCTTTTTCAAAGGTGTATTTCCCTTTGATTGCATCGAAATCCTTTTGCTTGGCTTGAAGCATACTGTCCAGATAGACCAGGCTCTTTTCCTGCTCTTTCAGTTCCACTTCCTGCATCAGGCCGATGCCTGCACGGCGAGTTTCAAACGCTTTGGGATAGAGCATCTTGATGCTGTCAATCAGAATCTTCGCTTCATTGTAGTTGCCGAGTTCAAACGCTTCGCGGGCAGCTTGTAGTTTTTCACCGGCCTTCTTCTCCACATCTTCGCAAGAGAAGAGTGTACAGCATAGGCATGCAAGGAGTATTACTTTTTTCATATTTGTTGTTCTTGGAGTTAGAGTCCACAAAAATAGAAATAATATCTTTATCTTTGCAGCATTTTAATGTGCAAATGTGCTAATAGACCATTAACACATTTGCGTATTCATTACATTAGCGCATTATTTATGATAGATTTGACGGCAGAAGAACTGAAGCAATATTTTAGTGATGATATATTCAAGCGGATATCCGAAACGGCTGATGAATTGGGATTGGAATGTTACGTAGTCGGTGGATATGTACGTGATATTTTCCTGCAACGTCCTTCCAAGGATATTGATGTGGTGGTGGTAGGCAGTGGCATTGCCATGGCCGAGGCGCTGGGTAAGCGTCTGGGGCGTGGGGCGCATGTTTCCGTCTTCAAGAATTTCGGTACGGCACAATTGAAGTACTATGGTACGGAAGTTGAGTTTGTGGGTGCAAGAAAAGAATCGTATACACACGATTCCCGCAAGCCTATTGTAGAGGACGGTACATTGGAGGATGACCAGAACCGCCGTGATTTTACCATCAATGCACTGGCTGTTTGCCTGAACCGGGTGCGTTATGGCGAGTTGGTCGACCCCTTTGGCGGTATTGGAGACTTGAAGGAAAAGACCATCCGGACTCCCCTCGACCCTGATATAACTTTCAGTGATGACCCTTTGCGCATGATGCGCTGTGTCCGTTTTGCCACCCAGCTGGGATTCTATATTGACGATGAGACATTCGATTCTCTGGAGCGTAATCGCGAACGCATCTCCATCATCTCCAAAGAACGCATTGCAGACGAACTGAACAAAATCATCTTGTCACCTATTCCGTCTAAGGGATTCATTGAGCTGGACCGCTGTGGTCTGCTGGAACTGATATTCCCGGAACTTGTTAGGCTGCAAGGCGTGGAGACGCGCAATGGACGCGCCCATAAGGACAATTTCTACCATACGCTCGAAGTACTCGACAACATCAGCAAGAAGACCGACAACCTTTGGCTACGCTGGGCAGCTCTTCTGCATGATATAGCCAAGCCTGCCACCAAGCGTTGGGAACCCCGTGCGGGCTGGACGTTCCATAACCATAATTTCATTGGCGAGAAGATGATACCCGATATTTTCCGCAAGATGAAGCTCCCTATGAATGAGAAGATGAAATATGTGCAGAAAATGGTGAGCCTGCACATGCGTCCCATTGTGATAGCGGATGATGTAGTGACCGACTCGGCAGTGCGTCGTCTCTTGTTTGAGGCAGGTGATGATATAGACGACCTGATGACACTGTGCGAAGCCGACATTACTTCCAAGAATATGGAGCGTAAGAAACGCTTCCTTAATAATTTTCAGTTGGTACGCCAGAAGCTGAAGGATTTGGAGGAACGCGACCGTATCCGTAATTTCCAGCCTCCGGTCAGTGGTGAAGAAATCATGAAGACTTTCGGCCTTTCTCCTTGCCAGCAGGTAGGTGCCTTGAAGAGTGCCATTAAGGATGCCATTTTGGACGGCATCATTCCCAATGAATACGAAGCCGCCCGTGCATTTATGTTGCAACGGGCGGAGAAGATGGGGCTTAAGGAGTTATGAGTTATAAGTTGCATGTTATGTACCATGCGTTATAACTCATAACTTATAACTCTTCTTTTTCTACTTGGAACTTGCGGCTTACTTTCATCAGGTTGATGGTGTAGGTCACTACGTTCTGGGCTTCTTGTATCATAGTCAGGTATACCATGCTGACTTTGATGCTGCCGCTCTGGCTTTGGATGCGTTGCAGCTCTTCGCGTTTCAGGTGAGACAACTGTCCGTTGAGGTCGTTGGCTTTGCGAATCTCTGTTTCCAGTTCATCATAATTGTTCGTTTCCAGCTTGTGGCGGCATACTTGTAACAGATAGCAGATGTCTTCGGCTACGTCTGTAAATTCTCCTTTCTGAATGGCATCCAGCGGATTGAAGTTATTGTCTATGTGCTCTAAGCAAGGTTCGCAAAGACGGCCTACGCTGTACACCAGTTCGCTGGCAAAGTCGTTGCCTTGATAGTAATAGAGTCCTTTTTCCAGTACGGTATTGTTGTCGAGACGGCACATGGCAAGTGTTCCGGTACGCTTCATCTGCTTGATGAGTTGTTTTTCGAATTTTACTGAGCCCATGGCACGACGCAGTCCGCGTAGATTCTCGTGTAGGAAGGAAGTGACGGTACGTTCAAAATTCTCTTCTGTGAATTCCATAATCTTCACCAGTTCTTCACGGGTATGCTTGCGGAGCAATTCGATGACTTCATTGTTGTCCGTACTCTTCATCAACTGTTTCAGGGTCTCGTTGCCTTTTTCTTTCTCCTTGCGCTTTTTGTACATCACTTGGCTACGAATCAGCATGAAGACTGCCAGACCAATCAGTGCCAGGATGGCAACCGTACCGCCGAAATGGATAATCAGTGCTACGAAGAAACAGATGGTGAACGCTGCTCCGGCAGTGATGAACCAACCGCCGATAACGCTGAGCACACCCGTAATGCGGAATACCGCCGAATCACGTCCCCAGGCACGGTCGGCAAGCGATGTACCCATGGCTACCATAAAGGTGACGTAAGTGGTGGAAAGGGGAAGTTTCAAGGAAGTTCCCAAGGCGATGAGCAGACCAGCCAATACGAGATTGACGGAGGCGCGAACCAAGTCAAAAGCGGCGCCGTCGGCTATGATGGCTTCATCCTTCTGGAAGCGTGTGTTCATCCACCGCTTGCTGCTTTCGGGCATCGTTTTGGATATTCCGTTAGCCAGAGTCATGCTGAAGCGTACCAGCGTACGGGCTATCGGGGTACTTCCGAAGTTCTCTTCACCGTCATCCTGGCGGGCAAGGTCCACGGAAGTCTTGATAACGTTGTGGGCTTTCTTGGATGTGCAGAGTGCATAAACCATAATGGCGCCTGCACCGATAAGGAAATACCACGGGGTTTTGGCTGCACCGAGGAGTGAGGACATCAGGAATCCGTCGGGGCCGGCGGCCGTACCATTGGCTGTATAGTCAATAAATGAGGAATATCCTGCGAGGGGGACACCGATAAAGTTCACCAAGTCATTGCCGGCAAAGGCAAGAGCGAGGGCGAAAGTACCCATCAGAACCACTACTTTGAAGACATTTATCTTGCACCAATGCAGTATCTGCATCAGTATGGTGAAGAATACAAAGAAACCGGTTATCAGCAATGCGGTATTGTCGTGTATCCATTGCTTGTTTTCAGGGGTCATGAATGAGCTGTCTTTCAGCCCCTTTATCAGCATGAAGTAGATGATGCTGGTGGCAGCTATACCACCGAACAGCGCGATGCTGTATTTCATGTTCTTCTTGTAGTTGAAGGTGAACACGATACGTGCCAGCCACTGTACCAGCATACCGAAGAAGAAGGCAATGGCTACGGATACAAAAATGGCCATGATGACAGACAGTGCCTTGTCTGTATTGATGAGGTCGCCCAGTCCCAATGTATCGCTGTTATAGACCTTGATGAGCGCCAGTGCGAACGTACCTCCCAACAGTTCGAACACCATGGATACAGTGGTGGAGGTAGGCATTCCCATAGTGTTGAAGACATCTAATAGCACGACGTCCGTCAACATGACGGCAAGCAGAATGCACATGATTTCGGCAAAGTAGAAGTGCTCCGGTTGATAGATGCCGTGTCGTGCAATGTCCATCATGCCATTGCTGAGTGCCGCACCGATGAAGACGCCAATGCCTGCAATGAACAGTATGGTTTTGAAAGATGCTGCCTTTGCTCCGACAGCCGACTGAAGAAAATTGACCGCATCATTACTGACACCTACCACGAGGTCGAAAATCGCGAGTACGAACAGAAAGATGACGATACCCAGATAAATTGTTTCCATAGACATGTATTTTATTTCCGGCTGCAAAGGAAAGAGTTTGGTGTTGCAGGGAAATGTCATACATGTTACAGAAATGTTACAAATGTTTTGGAATAGAATGGTATTGTGCTAAGAGCGATTGCTCTTATTCTCCCAATAATCATTAATGTTAAGCATTTAAGAGTAACAATATAAGTATAATAGAAGAGTGGATGCTTTTGTGTTTCGTATTTGGTTATTTCTATGTTAAGCAGCCAAATTACTAGTTAATTGTTTGCAGATGTCGAGAATTCTTGCGAATATTGCATACAAGTTGTGTGTAGAATTGATTGTAATTAGAACTTTGATATTAAAAATCAAAGATGTATGTAACTTTTTTAATTCATTTATTAAATAAATGAATTCTACCAACGAGTATAGAAATATGAAAAACCATTTTTGTTTAAACCTATTCTTCTTACTATATTTGTTTTTTTGTGCTGGATGCAAGCAGCATATCTCAGATAGTGCTGCTAAGGCAAATGAGGCATTGTTTACTCAATTAGATAGTCTGATAGATAATTCTGATAAACTTATTTTGCAGAAAGAGGAGCGAATAGAGGCGTTGAAGCATTCACTAAGACAATCTAAGGCATTTGAGAAACAGTATGAACTTAATCAGGCTATTTATCAAGAATATCGCGTGTATGATGCAGATTCGGCTATGAAGTATACTACACAAAGCCTTGATTTAGCACGACAATATCATGATAAGAATCGTGAGATTGAATCTTTATTAGGTATTGGTTTTGTTTATACGGCTAATGGCTTGCTTAGTCAAGCCTCTGAAGTAATGCATTCACTCTGTTCTTCCAGTATGCCTCGCTACTTACGTTCGCGTTATTATGGTCAGATGCGTACTCTCTGCTCGCGGTTGCAACTCTATTCATTAGGTGATGATGCATTACATGAGCATTATGGTCAACTTTATGCGTTATATTCAGATTCAGTATTGCAGACGGCCACTCCTGACGAGCCACGCTACCTTTATAGCCGTGTGTGGAAATATCAAGATGTTCCCGGTGCACAACGTATTGCCATTAGGGATGAGTTGGAAAAGGAAAAACAACGTCTTCTACCTAATAGTCGTAATTATTCTATTTTAGCTTATAACTTGGCTCTACTTTATGAAAAAGAACACAACCATACCAAGTGGCTGGAAAATATGATTCTCTCAGGTATTGCTGATGTATATGCTGTGAATCGTGATATTGGTTCGTTGTATGCATTGGCTTCCTATTTATATGAACAAGGTCAGTTGGACCGAGCCTATCGTTATAGTACTTATTGTTCTGATATCGGTATAACTTTTAAGAGCCGTGTACGACTGCTTCATCAGCAGAAGTTGCAGAGAAGGATACATCAAAGCTACATTGAACGTGATCATATGCAACAGAAGCAGCTAAAGCTATTCCTTTTATTTATTAGTTTTCTCACTATTGTATTGCTGATAGCTCTTTTCTTTTTGAGAAGGCAAACAAGAAGACGTAGGAAAGCTTTGGTTGAGCTACATGTGGCCAATGGTAGATTGAAGAGTCTTAATAGTGAACTGCAAAAGCTCAATTTGGTTCTACGTGACACAAATTATATTAAGGAGGAGTATATTGGTCAGGTATTCAAACTTTGTTCATCCTATATTTGCCGTATGGAGGAGTATCGTAAAAAGTTAAACCGTAAATTAAAGGCTGGGCAACTTGAAGATTTAAAGAAGATGATTAGTTCTACTTCTACCATGAGCGATGAAATGAAGGATTTTTATGAGAAATTTGATTCCATTATTCTACATTTATACCCTGATTTTGTAGAGCACTTCAATAGTTTGCTACGTCCCGAAGAACATATTGAAGTGAAGTCTGGGCGGCTTAATACAGAACTTCGTATTCATGCTTTGATACGAATGGGGGTAACGGATAGTGAGAAGATTGCAGAATTTTTGCACTGTTCACTGCAAACCGTATATAATAATCGTTCTATAACTTTAAATAAATCTTCGCTCAGTAAGGAGGAATTTCTTCGAGCTGTGAAAGAGGTTTGTAAAAAGTAATTTGAAGACTGAGCGTTTCTCTCATTTTTTACCCACATGTATATAGATAATTGCCATTCAATAGCTTAATACTATCGAATGGCAATTATCTATATACATGTTTTTGATTACCGATTTAATTTAAATCACTACTGAAAATCTATTGAGTCTGTCTGTAATTGAAAGATAATCAGTAATATATAACTTTGTGAATTTACCAAATCCTCTACCTGTGAATATAATCGGTTGTTACATTGTCTAATTTTGCTCTCGAGATTTTTTACACACAAGTTCCTATTAACTTAAAAATGTAATTTATGAAAACCAGACAAAAATCGAGAGACGCAAGTGGTATTTTGCTTGTCTGTCTTATGTGGATGCTGTCACTTTCAAGCTCACTTCATGCACAGACATGGAATATTAACGGAAATGTGACAGATGAACAAGGAGAACCGATAATCGGTGCCAATGTAGTGATACAAGGTACGGGTACGGGCACCATTACCGATGTAGAAGGAAACTTTAAACTCGCTTCAGTGACTAAGGGGGCGGTAATGGAGATAAGTTTCATTGGGTATATATCCAAGACATTGCAGGTGAAAGACGCATCATCGTTAAAGATTGTACTGAAAGAAGATAACCAGGCACTGGATGAGGTGGTAGTAGTAGGTTATGGTGTACAGCGCAAAAGTGATCTTACAGGTTCGGTTGCTTCAGTTAACTCGGATGTACTTGAAAGTCGCCCACAAGCTAATTTGATTCAATCTTTGCAAGGAGCAGTTCCAGGATTGAATATTAGTGTGACGGGTAGTAATGCTGAAGGTTCGTCTACTACTACACGTATTCGTGGTAACAACTCCATTACGGCCGATAATAAACCTCTTGTTATTCTTGATGGAATACCTTTTGATGGTCCATGGTCGGAAATCAATCCCAATGATGTAGAGAGTATAGAAGTATTGAAGGATGCCTCTTCAGCAGCCATTTATGGTGCTCGCGGTTCTAACGGTGTAATCCTTATTACTTCTAAGCGCGGTAAGAAAGACAGATTGACGGTATCATACGATACTTATGTTACTATTGACCAGCCTATCAATTTACCTCGTATGATGAATGGCAAAGAATTCTATAAGTATAAATCTGAAGCTTTCAAGGCTACCAATACTACTCCTCCTACAGAAGAGAATCCTGAACCTTGGTTAGATAACTTTACTCCTACTGAATTAGCTATGTATGCTGCCGGTCAGAGTACTGATTGGATGAAGTTGGCAACACAGACCGGTATAAAACAACAGCATAACCTTTCTTTCCGTGGTGGAGCTAACAAAACCAGCTATTTCATTTCATTGAACTATACGGATGTGAAAGGAACTGCGGTAGGCAATGAGTTCAAGCGTTATAATGTACGTTTCAATCTTGATCAGGAGTTTAATAGTTGGTTGAAATTTTCTACTACTACACAGTTAGGTCGCTACGATCGTAGTGGTAGCAGTGCTTCTTTTTGGCGGGCTATAAAACAAGTTCCGTTGGGACGTGCTTATAACGAGGATGGTTCACTTACACTTTCTGCTACTGAGGACTCCTCTTCAGCTTTCAGCATTAATCCGTTGGGATCTCTTAATAATAAGACAAAAGATATTCGTGCAAAGGTTATCACTAATAATGTGCTTGAGGTAAAGTTTCCCTTTATTAAAGGGCTGAGCTATAAATTGAATACAGGCTTCACTTACCAAAACAGCTCCTATAAGAATTATCAAGGTTTGGATACCTACGAAGGAGCTAGTGCTAATGGCGTATTGAATACTGATGACTGGCATTCAGAAGAATGGATTTTGGAGAATATTATTTCTTATCAACGTGAATTTGGCAAACATCGTATATTTTTCACAGGATTATATTCTGCTCAAAGCAAGGAATATGAACAGAATACAATGGAAGGTAAGAATTTTCCCAATGATGTGATGTATTATTACCAGATTTATATAGTATAGATTGAAGGAGAAAACAAAAACTAATCAAGTGAAAATAAACAATCTGTATAATAAGTAATTACGCTGTATCTACATCTTCTCTTGTTTTACTTGATTATTGTTGTTTGGTTCTTTTTCGGTACATTTTTGTTTTTTATTTGTTCCTTAATTCGGATTATTCTTTCTACCTTTGTGGCAGGAATAACGAGTAAAGCAAGGAGGAACTATGCCACGAGTAAAGAAGCCCGCAAAAGTCAAAGAACCTATCCGTCTTCGGATGAAAGAGTTGGCCAATGGAAACAAAAGTCTGTATTTGGATATCTATCGGGACGGCAAACGGACGTATGAGTATCTGAAGATGTATCTTATCCCCGAAACGGATAACAATGCCCGTGTGCGGAATCAAACGACTATGGCCGCAGCCAATGCCATCAAATCGAAACGAATCATTCAACTTACCAACGGCGAAGCGGGTATCGAAACCCGTGAAAAGGTTTTTCTTCTGGACTGGATGGAAACCTACAAAGAGAATCAGGCGAAGCGAGGAAAGAAAGATGGAAACCAAATCCAAGTTACTATCCGCATCTTGAAAAATTATGCCGGAGAACGGGTAACGATGGATCAAATCGACAAGGCGTTTTGTCAAGAGTATATCGACTATCTATTGACTGAATATCGACCGAAGGGCAAACAAGTATCTAATTTTACGCTACACACCTATTACCGCATTCTGAACGGAGCTTTGAATGCAGCCGTGCGAGCGGAAATTATAAAAGTCAATCCTTTTACGAAGATCAACAATTCGGATAAAATCCGTCTGCCGGAGAGCAAGCGGTCGTATATGACCATTGAAGAGGTGCGGGCATTGATTGCTGCTCCGATGAAAAACGAAGCCGTAAAACAGGCTTATTTGTTCTCCTGCTTCTGCGGACTGCGGATAAGCGATATCATCAGTTTAAAGTGGAAAGATGTCTTTGTTGATAGGGGACAATATCGTTTGGCTGTATCTATGCAAAAGACCAAAGAGCCGATTTATCTGCCGCTTTCCCCCGAAGCCTTGAAGTGGATGCCGGAACGTGGAGAGAAGACATCGGAAGATCATGTATTCGATTTGCCGAGCCCAACGATGATAAACACGCTTCTCAAACCTTGGGCGAAAGCGGCTGGAATAGATAAGCGGTTTTCATTTCACACGAGCCGCCACACGTTCGCGACAATGATGCTGACGCTCGGAGCAGACCTCTACACCACTTCGAAATTACTCGGCCATGCTGATGTGAAAATGACGCAAGTCTACGCCAAAATCATCAATCAGAAAAAGGACGATGCGGTCAATTTAGTAAACGGATTATTCGACTAAAGCAACTGCCGAATTTTCTGGTTTCCCGATGTTTTTTTTGCAGGTGTAGTTTATTCCCGCGCGGGTATATATAATTCTGTTTAGTTTAGTATTTCTCTATATATAGGGCAAGAAAACTAAAGTAAACCGTTTCATGCAAACAACTGAAAAGAAATGCGGTTGAACTTTGATGACCGAAATCGTACTCTAAAACAGGATTCTTACACTCGAATGCCGGTAGCATTATCGACAAGGAAAAGGTCGTAATTCGACCGCTGAGAAATGAACGGATTATGTCGGAGAAGCAAATCCGTTCTTAACCCGCGAGAAACAATTATTGGTAACAATTTTTTCAGCTCCCTTTTGTCGGTTAAAACCTATTCGCGAATTGAGGTCTAAAATCTTCCGACCGGGAAAGGCTGTTTATCCATTTGACTGCCATTCTATAATCCGTCATATATCGGATAATCCCACCGCCTCTGCTTGCAGATTGTATGGCAGCCTACCCGACGCCGTAAGGCGGTTGGGGTATTAGGCTCTTCGTGGCACACGGGCAAGCCCAAACGAAAACGGCTGTGGCAAATGCTTAATACCTAATTATGAGGTCAGAGATAGAGAATATTCCAAAGAAAATGCCGTAAATAATATCACCGCAATAGTATAAAATAATTATACGCCAAATTTCCAATCGAAACAAAGCCAAATTTCCAAATGATTTTGCGTCAAATTTCCAAATATATTTTTGAAATTGATTTGGAATACAAAGAAATAAGCTATCTTTGCAGAAAAATACGGTGTATGGAATATAAGAATCGAATAGCGGATCAACTTCTGCGTGATAAATTAGAGGCGATGGGTGCTGTATTGATAGAGGGACCTAAAGCTTGTGGTAAAACGACCACGGCTGAACAACAGGCCAAAAGTGTTATCTATATGGATGACCCTACTAAGCAACAGCAATATAGGCAAATGGCTCAAACCAATATTAGTTTTTTGCTCGAAGGGGAAACTCCTCGTTTGATTGACGAATGGCAGGAAGTTCCTCAATTTTGGGATGCTATTCGGTTTGAAGTAGATCACCGAGATGAAGACGGGCAGTTTATGCTTACAGGTTCTGCTGTACCTGTCGAAGCTAAGGAAATTCACCACACAGGTACTGGAAGATATGGATGGCTCACCATGCGTCCTATGAGTTTGTGGGAATCAGGGGATTCTACAGGTGAGATAAGTCTGTCGGAACTGTTCCTTGCCCCGGATAAAATAGGAGCCTTGAATAAACTTACATTGCCAGTGCTTGCGTTTGTTGTTTGCCGTGGGGGGTGGCCTAAAGCTTTGCAAAAGAAAACAGAAAAGGCGGCACTATTACAGGCAACAGAATATTATAAAGCGATAACAAATAGCGATATATCACGAGTAGACAATGTAAAACGAGATGCAGAACGGGCAAAAAGAATTATGCGTTCATATGCCAGGCATCAAGGCTCTCAAGCAAGTATCGCCACAATCCTTGCCGACATATCAACAAATGAACCAGAGGATGTCAGCGATGAAACGATAGATGCGTACCTTACCGCTTTGCGGAAAATATTTGTAATTGAGGATATGCCGGCATGGAATCCTAACTTGAGAAGTAAAACAGCGGTTCGTACATCTGATACAAGGTATTATGTTGACCCTTCGGTTGGCGTGGCAGCCCTTGGTTTAGGTCCCAATGATTTAATTAACGACCTAAATACTTTTGGGTTATTTTTTGAAACAATGTGTATTCGAGATCTTAGGGTTTATGCTGATGCCTTAGATGGTTCTGTCTATCATTATAGAGATAAGAATGGTTTGGAATGTGATGCTGTAGTACATTTGCGTAATGGTTCGTATGGTCTCATTGAAATAAAATTGGGTGGAGAGAAATTGATTGAGGATGGTGCAAAAACATTAATGGCACTCTCAAATATCATAGATACATCTCGAATGAAAGCTCCTGCTTTTTGTATGGTGCTGACAGGCGTTGGTGATTTTGCCTATAAGCGAACAGATGGAGTCTATGTTGTACCTATTGGATGTCTGAAAAATTAATTATGACACCAAATTTAAAAACGATCCAATTATGCCAACATATAAGTTTATAGATTTATTTGCAGGATTAGGAGGATTCCATTTGGCCTTAGAGCAATTGGGCTGCAAATGTGTATTTGCTAGTGAACTCCAGCAAGATTTACGCACTTTGTATGAGAGTAATTTTGGTATGAAGTGTGCTGGGGATATTAATCTTATTAATATCGAAAAGGACATTCCATCACATGATATTTTATGTGGTGGTTTTCCATGTCAACCATTTTCACAAGCAGGAAAACAACAAGGGTTTCAGGATGAGAAAGAAAGGGGCAACTTGTTTAATAAAATAATGGAAGTTCTCGAATTTCACAAGCCTGAATTTGTATTTCTTGAGAATGTTCCTAACTTGAAATCTCATGATAAAGGAAATACGTATCGTGTAATTCATGAAAAGCTATCAATGCTTTATGAGGTAAAAGAAGATATTATATCTCCCCATTATTTTGGTATTCCCCAGCATCGAACAAGAATGTATATTGTTGGTCGTTTAAAAAGTAGAGGTGGGTTGCAAACTTTTGCATTTCCAAAACATGAGGAAAGGCCTGACTGTGATATTTCTCAAATACTAATTCCTGAAGATACAGACTATATGTCTTTACGTCCAGTCACGAGAAAGCACATGGCAGCATGGCAAAAATTCTTGGATTTACTTTCTCAAAATAAGAGTACACTACCAACATTCCCTATTTGGGCAATGGAATTTGGTGCCACTTATGATTACGAGGGGGTAGCACCTTACTTTCAGAAACGGCAACAATTGTCTGGGAAAAAAGGTAAATTTGGAGAAGATATAGTTGGAAACTCAAAAGATGATTTTTTGCAACTTCTTCCCATATATTCTCAAGGAAAACCTAAAACAGGACGACAATTCCCGGATTGGAAAAAACAATTCATCAGACAGAACCGACAATTCTATCAAGATAATAAATCATGGATTGATGCATGGATTGATGAAATTAAGCAAGAAGGATTCGAAAATAGCCATCAAAAATTTGAATGGAATTGTGGTTATGAAGAACACCCTACAATATATAATAAAATTATTCAGTTCCGTCCATCTGGAATGCGTGTGAAATTGCCGACCTATTCGCCTGCATTGGTGTTAACAACAACTCAAATTCCTATAATTCCGTGGTTGATAACTCCCAATGGAGAAAAAGGTCGGTACATGACAAGAAAAGAAGGAGCCAAACTTCAATGTATGGAAGAATTGGCGGAATATCCTGATACGATTGCCAGCGCATTTAAAGCTTTTGGAAATGCGGTTAATGTAGAAGTTGTAAAACGTATTGCAATAAATTTGTTATTTGATGGAAATGAAACAAATAAATAAGGTGTCAATTGCATTAAAACCCAATGTATATAGTACATTTCGAAATTTAAACAATACCGTCTCAAATACATTGGGAGAGTATGTAGATAATGCAGTGCAAAGTTTCTTGAATCATAAAACAGAATTATTTGATTTAGAATCTAATTACAAACTTCGCATTGAGATTTCTGTTGATTGGGAGAATAGAACAATTTTAATATCTGACAATGCCGCAGGTATTGATGCTGTAAACTATCAAAGGGCTTTTGAGCCTGCGCATATTCCATTGGATGACACCGGCTTAAATGAATTTGGAATGGGTATGAAAACAGCATCTGTTTGGCTCGCAAATAAATGGTGTGTATATACAAAAGCTTTAGGAGAAGATGTTGAACGTTTTACTGAATTTGATTTACAAAAAGTAACAACAGAGGAAAAGGAAGAACTTGTTGTGATTGAGAAAAATGCTCCAGCTAATGAGCATTATACAAGAATAATATTATCTCAATTATCCACAAATGCGCCAAAACCAGGGCAAATGGAAAAGATACGCAGACACTTATCAAGTATTTACAGACAGTTCCTTAGAACTGGGAATGTTGAGATCATTGTAAATGGTCAAAGTCTTGAAGCACCAGATTATGGAATACTTTATGCCCCTTTCTATAAAACTCCTGATGGTGAAAATATTCTTTGGAGAAAAGAAATAGATTTTGAAATGGGGGAATATAAAGCAAAAGGATTCATAGCAATACTTGATAAAATCCAAAATGGAGCAAATGGTTTAGTGTTAATGCGTCGAGGTCGAGTAATTGTTGGAGGAGGAGATGAGAGGTATTTCCCAACTGTTATATTTGGACAGTCTGGTAGTTTTAGATACAGACGTTTATTCGGAGAAATTGAATTAGAGGGTTTTGAAGTATCATTTAATAAAAATGGTTTCAGAGAAGAAGAAGATTTATATCTTTTTATGGACGCCTTAAAGGATGAATTAAAAGCGGACAATCTGAATATTCTTGGGCAAACGGATAATTATAGACAACGCGGTAAAGATCAATACACAAAAATCTCCAAAGCTATAAAAAAGGACTTGGAAAAGAAGGCAAAACCCAAACAACTATCTCGTCAAGTTAGTGAAGTGGAAGCCAAAATTAGCAACCAACAATATTTGCAGAAAAACGAAGATGTAATTATAAATGCAAAACCACTTGATAGCTATAGTGAATCTTTTCAATACAATGGGAAAAATTATATCCTCACAATGGATTTGGTAACTGAAACAGAAACTGATTCTTTGTACTCTGTAATTACTACTGACACAGAAGAAAATCTATTTCTTGATACCAAATCAATATCATGCAAAATTAATTTAGCACATCCGTTCTTTACGAGATTTGAGCATTTTAAAAAAGGACAGGACTATGCACCGATAGTTGCTATTTTTAAGGCATTGACGTTAGCTGAAATTATGGCACCAGATAAAGGCACTAAATTCGCATCAAATTTGCGTATATTATTTAATCAAAATATTTTGCAGTAGTTATGGAAATAGAAATACTCAATACTCATAAAAATGATTTTTCTCCAGTCATAGGGGAACGAACAATGGAATTATTGTCTCGTTTTGGGCAAAAATTAGATGAAGATGGCATCGATACATTGAGTTCTGAAACAATTGAAATCTTATCGCATTGTACAAACCCCTACAAAAATGAAGTGCAGTCTGTAACCAATCTAGTGGTAGGTTATGTACAAAGTGGTAAAACCATGTCTTTCACAACGCTTTCTGCACTTGCTCACGACAATGGGTTTCGTATAATTATATACTTTGCCGGAACTAAAAACAATCTTCTTTCTCAGACCACTAAACGATTAAGAAAGGATTTAATTAATGGAAGTGCAAATAGCGCATACTATAAACTTTTTGAAAATCCGACTTTAGAATATGCGCAAAGGATACGCAATGCTTTGAATATTAGTTCTAAACCAACTATTTTGATAACAGTGCTTAAACATCATAAGTATATCTCAGACTTGGCTGCAATGTTTAATTCCATGCAACTTAAACAGACATTAGGAAAAGCAGGAGTTTTAATTATTGATGATGAAGCTGATCAAGCAAGTCTGAATGGCTATGCTTACAAAAATAGTAAATCAGAAGAATGGGAAGATGATGAATATACAACTACATATAGTAGTATCATGAAATTAAAGGGGGCTTTGGCAAACCATTCCTACATACAATATACGGCAACTCCGCAAGGACCATTGTTAATAAGTATAATGGACTTACTATCACCTAAGCATCATACTGTTTTGACTCCTGGCAAAACTTATACTGGTGGCAAAACTTTTTTTTGTGATGAGCCAGGTTTAATCATAACAATTCCTGAAGGAGAAGTTTTTCATTCAAAGCACAATAACCTTGCTGATTGTCCGGATTCACTTGTAAACGCCTTACAGTTACATTTAATGGGTGTTGCTATCATAGTAAAACTTTTACAGAAAGAATCTTTTTTATCTATGATGATACATGCGGATAGAGATCAAGATGCGAGCGAGAAATTTTATAGATGGATAAAAAATATCATTGATGCATGGTCGAATATTTTAGCTAATGGAGAACAAGACCTGGGATACCAAGAATTGAAAGATAGCTTTGCAAAATGTTATCCAGAATCTATACGGATGTATGAAGCTCACAATGAGTCAGCCCCATCCTTTGAGGATATCTGGTGCTGTATAGATGATATCATTCTTGACACCAATGTTGAATTAGTTATAAGCAGGAATAAGAGACAAGGTGAAAATAAAGAGATTGATTGGGCTAGCAGTTGTTCTCACATATTGGTTGGAGCAGATATGCTTAATCGGGGTTTTACTGTAGAGCATCTTGCAGTAACATATATGCCGAGATGTAGTGTCGGAAAATCTACCGCAGATACAATTCAACAGCGATGTCGTTTTTTTGGATATAAGCAAAATTATCTTTGGTCATGCCGTGTGTTTTTACCTTTTGAGGTAATAATTGAATACAAAGAATATGTAGAGCATGAAGAAGAAATGAGAAAATGGCTTCTCGATAATAAAAACCTTGAAGATGTTGAGCGACTACTATTAATCTCTAATAGATTAAATGCCACGCGAAAAAATATCTTATCTAAACATACTGTAACAACAAAATTGAATGGATGGCGTAAAATGAATGCGTTCCAAGCAATTGATGAAAATACCACATTTGTAAACCGCTTCCTTGCAGATGTAGAATTGAAATTGTTTGAGAATTATGGTACGGACGATCGAAATCATGGATATGTCAAGCTTCCAATTCAGAGAATCATTGAATTTTTAACAGAGTTTAAATTTCAGAATATGCCTGATGCTGCAAGAAAAGAGGCAACTTTAAGATATATAAAATACTTAAGTACCAAAAAACAAGGAGCATTAGAGTACGCATATATCATACAAATGGCATATAGAGGAATACCCCGCGAACGTGCTTTTGATATTGATACATTTAGAATAAATAATTTGCATTCTGGACGTTCGATGTCCGGTAGTACCGTATATCCTGGTGATGCGAATATAAAATTTGAAGACTCAATTTGTATTCAGATTCATCATGTAAAACTAAAATGCAATTCTACTCAATGGGCGGGACGAACGGCTTATACTTTGGCGATATATTATCCGGAAGAATTCGCAATCAATTATGTAGAAACAGAAGAATAATATGAAAGTATCACTTCATTCCATATTTAGTAAACTACAAACAAAAATTTTGACGGAGCATAATTGTTATGCTGCTGATAATATTCCTTTTTCTGATACGCATAAAATAGGCATATCTTATGAGGGGTTTCCAATCTTTTTTATTGCTAGTTCGAATATTAGTTCGCTTTCGAACATAAAATTGGATTTAATCTCTATTCAATTCAATCAATTATGTAGATTGAAATTGTCAAATACGGATAAACCGATAGAGAATTACTATACAATAGTTGCATTGCAAACAGAGAATGTCGATTATATCAATTATTTCATAGATGTAGTAGAAATTGTATTAAGTAAATTAGGCAATTATCCTACTCAAAAACAACTGCATGATGAAATACAAAAATTGGTTGATTTATTTCGATGCTTTAATTTACCTCCACAAAAAACAATTCAAGGCTTATGGGCGGAGTTGTTTGTTATATCTATAGCCAGTAATCCGGAATATTTATTAAAAGCATGGCATTCTTCATTAAATGATGTATATGATTTTAATGATGGAATAGATAAAATAGAGGTAAAAAGCACATCTAAATCTCATAGAATACATAAATTTTCGTATGATCAATTATCTCCCACTGAAAACACCAATTTGATTATATCTTCGATCTTTGTTATTCAATCTGGAATAGGAAAAAATATCTTTGATTTAAAAGAGGACATAGAGACTCAAATTTGTTCATTGGAATTGCGGTATAAGTTAAATGAAATTATATTTCGAACATTAGGTTCTGAATTTGAAAAGGTATATGATGTTTATTTTGATTATCAACAGGCAGTAGATTCCTATAAACTGATTCCTGCTATATATATACCGTCATTGAATAGTGAAAGTATTCCGAATGAAATTACTAATATCCATTTCGATTGTGATTTATCACAAATTGATGTTCCGGATAATATTGCTGCAATATACCCACATAGTAAACTATTTTCAAGTTTATAGCGTATGATGAATGAGAAAGTTCTACCAGAAACATTGCTTCAGCTAATGTTGAATGTACTTGCAAAAGCAGACAGTTTTCAATATATAAGCGGAATACAACCCTTTTTAATGTCGTTAAAAGGGAGGAAATATTATGTGTATGTAAAAAATCTTTCTTCTGCATATTTTAAAGATAGACCTGATACGACACGAGCTCAACTACCAATAAAAGATGAATTCTCAGAAATAAAGGAATCTGCCTATCCTTTCATTTTCTTGGGCTATGATAGAATAAATGACGTTTTAGTATGTTGGAATTTTCATATTGCTAAAAAACGATTAAATGAAAGAAAGAGCGTGTCGTTTTATTCACGAACATTTTTTCAAGAAGAAGTTTCTCCAGGCGAATTATTGCGTAAGCGATTGAAAAATGATGATGAACCAGTCTTTTTTAAGCGTAAGGACTTATTGATGTTTTTTGAGAATATAGATTCATTTTTCGAAAATTCATCTCCTAAGGCACAAGTGATAACTCATACTCCATCTATCGAGAATGGTAAGATTACAACTATTTCAGATGTCAAGTTACTAGAGAAGCTAAGACCCCTTTTAGCTATAGATACACCCCATACCTTGGAAGCAATAAAAGTTGTGCAAGCGCATTATGGAGATAGTCCTGAAATGAAGTTTCGAGACTGGGCTAATTTGGTTAAAGCAGTAAAATTTGACCAAGAAAAAACAATAGATACGGTTAATTGCGAATTAATTAGATTACCTTCCACAAAGCAGTAGAAGTAACTTTATAAGGAATAAAATGGGGCAAACAAACCTGTATTCATTTCTATCCGATAAATTATGATATTATTGCATCGAAAAGAGAAAAACACATGGTGAAAATTTCTTCTCTTTTGGCTGTGCATATGTGTAGGATAGAATGTGGAAATCCATTGAAAATTCAGTTTAGTTTAGTCTATTAGCCTATATATATGCTAAATCAAAGTAAACTAAATATAGGTAGGCATATTTGCCTTTTCATATATGCCTATGATTTGATAGAAGTACTTACTTTTGCGTGGTGCAAAAAACAATGAGCGTATACCCTTAAGATGTACATTTGCCTATTTTCTCTTTTGGCTGCAAAATTCTCTATAGCTAGCCAAACGATATTCTTGAGGAAGGGGTAAGTCGTGGGGAGAGTAACTTTGAGAAACACTTTGTGTGCAACCAAATGCAAGGAATAAAATCAAGTGAAAAGTAAAAACCGAAGAATATCCTAAAATACCGATTTTGTTTCTATTCTGTTTCTTTTGCAAGGTGCTATGACTGCTATTTTATTGGTGTACAACAAAATAAATACAAGTAAAATAACATTTACCAGATTTCTAAAGCTGCCACAATGTCTGGTAATTCCAATTATTATAAAGAAAATCATATTTCACAAATGGGGCGTTTGAATTATACTTATGATGATCGTTACTTGTTGACTCTTACTGCTCGTCGTGATGGTTACTCCGCTTTTGGTGAAAGTTCTAAATTCGGCGTTTTTCCTTCAGCCGCTATTGGATGGAATATTTCCAATGAATCTTTTTTTAAAGACAAGCCTATAAGTGAAACCATTAGCAATCTGAAATATCGCTTGTCATGGGGTAAAAATGGCAATGAGGCTATCAGTGCTTATAGTACACTACCTAATCTTTCAACTTACAATTATCTGAATGATGATCATACTGCACAGTTTGGTTTCTATCCGTCGAAGTTAGCTTCGCCCGGTTTAGGTTGGGAAACTACTACATCTATTAATACTGGCTTTGATATTGCACTTTGGAATGGACGTATTCAGAGTTCATTTGATATTTATTGGTCTAAAACCAAAGATTTGCTGCTTTCCCGTTCTATTCCTACCATTAATGGTACTGGCTCTATTACTGAGAATCGTGGACAGACCCGTAATCGTGGTTTTGAATTCCAGATAACTTCTAATAACATTACACATAAGAGTTTTAGCTGGAGCACCTCTTTCAACCTCTCACACTATCGTTCGGAGATTGTAGATGTTGGTTTGTATGATGCTAATGGAAAGCCGGTTGATGATGTGGCTTCCAAGTGGTTTATTGGTGAACCTATCAATGTGAACTATGATTATAAAATTATCGGTGTATGGCAGATTGCTGATCCGTCTAACCCGACAGGGCAGCAAGATCCTAACTATCGTAATTCGTATCCTGGATATGTGAAATACCTTGATGTAGATGGTAACGATATTACAACGGCTGATAAGACTATTATAGGGTCGGCTATTCCTAAAGTAAATATGAGTTTGATGAACACTTTTGAGTACAAAAACTTCACTCTGAGTGTGTTCTTAACGGCTCAGTTAGGACAAACCCATCTGAATGCCTTGTATGATACAAGCCATAATTCATATCGCCAGAACCGCTTTTTGGTGGATTTTTGGACTCCAGAGAATCCTACGAATAGCTATCCGAAAAATAGTTTGAATAGTGATGTGAATCCAGAGGGAGCCAGTTTCTATGAAAAGACAGATTTCTTACGTATTTCCGACGTTACATTGGGTTATAATTTCCCACAACAATGGTTGCGTCGTACTTTCATCAAACGGCTCAATCTTTACATGAACATTAAGAATTTGGCTACAATAACTGGCTGGACAGGTATGGATCCGGAATTTCTCAATGATCAATTGGCTGCTCCTCCAGTACGTTCGTTCACTTTTGGACTAAAGTTAGATATTTGATGAGAGTAATATATCATAAAAAGCTAAAATGAAATTGCACATATGAAAAAAATAACATATTTCAATGTCTTAGTGTTTACAGTATTATTGCTCACTATGGGCGGCTGTAATGAGGATAAGTTTCTTAAGGAAGATCCTCGTGATGCACTTTATCCTGAAAATTTACTTGTAGATTACAATGGATTTAAATCGATGATAACGCCTCTTTATGGTCTTATGCGTGCAGAGTATCGCCGTGCTGATGCAATGGGAGGAAGTATTGCGCTCTGTCTGCATTCTGCCTGGGGTGGAGGGGTAGATAATTCATGGGCCAATAATAGTCATGCGGAAATGAAGTTCCTCTACAATCCCAAAGAGATAACTTACACTGATCTTGCTATTTGGAATAATATTTTCCAGTGGGGATATCGTATCATCAACACTGCCAATATGGTTATCTCAAGAGCTGACAATGATGGCATTAACTGGGGAAGTGGTGCTGATGCTGAAAATCGTAAAAATGAGGTGTTGGCCGAAGCTCGCTTTTTCCGTGCTTGGGCTTACCGTCACCTTACCTATTCATTTGGTGCAGTGCCCCTTTCAACACAAGAAATTACAGGATTGAATTATCGTGATGATTGGGACCGTGCTTCCTTGAGTAGTATTCGCGAAGTGATGGCAGAAGATTTCCAGTTTGCAGTCGATAACCTTCCTTTGCGTACTTCTAATAATAGTAAAGTCTCTGGTGCTGTGGCACGTCACTATTTGGGTGAACTTTATTTGGCAGAAGGTAATGCTGAAAAAGCAGTTTCAGTACTGAAACCATTAGTGGAAAGTGGAGAATATTCCCTTATAAATCAACGCTTTGGTAGTAATGCTTCCAATGATGGATGTCCTTTTATTGACGTATTTTATACTCCTATGTATGCTGATGGAAATACGGAGGTGTTACTGGCTTTCATTAACACAGAAGAGGAGAATAGTGCCTATGGTACTGCAAATGTCTATATGACTACAACTTATAAGAACTATTATGCTAATGATGGCGATTGTAAAAAGACAAACCAGCATAATCCGGACTATATCAATAACGGTGGTGAAGGTTCATTTGCACAAGTCTTTTGGCAAGCTAATGGTGGTAAGGGAGCCGGACGTGTAGTTCCTTCCAGAGGAGCACTTCGTTTGTACAATTATAAAGGAATGGGAGAACAAGATGACCGTGTATCTGCCAATGCTATCGTATGGAGTATTAATGATGTAGATGCTGCCGGCAATGTAACCAAGGTATTTGATTTAGGTGGTACTGCACTTATTGATACTACGGTTAATGCAGCCATGCTAACTTCTACTTCCATTAAAAAATATGATTGGCCTACTACTCGTAAATGGGATTATACTCCACCTATTTTGGCTAATGCAGCTAATGATGGACACTATGCGGACATTGTTTATTTACGTTTGGCAGATACATATTTACTTTATGCAGAGGCTCTTTACAAGAGTAATCAAGTAGGCGAGGCCATTAAATGGATAAATAAAGTACGTAATCGTTCCAATGCTGTAAGTATTACTGAAGATGATCTTAGAATCGGTGGTATGGATTTCATTCTTGATGAACGCAGCCGTGAACTGCTTACGGAGGAAGAACGTCGTCATACATTGGTACGTGTTTGCCAAGAAAATGGTGGTGACGAACGTGATACCAATAACTATTTCAAACGTCGCATGCGTGAACTCAATGAGATAGCTGGTATTGCAGGACGTGGTATGGATGAATATGAAACTCCTGTCCTTTTCCCGCTGCCGCAATCATTCGTTGATGCCAATACTGGTAATCCTTTGGAAAATAATCCGGGGTATTGATAGATAATAGTCAGATATAAATACCGCATATAAACGGCTTTGTATATATCGGTGTTTATATCTGATTTAGATTCATATATTCAAAAGAAAACAAAAACTTAATATCTTGATACATCATGTCCGAATTGGCTTTCATTTTTAGTCTTCTTATGGTAGGGATTACAGCGGTAGGTCTTTATCGTAAGCTCAATCCTCAAGGTCTTTTGATGCTTTCCGGTTTATTAATGCTTACAGCTGCTTTTTTCATGCAAGTGCATTCGGTAGTACCTAGTAAAGCTACGGGAATGGTGGTGTTTGATTTGGTAAGGATGATAGAGGAAGTTTTTCTTTCTAATTTGGCGCGTGCAGGGTTTATGATAATGACAATTGGCGGTTATGTAGCTTTCATGAATAACATAAAGGCTACTAATGCATTGGTCTATATTTCCATGAAGCCATTAGGTCTTTTTCGACGTTATCCTTATTTGGCGGCTACTATAGTTATTCCTATTGGACAATTACTTTTTATTACTACTCCTTCAGCTGCCGGATTAGGATTGTTGCTTGTGGCTTCGGTTTATCCTGTTTTAATTAGTTTGGGAGTAAGCCAACTTACAGCATTGTCAGTCATTGCCGCTGCTACTCTATTTGATCAGGGACCGGGGTCGGCAAATACTGCTATGGCTGCCGAATTGATAGGACAATCCAATGTGGAATATTTCATCACTCATCAACTTCCTTTAGTAATTCCTACTTCCTTGGTTGTAATGGTACTCTTCTATTTCAATAACCGTTATTTTGATAAAAAAGATGCAAAGAAACAGCAGGATGGCATATTGCAGGTGTCAAATGTGACTGCAACCTCATTAGTAGAAAAACCGGATGTTCCATTGGCTTTTGCGCTACTCCCGGTATTACCTTTGGCTCTTCTCATTTTCTTTTCACCTTTTGTGGGACTGTTTCAGCCTACTGTAACATTGGGTACCACTACTGCTATGCTTTTTTCTCTGTTCTTATCATTGGTATTTGTGTTGTTTCATACTCGTAGTGTGCGTACTACTTTTAACGTTTTTGCAAGTTTTTGGAAAGGCATGGGAAATGTGTTTACTTCAGTTGTAACATTGATTGTAGCTTCAGAAGTTTTCTCTAAAGGACTGATTGGTTTGGGATTTATTGATTCATTGGTGGGTTATTCCTCTCATATCGGACTTTCGGGATTAGCTATTGCCGCAATCTTTACTCTCATTATTTTTGGAGCTGCCATGCTGATGGGAAGTGGCAATGCAGCCTTTTTTTCATTTGGTCCTTTATTGCCGGGTATAGCCACTCAGCTTGGTTTGCCGGTTTTTTCATTGATACTTCCTTTGCAGTTGGCGGCAAGCATGGGACGTGCCGCATCTCCTATTGCCGGAGTCATTGTTGCCATTGCCGGGGTAGCCGGTGTGTCATCAGTGGAGTTGGCAAGGCGTAATACATTTCCTTTAATAGGAGGAATTGTTTTCTTGATACTTTATCATCTTATCACTTTCTAAAATTAATCGACAGCTATGTTTACATTGATAAAGAATGCAAATTTATATGCTCCTGCCTATCTTGGTAAAACAGACATTTTGCTATGCGGAGAAAAGATTGCGCATATTTCAAAGACAATTGAACTGAATGAATCATTTTGCCATACTATTGACGTGCAAGGTAAAATTGTTACTCCGGGATTTATAGATCAGCATGTACATATTACTGGTGGAGGAGGGCAACAAGGTTATGCCTCATTAGTCCCCGAGGTGACTATGAGCGAACTGGTGGCATGTGGTACTACTACTGTATTGGGTATGCTTGGTACTGATGGATTTGCCAAAGAACTTACTACGCTTTATGCCAAGGCCAAAGCTATTGACGATGACGGATTGTCGGCTTATATGCTGACAAGTTATTACGGATTGCCTACCAAAACATTGATGAATAGTGTGGCTGACGATCTTATCTTCATAGATAAAGTTATTGGCTGTAAGCTGGCGATGAGTGATGACCGTAGTCCGTTTCCGACAGAGCAAGAGATATTACGTATTATACATCAGGTACGTTTAGGGGGATTTACATCTGGTAAAGGAGGAATTCTCCACATTCATTTGGGAGCACTTCCGGAAGGTATTGAGCCCTTACTCAATATTGCTCGTCACTATCCTACACTGATATCTTATCTGTCTCCTACTCATCTGATACGTACTGAAGCTCTTTTTATGCAGGCTGTAGAATTTGGTAAATTAGGTGGAATGATTGATTTTTCGACTGGTGGCTCAAAGTTTGATACTCCCCATCGTTGTGTGATACGTGCATTGCGAGCTGGTGTCCCCCTTGATCGCATTACTTTTTCTAGTGATGGCCATGGTGGCGTACGCAGAGTGAATCCTGAAACTGGAGAAATAACTTATCGTCCTGCTCCTTTGAATTTAAATTTCAAGGAGGTAGTTGCATTAGTCAATGAGGAGGGGGTACCATTGGAACAGGCGATTACATTGATAACATCCAATCCGGCTCGTAATCTGAAATTACGAGCTAAAGGTATTGTGGCACAAGGAGCAGATGCAGACTTGTGTTTTTTGGCGGAAGATTTGCAGCTTACAGATGTCATTGCCCGTGGTAAATTTGTAATGCAAGATGGTACAATAGTAAAGAAGGGAAGGTACGAATTATGAAGAAGCTGATTATATTTTATATTGGATTCCTCTGTATTTGTTTATCTGCAATAGCGAAACAGACTTTGGAAAGGCCAAGAGGTGAACATTTCTTCACTTATAGTCAATACCCTCCTTTTGCCGATCGCCCGGTAGATGTACATTATTATATACCTTCCCAGGGGGATATTAAACAAATGCCTATTGTATTTGTCTTTGAAGGAGGAGACCGCGGCTATCGTTATCTTTTGGACGGTTGGAAAGAAGAAGCGGAGAGAAAGGGTTTTATGCTTTTTATACCTCACTTTGATTTGAAATCTTATCCTTTGGCAGACTATCAGGAGGTGGGGGTGATGAATGCTGCCCATACAGTAGCTAATGCTCCCGAAAAAATTACACCAGTGTTGGTTGATAAACTATTTGAATATGTGCGTCAATTTACGGGAAGCATGCGCAAAGGATATATGATTTATGGTCATTCTGCTGGTGGGCAATTCGTACAGCGTTTCATGCTTTTTCACGATAGTCCTTATGTGGAAAAAGCTATTATAAGTTCTCCCGGTTGGTATACTTTTCCTGATTTGGCCCAGACATATCCTTATGGTACGGCTGGTATCCCCTATATTTCATCTGAACAGATAAAAAAATACTTGTCAAAACCTATCATACTACAGCTGGCTTTGGGAGATACGATACGTGAGTCTTTTCTACGCAAGACTCCTGAAGCTGAACGACAAGGACGAAACCGTATGGAGCGTGGGCGTAGTTTCTGGCTTTATATTCACCAGTTGGCTGCATCCCGTGGTTGGGAATGCCATTGGCGCAAGATAGAAGAGTGCGGCATCGGGCATGAGGCTGTCCCTATGGGGAAACAAGCTGTGCCATTATTGACGACAGATTCTTTACGGGTACTTTTTATAGGTAACAGCTATACTTTTTTTAATCGTTTGCCATGGCAAGTCCAATCGTTAGCATCCTCATGTGGAAAAAAAATATCAGTGCGCCAGGTTGCTAACCCTGGTTGGTACTTGAGACAGCATGCAGCCAATACGCAAACATTAGAGGCGATTCGTGAAGGAGGATGGGATTATATGGTGATGCAGGAACAGAGCAAGGCACCTACTCGTGAAAAGGAATGGGTAAAGAAGAATGTATTCCATCCTGCGGCGCAGTTAGATAGTTTACGCCGTCTTTATGCCCCAAAAGGAAAAAGTGTCTGTTATATGACATGGGGGCGTAATAATGATACTTATGAAGGAATGCAGCAGCAACTTACGGAAAACTATTTGGAAATGGCTGATGTCCTTGATGCTTATTGTGCTCCTGTGGGTGAGGCATGGAGACGTGTACGTAGAGAGTGTCCAAGTTTGCAGTTGTATAATTCTGATGGCAGCCATCCTAGTCCTGCAGGCAGTTATTTGGCGGCTTGTGTCTTTTATGCAATTTTTTTTGGTGAGCCTTTTAGCAGCGATTATTATGCAGGTCTACCGTCTGAAACGGCTCTTTATTTACAGAGGATAGCACAAGAAGTGGTATTAGCTAATCTTGTGTTATGGAATAGAAATCAGTCGAAGCAACCTGCCGGAGTAACTGCAAGTTTCTATCCTGACCCCAAATTTGACCGTGAGACACCTACTCTAAGTAAACCTTACGGTAGCGGATTGGCATCGGTTGATGAGATAAAGGACTATTTACAACAATTGGTTGTACGTTCTCCGGGTTTGGCATATATGGAGAATATTGGTGTTACCAAACAAGGACGTACCATTCCGGTACTTTATTTGGGTACTCCCGACAAGAAGAAGGTAAGGGTATGGATTCAAGCGGCACTGCATGGTAACGAGCCGGCAGGTGCTGAGGCTGTATGCATGCTTGTCCGTTACTTACTTTGTGAAAAAGAAGGACGTGAATTGCTGAATCATATAGCTGTGGCTTTGGTTCCTATAGCCAATGTTGATGGTTATGCCATTCAGCAACGTCGTTCGGCCGATGGTTACGATTTGAATCGCGATCAGAGCAAATTAGAGGATGCTGTCACTTTGCTGTTGAAGCAGTCCTATCAGCAATGGAATCCGGACGTAGCTCTTGATATTCATGAATATACACCTTTACGTCGTGAGTTTAACTTATTACGTGGAGTGCCGACAGCAAATGCTGCTGATGTACTTTTTTTACCTACAGGACATCTTAATGCGCCTTTAGCTTTACGTACGCTGTCTGAAGAACTTTTTCGTCGTGAGGCAGAGGTCGTTTTAAATAGTGCCGGTTATGCTTCCGGTTTCTACTTTACTCCTCGTGTGGCAGATGGTTCCCTTGTTCTTGTAAAAGGTGCCAAAAGTCCGCAGTCCAGTTCTACTTTTCAAGCATTGACGGGAGCTGTATCGCTTTTTGTCGAAATAAGAGGTATTGGATTGGGACCGGAGTGTTTTGCACGTCGTAGTGAGTGCGGTTTCTTGGTGGCACGGCAAACGTTGGTTACTGCTGCGCAACATCGTGCTTCAATTAAACGTAAGATAGAACAAGCCAGGAAGCGCACCTTGAAAGCTACTGAACCGATATATGTTACTTTCACTTCGGATACTGTACGTCATGTAGTCTCTTTTATCGATTATAAGGCCAATGAACTGTTTAAGACTGAACTGCCAACCCTTGATGCCATGCAGGCAACACCTCAATTGATGCGTACTCGCCCTAAGGCTTATCTGCTCGATGCTCCCTGTACAGAAGCAGTATGTAAGCTTCGAGCGTTGGGTGTACACATTGAGCAAGTTACCCGTGTACAAAAAGCAAAAGTTGAGCGTTACAAAGTAACCCGTCTGTATCGTGCAGAGAAGGAATGGGAGGGGATTCATCCGGTAAATGTAGAAACGGATGTCTATGAAGATAATGTAGAACTTCCAATAGGTAGTTGGTTGGTACCTTTGGCACAACCTTTAGGAAATTTGGTTGCCACGTTGCTTGAACCGGAGTCTGTCTGTGGTTTCGTAAACTTCTGTGTTATTCCGGCTGAGGAAGGAAAGGGACTGTTTGTCAGTAGACTTATAAAATAAGAATTGGATATATAAAATTAAATTCGGTAATGACTATGAAACTAAAAAAAACGCTACAGATTATACTTGCTTTATGTTTAGGCCTATGGATGATTTCATGCCAGCAGGAACATATCAAGTTGACCTCTCCAAATGGAAAACTTTCTTTAGAGTTTACACTTGATGAAGAAGGTGCTCCCCGATATTGTTTAAGACATGCGGGGAAGAATATTTTACTTCCTTCACGTCTGGGATTGGTTTTGAAGGATGCGCCAGATCTTTTGACTGGTTTCGTTCTAAAAGAGGTTAAGCATGATTCGCATAATGATGTGTGGCAACCAGTATGGGGGGAAGAGGCTGAAATTGTAAATCATTATAATGAATTGAGGGTATGCCTCAAGGAAGAAACATCGTTGGAGCGGGAACTGAATATTATTTTTCGTCTTTTTGATGATGGGATGGGATTCCGGTATGAGTTCCCGCGCCAGCAACAGCTACAAGAGTTTCTTATTGATGACGAAGTGACTGAATTCGTTTTTCCTGCAGATTATGATGCTTGGAGTATTCCAGTGAAAGGAGTTCGTTTTTACGAGGCCTTATTTGAGAAAAAAACTCTTAGTAAGATGGGATGGGTAAGCACTCCGGTGACGATTGAGACAACAGATAGCCTTTATTTGGCTATTCATGAAGCAAATCTTACAGATTATGCTGCCATGAACTTGAAGCCGGTTGAACAACTTGAAGATAATAAAACGGTTACATTACGTGCGGCTCTTACACCTTGGAGTACAGGTGAGAAAGTACGTGTTACCGATACCCGTGTATCTCCTTGGCGTACAATGATAGTGGCTGAATCTGCCGGTGATTTGCTTCTTTCCCGTCTCATGTTAAATCTTAATGAACCTTGTCGTATAACCGATACTTCCTGGATACAACCTATGCGCTATATTGGAATTTGGTGGACTTATCACATGAAGCATAACACCTGGCATGCCGGTCCCCATCATGGGGCCACAACAGAGAATACAATGCGTCACATCGATTTTGCTGCTGCCAATAACCTGGGAGGTGTACTGGTGGAAGGGTGGAATGAAGACTGGGCTACTTGGAAGTTTAGTTTCACAAAACCTTATACCGATTTTGATATACAACGTATTACTGATTATGGGCGTAGCAAAGGAGTAGCTTTGATAGGACATCATGAAACTGGCGGTAATGTTTCCAATTATGAAAATCAGATGGAAGATGGTTTCAAGTTCTATGAGAAATATGGTGTGCATCAAGTAAAAACGGGTTATGTGGGCGATTTGCTTGATGGGAAAGAATATCATAGCAGTCAGTTTGGTGTACTTCATTATCGCAAGGTAATAGAGGCTGCTGCCCGTCACCGTATCTGTATTGATAATCATGAACCGGTGATTCCTACAGGTTTGCAGCGTACTTTTCCTAATCTGATGACACAAGAGGGAGTACGTGGACAAGAATGGGACGCTTGGGATGTAGATGGTGGAAATCCTCCCTCTCATACCGTAATATTGCCTTTCACTCGTGGGTTGGCAGGCCCGATGGACTTTACACCGGTGACGTTTCGGTTTGTTAACGATGTAATGCCACAGACACGTGTACATACCACACTGGCCAAACAATTGGCGCTGTTTGTGGTGCTCTATTCACCGTTACAAATGGCTTCGGATGAAATAGAGAATTACGAGGCTAATCCGGAACCTTTTAATTTTATAGTATCTTGTCCTACAGATTGGAGCAGAACAGTGGTGCCGGAAGCATGCATTGGCAGTTATGTTACTATTGCCCGTTGTGATAAAGGAGAGGGATGCTGGTATATAGGCAGTATCACGGGAGATGAGGAACGAACGGCTAATATCAGTCTGTCTTTTCTCGATACAGATAAAAGCTATCTGGCTACTATTTATCGTGATGCTCCTGAGTCCGATTATGAGACATGTCCTGCTGCTATACTTATAGAAGAGCGCGAAGTGACTTATAGTGATACCCTCACCATTCGGCAAGCACGTAGTGGAGGAACTGCCGTACGTCTGTGTCCTATAAAAGACTGTTGAGCCGGAGGTATATTGGGGCAGAGTTGTTTATATTTTCTCTCTCAAGTATTCGTAAAAGCTATATTGCGACCGTACCTTCTCCTTTTGCGGTCGCGACGACTTCCAGCGGTTTCGCAACCGGTCGTCCACAAAGCAGGCTTTCCGTTTGTCCGACAGTTGTATGGATAGCATATCGATGAGCTCTTGCTTCAAGTCTGGGTCCAGAATGGGGGTGACGGCTTCGATACGGCGGTACAAGTTACGCCGCATCCAGTCCGGCGAGCCGAGGAAGAGCTTGGGTGCGCCGCCGTTGCCGAAGTACCACACACGGGCATGTTCCAGAAAGGTATCCACGATGCGTGTCACGCGGATGTTGTGGCTGTACTCCTGCCCGGGGATGAGGCAGCAGATGCCGCGGACAATGAGGTCTATCTCTACACCGGCTTGCGAGGCTTCGTAGAGGCGGTCTATCATGGCAGGGTCTTGCAGGGCATTCATTTTTAGGATAATCCGTCCTTGCTTGCCTTGCCGAGCCAGTTCTATTTCGTGATTGATGAGGCGGTTCAGTTCAGGAATCAGGTTGAAGCGGGCCACAAGCAGGCGGTGGAACACCGGATTTTCCTTTCCCTGCAGAGTACGGAACAAGTTGTGCAGGTCGTTTACAATCACCGGGTTGCAGGTGAATAGTCCGCTGTCCGCATAGAGGGTGGCGGTCTTTTCGTTGAAGTTGCCGGTGCTGATGTAGGCGTAGCTTGTCAGTTTGCGCCCTTCTTTGTCGCGGCGTAGCACGAGGGCTACTTTGGCATGTACCTTTAGTCCTGGTATGCTGAAAATGATGTTGATGCCGGCAGCTTTCATCATCTCGGCGGTGGCGAGGTTGTTTTCTTCGTCGAAGCGGGCTTTCAGTTCCACAAAGACGGTGACTTTCTTTCCGTTCTGTGCGGCGGCTATCAGGGTGTTGATGACGGTGGAGTTCTCTGCCACGCGATACTGGGTCACCATGATTTCACGCACGGTGGGTTCGTGGACGGCTTCATATAGAAAATGGATGAAGTGGTCGAAGGAGTGGTAGGGATAATGCAGCAGCAGGTCCTTCTTCTCCACATAGCGGAAGATGGATTCGCGTTCGTCCAGGCAGGTCAGCTTCATGGGCTGGGGTTTCTTGATGGGACGTACGCTTTGGTTGGGATTGGGCAGATGCCGCAAATCCTCCATGTTGAGGTGCTTGTCTCCCGGCACCAGCTCCCGGCGGTCTATGCGGTAGGCATCTACCAGAAAGTCGAGGAAGTCCTGGGGCATGGCGCGGTCGTATACAAAACGGCACACGGCGCCTATCTTGCGTTTCTTTACCTTCTTCTTCACCTGCTCGATGATTTCGGAGGTATTGGCGGCATCGTCTATCAGAATATCCGCATCGCGTGAAATCTTGATGCAATAACTGCTGTCCACTTCATAACCGGGGAAGATGGTATCCAGATTGGCCTTGATGATGTCTTCAATGAACATCAGATAATAGTCTTTCCCCACCTTAGGCAGCTGGATGAAGCGCGGCACTTTGCTGTACGGCAGTTTCATCACGAAATATTGGATGCGGTTTGGAGAACCGACGGGAGCTCCTTTCAGATGAAGCCGTACGGCCAGATAGAGACGGTTGTCGCGCAGGAATGAAATCACCTTGTCCTTGCTTACGGGTACCGGGGCCAGATAGGGGAATATCTCTTCGCGGAAGAAGTTGCGCACGAAGTCGTTATGAAACGGTTCCACGTTGCGGCTCTGATAGAATATGATGTGGTGTTTCCGTAGGGCGGGCAGTATCTTCTGTTCGTAGATGCGGATACGGTCTTCCAGTTGGCGGTTGACTTCCCGGTTGATTTCATCTACCAGCTCGGCGGCGGACTGCACAGTCTCTTCATCGCTTTGCGAGGCTCCGGTGGCTATGGCTTTATGGTCGGCCACGCGTATCTTGTAGAATTCTTCCAGATTGGAGGAGTATATGGAAATGAAGTTGATGCGTTCGTATAGCGGCAGTGTATCGTCTTCGGCTTCCAGCAGCACGCGGTAGTTGAAAGACAGCCAGCTGATATCACGTTTGAAATATCTGTTTTCCATAGTTTAATGTGCTAAAGTGATTAATGTGCCAATGTGCTAATGAAGAGAAGTTCGCGGATGGTGCGCAGCCAATTAGCATATTGGCACATTATCACATTAGCATATTGATTTCTTTCCCAAATATAATTACCTTTGTTTTAATAAACAAAGGAAAAATGACAAAAGTTGGTTTATTATCGGATACGCATGGCTACTGGGATGAAAAGTACCTGCAATATTTTGAAGACTGTGACGAGATATGGCACGCCGGCGATATCGGTTCGCTGGAAGTGGCACAGAAGCTGGCGGCTTTCCGTCCCTTCCGTGCCGTGTATGGCAATATTGACGGGCAGGAGATACGGCAGCTCTATCCGCAGATTCTCCGTTTTACGGTGGATGGGGCAGAGGTGCTGATGAAACATATCGGCGGTTATCCCGGCAACTACGACCCTTCCATCAAGGGCAGCATTCTGGTGCGTCCCCCAAAGCTGTTCATCAGCGGGCACTCGCATATACTGAAGGTGAAGTATGACAAGACGTTGGATGTACTCCACATCAATCCGGGCGCTGCGGGCATTCAAGGTTTCCATAAGGTGCGTACGATGGTACGCTTTGCGGTTGATGGGGGAACGTTTAAAGATTTGGAGGTGATAGAACTTGCTGACCGATGATGTAGTTTGTTTATTTACAATGGATTGTATTTACCGATTGTTTACGCTATAGTGTAAAAGCCGTTACATGCTAATGTAAAGGTCGTTACGCTATTGGGTAAAGGTCGTTACACTATTTGGTAAAGGTCGTTACACGCTGAGGTAAAGACCGTTTCATCAAGGGGTGACGGCCGTTACGCACTGAAGTAAGCAAAACAATGTACCGGAGTAAGCAAAGCAATGAAGTAAAAAGATGAAACCAAGCCTTCACTTAATCGAATTTTTCCATTATCTTTGTGCCCGAATAGCAAGTAGAGCCGTGGGGCATCGTCCTCCTTCTTATTTTATTCTCCATTTTGAAGTATCACCGAAAAAGAACTGAAATATGAAAGGAATTATTCTTGCAGGTGGCAGTGCCACTCGTCTCTATCCGTTGTCCAAGGCTATCTCCAAGCAGATAATGCCCGTCTACGACAAGCCGATGATATACTACCCGCTCTCTACACTGATGTTGGCGGGAATTCGCGAAGTGCTTATTATCTCTACTCCACGTGACTTACCCATGTTCCGCGAACTGCTGGGAACCGGCGAAGAACTCGGCATGTCCTTTTCCTATAAGATACAAGAGAATCCCAACGGATTGGCACAAGCCTTTGTGCTGGGTGCAGAGTTCTTGGACGGCGGACCGGGCTGCCTCATCCTGGGCGACAACATGTTCTACGGTCAAGGCTTCTCCGCCATGCTGAAGCGTGCCGCTTCCATAGACAAGGGTGCCTGCATCTTCGGTTATTACGTCAAGGACCCCCGTGCCTACGGTGTAGTGGAGTTTGATGCCAACGGCAAAGCCGTCTCGCTGGAAGAAAAGCCTGCCAACCCTAAAAGCAACTATGCCGTCCCCGGACTGTACTTCTACGACTCCACCGTGACAGAGAAAGCTGCCTCCTTGAAGCCCTCTGCCCGCGGCGAATACGAAATTACCGACCTCAACCGTCTCTATCTGGACGAGGGCACGCTGAAAGTGGAGCTTTTCGGTCGCGGTTTTGCCTGGCTCGACACCGGCAACTGCGACAGCCTGCTGGAAGCCAGCAATTTTGTCGCCACCATCCAGAACCGTCAAGGCTTCCGCGTGAGCTGTATCGAAGAGATTGCCTGGCGCAAGGGCTGGATAGATGTAGACCGCCTGTATCGCTTGGGTGAACAGCTTGGCAAGACCGAATATGGCAAATACCTGATGGAACTGGCTGAATCGAAGCGATGAACTCTTTGTTCCCCAAAAAGAGAAGGAGAATAGTTCTCCTATAAAGGCCCGCTGACTTTAATTTTTAATTTATAATTTTTAATTCTCATGAAGACTTATCTCGTAACCGGTGCCGCCGGTTTTATCGGCGCCAACTATATTAAATATATCCTGGCAAAACATAATGATATTAAAGTGGTGATACTGGATGCCTTGACCTACGCAGGCAATCTGGGCACCATTGCCAATGACATTGACGATGAACGTTGCTTTTTTGTAAAAGGTGACATCTGCGACCGCGTGCTTGCCGACGAACTGTTTGCCAAGTATAAATTCGATTACGTAGTGAATTTTGCTGCCGAGAGCCACGTAGACCGTAGCATAGAGAATCCCCAGCTTTTCCTGATGACCAACATCCTGGGTACACAAAACCTGCTCGACGCCGCCCGCCGTGCCTGGGTCACGGGCAAGGACGAGTCCGGTTATCCCACTTGGCGCAAAGGCGTTCGTTACCATCAAGTGTCTACCGACGAAGTTTACGGCTCACTTGGTGCCGAAGGCTACTTCACAGAGCAAACCCCGCTCTGCCCGCACAGCCCTTACAGCGCCAGCAAGACGAGTGCCGATATGGTAGTGATGGCCTATCACGACACCTATAAGATGCCCGTCACTATCACCCGCTGTTCCAACAACTACGGTCCTTATCACTTCCCCGAAAAGCTGATTCCGCTTATCATCAAGAATATTCTCGAAGGCAAGAACCTCCCCGTCTATGGCGACGGCAGTAACGTGCGTGACTGGCTCTACGTGGAAGACCACTGCAAAGCTATCGACCTGGTTGTCCGCGAGGGTGTGGAAGGCGAAGTCTACAACGTAGGCGGTCACAACGAAAAGACCAATCTTGAAATCGTGAAGCTGACTATTGCCACCGTCCGCCGCTTGATGGAGGAAGAACCCCGTTACCGTGCAGTGCTGAAGAAACAAGTAAAAGCCGCCGACGGCACGATTGACATCAGCTGGATAAACGAAGACCTTATCACCTTCGTCAAAGACCGCCTAGGTCACGACCAGCGTTATGCCATCGACCCCACAAAGATTACCAATGCCCTGGGCTGGTATCCGGAGACGAAGTTCGAGGTCGGCATCGTCAAGACCATTGAATGGTACCTGAACAACCAGCCGTGGGTGGAAGAAGTGACCAGCGGTGATTATCAGAAGTATTACGAACAGATGTATGGAGGTAGAGGTTAAGGTTTAGGGATTAGGGTCTAACCGCTAATCCTTAACCTCTAACCTCTCAATTCAGCGCCACCGCTAACAGTAATCCTAAGAACAGCATATTGCGCGACGTCTCGCCCAGTATGCTGTTCAGCTTTTTACCGCTACCTATCTGTATCATTTTGCGCCACGTCAGTGCGTGCATATAGAGATAGACGCAGGGAGCCCAGATAAATTCCAGCGGAGTCAGCTTGCCCGTGTAGACAAACCAGAAGCAGAGCAGCACGGCGGCGATGCCCAGTGCCAGATACATATTCTCACCGAACTTCTTGCCGTAGCGTACCACCAGCGTACACTTGCCGCTCACGGCATCCTGCTCGCGGTCGCGATAGTTGTTCACCATCAGCAAGGTGTCTATGGCGAGGCCACTGACGAGCGACAGCACCACCACATCCATATTCAGCGTATAGGCCTGCACGTAGTAGGTGCCGCATACGGGCACGAAGCCGAAGAACACCAGCACCAGTACGTCGCCCCAGCCCCGATAGGAGAGCAGCGTGGTATAGAGGAAAGCAAACAGTATGCACACCACGCCCAGCACCACCAGTTCCCAGCCTCCGTGGGGCAGCTGCCCCCAGACGGTGAACAGCACTGCCAGCCCTGCCAGGCACGACAGTGTCAGTGCGATGCCGATGCCGGTTTTCATGGCTGCCGGCGTAATCCAACCTTCGGCGCAGGCGCGCTGCGGCCCCAGCCGGTCTTCCCGACGGTCGGTCCCTTTCTGGAAGTCGAAGAGGTCGTTGATAAAGTTGGCGGCAATCTGCATGCCGCAGGCAAAGAGGGCGCACAGCAGGGCGGGTGCGGTCTTGAACTGTCCGTCGCTGAAGGCAAGGGCACTGCCCAGCAATACCGGGATGATGGCTCCCGTCAACGTCTTGGGGCGGGCGGCGAGAAACCATGCGTAGGGTGAATTCTGTTTAATCTCGTTCATCGTAGTTCCAATTTAGTTCGGCATCTGCCAGCAAAAATACTGAAAATCCCTATATTTGTATCCACTTATGATGAAGAAGTTAGTCTACATATCCATTCTTTCTCTGCTGCTCTTGTCTTCCTGCCGTTCCAAGCGGATGATTACCGTGTCGTTGCCGCAGCCAGTCATGCAGGCAGACAGCACGCAGCTTGGCGATACTATCGGGTTGCCTGCCCGCCTTTCGCCGATGTTCACCTTTGACCAGTCTGATTTGCGTAATGTCCGCCGCCAGCCGGCGAAGGGCGAGGTAAAGAAACAGCAGATAAAGAAAACGGCACCGGTACAAAAGGTAATTGTGCAGCGAGGTACAAGAATCACATCGAAAACCACCCACGTAGGCTCGGCCTATAAGGGCGTCAGCCGCATTAAGACGTACGACTTCACGCATCGCGACGTGCCTGCCGCCTTCGAGGGCTTCCGCATCGCCTTTGTCTCCGACCTGCACTACAAAAGCCTGCTGAAGGAGGAGGGATTGAAGGACCTGGTCCGCCTGCTCATAGACCAGAAGGCCGACGTGCTGCTGATTGGCGGTGACTTTCACGAAGGCTGCCAGTACGTGCCGCCCGTCATGGCTGCCCTGGCGCAAGTGAAGACGCCGTTGGGCACCTATGCCGTGCTTGGCAACAATGACTACGAGGCTTGCTATGACGACATCGTGCGCGAAATGAGGCATTATGGCATGCATCTGCTGGAGCATAAGGTGGACACCCTGCGGCGTGGCGGCGAGCGGATTCTTGTGGCAGGCGTGCGCAATCCTTTCGACTTGGGCAAGAACGGCACATCGCCCACACTCGGCCTTTCGCCCGACGATTTCGTAATCCTGCTGACGCATACGCCGGACTATGCCGAGGACGTCCCGGTGACAAACTCCGACCTCATCCTGGCCGGACACACGCATGGCGGGCAGGTGACGCTGTTCGGGCTTTATGCACCGATAGTCCCCTCGCACTACGGGCAGCGGTTCCTCTCCGGGCTGAAGTACAACTCAAAGAACATCCCGATGATTGTCACCAACGGCATCGGCACTTCGCAGAAAGCCATCCGCATGTTTGCTCCCGCAGAGGTGGTGATGATTGTGCTGCACCGGCTGACGGACTGATTTATTCTTCGGGCATCAGCACCACTCCCAGTTTCTTCTTGCCATCCATCTTTACCACCATCGGCTGGCGGAAATGTACATGCCGCAGGTACTTCGTCTCGTGTACGGCAGGCTGTGTATTCAGGAATTCCTGGTTGTATACGCCGTCATTCATAAAGGCGTTGATGGTAAAGTATCCCACTCCAAAGGAGGTCAGGTTCTGGAAGAAGTGGGTTCCCTGGCTGGGGTCTACCCGGTAGTTGGTCAGTCCGGCTTCCACTATCACGCGGGCAGCGCTGATGTGCGGCCACTTCACGGGGATGCCGAGCCAGGTGTCACTGCTACCCCAGCGTCCGGGACCTACAAGGACATAGTTGCGGCCTTCGTCCAGGAACTGCTGGTTCAGCTTCTCTATCTCCCAGGCAATCTCCTGGTTGTGGGAGGCACTATAGTCGTCTGTCTTCACATAGATAATGTCATGTATCTCGTTCATGATGCCATGTCCCAATGAGTTGTTGGAACGGAGCAGTACCTGGTCGTCCGGAATGGCGGTAAGGTCTTCATCCAGCATCTCCTTGGTGTCGACTATCGGGCGGATTTGCAGCAGGTAGAAGGTGCCGGTTTTGTCCTTCTCGCGGCTCATGGTGGCGGCAAACTCTATCTCTACGGGACGGCGCATCTCCTGCTCTCCGTATTTCAAAGCCAGTTGCAGGATGCGTGGCAGGGGGAATACGTCGTGTTGCAGGATGTTGGCAAAGGTGATGACTTTGCGTCCGCCGGGATAAAGCCCGTCGCGGATAATCTGGTCGTAAGGGTCGTAGGTGGAGGCTATGTAGTTCAGTGCTCCGTCCTTTTCCGCTTCTTTGACGTGCAGTTTCAGCAGGTTGAAGCCGTCGTCGATGGAGAAGTCGTGACCGGCATTGCGCAGGTCGAGGGCATAGAAGCGGGTCTGAGTCTCTTTGAGGGCAATCTCCATTTCGCTGGTTTGCAGCACCTGGTTGGGGTGATAGGGCGAGAAGCGGAGCGTCATGCCGCCGTCCACAATATATTTGCCCAAGCCGAGTGCCAGATTGACGATACCTTCTTCCGCCTTCTCGTCGCCGATGGGGTAGTAGTTGAGCGAACGTGCCACGCCGGACATGCTGGGGTAGTAGCGGTCACCATACTGGTTGCCCACTACCTCTTGCAGGATGACAGCCATCTTTTCCTGGTCGATAACATTGCTCGTTGCCTGCATGTATGCCTTCGAGTCGCGGAAGTAGACCGAAGCATATACTCCCTTGATGGCATCGCTCAGCATGCGCAGCATCTCGTACTTGTCGTCCAGATAGGGAATCATGTAGGTGTTGTAGATACCGGCGAAGGGTTGGTAGTGCGAGTCTTCCAACAACGAGGACGAACGGATGGCAAGCGGCGACTTCACCACGTCGAAGAAGGTGAAGAAGTCCTCCACCAGGCGGTCGGGCAACTTTGCTTTGAGGAAGTAGCGCAGGATGACGTCATCGTCGGCATCGGACAAGGCTATCTGATACAGATTGTTGGTATCCATAAACTCGTCGAATACATCGGTACAGAGCACGATGGTCTTGGGGATGGCGACACGGGCATTCTCAAACTCTTCGAACTCGGGGTGATGCTTCACCAGGTTGTCGATGAAAGCCAGTCCGCGCCCCTTGCCTCCCAGCGAACCGTCGCCAATACGGGCAAAGTTGGAGTATCGGTCAAAGCGGTCGCGCCTGAAGACTGCCACTACTCCCTGGTTTTTCATCTTGCGGTATTTCACGATAGCCTCGAAGATAATTTTACGGTGGGCATCCACGTCTTGCAGGCTATTCCAGGTGATGGGCCGTAGGAACTCTGCCACGGGGAACATGGCACGCGAGTAGAGCCAGCGGCTGACGTGGTTGCGGCTGATGTGGTAAAGGAATGATTCTGCCGGAACAGCAAAAAGAATGTTCTGCAGCTCTTTGAGATTCTTTACGCGGGCAATCTCTTCCAGCGTGTCCGGGTTGCGGAAGATAAAGTCGCCGAAGCCGAAATTGTCTGATACAATACGGCGCAGGTCCACATCCATCTTTTTGGAATTCTTGTCGATGAAGGCGGCATCGTATTTGGCTGCATACGCTACGTTGTCCGATTCGCTGGACTGTATGATAAGGGGTACAAACGGGTCTTCCTTGCGGATGGCGGCACAGAGCTTGATACCGGCCAGTCCGTCCTTCTCGCCCCGTTCTACGCGGGGGAAGCGTACGTCGGTGATGACACCTAATATATTATTCTTATATTTTTGGTAGATGCCGAAGGCTTCTTCGTACGTACGTGCCAGTACAATTTTGGGACGTCCCCTCATGCGCAGTGTGCGCTGGTGGGCATTCAGTGCTTCAGTAGAGAATTCCTGGCTCTGCTTCAATACGAATTTATACAGATTGGGCAGGATGGAGGAGTAAAAGCGGATGCCGTCTTCCACCAGCAGGATGAGCTGCACACCCACTTCGTTGACGTCGTGCTCCAGGTTCATCTTGTCCTCTATCAGCTTGATGATGGAAACCAGCAAGTCGGTGTTTCCCAGCCAGCAGAACACATACTCAAAGGGACTGAGGTCTTCATTGGCAATGCGCTTGGTGATGCCGTGGCTGAAAGGGGTAAGTATCACCATCGGAATCTGTTCATACAGGTTTTTGATGTATCGTGCCACGTCGAAGCTGTCGTTGTCTCCCGTGCCCGGCATGCAGATGATGAGGTCGAAAGAGATGGAGGACAGCTGTGTCAGCGCCTCCTCGCAAGTGGAAACCTGCGTGAAACGGGGAGGGTAGCGCAAGGAGAGCGAAGTGTATTCATTGAATATCTTTTCGTCGATGCGGCCGTCATCTTCCAGCATGAAAGCATCGTAAGGATTGGCTATCAGAAGGACGTTGAAAATGCGCCGTGTCATGAGGTTGGCAAACTGTGTGTCCTTGAAATAGAGCTGGTTTAATTTGAACTTACTGAGCATGGCTTCTCATGATTTGTTGGTTTCGGAAGGCAAAAGTAATAGAAATCGAACCTATTCGGATAGTTTTTCGACCGTTTTTTTTATATTTATGCGTAATATTGCATCCGAAAAACAATATATGACCTATGTCTGCTCCATATCCGTTTCCATATAAATCCGTTGCATGTACATTTCTGCTGTTATGGGTGTTCGTTTTTTTGTCCGCTGACTTGTTTGCCGGTTCATTCCGCACCTTGGGTATCAAGGAGGGATTGGGCAGTCGGCAAGTATTCCAGATAAACAAGGATTCAGCCGGATTTGTCTGGGTGTATACTCATGTCGGGATAGATCGTTATGACGGGAATGAAATCAAGCATTACAAGCTGGACGGAATGGTTGATTCCAGGGACAATATCCAGTCTTCCACTACCATGATGTGTGATAAGGAGGGTATTGTCTGGGTTGCATTGAAGAATGGAAAAATCTATGCATACAACAAACTGACGGACTCTTTCCAATTGCGTGTGGACTTGGCCGATTACCTGCCTTCTCCGGTATTGTATAATATGCTGTTTGATGACGAAAACCGTTTGTGGTTGTGTATGTCGAAGGGGCTTTATTCTTGGGAAGAAAGTGCAGGACTGTCTTTTGCCGGATTGAAGGGGCAATCTGTCCGTTGCATGGTCCAAATGGAAGATGAAGTGTTTTTTGCAGGCACCGACAAGGGTGTCTTCCGGCTGACGAAGGCAGGAGCGGCAGGTTCTTCGTCTTTTGAGACGAGGCCGGTTGACCTGCATACAGAGATGCATGTGGAATCGCTCTATGTCTTCGGAGCGAAGCTGTTCATCGGTACCTTTTCAAACGGCGTATTTGTGCTTGACGGTCCCGAAGGGCAAATACATTCCTTGAATGACCGGATTCCTCATGTACCTATCCGTTCGTTTGCAAGGACAAAGGATAATTTGCTGCTGGTGGGAGCCGACGGTGCAGGTGTTTTTTGCATGGATGTCGCTACTGGAGAACTTTTGAACCATTATATGAATAACGGGGATGATGACAAAAGCTTGAGTGGTAATACGGTATCCGATATTTGTGTGGATGAATCCGGAGTTGTATGGATTGGCACTTCTACGAATGGCATCAGCTATCTGGATCCGGAGATGCCGGATGTCTATAGAATCAGGCACGAACGCAATAATGATAATTCCCTGAAGTCGGACCATGTAAATGTGATGTTTCAGGACTCGGAGGGAGATTATTGGTATGGTACAAACAACGGCGTCAGCCTCTATCAACCTCGGTCACGCAAATGGACCCACTATCTGGACGGTACGGAATATAGTGGCAAAGTGGTATTGGCGCTTGCCGAAGACTCCGGGGGAAACATCTGGGTAGGTGGCTATGGTATCGGTGTCTATTGTATTCATAAACAGACCGGACGGGTACAGAAGAAAGAGAAAAGAAATGCACATCCGGAGAAGGGAATGGCCACCGACTATGTTTATGCCATTTATGCGGAAGGGGATTATGTCTGGTTCGGTGGTATTGAAGGAGAGTTTACCCGTTACGATATACGGACGGATACTTATACATATTACCCGATTGATTGCATAGGTGACATAAAGCCGGGTAAGGGGGACTCATTACTGATTGCCGGTTGCAGCGGGTTGGCCGTCTTTGATAAGAAGTCGGGAGACACGCAGTGGCATCAGACGTTTGGAGACATCTCTCTGCATTATCCTATCCGTTGCCTGATGCAGTCCTCATCCGGTGATATTTGGCTGGCGACAGACGGGGAAGGCCTTATACGTGTTGGTCCGGATGGGAAAGAGGTGCATGCATATACCGTAGATGACAATCTGGTTTCCAATTCCATCAATAGTCTGCTGGAGGATAACGAAGGGCGTATCTGGTTCAGTACGGAGAAGGAATTGTATTGCTTGGATTGTTCCCGGGATATTATCATCAGTGCCAATGATTTTTTGGATGTCAGCTGGGGATATTACAACCCGAATGCTGCCCTTAAGTTGAAGAATGGATGTCTTGCTTTCGGTACTGCAGAAGGGGTTCTTTCCTTTCTCCCGTCTTTGGACTTGGGGACTCATGCACCCGTTGAGCTGATTCTGACAGACTTTAAACTGCTTTATGAATCGGTCAAAGCGGGAATGAAAGGCTCTCTTTTGCAAACGAATATCAATGATACCCGGAAAATAGATTTGAAGTATAATCAAAACTCCTTCTCAATTTCCTTCTCTGCCATCAACTTTGCAGTCCCGCATCGTATCAGATATGAGTATAGGCTCGAAAATCACAATGAAGAGTGGGAACACTCCAATTCAGTGCGGAACGTGAGCTATATGAATCTCTCGTCCGGTAAGTATGTATTCCGCTTGCGGGCATTTGATAAGTACACCGGGCAGCAGGTGGGAGAAAGAAGTCTGGACATTGTCATTCATAACCCTTACTGGGTTTCGTGGTGGGCGCTGTTCATCTATTTCATTTTGTTGTCTGTCTTTGTCTACATGTTTGTGCAGTATAGGAGGCATAAGGTGAACGAGGGGCGTATAAGGGACAAGATACGTTCCTTTATCAGTATAGCCCATGATATCCGTACACCGGTTACTTTAATAAAGGCTCCGCTGAGCGAGCTCGAAGCGCAGGAGGGACTTCCGGAGCAGGGTAAGAAAACCGTTGCGGTGGCAATGAAGAATGTGGAAAAACTGATGGGAATGATTACTCAACTGCTTGAGTTGCAGAAAACGGAACTGCATGCCGAGGAGTGTCTGAAGGTTTCTCCATACGACATTAAGGCTTATCTGGAGGAAAAAATGGCGGAGTTTCACTTAGCTGCCATGCAGAAGAGCGTCGGGATAGAGTTGGAGGTGGAGCCGGATATGCCCAAGGTTTGGATTGACCGGGAGAAGATGGATCATATCATAGACAATCTGCTCTCCAATGCCTTGAAGTATACAGAGAAGGGAGCCATCCATATACTGGTGAAGACTGCAAGAAAGAAATGGACTATTGAAGTGAAGGATACGGGCATCGGCATTCCGAAAGAGGAGCAGGGCAATATCTTCCACGAATATTATAGAGCCCAGAATGCCATGAACTTTGAGGAAACCGGTTCGGGCATCGGTCTGATGATTACGCGCCGCATTGTGAAACAGCATCACGGCACCATCTCTTTCAGTAGCGTGGAAGGGCAGGGAACTACGTTTACGGTAACTTTCCCGCAGAGGATAAAGGCGAGCGTGGCGGTGGAAGCGAAGGCTGACGGCCGGGAAGAAGCTCAGGCCGCTACCGGGGCTGTGCATGAAGAAACGGAACGTGCCGGGAAGAATGTCCTTCTTCTGGCGGAGGACGATGCGGATATGAGGGAGTATCTGGTGGACAGCTTGTCTTCCGAATATAAGGTAGTTGCCGTGCCCGACGGCGGAAAGGCATTGGAGACGGCAAGGGAAATCAATCCTGATATCATTATCTCGGACATTGTGATGCCGGTACTGGAAGGTGATGAATTGTGCCGGATTCTGAAATCATCGGTAGATACAAGCCATATACCTATTATATTACTGACCGCACTGAGTGAGAGGGAAAATATCATCTTCGGACTGGAGGCCGGTGCCAATGACTACATCATCAAGCCTTTCGACTTGTCTGTGCTGAAAGTGCGTATTAGGAATATTCTTCAGAATAGGCAGCATTTGCGCGAAACCGTGTTGGCGATGGATGCGCAGCCCGAAGAGACAGACTATACCAGCCAGTTGGACAAGGAGTTTCTGGACAAGGTTATGAAGGTGATTGAGGAGGAGTTGTCCGATTCGGAATTCTCCATCAATGACTTCTGCCGGATGCTGGGCATGAGCCGCACTTCTGTCTACAATAAGATAAAGACGCTGACCGGGCAGGGACCGAATGACTTCATCCGCATTGTCCGTTTGAACAAGGCAAAAGAGCTGCTGGTTTCCCGGAAATATTCGATAGGGGAAGTGGCGAATATGGTCGGATTTTCTGACCCGAAATATTTTAGTACATGCTTCAAAAAGCAGTTTGGCACCAGTCCCAGCAAAATTTAGAGCCATGAAGACTGCTTTTGAACCACCGCTGACAAGTATTAAACCTTTTTTGTCAGAGAATAAACCCTTGTCTCCCTGATAGTGCGTAATATTGTGGACAGTAAACAATATTAAAAAACGCATATAAAAAATGGAAACGTATTTAGGTCTTGATTTAGGAGGCACGAAGTTGCTGATTGGCGAAATGGATAGCCGTGGCAACATTTTGAGGTATAAGAAATATGACTCCGGTTACTTTAATCAGCAGGCTGCGCTGGAAATCATCAAGTCGTCGCTCGATGATTATATCCGTACCGTGGGCTGGTATGACCAGAAACCGGTAGCGATGGGTGTTGGGCTGATAGGGCGTGTAGATCCCAACGAAGGTGTCTGGCTGCAGATTGACCCGAGCAGGACACAGCGGATTGAGTTGGCAAAGGAACTGTCGGATATATATGGTATGCCTTGCCATATAGATAATGATGTGAAGAGCGCTACAAGAGCCGAACGCGTCTGGGGATTCGGACAAATTTCCAAAAACTTTATTTACGTAAATGTAGGCACAGGCATTGCCGTAGGTACGGTGATAAATGGCAGACAAATCCGTGGCAGTCATTTTAATGCCGGTGAGGTGGGACACTTACGTGTAGGCGTGAACATAGGCATCAAATGCGGTTGCGGACGAATGGACTGTGTGGAGGCGATTGCTGCCGGCATAGGCTTTGACAATTGTGCCCGTCTGCTCCGCAATCAGTATGAAACCAGCCTGCATATTCCGGCAGAAAAAGGAGAACGGGTGATTGTGAGTGAGGTGTTTGCACTCAGTCAGAAAGGTGACCCTCTTTGTACGGTACTGGTGGAGAATGCAGCTGAGGCGCTTGCCAATCTTATCATGAATCTGGTACGTGTGATTGACCCGGACACGGTGGTGTTGGGTGGTGGTATTGTAGCCGACGGATATATGCACGAGAAGATTCTGGAGAAACTTCATCCTACGACCATGCGTTTTGTCAGCAACGGGGTTGTCATTACGAAACTGAATCCCGGATTTATCGGGCTTCTGGGGGCCGGTGCGGTGGCGATGAATATGTGATTAGGAATTAATGATTAAGAATATGAAAATAACAATAACAAAGAATGAAAAGGAGTTTGACTGCACGGCTGCATGGCGCATCATCGGGCAGATGTTGAATGAACCGGAGAGTGTGATAGGACTTTCGACGGGACGTACTACCGGCAATCTTCATCGGTTGGTGGGAGAAATCTATACTAAATATCCGTTTAAGGTGGATACCGTTACTTTCTTCGGATTGGATGAGGTAATGAATGTGCCGCGCGAATATGCCGGAGCATGCTACACGATGCTGAAAACGGAGTTGATGGATACATTGGGCATCAAGGAAGAGAATTTTTTGATGCTGCCTACCATTTCTGGTGATTTTGAACAGTCATGCAGGGATTTCCAGCAGGAAATTGCGAACCGTGGCGGTATTGATTTGCTGATTTTAGGGTTGGGTGAGAACGGACACCTGGGATTCAACCAGCCGGAATCTCCCTTTGGCGGTGAAGCATGGGTGACCCGGATGAATGTGGAACTGGAAGAACGCATCCGTAGAGAAACGGGTACTCCTCCCGATAAAGAGTTGGGAGGGGCTACTTTGGGAATAAAGAACATTATGCAGGCACGCCGGATTGTACTGGTTGCCAAAGGGACTAATAAAGCGGATATTGTCAAGCGGATGCTTGAAGGGCCTGTGACAACAGATGTTCCTGCTTCCATCCTTCAACTTCATCCCAACTGTGAATTTCTGCTGGATGAGGCGGCGGCAAGCATGCTTAACTGCTAAGTCGCCTTGTAGGCGGCTGATAACTAATTATTTGAATTAATAATCAAAATACTATGACACAACAAGAAAAACAAATAAATTATATGGGGCCATTCATCACGATGGTGTTCTTGTTCTTTATTGTAGGTTTCCTTACGACTGCCAATACTCAGTTTCAGGGTCCTCTGAAAGAAACTTTTCTTTCGGAAGTGGGCGGGTTGAAAAATACTTTTGCTACTTTGATTACTTTCTCCTGGTTCCTTGCTTATCCGGTTTGTGGAGGGGTAGGCTCGTCGTGGATTAGCAAATACGGATATAAAGGAACATTGATGCGTGGATTGCTGGTGATGATTGTGGGGCTTGGTTTGTTCTTTGCCTCTTCCTATTTCACAGTACACTTTCCTGAAGCGAATTGGCATGCAGGAAATAATGTTATCCCTGGAGGGTTCTTGATTTTCTTACTGGGTTCTTTCGTGGTAGGGGCTTCGGCTACCATTCTGCAAGTGGTTATAAATCCTTATCTGACGGCTTGCCATGTCAAGGGTACCCAGTCCATTCAGCGTTTGGCTATAGGCGGTTCCGCCAATTCTGTGGGAACTACGCTTGCTCCTTATTTCGTGACCGGTGTCGTGTTCGGTGGTCTGTCTATGGAGGACATTCAGATTGACCAGCTGATGGTTCCGTTCCTGGCATTGATGGCTGTTATTTCTTTGATTGTATTGTTGTTGATGAAATTGTCTTTGCCCGATATCCAAGGAACCAGGGTAGAGAAGGGAGAAAAGCTGGAAAAAAGTGTATGGTCCTTCCGTCATCTGACATTGGGCGTGGTGGCTATCTTCTTTTATGTAGGAGTGGAAGTCTGTATCGGGGCCAATATCAATCTGTACGCCATCGAGATGGATTATGCTTCTCCGGCACTGATGGCTACGCTCTATTGGGGTGGTATGCTTGTGGGCCGCCTGGTGGGGAGCAGCCTGAGCAGAATTTCTCCCCGCGTGCAGTTGACGGTTACTACGGTATCGGCAGGACTACTCGCCCTACTGGCCATTCTTCTGAATAATCCGTGGCTGCTCACGGCAGTAGGTCTGTTCCATTCCATCATGTGGGGAGCTATCTTTACTTTGTCCGTTGCCCATTTGGGAAAATACACTTCGGTGGCTTCGGGTGTGTTCATGATTGGAGTGGTAGGCGGTGCCATATTGCCCTTGTTGCAAGGAGTGCTTGCCGATGTTCTTGGAGGCTGGAGATGGTCATGGTTCATCGTTCTTTTTGGAGAAGCGTTTATGCTGTATTATGCATTGATAGGTTCACGGGTCCGTCAGACCTGCGATAATTTGTAATTAAAGATAGTACTTATGAAAAAAATTAGAATGATGATGGCTGCCGCTTTGGGCGTATTGGTTTCATGCGGTAGCGTTAAGTCGGGAGAAGAGGTCGTTGCGGCTTCCCGCGATTCGAAGGTTGTGGTTGCTTATGTTACTTCGTGGAGTGAGGTGATGCCCGACCCGCAGTACATGACGCATATCAACTATGCGTTCGGTCATGTAAACGAGAGCTTTAACGGTGTCAAGATTGATAATGAGGAACGTTTGAGACAGATTGTTGATTTGAGGAAACAGAAGCCGGAACTGAAAGTGCTGCTTTCCATCGGTGGCTGGGGAAGCGGACGTTTCAGTGAGATGGCTGCCAATGATGAATATCGCCGTGCTTTTGCCGCGGACTGTGCCCGTGTGGTGAAGGAGTTCGCTTTGGATGGCATTGACATCGATTGGGAATATCCCACCAGCTCTATGGCAAATATATCTTCGTCACCGGACGATACGGAGAATTTTACACTTCTGATGCAGGATATCAGAGCTACCATCGGCAATGAAAAGGAACTGACACTTGCTACCGTAGCTTCTGCCCGTTACATTGACTTCAAGGCTATCTTGCCTTCCGTCGATTTTGTGAATATCATGGCTTATGACATGGCTTCTGCTCCCAAGCACCATTCGGCGCTTTATCCGTCAGGACATAGCGGTGACATTACTTCGGACGGTGCCGTTACTGCACACTTGAAAGCGGGCGTACCGCCTTCCAAGCTGGTGATGGGTATGCCCTTCTATGGTCGTGGAGGTGACGGTTATCCCAGCTTCCAAGACTATAATAAGGTAGGGAATACGGATACCCAATATACTGAAAAGTGGGATGAGGTGGCTCAAGTGCCTTATCTGGCCGATAAGAATGATACGTTGGTATTTGGTTTTGAGAATCCCCGTTCACTTGCCATCAAGTGTCAGTATATTCTGGATAAAGATTTGCTGGGAGGCATGTATTGGGATTATAGCGGAGACAATGAGCAGGGTGATTTGCGCCGTACGGTAGCAGAAAACCTATTGGGCAAGCCGCACAAGGCGAAGGTACTGGTGTTGACGGAACGTGGCGGACAGCACGGAGGATTTACGGATGCCGGTTTGAGGTGGTTAGCGGCCGAAGGTGCAAAGGGGAATTTCAGTATTACCGAGATAAACAATGCCAGGAACATAACGGAGGCTTACTTGTCGCAGTTCAGCCTGGTTATTCAATTGGATTTCCCGCCTTATACTTGGCCGAAGGAAGCGGAAGATGCGTTCGTCAAGTATATAGAAGAAGGCCGTGGCGGCTGGATCGGTTTCCATCATGCTACTTTGCTGGGCGAGTTTGACGGTTATCCCATGTGGCAATGGTTCTCTGATTTCATGGGTGGTGTACGTTTCAAGAACTACATAGCTCCGCTGGCCAACGGTACGCTGATTGTGGAAGATAAACAGCATCCGGTAATGAAGGATGTTCCGGCCTCTTTCGTGGTGCCCGATGACGAGTGGTATACTTATGACAAGAGCCCGCGCCCCAATGTACATGTACTGGCCAATGTAGACGAATCGAGCTACACGCCTGCATCGGACATCAAGATGGGCGATCATCCGGTGGTTTGGGTCAATGAAAGCAAAAAGGCACGCAATGTTTATTTCCAGATAGGGCATAGCAGCAAATTGTACGAAACGGAAGGGTTTACGACCATGTTCAGAAATGCCATTAACTGGACTTTAGAAAGGTAATCTTCTTTATAATCAATGGATTTGGAAGAAAACGGGTACGTACAGAAACGTATCCGTTTTTTTATGGGTTTAAACTTTATCACTTTAAGTTTAAAATAAAACGTTTTTTATGGATGTGTTAGTAAATGAACTCCTTATGAGAAATATTCAACTTCCATTTCTTGTTTAGTACGTAATTTCGCTTATCGAAGTATTGGAATTTGTATCAATACAATATGAATAACTTCCTATTTTATAAACTAATACTATTATCATGAAAAGAAAAAGAGTCCTTTTGCTGCTTTGCATTCTCAATTGCACTTTGCAGCTCTTCGCACAACAAATTAATGTGCAGGGTGTCGTTTATGACCCTTCCGGAGAAACGGTTCCGGGTGCTAATGTCAGTATGAAAAGTAATCCGGCTGTGGGTACTGTGACGGACATTGATGGGAATTTCAGCCTGAAAGCTTCTGTGGGTGATGTGTTGGTCTTCACTTTTATCGGTTATGAGCCTATTGAGTATAAACTGACTGCTGCAGATACAAATCTGAAAGTCCGTTTTACTGATTCTTCTGAGTTGCTGGACGAGGTAGTTGTAGTAGGCTATGGTGTACAAAAGAAGAGTGTACTTTCGTCTGCTGTGAGCCGTGTTACCAGTGAAGAGTTGGATAAAGGTAATCCTACAAATATTCAGAATGCCTTGAAAGGTAAAGTTTCCGGTGTACAGATTATCTCTAATTCAGGTCAGCCCGGTGCGGAATCAAAGATTCGTATTCGGGGTACCGGTACGGTCAACAACTCCGATCCGCTTTATATAGTAGACGGCATGCCGTCTGAAAGTGGTATCAGTCATTTGAATCCTTCTGATATTGAGTCTATTGAAGTGCTGAAAGACGCAGCTTCTGCCGCTATTTACGGAGCCCGTGGTGCTAACGGTGTTGTGCTGATAACTACGAAGAAGGGTACTAAAGGAAAGGCTACTTTGAACTATGAATTTACGTATGGTATTCAGAATCCTTCCAAGAAGGTGGATTTGCTGGGTAGTGCGGATTATCAGATGTTGATGAATGAAATGGCTGCCAATGCAGGTAAGGACCCTTATTTCCCGACTGTTTCCAGCGTCAATACCGACTGGCAAAAGGAACTGCAGAACAAGAATGCTCCTATTATGAACCACAAGGTTTCGTTGAGTGGCGGTACGGACAACTCTACCTATTATGCTTCTTTCGGTTATGTAAAGCAAGAAGGTATTTATGCTAAAGGACATGCTGATTATGAACGCTACAATGTACGCTTGAATTACAATAATGTATTACTGGACACGAAATCACGAAATTGGTTGAATAAGATTAGTTTTGGTGCAATTGCAAGCTATTCCAAGTCAATCCAGACTGGTAATACTATTGGCAATAGTGAAGCAGCAGGCTTGATTACTTCCATGAATATGTTGCCTCCTACCGAGCCGGTTTATCAGACTGACCCTGCTATACTGGAGCAATATGCCGTAACTTATCCAAATCATGTCATTGCTCCCAACGGCCTGGCATACAATATCATCGAGATGCGTGAAATAACCAATCCGCTGGCAGCCATGCAGGTCAGTCATAACCAGAGGACTATGCCTCAGAATTTCGGTGCGAACTTTAACCTTGATGTCGACTTGTTGCCAGGCTTGAAGTTCAAGACTACCTATGGTGCGGAATGGGTGTTCAATTCCATTAAGAATGTAACTCCGGTCTACGAGCTAAATGCTACCAGTAAGAATGCCACTTCCAAGGTAGAGGATAAGAAAAGGGAGTCTTCCTATTGGCAGTGGGAAAATGTACTGTCGTATACAAAGTCTTTCGGCCGTCATAATATAGGTGCACTGTTCGGTACAAGTATGTCTTCCTACCATTACTCCAATTTGGAAGCGGAAGATTATAATCTGCTGGTGGTGGATATAGACAAGGGATATATAGACACGGCCACAGCGCCCGAAGAACAGTCCAAAGTATGGGGTGGGGCGGAAGATCACCGCATTGCATCCATATTCGGACGTATCAATTATAATTATGATGAAAAGTATTTGTTCGAAGCGGTAGTGAGACGGGACGGTTCGTCAAACTTCAGTCGCGAGCACCAATATGCTACATTCCCTTCGGTTTCTTTGGGTTGGGTGTTGACTCGTGAGAAGTTCATGGAGAACAGACCTTCCTGGTTGGATTTTGCCAAGATACGTCTAAGCTGGGGACAGAATGGTAACGAACGTATTGGCTCCTTTGCCTATACAAGTATGATGAGTCAGGGTAAGAATGCAGTCATAAATGGAAAGGTATATACGGGCATGCTGCCCAGTGGCTATGCCAATGCCGATTTGAAATGGGAGACCTCCGAACAGACCGACTTGGGTATTGACTTGCGTTTCTTCAACAGTGCATTGACATTCTCTGCCGACTATTTCGTGAAGAAGACGAAGGACATGCTGCTTTCCATGCCGATTCCTCTTTATACCAGTTATGGCAGTATGACGGTCAATTCGGGTACAGTGAAGAACGAAGGTATCGAGTTCGAAGCGTCCTATCGCTTTAAGGTGGGTGAAGTGAATCTGGGTATCAATGGAAATGCTTCTTATGTGAAGAATACCGTAACAGACCAGGGCCCCGACCGTGTCGGTCTCAATAATATCGGCGGTGGTATGGGCGGCCAGGTCAGTTGGAGAGAGAACGGGCGTCCGTACGGCTTCTTCTACGGTTACTTGCATGATGGTATTTTCCAGAATCAGCAGGAGATAGATAGCTATACCTACGTAGATTCTAACGGAAAGACTCAGCTGATACAGCCGAATGCCAAGCCCGGAGATATTCGTTTTAAAGATTTGGATGGTGAAAATGGGTTGAATGGTGATGACCGTACCATGATAGGCAAGCCGAACCCTGACTGGACATATGGATTCACTCTTTCTGCCGATTGGAAAGGATTTGATTTCAGTGCATTCTTCCAGGGAAGTATCGGAAACGACATTTATAAACTGTACAGACGTTCCAATGTGACTTTTGGTAACTACGACAAATCTTGGCTGAACCGTTGGCATGGTGAAGGCACTTCCAATTGGGTGCCACGTGTGATAGATGGTGACAACAATAACTATCAGGTTTCAAACTTTTTTGTGGAAGATGGTTCGTATATGCGTTTGAAAGTGTTGCAGATTGGCTATAGTCTGCCCGGACAGATGTTGCAGCGTGTCGGCGTCAAGGGGCTGCGTTTCTTTGTGCAGGGCGAAAATCTGTTTACAATTACCAACTACAGCGGTTATGATCCTGAAGTGGGAACACGTGATGGATTTGACGGGGGAACATATCCGCAAGCACGTACTTATACTATCGGTGCGAATATTACATTTTGATTAACCTAAAAATTAGATACAATGAATAAGATATTAAAGGTATTGGCTTTGGGTGCGATGGCTTTGTCGACCACAGCTTGTTCAGATTTTCTGGAAGTGAATCCGAGAACTCAGGTGTCGGAAACCGAATTCTATAAGACGGAAGACGATATGATGAAGGGCTTGTATGCCGTGATGAATGAAATGCAGACCCGTATGCCGGAGGTTTGGTCTTACTCTTCTTTGCTGGGCGATGAGTCTGAAACCGGTGGTGGTATCGGTGAGGGATCTTACAAGACGAAATGGGATACTTTTACCTATGACGCGACTTCTTGTTTCGGTGCATGGGGCTATGGTTCTTGGTGGAATGAGTGGGATTTCGGCTTGTTCAATGGAGTCATTGCTGCCAATCTGTTGATTGACAAATTGGCCGGGTGCAACCTCAATGCAGACTTTGTCAATTCCATTTCTGCCGAAGCGCGCTTTTACCGTGCCATTTTCTATTACCATCTGTTTATGGGGTATGAGCAATTCCCGCTTATCAAACATTATCTGGCAGCCAGTGAAATGTATAGCGTTGCCAAAGGAACCCGTGAAGAGATTTATGAGTTTATGATGGGTGATTTGGATGACGAAGTGACTAAGTATCTGCCCCAGCGCAGTGTTACACAGCAGGGACGCGTTTGCCGGGATGCTGCCAAGCTGCTTCGTGCCAAAATTATTTTGTTCCATCGTGATGAGACTAAATATCAGGTGGCATTGAATGACATGAAAGAAATAATCACCAGTGGAAGATACCAGTTGAACCCTGATTATCAGAACTTATGGGTGAAAGACGGAGAATGGTGTGCGGAATCTATCTTTGAGGTATGTTATGCCGGCAATAACTCCGGTGAAGGGTTTAGTCTTGCACGTTCTTTGGGTGGTCGTAACATTGTTGATCCGAGAAGTGCCGAGCAGGGTGGATTGGGCGAAGGTTATGGGCAGAACACCATGCCGAGTACTGTTTACAACATGTTTAAGGAAGGCGATACGCGTCGCGAGGGAACAGTCATTGTCTATGCGGACGAGGCTAAGAAAGTGGCAGAAATGGTGGCCAAAGGCGAACTACCGGCAGGAAGTGCTTTCCAAGTCAGTGACCAACAGGAAAATTACGAAGGTCTGGGGCACTATAAGATTCATCCGAGAAAGGAGACGACGTCTACGGTGAATCCTACGGATAACTATTATAACTCTTGGCGTATTTACCGTTATGCCGATGTTTTACTGCTGGCTGTGGAACTTGATGTACGCATCAATGGAACTGCCAGTGCCGATGCGCAAGGCTGGTTCGACCAGATTAGAGACCGCGCTTTCAAAGACAAAGAGCATCGTATCAACTTGGCGGGAAAGAGCAAGCAGGAGTTGTTGGATATTCTTTTTGAAGAGCGTGGGTATGAGTTTATGGATGAAATGCAGCGTTGGTTTGACATTCTGCGTTTCGATAAAGGAACAGAGATTTTAGGTAATAAAGGTTGGACGGAGAAGTTCAGGTACTTCCCGATTGACCAGTCGGAAATGGATAGAGCTAAAGGTGGCTTGACACAGAACCCTGGCTGGTTATAAGTTTTGATTGTTTTTTTCTGAAGAGTCCCCGGTATTTCCTTGTGAATAATACCGGGGATTTTTTGTTCCTTCACAAAGTTTGTTTTGGCAAAATATCTGTCATGCTATCACGCAAATGGGTGTATTGTTTTGATTATAAATCAATTAAATCGTGATAGATACCCGTGACAGATAAAAAACGTTACAACCATCTATCACGCTTTCCAATCTTTCTAAAAGATGATGCCTCCTATTTATTGGGTGAATCGTAAAAGTGGCTATTATCTTAGTTCTCAGCATGAAACTTTTAGTTTTGAGGCTAAATACGAGAAGTTTTAATTGGGAAAATAATTGGTTTCATTAGGGGAAACCTTTAGTTTCCTTTCGTAAAACTAAAAGTTTCAGCAAGTGAAACTTTTGGTTTCAACGATATGAAACTGTCATTCCGGCCCGTTGGGAACCGGCAAGGGTATCTATATAAAACGACCGAAACAGATACTTTTCGAAAGAAAAGTATCTGTTTCGGCATAAAAACGTAGTGTTAACATAGGAAATAGGGGAATTATCCCCTATTTATTCTCTTGATTGCTGTTATGGAAACCGTTTTATTTGAGGAACGGGTCACCGTTCTTGTCTTTGCTCACTACCCAGCGGAAAGCATTAACCAATAGCAGGTTCTGTGTACCGTCGATAAACTCTTCGTCACCATGCCCCATATTCAGGTAAATCATTCTGTAATTCTTGTTGGACCATACGATGGGGAAGTCGCCAAAATTCACTACATCCTTGATACCCAGTGGATAGTTCTTGGGAGATAGGGACAAGAGTACTTCTACGTCCTTGTTCTGGCGGGGGCTGGGAGTCCATTGGTACCATTCGCTGGCGGGAGCCACGAATGATGCAGGCAGATTCTTGGTAACGGGATGTTCTTCGTTGTCGACTTCGACCAATACCGGCTGGGGAGGCCAGTTGTTGCAATAGAACACCCCACCACCAAGAAACTTAACGAACCAGGGCCAATGCGTGTTTTTGTCGTTGTAGGCAGCTGCGTGGAAACCTACCCAACCGCCTCCGTTTTCCATGTATTGCTCAAAAGCATCGCGTTCGGCCTTGGTGTTGGGGGATGTGTTAAGCATGATAATGACATTGTATTCTTTCAGTTTCTCGTATGGGTATTTTGAAAAATCGGTAGTAATATCCAGAACAAAGCCGTCACCGTAATTGAGCTTCTTGAAGAAAGTGGTTGCTTGTTCTGCAAATTGTACGTGTGCTTCTTCCGCATGTTGCGTGTAATAAATCAAGGCCTTGAAGCGAGGAGCTTTGGCATAGTTTGCCGGATAACCTTCGGGGACTTGTGCGTACGTCAGCAAGGTGCAAGCCGTAAACAATAAAATAAGCAGATGTTTCATAATTTGTAATTTATAAGTTATTAATTCTCCATTATCTAATATTCCGCAGTCAGAGACAGCCATTTGCCTGCCGAGGTAACCCATACCTCTTTATAACAGGCATTGTTGGTTTGCGGCCAATAGGGGACATCGTCGTTACCCAGGGTACGGATACCAACGGGCATCTCTCCTGTCATTTCTCCCGAAGAGAAGGTATTCAGTTGCGGATAGTTGTGTCCTTCTCCATAAATCAAGGATTGTCCGAAAGGATTCTTGCCTACGGTCCAGTACAACTGTTCCAGACCGATGTTGAGCAGTTCCTTGTCCTTCAGGAAGTTTCCGCAGATGGCGGCGGACTTTCCGTTGGAAAGATGGATGGCGGTATTGCCGTTGAAAATGTTGAACCACACGGGGAAGCGTTTCATGTAGTGCTCTTTGTCCAGTTGTACTCCTCGTTTAATCTGTTCCGTGTACAGTTCCTTGGCATTGGCAGGTGGAAACAGATGGAGGGCGTAGAAGTTGGTGGTATCCTTATATTCCTCTGCATGGTAAACACCGCTTGGAATCATACCGTAGGGATGGGTATACTTCATCATTCCTTTCAGATAGTCTCCATATAGTTGTATGGAATTCACCCATTTAGGGTAATCGGGGTGCTCCTTCTGGGTTTCGCAAAGCATCACCATAGCCTGCATATAGACCTGCTCGCGCGACTGGTGTATGTAATGTACGATGGATTTGCGGGATTTGTCCCGGTAGAAGAATCCGCGTGTCCCGTCTTTGTCTTTCAGCGGTTCCGTGCGCTGGCAGTCGAGGGTGTAGCGGATGTATTCGGCGGCGATGTCCGCATAAGAAGGTTTTCCGGTCAGCTTGTATAATTGGCTTGCCGACCAGGAGATGGTAGCCATATACTGACTTTTCGAAGTGTTGTAACTGTGTTCGTAAGGCTGGACGAACTGGTCGAAACCGTCTTTCTTGAATTTCTCCATGGCGAAAGCGAAATCTTCTTCGGCCACGCGCAGAAGATATTCCTGCTGCATCGGGTCGTTGTCCAGCGTCATGGAGGCATACGCCTCATATCCGGCATAGAGGAAATTGTCGAATGCCATGTTCTGCACGCGTACAGAAGATATGTCGTCCAGTGTGTTGAATACACCATCCTGCCAGATTAGCAATCCCATGCTGCTGGCGCGGTAGCCGTCTCCATAGCGGTTCTTTAGCATAAACTCCACTCCCCATTCCGCTTCTTCGCGCAGGCGGGCGGCGAGGGTGGGGTTGGTGTTTCTTTGTTTATTATAGGCTTCGAGCAGGGCAAAAGCCACATCTCCCGTCTGCAGGGTCTGCTGGGACAAGTCGCCCGCATCGTGCCATCCACCGGAGTAGGAGATACTGCGTCCGTCATGCCGGGACATCAGGTCTGCGTGGCAGGAGGCATGCTTGCCGGGAACTGGATGCCCGCAGCGTTGGCAAAAGATGAAATTCAGCACTTTCCATTGTGAATCTTCCCAAAGCCGTTCTCCAATCCGAAAGGCAGGGGTCAATGAATTGCCGGCTTTCAGCCGATACTCTCCGGGAAGGTCGAAGGAGGTGAAGTCGATGAGACCGAATCGTCCGAGGGTGGTTGTCTCTTCCCGGATGTCTCCTTCGTAAGCCACTTTTCCGTCCGTGGTAAGCAGTTGGAAGCGTTTACCGGCATCTATGGTGACGTTTGTGTTGATAAGGGCGGTTTTAGGGTGATTGATGGCATAGCCGGTTGTCGAATAGGAGATTTTTCCATCGGCAGGTATCCATCCGCTGACTTTCTCGGGGGCTTTCACTGTTTGCAACTGGAGGTTGTCTAAGTAGTAGGTTGCTGAATCTCCCGTTGTCCGGTCCTTGCCTTTGAGGGCTGTGCTGAAGCTTATGGACATTACTTTGTCGCGCTGATACTCGTCTATTTCGAGGAAGCATTGGTTCCACTTCTTGTTGACAAGGTTGATAAGATGCGAACCCGAAGGTGGATTGTACCCTTTCTTGGCAGGAGTATCTGCATTATGGAATGTGAGGTTCATGTTGACGATACGTGCCCCGTCGCAGTCGGGGTAGATGGAGAATGCAATGCGGTTGTACTTTTCCAGGTTGGCACCGTCCAGATGATAAGTGACACCGCTGTTTCCATAGGTGGCATAGTCGGGGTCGGAAGGAGAGCCGGTCGCTCTTTTTCCGGTGAATGTAGGAAATTGCAGTTTGATGCTGCCTTTTCCGGAAACGGTCTTTTCCGTACTGAAGGACATGCTTCCTGCGCCGGAATGACTCCATCCCTCTGTACCTGCCGAGCGGGTGAGGGGAGCGCTTTGCAGGACTTCCTTTTTCCATCCGTTGGCTTCGAAAGAGTGCTCGATGTTTAGGGGTAGGGGTTGGTGTACCAGCCCGCTTTCATGGAGCTGCCGTTCCAGTTCGGGGTCTTGGGTCAGGCGAGTTTGCCCGTATGCGGCAATGCTACCGGCAGACAGAAGATATAAGAATAATAGTGTCTTTCTCATGTGGATGTCAACCTTTGGTTTAGGTTGCAATGTTAGCCATTATTAGGCAGAATAAGGTTTGAAAACTGCCATAAAAGCTCTAAAAACTATCCGAAGTAGCGAAGTTTGATGGAAGGTGAACCTCGGAAGGTGTTTTTTAAACCCGGAATTATGACATTATTGTCATTTTGCTTGTTCTCTTTTTATATTTTTTCTATTTTTATACCGTTATAGCGAATTGTTGGCTGAAAAACGGAAGAATGGAACACTTTTGGCTGAGGAAAAAATGCCGGGGATTTGACATTTTATCATTCTTTAATCAAAATATAACCGTAAAATTTAGCTGTTCTGAAAAGTTTTCCTATATTTGCGGTGTTATTCATTGACATTTTGTTTGAATAGCGTGAAGTCAACAAGGTAATAACCTTTAAAACGTAATATTATGAATATCGAACGTATCATGGCCTCTTTAGAGGCAAAGCACCCCGGCGAGTCTGAGTATCTTCAAGCCGTAAAGGAAGTTCTTCTTTCCATCGAAGATATCTATAACCAACATCCTGAGTTCGAGAAAGCGAAAATTATAGAACGTCTGGTTGAACCTGACCGTATCTTTACTTTCCGCGTAACGTGGGTGGATGATAAAGGTGAAGTTCAGACGAACCTTGGTTATCGTGTGCAGTTCAACAATGCCATTGGCCCGTACAAAGGCGGTATTCGTTTCCATGCTTCCGTAAATCTTTCTATCCTCAAATTCCTGGGATTTGAGCAGACTTTCAAGAATGCCTTGACTACATTGCCTATGGGTGGCGGTAAGGGTGGTTCCGACTTCTCTCCGCGCGGAAAGAGCGATGCTGAAATCATGCGTTTCTGTCAGGCCTTCATGCTGGAGTTGTGGCGTCACCTCGGTCCGGATATGGATGTTCCTGCCGGCGATATCGGTGTAGGCGGTCGCGAAGTGGGCTATATGTTCGGTATGTATAAGAAGTTGACTCGCGAATTTACGGGCACATTTACCGGTAAAGGCTTGGAATTTGGCGGTTCGCTGATTCGTCCTGAAGCAACAGGATTCGGCGGCTTGTACTTCGTGAACCAGATGTTAGAAACTAAAGGTATTGATATCAAGGGCAAGACCGTTGCCATCTCCGGTTTTGGAAATGTGGCTTGGGGTGCTGCTACCAAGGCTACCGAATTGGGTGCCAAGGTGGTTACCATCTCCGGTCCCGACGGTTACATTTACGACCCGAACGGTATCAGTGGCGAAAAGATAGATTATATGCTGGAACTTCGGTCGTCGGGCAACGATATCGTGGCACCGTATGCCGGCGAATTCCCCGGCTCTACTTTCGTGGCAGGCAAACGCCCGTGGGAAGTGAAAGTGGACATCGCTCTGCCTTGCGCTACTCAGAACGAGCTGAACGGCGAAGATGCACAACATCTCATTGACAACAAGGTGACATGTGTAGGAGAAATCTCCAATATGGGATGTACGCCCGAAGCTATCGATCTTTTCATTGAAAATAAGATTATGTATGCACCGGGCAAGGCTGTCAATGCAGGTGGTGTGGCTACCAGCGGACTGGAAATGTCGCAGAACGCCATGCACCTCAGCTGGAGTGCAGCCGAAGTGGATGAAAAACTCCACGCCATCATGCACGGAATTCATGCTCAATGCGTAAAATATGGGACAGAACCCGATGGCTACATCAACTACGTGAAGGGAGCGAATATCGCCGGTTTCATGAAGGTGGCTCATGCCATGATGGGTCAGGGAATTATCTAAGAGAGAAACTTTGTTTAGTTGTATTTGTATTTGTGGTTTGTGCTGCCCTACGCCTGTGAAGGTATCGGGCAGTACTTTTTTTATTCTCAATTAAAAAAGTTGTATCTTTGTATCCGAGAAACCATAAATGACAAAGAGATGTTACTACCTGAATTGAAACTGAGACGTGATAAAATACGCTCTCTCATGGCTCAACAAGAGATTGATGCCGCTCTTATCGCTTGCAATGTAAACTTAATCTATACGTACGGACGTGTCGTCAGCGGTTACTTGTATCTGCCGTTGAATGCTCCCGCCCGTTTATTCATCAAACGTCCCAACAATATTGAAGGGGAACATATTCATCCTATCCGTAAACCGGAACAACTGCCTGACTTACTAAAGGAATGTGGTTTGCCCATACCTGCGAGGTTGATGCTGGAGGGGGATGAGTTGTCTTTTACGGAATATAACCGTTTGGCTGCGTGTTTCCCTGAAACGGAGGTGCTTCCTTGTGGTACGGCACTTATCCGGAAGGCCCGAAGTGTCAAGACTGAAATAGAGATTGAGATGTTCCGCCGTTCCGGCATTGCACATGCTAAAGCTTACGAACAAATACCCTCGGTTTATAGACCAGGAATGACAGACCGCCAGTTATCCATCGAAATAGAGCGCCTGATGCGTTTGGAAGGTTGTCTGGGTATTTTCCGTACCTTCGGACAAAGTATGGAGATTTTTATGGGAAGTCTGCTGGCAGGAGATAATGCTACTGCGCCTGCCCCCTATGATTTTGCTCTGGGAGGCGAGGGACTTGATCCGTCACTGCCTATCAGTGTGAACGGTGCACTGTTGCAGCCCGGCCAGAGCTTTATGGTCGATATGGGGGGTAACTTCTATGGCTATATGGGAGACATGAGCCGTGTATTCTCTATCGGAAAGCTGCCGGAAAAGGCATATGTTGCCCATCAGGTTTGCCTGGACATACAAGAGGCTGTTGTAGAAAAAGCGAAACCAGGTGCTGTTTGTGAGGACCTTTACAATCTCGCTATCGATATTGTCACCAAAGCGGGCTTTGCCGACAACTTTATGGGAGCCACTCAAAAAGCCAAGTTTATCGGTCATGGCATCGGACTGGAAATCAATGAAATGCCGGTGCTGGCTCCACGCATGAAGCAGGAGCTGGAACCGGGCATGGTCTTTGCTTTGGAACCGAAGATTGTTTTGCCAGGCATTGGTCCCGTCGGTATCGAAAACTCTTGGGTTGTAACAGCGGAAGGAGTGGAGAAACTGACGTTGTGTAAGGAAGAGATTGTGGAACTTTGAAAATTGATAATGGATAATGGAAAATTGCCATGCGGTTTCAATAAATACGCTGCACTGTTTATTTTTCCATTATCCATTTTCCATTATTTCACCCTTCTGTTAAGCTGATTATTCGCTTTCGAAGGTTTGGATTTACCAATCCGTTTTCCGGTTGGCTTGGCCTTGTTGCTCCGTTTGGGCTTTATGCCGGAATGGTTACTCGCCTTCATAATATTCACATAAGTAGTAGCGGGCTATAAAGTCCCAATATTGATGCAGTGTTTCTTTTCCTTTCAGGAAGGGAAGTTCCACATCGGGTAGAATTCCTTTGGTCATTCCGTATTTCAGCAGGTCGAACGGACACTCTCCGGGTTGGCAGAACATCTTGTAACCCTCTGCAGCAGCGCGTTTGGCATCGTACATCGGGTTATGTTCTTCACAGAAATAGGCGGCCACGTTGTGGGCTACGAGCATACCTTTGGCGTTGGCATAAATCACGAACTCTTTTTGGTATTCCAGGTCGGGCAATAGTGCGGACCGTTTGTTTTCCCATCCCAAGACATCGACAAAGAAAGTGCAAAGCTCCTTGTAATCGGTGAAGTATAGCAGCGGTTTCCCCTGGCTGTATTCCAGACAGCGGGCGGCATCTTTACTCAGTTTGGTTTCCGGAGTGACTTCCGGCAGCGGAGTAATGGGCATATCCAGTAAATCAAGTCCCATTACCCAAAGAAAGGAAGATTCTCCCTCGCTGATGGGAGCTTCTTCGAAACGTGCATCCATCAGTTCATAGGCGCTTTGGCTTAATGCAAGCAGGTCTTTGTCATAAGGACTGAACAAGGTGTATTCCTTGTCAAAAATACTGAATTGTGATTTCAATGTCCACAGTACGAATGCAATGTCTTCCTGATTTATTTCATCGGGCGTATAATCGTCACCCAGTGGATAGAACGGCAGGTAAGTTCCGTATACTCCTTGAAAGGCTTCGGAGAAAAGTTTCCAGCCTCCGCTTTGGGCAATGGCATCTTGAAAGTACATGCCGAGGGAGATGGCTGCGTCAATTTGGGTACGCAGGTCTTCCTTGTTGAACAAGGGAGAGGTCTTGACGAGGGGCAGGATGCTTGTGGCAAAGTCGAGGTACCATTTGTCCGTTGGCAGTACGTGGGTGCGTTCATTGGCCCCCAACCAATATTGCATGTTGATTGTTGTCATGATTTGTTTGTTTTAGATAAATATTATAGTCTTTTTAATGCCAATTTGATGACTTGTTCCACCGGTGCGCTTGGTTCTTCCTTCAAAATGGCAAGCACTACTTTTTGTGAGGGGGCTTGTGCAAAGCCCAGCATGGTAAGGGCGGCTACGGCTTCTTCTTGTACTTGTGCGTTGGCTGCCGATACCAGTGTACCTATGGTCCCTGCGTTGCCGGCTACAACGCTGCCGGTCTTGATTTTGTCTTTTAAATCCACAATTATCCGTTGGGCTGTTTTCAGCCCGATACCCTTGACTGTTTTCAGTAGAGTGGCGTTTTCCGTGCTGATGACATTTATCAGTTCGGATGGCGAGAGTGCCGAGAGAATCATGCGAGCTGTATTTCCGCCGATGCCTGAAACGGAGATGAGCAACAGGAATAGTTCGCGTTCCTGCTTGTCAGCGAACCCGTAGAGGACATAGGCGTCTTCACGGATAGCTTCGTATATATATAGTTTGCATTCTTTCTTGCCCTGGATGGCGGCATACGTGTTCAATGAAATATTGACGCCGTATCCCAGTCCGTTGCAGTCTATTATTGCGGTTGCCGGACTTAGTTCGGCAATTCCGCCTCTGATGTATTCTATCATAATTCTTTTACTTGTCGGCCCAAAATGCGCCTTGCGTACATATCATCTGCGAATGTATGAATTATTATTGGACTTTCACTCACTAAAAAAAGAAAAACTGTGTGAAACAGCAGGGAGTTCTGCCGATATAATAAATTAAAATGCTTACTTTTGTGCCGATAAAGTAGAAAACTGATAAATAAATTCATAAAAAGAATGAAAAAAGTAAGAGCAGCCATCGTTGGCTATGGCAATATCGGGCACTATGTGTTCGAAGCCCTGCAAGCAGCTCCCGATTTCGAAATTGCCGGTGTAGTGCGCCGTGCCGGAGCTGAAAACTGTCCTGCGGAACTGGGTGCATATCCCGTTGTGAAGAATATCAAGGAACTGAAAGACGTGGATGTTGCTATCCTTTGTACGCCTACCCGCAAAGTGGAAGAGTATGCAAAGGAGATCCTTGCTTTAGGCATTCATACTGTGGACAGTTTCGATATCCATACGGGTATCACTGCCTTGCGCCGCACACTGGATGCAGAGGCTAAAAAGCATAATACGGTATCCATCATTTCTGCCGGCTGGGACCCGGGTAGTGACTCCATTGTCCGCACCATGCTGGAAGCCATTGCTCCGAAGGGCATTACCTATACTAATTTTGGTCCGGGCATGAGCATGGGACATACGGTGGCTGTAAAGGCCATCGAAGGTGTGAAAGCCGCCCTTTCCATGACTATTCCCACGGGAACCGGTATTCACCGTCGTATGGTGTACATCGAGTTGAAGGATGGCTACGAATTTGACAAGGTGACTGCAGCCATCAAAGCCGACCCGTACTTTGTGAATGACGAAACACATGTAAAATTGGTTCCGAGTGTGGATGCACTGCTCGATATGGGTCATGGGGTAAACCTGACCCGTAAAGGTGTGTCTGGCAAGACGCAGAACCAGCTATTTGAGTTCAACATGCGTATCAACAATCCTGCCCTCACGGCACAAGTGCTGGTATGTGTGGCGCGTGCCGCTATGCGTCAGCAGCCTGGTTGCTATACAATGGTTGAAGTTCCGGTAATAGACCTGCTTCCGGGCGACCGCGAAGAGTGGATCGGCCATTTGGTATAAGACACAGAAAAAACAGATGATGTGTTTGGTTCAAACGCATCGTCTGCTTGCCCCGAATACATCATCTGTTTGATGCAAACGCATCATCCGTTCTACCGCGAATGGATGATGCGTTTTTTATGTCTTGTTCTTTAAAAGAAATACCTCAGTATATCATTGAAGTTTGCCCAAATCAGCAAACCGAACAAGAGGAACATGCCCACCATCTGCGCACGTTCCATAAACTTGTCGCTGGGCTTGCGGCGTGCAATGATTTCGTAAATGAGGAATAACACGTGTCCGCCGTCCAGTGCGGGGATGGGCAGAATATTCATAAAGGCAAGGATGATGGAGAGGAATGCCGTCATGTACCAGAACTGGTGCCAGTCCCACGTGGCGGGGAAAATACTGCCGATGGTTCCGAAACCTCCGAGTTGCTTGGCTCCTTCCTTGGAGAAGAGATATTTCATCTGGCCTACGTAGCCTTTCAGAGTCTTTACCCCCAAAGATACGCCGGCAGGGAAAGAGGAAAGGAAACTGTATTCCTTGCGGACAACGGGCAGCAGTTTGTCGGTTGCCGTACGTGCTGCTACGCCTATTTCATAGTCGGCATTGGTCATCATGCTCAAGGTGTCTGTCACACCGTTACGGACGTATGTCAAGGTTACCTCATGGGATGCATTGGCTTTCTTGCGCTTCAGCATCTCTTCTTTGAAGTCGTAGTAGGCTATTGACTTTCCATCCAAGTGGGTGATGCTGTCACCTACTTGCAGACCGGCGGAAGCGGCAGGGTATCCTACAATCAGGCTGTCGACTACATAAGGGAAACGGAAACTGGCGAAACGCACGCTGTCTGCCAGCAAGCGGTTCATCATGTCTTCGGGGATGTAGACTGAAGCAGCTTCCCCGTCACGCAATACGCTTACCTGGCGGGCATCGACAATACTGGTCAGCAGGTCGCCGTCATAGCGTTCGAACGGTACCCCGTCGGCAGATATTAGGATATCGCCGTCGCGGAAGCCTATGGCTTTGGCTGTTTCGTTAAAATCCATACCCAATGGGGCTTTTTGTACTGGTATATATTCGTCGCCCCAAGTAAAAAGTATCATGGAATAGATGAACAATGCGAGCAGGAAGTTGAACAATACACCGCCTACCATAATCAGCAGGCGCTGCCATGCCGGCTTGGCACGGAACTCCCATGGCTGCATGGGTTGCTTCATCTGTTCGGTATCCATAGATTCGTCTATCATACCTGCTATTTTTACATAGCCGCCTAAGGGTAGCCATCCGATACCGTATTCCGTGTCACTGTGTTTGGGCTTGAACTTGAATAATGTGAACCAAGGGTCAAAGAATAAGCAGAACTTTTCTACCCGCGTCTTGAACAGACGCGCAAAAATGAAGTGCCCCCCCTCATGAACAATAACGAGCAACGAGAGGCTCATAATGAGTTGCAGGGCACGAATCAAGAATGTTTCCATCTAATTATTTGCTGTTTTACGATTTTTATAATTTTCGCAAAGGTACGTTTTCTTATTTAACGTATCAAATGAGTAGATGTTTTTTATAATTCTTTTCATTCCGGTGTATCTATCAAATCAGCTCTTCTGCTATCCGTCGGGCTTCGGCATCCGTAGCCACATAGTCTTCATAGGTGGGCTTCTGTAAGTAGGATACGCGCGACATGGTCTTTTCTATTACTTCACTCATGCCAAGGAACGAAATTTTGTCCTGCAGGAAGGCAGCTACCACCACTTCATTGGCGGCATTGACAATGCAAGGCATATTGCCTGCACGATGTAGCGCTTCGTAGGCCAGGGCGAGGTTACGGAAACGGGTGGTGTCCGGTTGCTCGAACGTCAGTTCCGTGCACAGCTTGAAGTCCAGGCGCGGGAAAGAGGCTTTCAACCGGTCGGGATAGGAGAAGGCATATTGGATGGGCAGACGCATGTCCGGCATTCCCAGTTGTGCTTTCACGGCACCGTCCTCAAACTGTACCATGGAGTGGATGACGGATTGCGGGTGTACCACGACTTCTATCTGGTCGGGACGTACACCGAACAGCCATTTGGCTTCGATTACCTCGAACCCTTTGTTCATCATGGAAGCAGAGTCTATCGTGATTTTGGCGCCCATGTCCCAGTTGGGGTGTTTCAGTGCTTGCGCTTTGGTGACGGTTGTTAGTTGCTCCATAGTGCAGGTGCGGAACGGACCTCCGGAGGCAGTCAGTATCACTTTTTCTATTTGGTTGCCTATCTCACCGGCCAGGCACTGGAAAACGGCGGAGTGCTCGGAGTCGACGGGTAGGATGGGGACACCGCTGAAGCGTGCCAGGTCATTGATGAGCTCTCCCGCCACCACCAGCGTCTCTTTGTTGGCAAGGGCTATCGGCTTACGGGCTCGGATGGCATTCATGGTGGGCTTCAGTCCTGCATATCCCACCATGGCGGTCAATACCATATCAATGGGATTTTCGGTCACAATCTGGCAGAGGGCATCTGCGCCGGCATATACCTTGATAGGTAGGTCGGCAAGCGCTTCTTTCAGTTGCGTGTATTTCGATTCGTTGGCTATTACCACTGCCTCAGGCTTGAATCTGCGTGCCTGGGCTATGAGTTCCTCTACGCGGTTATTGGCGGTCAATACGTATGCTTCGTACTGGTCGGGATGTTCTTCGATGACCTGCAACGCTTGTGTACCGATGGAACCGGTAGAACCGAGTATGGCAATCTGTTTCATTTACTATTATGCTATTTACAATTTACTATTTGGAGACTAAAATACGATGTAAAGCTCGGGATTTACGGCCCTGCCCTTATGCCACAGCTCGAAGTGAAGGTGGGGACCGGTGGACAGCTCGCCGGTGTTTCCTACCAGTGCGATGGCTTCACCCCCTTTCACCGCATCTCCTTCCCGTTTCAGCAGAGAGCCGCAATGCTTGTAGACTGACACGAAGTCCTGGTTGTGCTGTATTTCTATCAGATAACCCGTCTCGGCAGTATAGGTACTCAGTATGACGGTACCGTCTAAGGTGGCCAATACGCTTTCGCCCGGATTGGCGGCAATGTCCGTGCCGAAGTGTTTTGTTTCGGCATTGAAGGGAGATGAAATCATGCCGCGTGTGGGGCGGTAGAAAATCAGTCCGTCTATTTCGGGGCGAGCGGTGATGCTCGTCAGGTTGTACTTTTCTGTCTCCTCGTACTGTTTGCGGAATTCGGCTTCCCGTTGTGTACGTTCCATGAGCGAATCTTCGCGCAGGTGGGTCAACGAGTCGATGGAATGTATGGTATCTGCCTTTATCTTGCCCTGGAAGATGTCCTGGATATTCATGATATAGAGGTTCTGTCTGTTCACCAGTTGCTGGAGGGAATCTACGCGCAAGGCATTCTCCACTACCTGGGCACGGATTTCACTGTTCATATATCCCGGCAGGTAGTTGCGCAGCGGGGTGAAGGCTACGATCAGGGAGGCGATGAGAAACAATACGAACAGCACGGAGAGCAATACGGACAGTCCGTTCAGCTTGGATACGCGCAACGTGATGATATCCTCAAGGGTATTCTCGTTCGTAATCGTCAGTCTGTACTTGAACTTGATGTTACTCCAAAATGCTTTTCTTCGTTTCTTTTTCATACCTCTTCTGTTTCGTCCAAAGCTATCAAACCTTCCGGCAGGTCTACGGTGATGACCTTGTGCTTCTGGTCAATGTCTATGATAAACTCTTCTTGTGCCGGCACCAGCAGTTCTTCTCCCTGATAATCTACCACAAACAGTGTGTTGATGGTCGATGTGTCCACGTCCGTCACTTCTCCCAGCGTGCCGTGATGTACTTCCTCCATACGAAAACCGACGAAGAAGTCCCAACTCAGTTCACCTGGTCCTGCCTCTTCTGCATGCTTTACGGGGAAGTAGACCTCAATATTAGTGAACATGCGGGCGCGTTCTGCCGTGTCCACGCCTTCCAGTTTGACAAGGGCGGTGGTGTCGGAGCGGAAACGGTATTCTTCCAAGAAGAAAGGCACCAGTATACCATCCAGCAGGCAGATTAGGTATTCGGCTTCCACCCGGTCGAAGATGTCATCCGTAAAAGTGAACGATAGTTCTCCGTGAATGCCGTGGGGCTTGTTGAATATACCTATCTTATATACTTCTTCTCTCTTTATCATCTTATTCTATTCTTGTTATTCTTGCTCCGAGCGCATTCAGTCGCCCTTCGATGTTCTGATACCCACGGTCTATCTGCTCTATGTTGTGGATGCGGCTGATGCCGTCCGCACTCATGGCAGCTATCAGCAGGGCGATGCCCGCACGGATATCGGGCGAGGTCATGTTGCCGCCACGTAGTTTAAAGCCGTGGTCGTGACCGATGACAACGGCGCGGTGCGGGTCGCAGAGGATAATTTGCGCTCCCATATCTATCAGCTTGTCCACAAAGAACAAACGGCTTTCGAACATTTTCTGATGAATGAGTACACTGCCTTTTGCCTGGGTGGCAACCACCAGCAGCACACTGAGCAAGTCTGGTGTCAGTCCGGGCCAGGGTGCGTCGGCAATGGTCATGATGGAGCCGTCGATAAAGGACTCTATCTGGTACGTCTCTTGTGCGGGCACGTAAATGTCGTCTTCCCACTGCTCCATCTTGATGCCGAGTCGACGGAAACTGTCGGGGATAATTCCCAAGTTCTCGTAGGAGACATTCTTGATGGTCAGTTCGCTACGGGTCATGGCTGCCATGCCAATGAAACTGCCCACTTCAATCATGTCGGGGAGGATGGTATGCTCGGTTCCGTGCAGCTCGTCTACTCCTTCGATAGTCAGGAGGTTGGAGGCGATGCCTTCTATCTTAGCTCCCATCCGGTTCAGCATTCTGCAAAGTTGCTGCACGTAGGGTTCGCAGGCGGCGTTGTAGATGGTGGTCTTGCCTTTGGCAAGGACGGCTGCCATTACGATATTGGCAGTTCCCGTAACAGATGCCTCGTCGAGTAGCATATAACTGCCATGCAGTTGTTTGGCTGAGATTTCGTAGATGCCACGCTCCTCATTATAGACAAAGTCGGCTCCTAAATTCTGGATACCGATAAAGTGTGTATCCAGACGGCGGCGTCCTATCTTGTCTCCGCCCGGCTTGGAAATCATGGCCTTGCCGAAACGTGCCACCATCGGCCCCACCAGCATGACGGAACCGCGCAGGCTGGAACATTTTTTCAGGAACGCGTCACTTTCCAGATAGGCGAAATCAATGTTGGCAGCTTGAAAGCTGTAAGTGTCAATGCCTTTTTTAGATACGCTGACTCCCATATCCCGCATCAATTGGATAAGGTTGTTGACGTCCAGTATGTCCGGGATATTGTGCACAGTCACCTCTTCGGCAGTGAGCAATGTGGCGCAGATAATTTGCAACACCTCGTTTTTTGCTCCTTGGGGGTAAATGTCACCGGAAAGTCTGTGTCCTCCTTCGATTACAAATGATGCCATGAAATTAGTGATTAGGGGTTGGTGATTAGTGGTCTGCATGGTGATGCCGCATGGCATTAATCACTAACCACTAATCATTCAATTTTAGTATTTCCGTTTATTGTTCCGGTTGTTGTTCCGGTTATTCTGGTTGTTCACTTTCGGACGGTAGTTCTGGTCAATACGTTCGGCCATGAGACGGACGATACTGTCTGTCATTTGCAGTTTTCCGTCAGAGAGTTCGGTGAGGTCATCTGAAATCTTACGGTCATCGACGGTATCTTTGTTCCATGCCATGTAGTCTTTCTTCATGTGGTTACAAATGAGCGCTATCAAGTTCTGCTTCTCTTCTCCTTCCGGAAATTCGATGGCTTTCTTTATCAGTACTTCCAGTGTACGGCCATAGTGGCGGTAGCGGATTTTGGTACTGGGGTAGGGGATGCTCTCCGGCTTGGTATTCAGATTGTCCTTGCGGATAATTTCGTACGGATAATCTATATCCAATTGGAAGTTGGCCATGATGGCAAGGTGGTCCCATAGCTTATGTTTGAAGTCGGGCACATCGCGCAGATGGGGAAACATGTTTCCCATGATGTTGATGATTGTGTTTGCGCAACGCTGGCGTTCTGCACGGTCTTCGATTGTCAGCGCGTGGTCTACCATATTCTGGATGCTGCGACCATATTCGGGTAGGGGCATCCGTTTTTGTTGAGTGTTATATTGCATCTTTAATTAGTGATTAATGTTCAACGATTAGTGATTAGGGTTTAGCGATTAGTGGTTAGTGATTAATGGGCTACGTAGTGATACCGCATGGTATTCATCCCTAATCCCTAATCGCTAAACCCTAAATAAGTTTCTTTGGCGTGCCGGCTACGAATTCCTTCAAATAGAAGGGTTCGAAATAGGCCACATCCTTGAAATCTTGTTCGGCTATTGCCTTTTCTGCCAACGGGAACATCATGCCGGCAAGCGGGCGGATGCCGTCGATGAAGTGTGCATTGGGATGCGTGATTTTCTCTTTGCATTTGGCTGCACCGTCACCGAAGAAATAGACGGGATGTTGCTCTAAAAATTCCAGGTAGGAGTTTTCGTCCACAATATCGGCTGCAATGTCGCGCACCGATTTCAAGGCACGGTCGTAGATGGCAGCATAGACTTCCATACGGCGGGCGTCAATCATCGGGCAGAGTAATGCGTCGTCGGGTAACTCATCGTGGTAGAGCAATACCGGTACACACTGGACTTTCAGGGTTTCCAGCCCGATAAGTGGCAGGTTACGTCCATAGCAGACACCTTTTGCCATCGACACGCCGATACGCAACCCGGTATACGAACCAGGGCCGCAGCTCACGGCGACTGCATCCAACGGCATGGCATGGCTATCGGCAAAGGATAGCGCCTCGTCCACAAAGATTCCCAATGAAACGGCGTGTGAAGGGCCATTCAGGTCCTCTTTCTTGAAAACGTTCTGTCCATCCTCGCTCACGGCTACGGAGCAGGCAGAAGTGGACGTTTCAATATGCAAGATACATGACATAACTTTTATTCTTGATTTTATTGTGGCAAATTTACGTGATTATTTTCACTAATTAAAATAATCGTGTAATTTTGCGCAAAACTATAACATTATGATACAATCTATGACAGGCTACGGCAAAGCAACCGTCGAACTGCCTGATAAGAAAATCAACGTTGAAATAAAGTCGCTCAATAGTAAGGCAATGGACCTATCTGCCCGCATTGCTCCGCTTTATCGTGAGAAGGAGATGGAAATCCGTAATGAAATATCACGGAAACTGGAGCGCGGAAAGGTGGATTTCAGCCTTTGGATAGAAAAGAAAGAGAGTGCGGAAAGCGCCACTCCCATCAACCAGACATTGGTTGAGGGATATTACAAGCAGATTTGTGCTATATCAGAAAATCTAGGAATACCTGTGCCGGATGCGACGGACTGGTTTGCCACGTTACTCCGTATGCCGGATGTGATGACGAAGAATGATACGCAGGAACTGAGTGAGGAGGAATGGGCTGTGGTCTATTCGGCTGTGGAAAAGGCTGTCGGTGCGCTGGTGGACTTCCGTAAGCAGGAAGGAGCTGCCCTTGAAAAGAAGTTCCGTGAGAAGATCGCCAATATCTCCCATTTGTTGGAGACTATCGCTCCCTACGAGAAAGAGCGTGTGGCCAAAGTGAAGGAGCGTATTACCGATGCACTGGAAAAGACCTTGAGCGTGGATTATGACAAGAACCGTCTGGAGCAGGAACTCATCTACTACATCGAAAAACTGGATGTGAACGAAGAGAAACAGCGTCTTGGCAATCATCTGAAATATTTTATCAATACGCTGGAAACCGGAACCGGACAAGGCAAGAAGTTAGGGTTCATCGCCCAGGAGATGGGACGCGAAATCAATACCTTGGGCAGTAAGTCCAATCATGCGGAGATGCAGAAGATTGTCGTTCAGATGAAAGATGAATTGGAGCAAATCAAGGAACAAGTATTGAACGTCATGTAGTATCAAATAGTAAATCGTCAAATCGTAAATAATTCGATGGCAAAACTTATCATATTTTCAGCCCCTTCGGGCTCCGGCAAGTCAACGATTATCAACTATCTGCTGACTCAAAATCTGAACTTGGCATTTTCCATCTCAGCGACCAGCCGTCCGCCCCGCGGAACGGAGAAAGATGGAGTGGAGTACTTCTTTCTGACTCCTGACGAGTTCCGTCGTCGCATAGCCAATGATGAATTCCTGGAGTATGAAGAGGTATATCAGGACCGTTTTTACGGAACACTGAAGGAGCAGGTGGAAAAGCAATTGGCTGCCGGACAGAATGTAGTGTTCGATGTGGATGTAGTGGGTGGTTGCAATATCAAGAAATTCTATGGTGAGCGTGCTTTGTCTGTTTTCATTCAGCCACCTTCAGTGGAGGAATTGCGCAAACGCTTGGTGGGGCGCGGAACAGATGCTCCCGAAGTGATAGAGAGCCGCGTGGCGAAAGCCGAATACGAACTGGGCTTTGCACCGAAGTTCGATACCGTGATTGTGAACGATGACCTGGAGACAGCCAAAGCGGAAGCATTGAAAGTAATCTCTCAATTCTTGAACGAATGAAACAACGTGGAGGAGTGTACAACCAGTTGGCACCGAGGAGGAAGAACAGCCCGAAGCTGAACAAGGCTTTGTTGATTATTAATAGCGTTTTGTTCGTCTGCTCCCTTGTTGTGGGTGTATTGTATATACAGCATGGCGAGCCTCGTTCCAGTATTTCAATGTTTCTTATCTCTGTAGTGACGATTTTCAATGCTTGGGCTGCCTGGCGTGCGTTGCAAAGACGTCCTTTGTAAGGTTGTATATGAATAAGAATAAATGAATATAGGAATCTTCAGCGGCTCGTTCAACCCGATACACATCGGACATTTGGCCCTCGCCAACTATCTTTGCGAATACGGGGACCTGGACGAAGTGTGGTTTATGGTCACCCCCCACAATCCGCTGAAGGAAGAAAACGAACTGATGGATGACAAGTTACGTTTGAAGCTGGTGCAGCTAGCCACTGAGGGTTATCCCAAATTTCGCGCTTCCGATTTTGAATTCCATCTGCCTCGGCCTTCTTATACAGTTCATACGTTGGATGCGCTGAAACGAACTTATCCTCAACACACTTTCCATCTTGTCATTGGTTCGGACAACTGGAGGCTGTTCCACCGTTGGTACAAGTCGGAACGTATTCTTGCCGAAAATCATCTTCTGGTCTATCCTCGCCCCGGCTATCCGGTAGAGGCCGCCTCTTTACCTCAAAATGTGCGGACAGTTTCTTCTCCGATATTTGAAATCAGCTCCACTTTTATCCGTCGGGCCATGGAGGAGGGGAAAGACGTACGCTACTTCCTGCATCCGGCAGTGTGCGATGAACTCAAACGGATGCAGAATGAATCTTTAAACTGAAATAAATGTCTGTATTTGTACGTGTTTTCATATTTATTTCTTATTTTTGAACGTATCAACCTTGAATGCATGGAAGAGTTTTCTTAATACATAGATATTCCTTAATTTAATAATCCGCTTATGAGAAAAGAACTACTGTTACTGGGAGCATTCGGTATGCTGACGACAGCGACGCTTTGTGCGCAAGAGTTTCATTTGCAACCTACTCCCCAAGAATATATTACGCAAAAAGATTCTGTTGATATTCCCCGACAATACCAGATCCTTTCCGGCAATTCCGTGCAGGACGGACCTGCGTTGCCTTTACTCCGTTCATTGATGCCGGAAGAGGTGCTTGGCGCTTCTTTCCGTGTATATATAGGAGTGAAAGGAGATAAGATTATTAAGAAATACCAACATCGGATTCCACGCAAATCCGAAGGTTATTTCCTGAAAATAGAAAAAGACTGCATCGTCATAGCCGGTGCTGACGAACGGGGAGCGTACTATGGTGTACAGACTCTTGCGCAGTTGCTTGCTTTAGACAAGCTGCCTTTGGCTGAAGTGACGGACTATCCCGATGTTCCCTATCGGGGTGTGGTGGAAGGGTTTTACGGTGCTCCTTGGAGTCAGGAGGCGCGTATACGCCAGCTTGATTTTTATGGTCGGAACAAAATGAATGTCTATATCTATGGACCGAAAGACGATCCTTATCACCGGACTCCCAACTGGCGCAAGCCTTATCCTGCTCGAGAAGGAGAAGAGTTGAAAGTATTGGTGAATAGGGCGAAGGAGAACAATGTTATTTTCTATTGGGCCATTCATCCGGGTCAGGATATTCGCTGGAATGAAGAAGACCGCTCGTTATTGTTGCAGAAGTTCGAAAGCATGTACCAGTTGGGTGTGCGTGGTTTTGCCGTTTTCTTTGATGATATTTCGGGTGAAGGGACAAAGGCGGACAAGCAGGCTGAACTGTTGAACTATATTGATGACCATTTTGTAAAAGTCAAGCGGGATGTTGCGCCGTTAATACTGTGTCCCACGGAGTATAACAAGTCATGGACTGATGTGGAGGGGGGCTATCTCACTACGCTTGGTGATAAGTTGAACGAGGGTATCAAGGTGATGTGGACCGGTGATATGGTAGTTGCTACTATAGATAAGTCTACGCTGGACTTCGTCAATCCGCTGCTGAAACGTAAGGCGTACATTTGGTGGAATTTCCCCGTTTCGGATTATGTACAAGACCATTTGCTGCTAGGGCCGGTTTATGGAAACGGGCTTGATATAAAAGATGATATGTCTGCTTTTGTTTCCAATCCGATGGAACATGCCGAGGCTTCCAAAATCTCTCTGTACAGTGTAGCTGATTATACTTGGAATATGGAGAATTATGATAGTGAAACTTCTTGGAAACATGCAGTCAGAGACCTTATGCCACTTCATGCCGAATATTTGGAAATCTTCGCTGCTCATAATTCCGACCCGGGACAGAATGGACATCGCTTCCGTCGTGAAGAGTCCGTTGCCATTCAGCCTGCTCTCTCTGCCTTGTTGAAAGCCTATCAAGAGAAAAACGAGATAGATGAAGATGCCTATCGGCAGGTAGCTGAGGAATGCCGGAAGATAATCGTTGCCGCTGATGGATTGCTTGCGTCGGGAAATGAGAATCGTCCATTGATAACTGAAATAAGGCCTTGGCTCATTCAGTTCAAACAAGTGGGAGAGTATGGTGCGGAGGTGCTGAACATGATACGCCTGCGCCAGCAGAAGGATGCATTTATAGGTAGCTACGAACACGCCCGCGCCCTGCTGGTGCTGATGGGTGAGACGGATGCCCAATATAAAGCGGGCATAAAGAGCGGCAGCCTGCATCTGATGCCTACTTTCAATGCTTTGTTCGAAGCGGCGACAACGGGCTATAATGCAGCGTTCCATGCCGGGCTTGATACAAAGGCTGTTTATTCTCCCTACACGTTGAAGAGCGACGTGAATCAGTTGGCTTCGCTTCCTATTCAGCAGAAGGGAAAGGTGAATACAATTATTCCGTCCAATGAAGTCATCAACTGGCAGGCAGGCGGTGTGCTGACCATTTCGATGGATTATGCCCGCCAGTTGAGTTCGGTGCTTATCGATTTGGGAGATGCGGAGGTTGCTGATTCGAAGTTTAAACTGGAAGTAACTTCGGATGGCACAAACTGGCAGGCGGTGGATTTGAAGCCGGGATACAGAACGCAGGTGAAGGCATCTCTCAAAGATTTGAGCGTTGCGAAGATGAGGCTGGTGAATGTATCCGACACAGAGCAGAAGGTGTATTTCAAAATGTTCCGTTTTACGGAGAATTGATATGGTTCCTGATTCTTAAAATAGAGTTACGCGCCTGGGACGATGCTCCCCGTTGTTCTTAAGATCGGAATGACAGGGAGCACTTTTTTAGGAAGTTATTCAAGGCATTTGTCCAAGTCGCGGATGATTTGCTCTTTATCCATATTTTGTCCGATGAATACTATCTTCAGCATGCGGTCGCCGTATTGCTCGTCCCAGTCTCTTAGCAATCCCGGTTCTTGGCGCATCAGTTCTATCATGTCTTCTTCGGGGGCGGTGGCATACCATTGTCCGGCTTCAGTTATTTTCTTCTGTATACCTGCTTGTTCAAAGAGGAAGGACATGTCGCGGTTGTGGCTGAAGTAGCAGACACCCTTGGCGCGGATAACGCTGCGGGGCCATTTGGTAGCGACATAGTGGTCGAACTTATGAATGTCGAATGCAGGACGGCGGTAGTAGACAAATGTGCCAATACCGTATTCTTCTACTTCACCTCCTTCGTGATGGTGGTGATGACATTTCTCGTGATGATGTTCGCTTTCATGATGATGTTCATCTTCGTGATGGTGATGATGACCCTCTTCATGATGGTAATGCGCCTCTTTTTCCTCCTCTTCGCTTACTTGTTGCTCTATGCCACGAATCCATCCGGCGGAAGTTGCGGCACGTTCAAAGTTAAAGAGGTGGGTATGGATAATCTTATCCAGGTCTACATCTGCATAATTGCACTCTATAATTTGGGCACCGGGTTGCAAGGTGCGGATAATCTGTTTGATACGTTTTAATTCCTCGGGCTGTACTTCTGCTGCTTTGTTCAGCAGGATAATATTACAGAACTCAATTTGCTGAATGATGAGGTTCTCTATATCTTCCTCATCAATGCCTTTGCGTGTCAAGTTATCTCCGCAAGAAAATTCACTTTGCAGACGTAAGGCGTCCACTACGGTGGTAATGCAGTCTAAGCGGCAAATACCGTATTTAGTATACGCTCCTCCCATATGAGGAATGGAGCAGAGTGTTTGGGCAATAGGTTCCGGTTCACAGATGCCACTCGCCTCAATCACGATGTAGTCGAAGCGTTGCATCTTCATGATTTCGAACATCTGCTCTATCAGGTCTGTCTTCAGCGTACAGCAGATACAACCATTCTGTAGAGCTACCAGACTTTCCTCTTTCTTTCCCACCACGCCACCTTTCTGTATAAGGTCTGCATCAATGTTCACTTCGCCTATGTCATTGACGATAACGGCAAACTTAATGCCACGTTTATTAGAAAGGATGTGATTTACCAACGTCGTTTTGCCACTACCCAGATAACCGGTCAACAGCAGTACGGGGATTTCTGTTGTATTCATAATCGTTTGATTTTATTCAATGATGATGGTCTTCTTTCATTAACTTCTGCAAAAGTATCTGATTTATGTGACAATGGATTGGAAAAGAGATAATTTTTTGTTTCTTCTATATTATCTAAACAGAAAAAAGGTGAAAAGCTTTGAGCTCCTCACCTTTCTTCTGTTATAGTTGTACTATGGCTTTAGTCCTTACACAATCCCTTGTGCCATCATAGCCTTTGCCACCTTCATAAATCCGGCCACATTGGCACCCTTCACGTAATTTACATAACCGTCGGCTTCCGTACCATATTGCACGCAAGCTTCGTGAATGTTCTTCATGATGCTCTTCAATTTCTCGTCCACTTCCTCTGCACTCCAGCTCAACTTGATAGAGTTCTGAGTCATTTCGAGACCAGATACTGATACACCGCCAGCATTGGCTGCCTTACCCGGAGCATACAGAATCTTTGCATCCTGAAATACCTTGATGGCTTCCGGTGTAGAGGGCATGTTGGCGCCTTCGGATACTGCCATTACCCCATTAGCTATCAACTGACGGGCATGGTCGCCATTCAATTCATTCTGAGTGGCAGAAGGCAAAGCGATATCAGCCTTTTCGCCCCAAGGCTTGGCTCCTTCCACATATTTCACACCCGGATATTGTTCAGCATATTCGCGGATACGTCCACGATAGAGGTTTTTCAGCTCCATGATGTAATCCAACTTTTCGCGGTCAATGCCGTCCGGATCGTATACATAACCGTCAGAATCAGACATGGTCAATACCTTACCACCCAATTCCAATACTTTCTCGGCCGTATATTGAGCTACGTTACCGGAACCGGAAATCAGACAAGTTTTGCCTTTCAAGTCAGTACCCTTAGTCTTTAACATTTCCATCAGGAAGTAGATGTTACCGTAGCCGGTAGCTTCCGGACGAATCAGCGAACCGCCGAACTCACGGCCCTTACCGGTGAAAGTACCCGTAAATTCATGAGCCAGCTTCTTATACATACCGAACATGAAACCTACTTCGCGACCACCTACACCGATATCACCAGCAGGTACGTCTGTTTCAGGGCCGATATGACGCCATAACTCCAGCATGAAAGCCTGAACAAAACGCATGACCTCAGCATTTGACTTGCCGCGCGGAGAGAAGTCCGAACCGCCTTTACCGCCACCCATAGGCAGAGTTGTCAATGAGTTTTTAAATGTCTGCTCGAAAGCAAGGAATTTCAGGATGCTCAGGTTTACAGAAGCGTGGAAACGAACACCGCCTTTATAAGGGCCGATAGCGTTGTTGTGCTGCACACGATAGCCCATGTTGGTTTGTACGTTACCTTTATCGTCTACCCAAGTAACACGGAATTGGTAAACGCGATCGGGGATGCAAAGACGTTCAATCAGATTGGCTTTGTCAAACTCCGGATGCTTGTTATACTCTTCTTCAATCGTAGAAAGAACTTCTTCTACTGCTTGATGATACTCCGGTTCGTTGGGGAACCGTCTTTTCAGGTCTTCTAATACCTTAGCTGCATTCATAATCTATTTCTTTTATTGGTTGCTACTATATATTACCTAAAACAATTCGATTTTCGGTTTGTTTCCTTTTCCTCTCATTGCGGTTGCAAAAGTACACATAAAAATGAAACGAGCAAACATTTTATAAAGAAAATGCGGTATAAAACAACAATTTTATTGTTTTATACCGCAAAATAGAATAAAAAGATATTATTTATCCTCTTTTTAGAGACTTTATGACGGGAATAAATACTAAAGCCGCCGAAATGGCAAGCGTTAGGATGATTGGACCGTCAATTCGTTCGACAGATATCAAAACAATGTAGCAAAGTGCTGCCCAAAGCAGCATAATGCAAACTATTTGGAATTTTGATAACGGTCGTTTCATTTGGCTGCTTTCTTTTTGTCTACGATAGCATCGATAACTGCCACTGCGGTGATATTCACGATATCTCGCACGGAGCTTTCAAAATCGGTGAAGTGGATAGGCTTGTTCAGCCCCATTTGGATAGGACCAATCAGTTCGGAGTCCGTATCCATCGCCTGCAGCAGCTTGTAAGCAGAGTTTGCAGAACTCAAGTTCGGGAAAATCAGTGTGTTTACGTCTTTTCCTTTCAAGCGCGTAAACGGATACTTGGCATCACGCATTTCGCGGTTCATGGCGAAATTCACCTGCATTTCTCCGTCAATGGCAAGGTCAGGATAGTTTTGTTGCATATAATCCACAGCTTCGTGTACACTTACCGGGCTGCCTTCTTTATCCGCACCGAAGTTGGAGTAACTCAACATGGCCATTACCGGTGTATGATTAAAGAAGCGGACGGTATATTCCGATAGCTTGGCAATATCGATTAGCGTTTCGGCATTGGGATGACGGTTAATCAGCGTATCGGCCAGGAAGTATGTACCTTTTTTGGAGTTCAGGATATGCATGGTGCCGAAATGCTTGTATTCCGGACGGATGCCGATGACTTCCTTGGCAACCTTGATGGTATTGCTGTATTTGGTGTAAAGACCTGTGATGAAAGCGTCTGCTTCACCCGTCTCCACCATCATCATACCGAAGTAGTTACGTTCGAACATTTTGTCGTTGGCTTCTTCGTAAGTGGCTCCTTCGCGGGCACGTTTTTCAGATAGAATGCGGGCATAGCGTTCACGGCGCGGCGCTTCATCCGGATGACGCAGATTTACTATCTCGATACCTTCAAGGCTAAGGTCTAGTTCTTTTGCCAGCTTCTCGATGGCTTCGTCGTTGCCCAATATAATAGGATGGCAGATACCTTCAGCCTTGGCTTCCACAGCAGCTTTCAGCATATTGGGGTGGATACCTTCGGCAAATACCACACGTTGCGGGTTGCGGCGGGCGGTGTCGTAGAGTTGGCGGGTCAGTTTGCTTTCGTAACCCATCAGCTCGCGCAGTTGCAGGCGGTAGGCATCCCAATCTTCGATGTCTTTGCGGGCTACACCGCTTTCCATGGCAGCTTTGGCCACAGCGCAGGACACTTCGGTAATGAGGCGCGGGTCAACCGGTTTCGGGATGAAGTATTCGGGACCAAAAGTGAAGTTGTTTACGTGGTATGCCTCGTTCACCACATCGGGCACGGGCTGCTTGGCAAGGTTGGCAATGGCGTGTACGGCAGCAATTTTCATGGCTTCGTTGATGGCTTTTGCCTGCGTGTCGAGGGCGCCGCGGAAGATGTAGGGGAAACCGATTACATTATTAATCTGGTTAGGATAGTCGGAACGACCGGTGGACATCAGTACGTCCGGACGTGCTGCCATGGCGTCTTCGTAAGAGATTTCCGGAGTAGGGTTGGCAAGGGCAAACACGATGGGATGGTCTGCCATGCTGCGAACCATGTCCTGGGTCAACACATTACCTTTTGACAGTCCGAGGAATACATCGGCGCCTTTGATGGCTTCTGCCAGAGTATGTACATCGCGACGGTCGGTGGCAAAGTAACGTTTTTGCTCGGTCAGATTCTCGCGATCGCTGGTAATGACTCCCTTACTGTCCAGCATCAGGATATTCTCACGGCGTGCACCGAGCGCTTCATACAGTTTGGTACATGAGGTGGCGGAAGCCCCGGCACCGTTTACGACGATTTTCACTTCCTCTATCTTCTTGCCTGCCACTTCCAGGGCGTTCAGCAATCCTGCGCTGGAGATGATGGCGGTGCCGTGCTGGTCGTCGTGCATCACGGGGATGTCCAATTCTTCTTTCAGGCGGCGTTCTATTTCGAAACATTCGGGTGCTTTGATGTCTTCCAAGTTGATACCTCCGAATGTTGGGGCAATAGCCTTGACAGCTTCGATGAACTTGTCGGGGTCTTTTTCATTTACTTCGATGTCGAATACGTCGATACCGGCATAAATTTTGAACAACAGACCTTTACCCTCCATGACGGGTTTGCCGCTGAGGGCACCGATATCGCCCAGGCCGAGCACGGCGGTTCCGTTGGAGATGACAGCTACCAGATTGCCTTTTGCTGTATATTTATATGCATCTTGCGGGTTTTTCTCAATTTCGAGGCACGGTTCTGCAACGCCCGGAGAGTAGGCGAGAGAAAGATCGGTTTGTGTACTGTAAGGCTTGGTGGGTACTACTTCAATCTTACCCGGTTTGCCTTGCGAATGGTAGAGCAAGGCTGCTTCTTTGGTTATTTTAGCCATGGTAGAATAGTTAAATTGGTTATAATTTGGCTGCAAATGTAGGTATAAAAGTTCTAAATTGTAGCTCGCTGTCAATAAAATCTATTACTTTTATCAGTTAATTAGCTTAAAATGCTTATTTTTGGCATCAGATTTTAGAGATTACCCCCATTTATTAACTTAACACATGAGTTGCATGAGAATTTTGAAACTTCCTCTGGCAGGATTATTATTTTGTGTAATGGCACTATTTGCTGGATGTAAAACGAGTAATGAACCTAAGGCACCGGTTGCTCTGACCTGGGAAATGGGTGCAAGTGACATCGAACCCGGATATTATGAGAATACCTTTATTCTCAAGAATATCTCTCAAAAACCTCTAAAAAAGAACTGGACGATTTACTATTCACAGCTTCCCCGAGGGGTGAAGCAGGAAGGAGCCTCTGAAGTGAAGGTAGAGGTAGTGAACGGTAATTTTTTCAAAATGTATCCGACAGACGAATTTGCTCCGCTGGCTCCCGGTGATTCCATGCGGATCACTTTCCTTTGCACTTACAAGCTGGACCGGAACTCCCATGTACCGGAAGGAACTTATTGGGTGGAGACTGTGGATGGTAAAGAGGGCAGTCCGTTGCCCGTGGCTTTGAAGGCGCTGCCGCTTCCTTCTCCCGAGTCAATGAGCGGCTATCCGGATGCGACTAAGATTTATGAATCCAATCTTCGCTTGGCTGGTGCTCCTGCTTTGGTGCAGTCAGACATTCTTCCGTCTGTAAAGAAAGTGGTAGCCATTGAAGGCGATAATGTCGTATTGGAAGGTAAGGTAGCTTTGGCATTTCCGGAGAACTTTGCCGGTGAAGCCAAGTTGCTGAAAGAGAAACTGACTGGTTTGTATGGTTTGGAAGTTGTCGGAAATGCTTCCGTGAAGATTGTGCTGGAAGAACTGCTTGATAGGAAGGAGGCCGTAAATGATGAATATTATACTATCAATATAGGTGACAACCTGATAAAAATCAGTGCTGCCACTCCTCATGGCATTTTTAATGGTACACAGACACTTTTGTCAATGTTGAAGGGCAAGCAGACACCTTATTTGCTGGAGGCAGTCTCCATTCGGGATTATCCGGACTTGGCATATCGTGGACAAATGATAGATATTGCCCGTAATTTCACCGCTCCGGAGAACTTGAAGAAACTGGTGGATATTTTTGCATCTTATAAATTGAATGTCCTGCATTTCCATTTTTGTGATGATGAAGCCTGGCGTTTGGAGATTCCTGGTTTGGAGGAACTGACTGCTGTGGGTAGCCGTCGCGGGCATACCACTGACGAAAGCCAGTGCCTCTACCCATGTTATGACGGTGGCTATGACCCTGATGCAAAGACTGTAGGCAATGGATATTATAGCCGCGAGGAATTTATTGATTTGCTGAAGTATGCTGCCGAAAGACATGTCCGCATTGTTCCGGAAATAGAATCTCCGGGGCATGCCCGCGCTGCCATTGTCTCCATGAGGGCACGCTATAACAAATATTTTGAAACTGATCCGGGGAAAGCTACAGAATATATGTTGAGTGAACCGGAAGATACTTCACGTTATGTTTCTGTACAATATTATACGGACAATGTGATGAATGTCGCCTTGCCTTCTACTTACCGTTTTATGGAGAAGGTGATTCAGGAACTTAATGCGATGTATCAGGAAGCTGGTCTTTCACTGTACACAGTGCATTTGGGTGGTGACGAAGTGCCTCGCGGTGTGTGGATGGGCTCCCCGAAATGCCAGGAACTGATGAAGGAAAAAGGCATGACGAAAGCTCATGATTTGTCGGAGTATTTCATTACGCAAATGGCGGATGTGATGCAGAAGAACGGACTGAAATTCAGTGGTTGGCAGGAAGTTGCTTTGGGGCATACCGAAGAGGCTCATCAACAGTTGAGGGGCCAGGCTGCCGGTGTGTATTGCTGGAATACTGTACCGGGCTCTGATGAAGTGGTTTATCAGACAGCCAATAACGGTTACCCGGTCATCCTTTGCAACGTGGGCAATTTCTATATGGATATGGCTTACAATGGTCATCCGGACGAGCGTGGACTCGATTGGGGAGGTTATGTGGATGAGTCTGTCTCTTTCTCTATGCTTCCTTTCAGCATTTATCGTTCGCTGCGTGTGGATATGGCAGGCAATCCCATTGATTTGAATAATGCGGAAAAGGGGAAGACTGCTTTGACAGAGATAGGCAAGAAGCATATTATGGGTGTACAAGGGCAATTGTTCGCCGAAACTATCCGTAGTTTTGATGGCGTGGAATATCTTCTTTTCCCAAAAATATTAGGGCTGGCAGAACGTGGCTGGAATGCCCATCCGGCATGGGAAAATTTATCCGGTATACGGGAGGAGCAGGCTTTCAATCAGGCTTTGGCACTTTATTATGAGAAAATCAGCAAGAGTGAAATGCCTTATTGGGCAAAGAATGGGATTAACTTCCGCTTGCCTCAGCCGGGATTATTGGTAAAAGATGGAAATCTGTATGCTAATGTGGCCATTGATGGTGCTGAAGTACGTTACACAACTGATGGTTCGGAACCTACTGCCCAGTCAACCTTATGGAAAGAACCGGTGAAGTGTGGTTCCCTGGTAGTGAAAGCAAAGACCTTCTACCAAGGCAAGGAAAGTTTGACGATTATATTGAATGTTGAGTAATAGAGAATATTGAAATGAAAAGGGAGTGCATTGTCCGAAAATGCACTCCCTTTTGTTTATTCCTTTAGGCGTTCAGCGCTTGTTCGATGTCGGCAATAATATCCTCTGCATTCTCTATACCTACCGAGAAGCGAATCAGGTCGGGGCGTACACCTGCCTCCATCAGTTGCTCGTCTGTCAACTGGCGGTGTGTATGGCTGGCTGGGTGCAGCACGCAAGTACGTGCATCGGCCACATGAGTCACGATGGCTGCCAGTTTCAGTGAATCCATAAACTTGATAGACTCTTCCCGTCCGCCCTTCAAGCCGAAGGTGACAACGCCGCAAGAGCCGTTCGGCATGTATTTCTGTGCCTGCTCGTAGTATTTGTCGCCCGGCAGACCACAATAATTCACCCAAGCCACTTTATCGTTCTGGGCAAGATACTCGGCTACCGCTTGTGCATTCTTGCAATGTTGGGGCATACGCAGGTGCAGTGTTTCCAGACCCAGGTTCAGTAGGAATGCGTTTTGTGGAGACTGGATGCTGCCCAGGTCGCGCATCAGTTGGGCTGTAGCCTTGGTGATGTAAGCCATTTTGCCGAAGGCTTTCGTATAAGTCAGTCCGTGGTAAGACTCGTCCGGTGTGCACAGTCCGGGGAATTTGTCGGCGTGTGCATCCCAATCGAAGTTACCGCTGTCTACAATGGCTCCACCTACACTGGTGGCATGTCCGTCCATGTATTTGGTAGTAGAGTGTACTACGATGTCGGCACCCCACTCAAACGGGCGGCAGTTGATAGGGGTAGGGAAGGTGTTGTCCACAATCAAGGGCACGCCGTGGCTGTGGGCAATGCGTGCAAACTTCTCTATATCGAGCACTTCGAGCGTAGGGTTGGAGATGGTTTCGCCGAATAGGGCCTTGGTATTGGGGCGGAAAGCAGCGGAAATTTCTTTCTCGCTGGCATCTGGGTTGACGAAAGTGACGTCGATGCCCAATTTCTTCAAAGTCACTCCGAAGAGGTTGAATGTTCCGCCATAGATGGTAGAGGAGCAAACAAAATGGTCTCCTGCCTGGCAGATATTGAAAATGGCATAGAAGTTGGCTGCTTGTCCGCTGGATGTCAGCATAGCGGCCACACCACCTTCGAGGGCGGCAATCTTGGCGGCTACTGCATCGTTTGTAGGATTCTGCAGGCGGGTATAGAAATAGCCGCTGTCTTCAAGGTCGAACAAGCGTGCCATCTGTTCGCTGGTATCATATTTGAAAGTTGTACTTTGATAGATGGGGAGTACACGGGGCTCGCCCTTTTTAGGAGTCCATCCGGCTTGTACGCACAGCGTCTCCGGCTTGAATTGCTTTGCCATAATGCTATATGTTTTAAAAGTTTCTTATCTATTATCGCGTAAGTTGTCGCAAAAGTAGGGAAAAAATTATAATTTTGTGCTTAAGTATGGTAAAATGCTATAAATTAGCGGCTGGAAATTTGTAGCGAACCGAATAAATGATGAATAATTGGAATATGAAACGCATATTTTGTTTACTGACCATCCTCTTTTGTACTTTGTTTGCTTTTAATGCTTCGGCTCAGGAAGAGCGGGATAGTCCGAGACGTGGAGAAGGAATCTCTGTTTTCCTGGAACGTAACAAGCGCCCGGGGAGAGCCTATTATAAGGAGTTTTTGGAGCTGAACAAGAAACTTCTTAAAGGGAAGGAGGAATTGCGGCTGGGAGTGAAGTATGTACTGCCCCCATTATCAAAGCCGGTTGGCAATGGGAAGAAGACAATCAATGAACCTTTGTTCGGGAAAGCGCTTGCCAGTGTAAAAGTGACATCTAACCGTTTGCAGGGCGCTTGTTTTTATGTAGTGAGCGGGCATGGAGGCCCCGACCCCGGAGCTATCGGCAGAATCGGCAAAATAGAACTGCATGAAGATGAGTATGCGTATGATGTGGCTTTGCGCCTTGCCCGTAACTTGATGCAAGAGGGGGCGGAAGTCCGTATCATTATCCAGGATGCTAAAGACGGAATCCGTGATGACAAGTACCTTTCCAACAGCAAACGTGAGACGTGCATGGGAGCTCCCATACCCTTGAACCAAGTGGCACGTCTCCGGCAACGTTGCGCCAAAATCAATGAGTTTTACAAGAAGGACCGCAAGAACTATAAATATTGCCGTGCCATTTTTCTTCATGTGGACAGTCGCAGCAAGAGCCATCAGACCGATGTGTTCTTTTACCACTCTAAAAGCAAGCCCGACAGCAAGCGTCTGGCTAAGACCATGAAGAAAACTTTCGAATCGAAATATGACAAGCACCAGCCCAACCGTGGGTTTACCGGAACTGTCAGCGCACGCAATCTTTATGTGTTAGCCAATACTTCTCCCGCTTCCGTATTCGTGGAATTGGGAAATATCCAGAACACTTTTGACCAGCGCCGTTTTGTAATCAGTTCGAACCGCCAGGCCTTGGCCAAGTGGATGATGGAGGGTTTCATCACGGATTATAAAAAGGCGAAATAAGGATAATCAACTCTGGCTCTCCTTTTTCTTTTCGTGTACCACCACAACTGTAACGGCCGTTATTATCAGCGCCATGCCGATGGCGCTGGCCGGTGTGAAGCTTTCATTGAATATCAGGCAACCGATAACTACGGCTGTCAGAGGTTCCAAGGCCCCGAAAATGGAAGTCAGTGTAGGCCCTATGTATTTAATGGCTTTTACCAGGGTGATGTTGGATATAGCTGTTGCCGGCAGCGCCAGTCCGAGAATATTCAGCCATGTGTGGGTATCATTGGCCAGCCGGATGCCTCCGGTCAGATATCCTCCTATAATAAAGAACAAGGCTCCCAGCCCCATTACGTAGCATGTCAATGCAGTGGAGGGAATCTGCACGGCACGGCTCTTCCTTACTCCTACGATATATCCTCCATAAAAGAATACGGACAGACCGGCGGCAATCAGCCCGATGGTCGTGTTTCCTCCTTCAAAGTCTATTTTGCCGGATGACAAAAGTCCAGCTCCGCTTAGTGACACCAACACGGCAAACAGAATGGCGAATGACCTCTTTTCTCCGAAAAAGCCCATCATGGCCAGTGCCACGGCCAGCGGATACATGAAATGAATGGTGGATGCCACTCCGCTGGCTATGTTCTGATAGGCGATGACCAGACTGAAGGAGGTAGCTGCCCGGAGCAGGCTGAGGATGAACACCGTTCCCCAGTCTTTCCTGCTGATGCGGAATGTCTCGCCCAGCATAATGCCGAAAACGACCAAGGCAAGTGAAGCTATTCCCCATCGGTAGGCCAATACTTCGAAAGAGGAGAAGCCCGCAAGGAGTAATGAAATGGTGAAGAAAGGAGCCAGCCCGAAGGTGGCAGAGGAGAGAGCCGCATATATAAACCCTTTTATGGAAACATTTTGCATCTTTTATCTTGATTTTAATGGAGATTTTAAAATTATCTGTTTGCGTCAATTGCTTGATTTGCATTGCGTCGTGCAAAATTAATGAATAAAAACAAGCATACAGACAAGGGAGTGTCCCTTTTTTACAATACAGTATAGATATGGGTATCTAATATAGTATCGACCGGCTTGCCTGATATTTATTCGTTCCATCATGAGGTAAAAATCATTCCACCGCGGAGTAAAAATCGTTCCACCATGGTGGAACGATTTTTACTCCATGGAGGAACGAATACTTGTTCGCTGCCCGGTTCCTAAACTCTTCCGGGGAGAAATCCTGATGGCTCCGGCAGAACAGTTTGCCTACTCTACCGGAATATAAATCTCTGTCAACAGTTCCTCCGGCGCCGTATCTGCGGGGTTGTTCAGGTAACGTTCCGCACTGGACTCATCCCGTAAGCTACATTCCATTTCGGGGATATACTTCCCGTAGATGGTATCGTATACGGCCTGCAGATGTTCGTATGGACCTTTGTATAGGAATATGGCATAGCGGCCTGCCGCGAGCTGTTTAAATCCTATGTTTCCTTTGGCCGTTGCAGATGAGGGTAGGACTATACATACATCGGTACGCAGCTTTTCAGCGGGCGTCACTTTGGGGTCATCGTGATAGATACAGTAGGGCATCACTTCTCCCATAGGCAGTTTTTCTTCCTGGATGAACTGGCAAAGGCGCATCCATGCGCTGCAATAGTCGTTCAGTTTATAGTCGCCAAAGAGGCGGATGTAAATTACATTTCGGGCAGGAACTTCTTTGATTTCGTGTTTCAGTTCCAGTTCCGGACGAATAATGGCTGGTTTCATAATTACAAAGTTTTTATTGTTACGATACTCTAATGGTGAAATGCCATAGAACTGCTTGAATACTTTTGACAGTGACGAGGGCGAAGAGTAGCCTATACGGTAGGCTATGTCCGCTATCGGCATGTCCGAGTAACGAAGCAACCGGGCAGCGGCTTCGGTACGCGTCCGGACAATGAACGTACCGACGGGTTCACCCAGGAAAGCTTTCATGATGCGGTGGAAGTAGAAGGGAGAGAAATGGGAAATCCTGGCCAAAGATTTCAGGTCAATTTCTTCTCCGAGGTGCAGATTTATATAATCCACTACTGCGTTCACGCACTTTTGGTATTCCTCCTGGGTTGTCTTTTTCTGTTGCATGGTTCTATTGGGCTTTTTCATGTTGCAAAAATAGGAGGAAAAGAAATAGGTTACTTGTCCGATGTTGCTATAAATGCAATATCTTTAAATAAGATAAACTATATCCCGGCACAACTTTTTCGTGCAAGCATGAAAGTTTTGCATTCGATTTGCAATATCTTTGCATTTCAGATGAAAAAACAAATGCTTGCAGATGACCGAGGAGATTAAAAGACAACTTTGGGAGTGGGCGGCGGCCTATCATTGCGCCGGCTTCATTCAGAACGACCCCGTACAGTTTCCACATCGCTATGAACGGAGGCAGGATATTGAAATCAGTGGGCTGCTGACTGCTATCATGAGTTTCGGCAACCGTAAGCAGATATTGAAAAAGGCTGATGAGTTGCATAGGTTGATGGGGGTATCGCCTCATCAATACGTATTATCTTGCCAATGGAAGAAAGACTTCCCTGCTACGGACAGAAGCAGTTTTTACCGAATGCTTTCTTATGCTGACTTTCATTCCTATTTCAGGCGTTTGCATGCTGCCTATTCTGCTTTTGACAGTCTGGAGGATGCCTTATGTACGTATGCCGGTAATCCGATGGAAAGGTTATGTGCGTTTTTGGAAGTCTCGGCAAAGAGTCCCCAAAAGAAACTGAACATGTTTTTGCGCTGGATGATAAGGAAAGGTCCGGAAGTGGATTTTGGTATTTGGGAGAGATTTGATTGCAGGGACCTGATTGTGCCTTTGGACACGCATGTCTGCCGTGTGGCCTATGCTTTGGGACTCACCGAGACAGAAACATTTTCTTTGAAGAATGCCCGCCGGATTACTGAAGCTCTGGCAGAGGCCTTTCCGGACGACCCGTGCCTGGGGGACTTTGCTTTGTTTGGAAGCGGAGTCAGCGGAGTATTGTAGCGTGTTACCAGTCAATTTCTTGTATCCCTCTGCTCCGTAAGAAATCGTTGGCTTTACTGAAGTGCCTGCAACCGAAGAATCCGTATTCGGCAGAACGTGGGGACGGATGGACGGTAGTCAGAATCAAGTGTCTGCTGCTATTGATTAAAGCGGCTTTTTCTTTGGCGTACGCTCCCCAAAGCATGAATACAAGATTCTCCCGTTCATCACTCAGTTTCTTGATAACAGCGTCTGTGAAGGTTTCCCATCCCATGTTCCGGTGCGAGCCAGTTTCGTGGGCACGTACTGTGAGGACGGAATTCATAGGAAACACGCCTTGCGCTACCCAACGGTCCAGATTTCCGGAAGTCGGAATGGGCTTTCCCAAGTCCTGATGTATTTCCTTGAATATGTTTGCCAGAGAACCGGGAATGGCTATTCCTTTCGGTACGGAAAAGCAGACTCCATAATACTGACCGGGATTAGGATAAGGGTCTTGTCCGAGTATGACGACTTTCACTTTCTCGAACGGGCAAGAGTTGAAGACGTGGAAAATTTGATGGCCGGGAGGTAGCACGTTGGCATGTCCATACTCACTTTTTACAAATGCTACCAGCTTCTCAAAATAAGGTTTGTCAAACTCCTCTTGTAGGCGTTTTCTCCAGCTTTCTTCTATTTTTACGTTCATAAGAGTCTTGCAGTTACATATGAATAGGAAACGATGTTGCAAAAATACAAATAATCCGGATGAGGCAGATGCATTTACGAGTATAAAGAATGTTTTAATTATCGTATGAAACGATAGTTATTTTGAGTAAGTTTATTACTTTTGTGGTGCAATGCCGGACACTAAGCATAGAGTCGCCATTGCTGAGGTTGAACTGATTGGTAAAATAAAGGAATGGAAAATTTTCATCGTATGGATGCTTGTCCGGTACGGGATGTACTGAGCAGGTTGGGAGACAAATGGACAATGCTTGTGCTGGTCACACTGAAAGCGAATGGAACGATGCGTTTTTGCGATATACAGAAAACCATAGGGGATATTTCCCAGCGGATGCTGACGGTTACATTGCGCTCATTGGAGACGGACGGGCTGATTGTTAGGAAAGTCTATGCGGAAGTTCCTCCCCGTGTGGAGTATAACCTTACAGAAATCGGATGTAGCCTGATGCCGCATATTGAATCTTTGGTAGGATGGGCATTGGAGCATATGAATGATATTTTGAATCGGCGCAGTCTGCAGAACTGATGGGTCGATATGCAAAGAGGGTGTGTCGAAACTGGTATTCACCACAGATTACACAGATTTGCACAGATAAGCATCTTTGATTATCAGTAGATTAAGCTCATTCTGTGATATGGCATCTTCCAGCTTTTTAGCTTTCTCCGTACGGGAGAAGTGGTAGGCCAATGCACCGGCAACCGAACCTATTCCCAGTCCGATCCAGAAATTAGAATCTTTACATTTCATAATCAAGTCAGTTTTTAATAGTTAAAGTTAGAATCAATTCTGATGAGACAACATACTTGCCAAAGATTGGTTCATCCGGCGGGAAAGGAATTAATAACAATTTACTTTTGTTGGTGGAGATATTTATTCTGCTTAAATTTGCGATGCACTTAAAATTTATACAAGTATGATTAGATTAAATGTTTTTATTCAGGTAAGTGCGGAGAACCGTGCCGCAGTATTGGAATCTGCCAAAGAACTGGTCGCATATTCCTTGAAGGACAATGGATGCATTGCTTATGATGTGTTTGAGAGCGCCACTCGCAGCGATGTTCTTATGATTTGTGAAACATGGAAAGATGCAGAGTCATTGTCTGCCCATGAAAAAGCAGACCATTTTGTGGCCCTGGTGCCCAAAATCCAGGGGCTGGCTGCCATGAAGTTGGAAAAATTCGAGTTCTGAATCAGTAATTTGAGGTAGTAAGGGGTTGTGTGATCATGCGTAAATAAGTATATTTGTGCATTCTTAATATACATATTTATGCTGATTACCCTTATTATCCTTGTTCTCTCCGCTGCCTTTTTTGTAGCAGGCAAAGTCCGTTCGGACATTGTGGCGCTTTGTGCGCTGATTGGTTTATTGATATTTCAGATTCTTACTCCTGAAGAGGCCCTTTCCGGCTTCTCCAACTCGGTGGTGATTATGATGGTGGGCTTGTTCGTTGTGGGCGGCGCCATTTTTCAGACCGGGCTGGCTAAAATGATAAGTTCGCGCATTTTAAAGCTGGCAGGCAAAAGCGAGCTGAAACTCTTCTTGCTGGTTATGCTGGTTACCTCTGCCATTGGTGCTTTTGTGAGCAATACGGGAACGGTGGCTTTGATGCTGCCTATCGTGGTGAGCTTGGCACTGAGTGCCGGAATGAATCCTAGCCGTCTATTGATGCCTTTGGCTTTTGCCAGCAGCATGGGCGGTATGATGACACTTATCGGTACGCCTCCTAACTTGGTCATTCAGAATACATTGACGGGAGCGGGCTTTGAACCGCTGTCTTTCTTCTCCTTTTTGCCGGTGGGCATTGTGTGCGTGATAGTGGGAACTTTGGTTTTAATGCCTCTGACCAAATGGTTTCTCTCCAAGAAAGGTAAAAAGAATGACGGAACATTGTCGGGCAAATCATTGGACCAACTGGTACAGGAGTACGGACTTTCCAGCAATCTGTTCCGTTTGAGGGCTGTCAATGACTCCCGTCTGATAGGAAAAACCATCATAGACCTGGATGTACGCCGCAAGTATGGTCTGAATATCATTGAAGTACGGCGTGTAGACTCTTCCCAACATAGATTCCTGAAAACTATTACCCAGAAATTGGCATCACCCGATACGACTATTTGGGTGGGCGACGTGCTTTATATTACGGGAGAGGTATCGAACGTAAATCGTTTTGCTGAAGACTTTTTAATGGAAATGCTCGACGGGCATACCACTGAAGAAGCCTCTAAAGCCGACAAGTCCCTTGACTTTTATGACATCGGAATTGCCGAAATCGTGTTGATGCCCTCTTCCAATATTGTGAACCGGACGGTGAAGGAAGCGGGGTTCCGTGATAAATTTAATGTAAATGTATTGGGCATCCGTCGTAAGAAGGAATATATATTACGTGAATTGGGACGTGAGCGTATGCATAGTGGCGATGTTTTGCTGGTGCAGGGTGCGTGGCAGGACATCGCACGGATAAGCAGGGAAGATTCCGATTGGGTGGTATTGGGGCAGCCTTTGGCAGAAGCCGCCAAAGTGACGCTGGATTATAAAGCGCCCATAGCTGCCGCTATCATGGTGCTGATGGTTGCTATGATGGTCTTCGACTTTATTCCCGTGGCCCCGGTGACAGCGGTGATGATTGCCGGCTTGCTGATGGTGCTGACGGGATGTTTCAGGAATGTGGAAGCCGCCTATAAAACGATAAACTGGGAAACAATTGTACTCTTTGCAGCCATGCTCCCCATGTCTCTTGCACTCGAAAAAACCGGTGCCTCGGAATATATATCCAACAGTCTTGTGAGCGGATTGGGCAGTTATGGTCCTATTGTGTTGATGGCAGGTATCTATTTCACCACTTCATTGATGACCATGTTCATCAGCAATACGGTGACGGCAGTGCTGATGGCCCCTATTGCTCTTCAAAGTGCGATTCAGATTGGAGTAAGTCCCGTTCCGTTCTTGTTTGCCGTGACGGTTGCGGCAAGCATGTGTTTCGCTTCTCCGTTCTCTACACCGCCCAATGCACTGGTGATGCCGGCAGGACAATATACATTCATGGATTATATAAAAGTGGGGCTCCCGTTGCAGATTATTATGGGAGTGGTGATGGTATTTGTGTTGCCGTTGCTGTTTCCTTTTTAGATATATTCTTATTAATTGGAAAAAACACACTTATTGGTTGAGTGTAAAGAGGAGATTGTACGTATTAAAAGGAAAAAAGATAGATACTATGAAAAAGATTCTTTTATTAATGGCAATTTTCTTTTCTGTATTATTGCAGGCACAGCTCAACACTCTGTCTATGAATCTTCCCCAAGGGCATCCGCGTTATCTGACTGATGCCGGTGGAAAAGAGACTACTTTGAAGTTGATAAGTAATGAACCGTGGGCGGAAGAAGTGTTCGGAAAGCTGAAAAGCAAGACGGATGTTTATGTCCGGTTGACAGAAGCACAGCCGGAATGGTTGCTTTCGCGACTTGCCATGTATTGGGAATCGCATGCCACGGATGTATATGTAAAAGGTGAAACCTTTGATTATGCCGGTGGAGAAAAAGCTCCAGTTCCAACCGTACGCTATACGGGGACACGAGGGACCTTTGCTACACACAGTCGTCCGAAGTTGGAAGATGTCGTTCCTTACGATGACGCCGGTGGCAATGTTACGTTTTGCAACAACTCTTTGCCGGGACGCCCCATGGAAAGTGTGCACCCTTCCAAAACCGGTCGTAACATAGAAAGCCTGAACCGTGAAATTATGGGCATTGCCCGTGATGCAGCTTTCCTTTACTGGCTGACGGATGATGAGAAATATGCAAAATTGGCAGCCGGAGTTTTTGATACCTACATGCAGGGCATCTATTATCGGAATGTCCCCGTTGACCTGAATCATGGGCACCAGCAAACTTTGGTGGGCATGACTTCTTTCGAGGTAATCCACGAAGATATTCTTAAAGATATAGTTCCTCTTTATGATTTTCTTTACGGCTATTTACATAGCAATTATGCCGATAAACTGGAAATCTATGCCGGAGCTTTCAAGAAATGGGCAGACAATATCATAGCAAACGGAGTGCCTCATAACAACTGGAACCTGATGCAGGCGCGTTATGTCATGGACATTGGCATGATTTTGGAAGATAATAGATGTTATGCCGACGGTAAGGGGCGTGAGTACTACATTGATTATGTGCTCAACCGTTCCAGTATCCGTCAATGGAGCCTGAAGAAACTGGCGGATTATGGCTATGACTCAAATACCGGTATTTGGGCGGAGTGTCCCGGTTACAGTGGTGTTGTACTTAATGACTATGCCAACTTCACCAATCTGTTCGACCGTAATTTGGGATATGATTTGACTCTGGATTTGCCGGTTATTCCGAAAGCAGTAGCCGCTACTCCCCAATATCTGTTCCCCAACCGGATGATATGCGGATTTGGTGATACCCATCCCGGTTATTTGAATACTTCTCCAATAATCCGCATGATAGAGAATGCCCAGGTCAATGGCAAGAAAGAGCAGGAGGATTATTTCACGGCTTTGTTGAAGTGCTTGAAGCCGGATATGGGTGAGGCGAACGGGAAACGGAATGCCCGTGTCTCCATCAATTCTTTTTTTGACGATAAACCATTGGTGCTGAATCCTGATATTAAGGCTGGCAAGATAGAAGATTATGTATCACCGTTGTTCTATGCTCCGAATGTGTCATGGTTGGTGCAGCGCAACGGGATGCATCCACGCCACAGCCTTATGGTATCGCTGAATGGCAGTGAAGGCAATCACATGCACGCCAACGGAATCTCTATGGAGCTTTATGGCAAAGGCTATGTTTTGGGTCCCGATGCCGGTATCGGCTTGTATCTGTATAGCGGATTGGATTACTTGGAATATTATTCCCAGTTTCCCAGTCATAATACGGTTTGTGTAGACGGTATATCGAGCTATCCGGTAATGAAGAGTAACCATGCTTTCCGTGTGAACTCTTGCTTTCCGGCACCGGTATCAAAGAAAGGAGAATTTTATCCGATTACATATAGTGAAGTTTACTTCCGCGAACCGGAGAGTTGTGCCGACCAGACCCGTCTGACGAGCATCGTCACCACGGGACCGGAAACCGGTTACTATGTTGACATATTCCGTAGCCGTAAAGTGCAGGGTGGAGACAAAATGCATGATTATTTTTATCACAATCTTGGGCAGACGCTTTCACTGACCGGTACAGACGGTACCGATTTGGGGTTACAGCCTACCGAAGAACTCTCTTTTGCCGGCGCACATTTGTATGCCTATTCTTATATCTACAACAAGAAAGCAGTGCAGACGGCTAAGGATGTAAAGGCCTCTTTCACTATCGACATGAAAGACGGAGATGATATTTCCATGAACTTGTGGATGAAAGGGGAAAAAGGCCGTAAAGTCTTTACCGCTTTGTCTCCCATGACTGAAGGTTATAGCCGTACTCCGGGGATGCCCTATAATATCAAGGAACAGCCTACCCTGACATTTGTTGCCAGACAGTCAGGAGAGGCATGGAGCCGTCCGTTTGTGGCAATCTATGAGCCGTCTTCGGTAAACGAACCGGGACAGATTGAGTCTGTCACTTTTCCGGAGGTGGAATGTAAGGACAAAGGGAGCCATGTCGCAGTTTGCGTTGAACAGAGGAATGGTCGTAAGGATTGTATTTTATCCTCAGACAACGCGTCGCACCCTTGCGGCATGGGGGATATGAAGGCAAAAGCTGTTTATGCTTTATGCGGAAACAAGGCGGGAAAAGAAACTACATTGTTTTTGGGAAACGGTACTTTGCTGCAAACTCCTCGGGTTACTATAAAATCTGAAAAACCTGCAAATGTTTTGTTGGAACATCAACTGGATGGGTGGTATTATGAAGCCTCTGCCGATTGTACGATTACAATAAAGGGACAGACATACAAAGCTAAGGCTACAAAAGGATTGGAATATTTGGGAAGATAGTTATATCATTCCCTCTATTTTTAAGCTTGAGGTAGCTATACAGTTGATGTTTTTCGTTATATTTGCACCATAGAGTAAAGACTACAGTGTAATGAAAAACATAATAAAATACATTTTTCTTTTTCACTTGTTGATGTTCTGTGCATGGGCCTATCCAAGTACATATACCTTGCGTGGCTTGTCGGTATCCGACGGACTGTCTGATTTGCTGGTCAATGCCATTTATAAAGACTCTTTGGGATTTGTCTGGATAGGTACGGGTAATTCTTTGGAGCGTTTTGACGGAAGCCATATCAAACACTATCCGATAACCGGTTCCAATGAGAAATTGAAACGTGTCAATGTTATTGCCGAAATGGAAGATAACCAATTGTGGATGGGGAATGGCATGGGATTGTGGCGTTTGAACAAAGAATTGGATGCTTTGGAACTTATTGTCCCCGATATGATAAATTGTGCAGTCCACTCTTTGCTTCATGATGGAAAAGGGACACTCTATATCGGTAGTGCGAAAGGGCTCTTTTTATACAAGAAAGGAAACTTGGAGCAAATATTACTGGATAAAAATGCCCTTTCTGCTTCGAATGTTGTAACCGGACTTTCATTGGATGAGCAGGGCATGCTATGGATGGCAACCGAGAAGGGACTGTATTCGTTACGATTGTCTGACAGAAAAGTGAAAGCCTATCATAATGTAAAAGACGGCAAGCATGTGTGTGCTTTTAACAATATCACCCGTATCGGTTCTACCATTTATCTGGGTACTATGGACCAAGGGATTATTTCCTTTGACACCCGTTCCGGAGAATTTGAGCATTTTGTGGAGGTGGGGTGCAACATCATCTCTTCCCTTTCCAGCGACGGCAAAAATATGTTGTATGTAGGAACGGATGGCAATGGAGTGCATTTCATAGCCACAGACCGGCGGAAGGTGGTCCGTACCATGCGGCATGAGACGGGTGACAATGAAAGCTTGCGTTCCAATTCCGTTTATTCGCTTTTGGTAGACCGGAACGGAATGATTTGGATAGGGTTCTACCAGTTGGGACTTGATTATACTTTATATCAGAGTGATTTGTTTGAGACTTATGCTTTCCCTCCTTATTTCAATTCCAGAGACATGCCTATCCGTGCCCTTGCCATCAATGGGCATGAAAAGCTGGTAGGTTCGCGTGACGGCTTATTCTATATTGATGAGAAAAGGAATCGTTTCAAAAGTTTCCAGTCGCCCGAAATGCGCTCCGGCATGATATTCTGTATTTTATTTTATGAAGGAGAATATTATGTAGGAACTTACGGCGGAGGAATGTACATCTTCAATCCGGAAAGGTTGACCATACGTGACTTTGCACCTGACGGTGAACAGCAACCTTTTGTAAAAGGACATATCTTCTGTATCAAGCAGGATGCGGAAGGAAATTTATGGATAGGAACTTCTCAAGGCGTTTATTGTTATAAAGACGGCAGGCAGGTGGCTCACTATACCAGTTCCAATTCCAGGCTTCCTGAAGGCAATGTCTACGAAATCTATTTTGACTCTACCCGTAAAGGATGGATTTGTACGGAAAATGGCGTATGTATCTGGGACCCTTCTTCTGAAAAGCTTCGTACGGATATATTTCCTGAGGGATTTATCCATAAGGAGAAAATCAGGGTCGTTTATGAGGACTCCGGGCATAATCTTTATTTTTTTCCGGACAAAGGCTCTCTGTTCATATCCGATTTGTCTATGAACAGCTTCCGGCGTTTGCATCCCGGTACTCCTTTGGAGGGGCGAGACGGGATGTTCATTATAGAAGATCGTAAAAAATGGCTGTGGATGGGGACGAGTGACGGTTTGTTCCATTATGACAAGAATGACAATTTTATCCCTTATAACTTTGTAGACGGTATTCCGAGTTCCATTTTTACCCTATGCCCGCCGGTTTGTGACGCGGAAGGGAATCTCTGGTTTGGAAATTCTAAAGGATTGGTCTCTTTGGATGTTGCTCACATGAATCAGAAGAAGCATGATTTTTATCCGGTCAAGGTAACTGATGTGCATATCAATGGCAAGCCGTCTACTTATCCGATGGTCACCGTTGGAAGTGGTATTTCGAGAATCGGGTTGGAGCCTTCGGAGAAAAATGTCACTTTCTGTTTTTCCGACTTTTCCTATACTTCTCCTGCTTTTATGTCCTATGAATACCAGTTGGAGGGTAGGGATGACGGTTGGATAGCAATTACAGGGCGTTCGGAAGTGACCTATTATGATTTGCCTTCCGGTTCTTATGTGTTTAAGGTGCGCCGTATGGGGGAACCGGATTCGGAAACTCTGCTGAAGGTGGAAATCGCTTCTGTTTTCAGTGGTTGGCTTGCTTGGGGGATTGTTGTAGCAGTACTGTTGGCCGGTGGAGGCTATTATTTCTTCGGGCGTGGAAAAAGACAAGCCCCTGAGCAGGTACAGGTCGTGAAAGAAGAACAATCTGTTGCGGTGGAGACAAAATCGGTATCCGAAGAAAAGTATAAAAGCGTAAAGGTCAGCTCGGAAGAGTGCAGGCGACTGACGGACAAGCTGGAAAAAATCATGCATAAAGACAAGCTTTATAAGCATTCTGATTTGAAGATAGCCGATTTGGCTGCTGCCATTGATACGTCTGCCCATACACTTTCTTATCTTTTCAATCAATACTTGGAACGCAATTATTATGATTATATCAACGATTACCGCATTGCCGAGTTTAAACGTTTAGTCAATACGGAAGAGTATTCCAAATATACGCTGAGTGCTCTTGCCGAACTTTGTGGCTTCAGTTCCCGCGCTTCTTTCTTCCGTTATTTCAAGAAAGCTACGGGAATTACTCCGAATGAATATATCCGAAGCATAGGAGGGAACAACGAATAGTCTCAAATTATTAATTGATACTGTGAGTCTCATATTCTTAAGTCGCTATATATTAGCGACTTTCTTTGTTTTTAGTCTAACCGTATTAGTTGAGATTTGTATGCCCTTCAGAAGTGTTGTTTTTATTGAAATAGAAGTTATTTTTGCATTGTTCAATCGAACGGAAAACATGAATCGTAATCTAATTTATTATGGAAAACTGCATGATGACATCCCCCCAATTGATAGCTGATTCTTATGAGCGTTATCATTTTTCGGTTTACCTGTATATATATAATAAGGTGAATAATAAGGAAGAGGCGGAAGATCTTTCCCAAGATGTATTTGTCCGTCTGATGGACTATAAACAAATGCTCCGTCCCGATACTGTCAAGTTTTTCATTTATACCATTTCGCGTAATTTGGTGAACGACTATTTGCGTCGCTATTATAAGAAACAAGAGATTACCTCTTATATGTATGATAGGACGGAGGTTAGTCATAATGAGGTGGAGTCTTGTGTGGTAGCCGATGATTTACTGGCTTGCGAGAAGCGCCGGGTAGAACTTCTTCCGTCGCAGCGTCGTAAGATTTATGTCATGAACCGTTTTGAAGACAAGTCTGTCACAGATATTTCGGAAGAATTGAATCTTTCGCGCCGCACGGTGGAGAACCATCTTTTCATCAGCCGTAAAGAGGTACGCGAATACTTGAAGCAATGTATCTAATTAGGTATTGATAATAATATAGTGTTAATTTTAAATTTATAAATTTATGAAGAATGAATTTCTAAAGTTCTCATCGAGAAGAATTTTATTCTCAGCGGCAATGGTATCAGCTTTGTTGGCGGGGAGTCCGCAGATGGCATTTGCCGAAGCGAACGATGTTCAGGCTGTTATGCAGACGAGTGTAGTTAAAGGTAGGATTCTTGACTCTACTGGTGAACCGATTATTGGTGCAAGTATTATAGAAAAAGGTACTACCAATGGAACAATTACTGATATTGATGGAAACTTTTCATTGAGCGTTTCTTCATCTAAAGCTATTTTAGTTGTTTCTTATTTAGGTTATAAATCTGTGGAATTATCAGCTTCAGATAAAAAATTAAATGAGATAGTGTTGAAAGAAGATACAGAAATGCTTGATGAAGTTGTTGTAGTGGGTTATGGCGCAGTTAAGAAATCTGATTTGACGGGTGCCGTAGCTTCTGTTTCTACAAAAGAATTGACGGCTGCTGGTATCTCCAGTGCAGCTGGTGCTATGCAAGGCGTAGTGCCTGGTGTCAATATTCAACGCTCATCTAATAAGCCTGGTAGTGGGTATAATATCTTGATTCGTGGTTTGAATACAGTTAGTGGTAGTACCAAACCATTGATTGTAATTGATGGTGTTCCTGGTGCTGAATTGGAAAACATCAATCCTGATGACATTGAAAAGATTGATATATTGAAGGATGCCTCTTCTACAGCTATTTATGGTTCCAGAGCTACGAATGGAGTTGTAATCGTGACTACCAAAAGAGGAAAAGCCGGAGCTCCTAAAGTCAGTTATGATGGTTCCGTTGGATTTAAAAATTATATGAATGCTCCCGATATGATGGATGGACAGCAATATGTCCAACTTGCACGGGAATACTCTCGAGCTACTAAAGGTAACGGAGAATATGTTTCGGATGATAAAATATTTTCAGCATCAGAATTGGTTGCTATTGAAAATAATAATTATATGGATTGGTTTGATGCTCTTACTTCTACTGCGTGGATGAACAGTCATACACTTTCAGTTTCTGGAGGAACAGAGAAATCATCCTATGTGGCGTCTGCGGGTTATCATAATGAAGATGGTTGTCTTCAACCTCAGTTTTATAAGCGATATAATCTGCGTGCTGCCGTTGACGTAACGCCTAATGATTACTTTAAGTTCGGGGTAAGCCTTTATGGAACTTTTTCTGACCAAGAAACTGGTAATGAAGATGGTTTGCAGACTATTTATCGTTTACGTCCTACTTATCATCCTACTAATCTTGTGACAGGTGAGCAGGAATTCAAATATGGTAGCGGACAGTTCAATCCTTTTGTAACTCAGAAAAACCAATCATGGAGATATAAGAAATATGATGTTCTGAGTAATTTATTTGTAGAGTTTAATCCTATTAAGAATTTGGCGTTACGCTCTACATTTTCTCCCGATCTTCAATTTATTGACTATGGTATGTATGCAGGTGCTTATACTAAGCGTAATCAAGGTTCACAAGCTACTGCATGGTATGAGAAAACTACCATTTTGAATTGGGTTTGGGATAATATGGTTACTTATAATTTTGATTTGATGAAGGACCATCATTTTGATTTGACAGGTGTTTATTCAATGACCGAATATCAGAATGAATTTATGCGTGGTGACGGTGCCGGTCTTTCTTATAATTCTTTATGGTATGCTTTGCAAAATGGTGCAAAAACGAATAAGACTCAATCTAAGTACACTAAAACATCATTGATGTCGTATTTGGCACGTTTGAACTACAATTATAAAGGCAAGTATTATGTGACTGCAAGTATGCGTTATGACGGTTCTTCCAAATTGGCTGAAGGACATAAATGGGGAGGTTTCTTCGCTGGTGCATTGGCTTGGAGAATCACTGAAGAAGAATTTATGAAAGATATTGATTGGCTGAATAACTTGAAATTGCGTGTAAGTTTCGGTCAGTCTGGTAATGATAATGTAGGTGCTTATCAGACACAAGGTTCTATCAGTGGCGCTCAGTACTATTCTTTTGGAACGAATGATGTAATTGGCTACGTGCCTAACAATTTGCGTAATATGGAATTAGGTTGGGAGAGAACAACAGAATATAATATCGGTGTTGATTTTGGTTTCTTGAACAACCGTATATCAGGTTCTTTTGAGTACTATAACCGTTTGACAGAAGATTTGATTATGAACAAAACTCTTCCCATTACTCTTGGTTATTCTTCAGTAAAGGCTAATGTTGGTTCTGTTCGTAATAAAGGTTTTGAATTTGTATTGAATACGGAAAATATCCGTACAGAAGACTTTTCATGGAGAACTTCATTCAATATAGCTTATAATAATAATAAGATTGAAAAGCTGCAATATATAGAAGATCTGACTTCAAGAGGTAAGTCATTCGAAGGAATGAAGGGTGATTATAGCAATCTTTGGGTGGTAGGACAACCTATTGACATCAACTATAATTTGATGACTATTGGCGTATGGCAGTTGGACGAAGCAGAAGAGGCTGCTAAATATGGATGTAAACCTGGCCAATATAAAGTACTGGATCTAGATAAAAATGGTAAAATAGATGATGCTGACCGCGTAATTGATGGTAAGCGCACCCCGGATTGGACCGGTGGTATGGTTAATACTTTTAATTATAAGAATTTTGATTTATCGGTAGGTACTTCTTTCCAATTGGGCGGTCGTATGCGTAATCAATTCTATGTGTCTTATGCACTTGAGAACAATAATATGAACTTAAATAATATGGTGAAAGATTATTGGACCCCAGAGAATCCTACTAATGAATCGGCTCAACCCGGTAATATGGGAACTTATCGTAGCAAAGCAGGTTCGTGGGGAAATCAGAAGTCGGACGTTTCACATACAATGTCATCATCAGATTTCTTTAAAATAACTCATGTTAGTTTGGGATATACATTTGATAAGAAATTGATTTCTAAATCATTCTTGACCAATTTGAGATTGTATTGTACGGTTCAAAATCCGATGATTATTTGTGCTGATAATGTTATTGTTCCCGAACAGTTACCTACAAATGTATCTAGCACAGACCTTATGACACGCAATGTGATGTTTGGAGTGAATGTTTCTTTTTAACAAATCGAAATTAAAGAAAGAATAAAATGAAAACTAAGAATATAATTAAAAAGGGCTTATTGCTTATTTCCGTAGCTACTTTCGCAAGTTGTTCGTCTTTTCTTGAAGAAGAAAATTGGACTAGTCAGTCAGCTGAAGACTATTACAAAACAGCCAAAGGTTATGAATCATTAGTTAATGGTGCGTATGCCTCTTTGAAGTCTGTATATAATAATTATAGTTACCATAAACTTACTCAATTGGGTACTGATATTGGCACACAGCCTAACGGTACTGTTACTAGCGACTTGAATCAGTATGTAGTGACTTATGATAAATCAAACGGAACTGTATATGAGCAGTGGTCTAAACTTTATGTAGCATTAAAAGATGTAAATGCTGCTATCGGCCGTGCTACAAATGTGACTCTTAAAACAGAAGACCCTATTGAAGGAATTGATCCGAATCAACGTGACTTGAGGGTGGCAGAAGTCAAATTTCTTCGTGCGCTTTATTTGTTTGAAATTGTGAAGAATTGGGGGCAAGCTCCTTTGGTACTGGAAGAAGCTCAATCAACAGCAACAACTTCTAAACTGAACAGTGGCGCGGAATTTTATACTCAGATTCTGAAAGACTTGCAAGATGTGTTATCTTCTTCATTGCCCGAAAAACAAGGAGCTTCCGATTTTGGACGTGCTTCAAAAGCAGCAGCTCGCCATTTGCGTGCTTTGGTTTATTTGACTCGTGGATATCAGGACTATGCAGATGTGAATGACTTTAAAAATGCATATGATGATGCGATGTATGTAATTGAAAAGACGGGGCATAGTTTACTTGAAGACTATGCTATGGTTCACCGTCAGTCTAATGAGGCTAATGATGAGGTTATTTTTGCTGTAAACTATAACAATAGTACAAATAATAATAATAATCAACAGAGTACTTATTATCTATTCTCTTACCGTGAAGGTTGGGAAGGTTTGGCCAAATCAAATTTCTACGCCAATGACTACGGAGATGTGATGCCCTCAAAGTATCTTTATACCTCTTTCGATTGGAAAAAAGACCGTCGTGCGGAAGTTACTTTTATGAGTCCGCTTAATGGAGATCCTGCTACTTCGGTGGATGGACGTACTTATGGACGTAATGCCTTTATGAATACTACTCAGCTAGGGTCTTCAAGTACAGGTGTTGCCGATACGGTGATTCATTTTCCTGTACCTACAGAAGAAGGCTTTAGAGTGTATTCAAAAGCTGAGCAAGATGCGGCAAATGCTGCTTCTCCGATGAAGTTTATTTATAATTATCCTTCCGGTTCTTACAAAGATTGCTCTGAAGATGATTACTTTATTACCGGTTTGCAAGGCAATAGTTCAACCACTCGTGCTTGGTTGCCGGTATATAAGTTCAAGGATGCAGGTACTCTTTATGGCGAAAGTGGTGGTAGCCAGTATGGAAGTCGTGACATCGTGTTGTTTCGATTGGCTGAAACTTACTTGATTGCAGCCGAAGCAGCTGTAATGAAAAAAGACAATGTGAATGCTTTGCTTTGTATCAATGCGGTTCGTGAGCGTGCAATGCATAATGCGAAGGAACAAGGTTTGGCTAAATATGAAGGTACAGTCACTATTGATGACGTATTGGATGAAAGAGCACTTGAATTATTTGGTGAAGCACCTCGTTGGAATGATTTGACTCGAACTGGTAAGTTGGCCGAAAGAGTTTTAGAGTATAACTGGGACGTAACCCATATTACAGGTGGTTTAATCCAAACTCAATTAAGTGCAGCCACCAATGCCAAATATAGTCTTCGTCCTATTCCGGTGAATTGGCTGAATACCCTATCTAACGGACAAGAATTGGGAAACAACCCTGGATGGGAATAATAGTAAATTGAAACTATAAATTAATAGGGCTTGCCAGTTTGTTATTTGCAATAAATTGTGCAAGCTCTTTGTTCTTTTAATCTTAAAAGAGTATTTGTTATGGATATATATGAAAAACTACTTAAATGTGCAAGCGTTTTAGTGATGCTATGTTCGATATTTTCTGCTGCTGCCCGAAACTTTATTCATCCCGGTTTGCTTCATTCTCAAGACGATTTAAAACGTATTACTCGACTTGTGAAAGAGAATTCCTATCCGGCTATGGGTTCGTATGATTTATTGAGAAAAGTGCCGGGTGCATCCTTTGAGTATGAAATGAAGGGGCCGTTTGAGAATATCAGTCGTGCCGGAAAATATGGATACACCAAAGCTCCTTGTGAAAGCGATTGTAATGCGGCTTATTATAATGCTCTGATGTGGAACATTACCGGTGATGTACGTCATGCCGATAAAGCTATGGAAATTCTTCGAGGATATGCATCCACATTACAGAAAATATATGGACCTGATGATCCTCTTTGTGCAGGTCTTCAGGGATTCATGCTTATAAATGCAGCTGAAATAATGCGTTACACTTATCAAGATAATCAATATGTGAAAGGTTGGAGCGAAGCTGATACAAAGAGTATAGAAGGTATGTTCCGTAATGTATTTCTTCCAGTACTTACCACTTTTGTTCAAGCCAAACCTTATGCAAATGGTAATTGGGGAGGATCGGTTAACAAAATGGTGATGGCAATTGGTATTTTCTGTAATGATGAACCTCTTTACAATCAGGCTGTAGACTTCTTTTATAATAGTCGGGATAATGGAAGTTTGCCTAATTACATTGCAGAAACTGGCCAATTGCAAGAATCGGGACGTGATCAAGCTCACTGTATGCTTGGAGTAGGTGTTTTGGCTGAATTGGCAGAATGCGCTTGGAAACAAGGGGATAATCTTTATGCGGCTTTAGATAATCGTATTATGAAAGGATATGAATATCTTTCTAAAGTTAACTTGGGCTATACGGATGTTCCTTTTGAAGTTTGGAAAGATGCTACAGGTAAATATTGTAACTGGCAAAATATGGGAGAAGCAGAATTGGGCAAATTCAGGGCTGTTTTTGAAATTGCATATAATCATTATGTGGAACGAAGGGGAATTGCAATGCCTTATACGGAAAAGGTGCTAAAGCGTATTCGCCCTGAAGGCATAGGATGGACGTGTGATAATCCGGGTTTTGGAACATTACTCTTTTACTTAGGAAAAAACGAACCGGTTCCTCTTGAAGGGCAAATTTCAGAACAACTTAAATATGGCTGGAAAGGGTGGCAAATTGCAGCACCTGATTTAGAGCCTGTCGGCAATGAATTCTTATTGGTGAACAAAGGTATCTCAATGCAGAAAAACCGGATACACTATAATCCTTCAGAATTCCCTTATATAAAAGTGACATTCAGCCATAAACCCGAAGAGGTTAAAGATGGATGGCTTCGGTTGAGCTATAGCGTACAGAGTGCTCCTGAATTTTGGACTTTTTATGAGAAGGATGCGGTGAAAGTGGATGGTAATACTTATTGGTTTGCTGTGAAAGACGCACGTTCCAATAATGGAACATTATTTGGTACACGTGACAGGCATATTTCGTTGTTGCTCGATTTTGGAGACATAAAGGCTGTCGGTGTTGAAAGTATCGTTTCCGAGAGTCATTTATAAATGTGTGTGACGGATAGGTGTGGAGCTAAACAAAATAACAATATTGTAATTAGAATTGATATGAAGAAGAGATTAACACTGACGTTTTGGGGTATGTTGGTTGCGTTTTCTGTTATGGCAGAAGCGGTGAAGGTTACATCGCCCGACGGCGAATATGAGTTTACGGTGAGCGATGACGGACAATTGAGCTATTCGCTTTTCTATCAACAGAAAGAGGTGATAGAACCTTCTCGGTTAGGAATCGAATGGAACGAAAATTGGTATGATGGAATCCGAATAGTCACTTCGCGTAACAGCCGGATAGATAAGAATTGGAAACCTGTCTACGGTGAACGTGCCGTTGTGAAGGAATTATATAATGCTTGCGAGATAGAGTTGGCTAAAACTGGTTCGCGGAAGAGAATGGTGCTGGATGTGCGAGCTTATAACGAAGGCGTTGCATTCCGTTATCGTTTTGTAGGAGGTGAATATTTGAAGATTGAAAATGAGTTTACCCAATTTACACTTCCTAAAGGCACTCTTGCTTGGCATACCGAACGGGCACAGACCCCTTATAATCTTTTGCCACTCGAAGGGTGGGAAAATGAGTCGGATCGTCCGTTGATGCTTCAATTGCCAGAAGGCCAATATGCTTGTCTTGCCGAGGCTCAGGTCGTGGATTATGTGCGTACCAAATTTAAACTTTCGGATGAGAAACCTTATACTTTGCTTACTTCAATGTATGGAATAGTGGAGGATATAGCTCCATATCATACGCCTTGGAGAATTGTGATGTGCGCTTCCCGGCCAGGAGATATTCTCGCTAACAATGACTTGTTGCTTAATCTGAATCCTGATTGTAAAATCGCTGATACATCCTGGATTAAACCGGGGAAGGTAATGCGGGAGGTTACACTTACCACTGAAGGTGGTAAGGCTTTAGTGGATTTTGCAGTGAAGCGCCGCTTGCAGTATATTCATTTTGATGCAGGTTGGTATGGTTTTGAATATGACAAGTCTTCTGATGCTACTACCGTAACGCTCGACCCACGGCGCAATGAGCAGATTGATGCGCTTAATCTGCAAGAAGTGATTAGTTATGCCAAGTCGAAAGGAATAGGTGTTATCCTTTATGTAAATCAACGTGCTCTTCAACAACAACTGGACGAGATACTTCCTCTTTACAAATCATGGGGTATAGCGGGTATTAAGTTCGGTTTTGTACAGGTCGGCTCTCAAATATGGACAAGGTGGATGCACGAAGCGGTGAAGAAATGTGCGCAATATGGCCTTATGGTGGACATTCATGATGAATATCGTCCAACGGGTTTTAGTCGTACTTATCCCAATCTGATGACCCAAGAAGGTATTCGAGGAAATGAAGAATTCCCTGATGCGACTCATAATACCATTCTTCCCTTTACGCGTTTTGTTGCAGGTGCCGCAGACTATACTATCTGTTATTATCGTCAGGACTTCGGGCGTTTGCATACGGATAAAGATAGTTATGGGGTACCTCGTTCTCGTACTATTCAAACAACTCCTGCTCATCAGTTGGCTCTTTCTGTAATCTATTACAGCCCTCTTCAGTATATGTATTGGTATGATAAACCCTCTGATTCACAAGATGAACCTGAATTGAAATTCTTTGATGATGTTTATACTACTTGGGATGATACGCAGGTGCTTCAAGGTAAGATAGGCGAATTCGTTACCATAGCTCGCCGCAAAGGTGAAGAGTGGTTTGTTGGTGCCATAACCAATAATGATGCTCGCGAACAGGAGATTAGTCTCGATTTTTTGCCGCAAGGAAAGTCTTATATAGCTGAGATTTATACAGATGGAGATAAATCAGTAAAAACCCGTACTCGTGTGCGATGTCAGCGGTATCTTGTGAATGCCCAGTCGGTGCTTCGTTTCTCTCTTCGTGCTTCCGGTGGTGCCGCTATTCGGTTGGTGCTTGATACAGGTGATAACCGAAATGTTCGCAACTATAGGAAGCAGAAATTATAAAGATTTAATTTTTAAAATCCAGTATGATGAAATGTGATAAGAAGAAGTGTTTATTGGCTTTAGTATTTCTGTCATCATTGTTAATGTCGTTAAAGGTTTATTCTAATGAGCCCGAAACAAATTGGAAGTATGTAGAACTGGTAAATCCATTCGTGGACAGCCATCGTTCTCGTTGGTTCTTTTTTAGTTCTGCTTGTCGCCCATTTGGTATGGTCAGTCTGAGTCCTGATACAGATACGGAACATTCATGGGGATCGGGTTATATGTATGGCTCTAAGTATATACGATGTTTTAGCCATATTCATAATTGGCAGATGTCCGGTGTTGCTGTAATGCCTACGGTTGGTCCATTTAAAGGGCATTTGGGCATGGACTCCTATCAGTCTGAATTTACTCATGAGGGTGAGATTGCCAAACCTGGGTTTCATAAGGTGAAACTTACAAATTATGATGTGACTGCTGAATTAACGTCGACAATGCGGGTAGGCTTCCATCGTTATACGTTCCCCCAAAGCGATTCGAGCTATGTCCTTTTTGATACTGGCGCTTTTTTGGCTCACGGTCCTACCGCTTATTCGGAAGTCTGGAAGATTAGTGATACGGAAATAGCTGGTTGGGAAATAATGGAGCGTACAGGGCGTCGTCCTAAGGATACACCTGTCTATTTTTATGCACAGTTGAGCAAGCCGGTGGAGCAGATAGTGACTTGGCGTGAAGGGAAAATAGTGCCTAATACCAAACCTGAGCGAATTTCAGGAAAGAATGTGGGATTGGCTGTGAAGTTTCGTACCAAGGCCAATGAAAAAGTACTACTGAAGGTTGCCATTTCATACGTTAGTGTAGAGCAGGCTCGTAAGAATCTTTATGCGGAACTGGAATCATGGAATTTTGAAGAGGTAAAACATGCTTCGTTTGATGAGTGGAATACTTGGCTTGGTAAGATAGAAGTGGAGGGCGGTAGCCGTGAGCAACAGATAAAGTTCTATACAGATCTTTGGCACGCATTATTGGGACGTAGGGTAGTGAGTGATGTTGATGGGTGTTATCTTGACCAAACGTCCGACTTTCCCCGTATTTGCCGTATTCCTTTGTCTGCAAGTGGTAAACCTCTCTACAATCATCATAATTTTGATGCGTGGTGGGGGAGCCATTGGTCGCTTGATATTCTTTGGTCTATGGCTTATCCGCATCTGATGGATGATTTTTGCAATACAATGTTGGATATGTATCGTAATGGGGGACTTATTCCTCGCGGACCTTCGGGGGGAAATTATACCTATGTAATGATAGGCGATCCTGCTGTGTCTTTCTTTGCAACTGCTTATAACAAAGGTATTCGTAATTATGATGCTGATTTGGCCTATGAAGGGCTACGCAAGAATGCATTTCCTGGAGGTATTCGTGACCATGCCGGTTACGAACATAGTAAGGATGCTCATTCAGGTGGAATGGAATATTATATTAAAATGGGATATGTGCCTGATGGACGTGCGAATGTGGTAGGTATGCATACTACAGGTGCATCTATGACCTTGGAGTACGCATATCAAGACTGGTGTCTTGCCCAAATGGCCAAGGCAATGGGCAAGCAAGCTGATTATGAATTGTTCTTTGAACGCTCAAAAAATTATAAGAACCTTTGGAATAAAGCATCAGGATTCATGCAACCTAAAGGGACGGATGGAGAATGGTTACCTGATTTCGATCCACTTGAGTTGACGGAGAAAGGTGGTTTTTGTGAAAGCAATTCGGCTATATATTCTCATTATGTTCCCCACGATATGCAAGGTTTAATAGCACTTTATGGTGGTCATAAGAAATATGCCGAGCGTTTGAATGAGAACTTTGTCAAGAGTGAGCCTTATGGTTTTTTCCGTTCAAAAGATACCAAATCTGGTAATTGGACTGATTACGGTAACCAACCAGGCACGGGCATGGCTCATCTTTTCAATCATGCTCGGGCACCATGGCTGACACAAAAATGGGTGCGTAAGGTCAAAGCGGCTTATGCTGATGTTACCCCGTATGGTGGGTATCGTGATGATGAAGACCAAGGGCAGATGGGAGCTTTGGGCGTTTTAATGGCGATGGGACTGTTTGAAGTGGACGGAGGCTGCGCTGTAAAGCCTTATTATGAGATAACCTCTCCTATATTTGATAAAGTGACCATACATCTTGACAATAGGTACTATCCGGGAAAGACTTTCCAAATTGTAACTACGGGCAATTCCGACAAAAATATGTATATCCAACGGGCTACGTTTGATGGAAAACCCTGGGATAGGTGTTGGTTCTATCATGAAGATTTTGCTAACGGTGGTGTTCTTGAATTGCATTTGGGTGATAAGCCTAATAAGCAATGGGGAATTGGTAGATTGCCGCAGGATGATTAAAATGCGGAGGTTGCGTCAAAACGTTGACACAACCTCCGTATAGCTTTTCTTATTTGAATAGGTCTTTAATTGGGGATATTCCTAAAATAAGGAAATTTAAGGCAACTAATTCATTGCGAGTTGGTTGCCTTTTTGTCTCTTTAAGCATTCCCCCAAAAAACGGTTTGACGGCCAAAACGGGGGTAATCTAAACTAAAAACACATGGTAAAGATACAAAAAATCTCAGAAATCGAACCTCGTTTGGGTTTTACTGAGTTCGATATGCTAAAAAATATCGTCAAAGTTTTGCAACGAGTGAATTAGGCCGCCTCCATGCTCTGTTTCCTTTCTCGGAATTGGCCCGACAAATGCATTTGAAGTCCTCTGCTTTGGGGCGTAAAAGTTATTTTTCTCCCGAAGGTAAAATAGCCTTGATGGTCTTGAAGTCCTATACCAACTTTTCCCGATGCCACCTGTTATGAAAGCCATCTTGATGTAGGCCGTGCCTACCTTGCTTATAGTAAACTACGTAAACGCAGGAAATCGCAGATTCGTATGATTAAACGCAGGTCACTTACTATCCTCTGATTACCAAAGACGCTTTTCGGTCATACAGACAATCCTTGAGCAAGGGAAGAGTTTATTTGCAGGCAAGAAAGTATCTAACCGTATTGTGAGTATCGACCGGCATCACCTTCGCCCCATCATCAGGGGCAAGGAAACCAAATCCGTTGAATTCGGAGCCAAAGTCAACAATATACAGATAGATGGAATCTCTTTCATAGAACATATCTCTTTTAAGGATTTTAATGAAGGAGTACGTTTGAAAGACTGTATTCGTCTGCAACAACAACTGACCAGGGTTAGGGTCAAGGCGCTTGTGGCAGATTCAATCTATGCCAATAATGCCAACCGGAAATTTTGTACTAAATATCATATAAGTACTTCCTTTAAGCGTAAGGGCAGAGCTGCCAAGGATGAGCCGCTTCGTAAGATTTTACGGTCGGAACTCAGCCGTGAAAGAGCTACCCGCTTGGAAGGAAGTTTTGGAACGCAGAAGCAACATTACTCACTGGCCAGGATAAAAGCCAGAACCAGGAAAACGGAAGTACTTTGGATTTTCTTTGGGATACATACAGCCAATGCGGTATGTATGATAGAAAAAGTAGAGAGGAAAAAAAGGATGGCTGCATAATCAGACTAAAATAAGAAGAAAAGAGGGGAGGTTTTTAACTTCACCTAAAAAAGGCATGTACATAACGCATGGGTGGGAAAAAAAGAATAAGTATATGTAAATAATATTCTATGAAAAAGATAGAAGACCGGGAGAGTTGAACGGAAAAATCAAGAGAAAAGCTCACGTAAAGTAAAACTTTTCTCTTGATTTATTAGAAACGGGAACATTTACTGAATATCCCCAATTTATTCAATGTGTTTGCCTACGAACTGTACGTGTTTCACAAAGTCATTCATTTGTACTTTTTCGCTTAGGGCGTTTATCGGTTCACCGTAATAACTTACATTCTCAAAAGTAACGCCCGATATATTGTATTTGTCATCAATCCCTTGTAACAAAACAGTTCCTCCAGCTTTAGGGCTATTCTTTGTACCGTATGTATATATGTTGCGGAAAGTTACATTGTGTATATATGGACCACTAGATGGAACTACTACGAATTCTCCATATCCACAACTACCTGGACCACGCCGTCCTGGGCCAGTTTTGATATTGTTGGGGCGCGGCTTCTCTATTGGACGAGTACCAACCAACTGAAGGGCAGGAGTCATTTTAATTAAATTATAAGGTTTGTGCCCATTGATTCTGATATTTTCGAAGCAGAGGTTCTCCATACTCATTTCACCTGTGGGGTGTAACCAAAATATTTGTACCCGGTCACGGTCAGGGAAGTGGATGACATCAATATTTCGTGCCGTGAAGTTGCGGAATGCCGGACAACTACTTTCAGTAGCCATACGAAATACATTGGCAAAATCTACCCAAAATACACAATTCTCTACCGTGATATTCTCTACTGACTTAGAATGACTTTCACCTCCTGCACGAGTGATGCCTTTGGGGGAAACGGAATCATCGTCCGTACGAAAGAAGCAGTTGCGTATCGTTACATTGCTGGAATTGCAAGGATCTACCCCGTCATCATTTCCCACTCGCGAACCGGCCAAACGGATATGGTCAATCAATACACGGTCGCAATCTTGCGGAACAATAGTCCAATAATAAGAGCCTTTCAAAATAATATCTTTCATCACCAAGTTATTGCAATGTTTGGCATTAATCATATAATCTGTTGGACCGGCATTGTGTTCCCAATCGGAACCGTCTAAAATGCCACGACCGCAAATCGTAATATTGTCACCAGTTGCTTCTATTCCTGCATTGACTACGGCACCTCCTGCTATATATAGTGTCTGATTGTCGGTAAGTTTTATTAATCCATTTTTCGGATTATGTTCACCCGGACCATAGTAAATTACATTCGGGTCATCTTTGGAGGGAATACTTTTTTCCAATTCATTACTGAAGAGAATCAAAGGGCTGTTACAACCGTCTGGTTCAAAAGAAATGTCACAAGGAGTATCTAGCTTAAAAGTAGCTATGTTTTTATTTACCGATGGACGGATGCCGTATTTGTCAGGCAAAATATTCAGTTTGCTCAGTTGGAAATTACTTTTTACAGTAATCGTTACCGTACCCGAAAAATCGAAGTAAGCAATTGAATATTTCTTGTCGTGGTGTTGTGTACTGGCTGTATATACCGGTATAGTTATGCCGTTGACTTCAACTGTATAATCAGAGGACAGAGGTTCGGTTTGTGGTACCGGATAACTAACTACTTTGGCTCCGATGTTCATGCTTGTAGCAAAGATTAGCACAAAGCTCAAAATCAATTTTTTTAATAATGTTTTCATAATGTATGTTTTGTTTATATATGTTTTGTTATAATATATAGAATGGAATTGACTCTTCTTTCTTGTCTATCGCTATTTATCTCAGTCCGGATGTTCCTATTGTGCAATCTCAAATTCTCCTTTCAAGCGGATGTCTTTTGATGAAGAACCAATCATGACTTTGAACATGCCCGGCTCAACGGTGAAATTCATTTGTTTGTCCCATATCCCCAGCTCTTGTGGTGTGAGTTCGAAATGTACGGTATGCGATGCTTCCGGTTTTAGAGTGATGCGCTCGAATCCTCTCAGCACTTGTGTATAGGTGGTTACGCTGCTGACTTCATCGCGCAAGTAAAGCTGTACCACTTCATCTCCTTCGCGCTGACCGATGTTCTTGATGGTGCAACTGATGGAGATGTTGCCTTGTACTCCTTGTTTGGATGGAGATATTGCAAGGTCACTATATTGGAAAGTCGTATAGCTTAGTCCATGACCGAAGGGGTAGAGCGCACCATAGACAGAAGTCTCGGAGCTTTCATCAGAACCGGGCTTGAAAGGAAAAGCAAAGGGTATCTGCCCAACGGATTTAGGGAAGGTCACGGCGAGGCGTCCTCCGGGGTTGTAGTCACCAAACAGTGCTTCGGCTATGGCTTGTCCTCCGAATTCACCAGGAAACCAGGCATGGATGATGGCAGGAACATGGGTAGCGGCGAAGTTGATGGATGAGGCGCGTCCGTCAATCATTACCAATACCACTGGTTTGCCTAATTGGCAGATTTTTTTGAGTAATTCTTTCTGTCTGCCGGGCAAGTCCAATGAAGTGCGTGACCTGTCTTCTCTTACGGTAAGTTCGTTTCCTCCTAATACCATTACGGTAACTTCCGCTCCCTTTGCCGCCTCTATGGCTTCTTCCATCATTTGCGCTTCTTGGGCAGCCTTGGGAAATTCAAGGACTTCGCTTTCGGGGAAGTGGGGGTCGATGATGTCGCATCCTTTCTTATAAACAACGTCTGCTTGGGGAAGCATCTTTTTGATACCTTCGTAAATGGTGGTAATGTGTGCGTTGGCTGGGCCATATCGGCAGATTAGCTGTTGTCGCTCGTCGGCATTTGGACCGATGACGGCTACTGAGCGTATCGACTTGGAAAGTGGAAGTGTCTGGTGTTCGTTTTTGAGGAGTACTAACGATTGGCGTGCGGCTTCCAGCGCAAGTTGTTGATGTTCGGGACTGTGTACTATTTGTCCGGCTCTCTTTTCGTCGCCACGATAAGGGTTGTCGAAAAGTCCGAGCCAGAACTTCACGCGTAGAATCTCGGCAACACGTTGGTTGAGTGTTTCTTGGGAGATTTTTCCTTTCTTTACGGCACTGCGCAGCGGAAGGATGAAGTCGGCAGGTGGTGTGAAATGGGTACGGATGTTGAGTCCGGCATTAACGGCTTGCGCTACGGCATCTTCATATCCGTTGGCCACTTGATGTTTGGTGGAGATAAATTCTACGGCTTCACTGTCGGAAACCACATAGCCTTTGAATCCCCATTCTTGTCGAAGAATTTCGGTGAGGAAATGATAACTGCCTGTGATGGGTTCGCCGTCATAGTCGTTGTACGAACTCATTACTCCCAGCGCACCGGCTTCGTGGAAGGCCACTCTAAAAGGAGCGAGATAGAGTGTGCGCATTTCTCGGGGAGCTACGTGGGGGTCGGTACGTGTTTTTCCGTCACGTCCACCTACCGGTATGCTATAGACGGCAAAATGTTTTGGGGTAGAGACCAGCTTGTTCTTTTGTAGGCTCAGAATCATTTGCTTTCCCATTTGTCCTGCATGATAGGGATCTTCGCCATAGGTTTCTACGCATCGTCCCCATCGGGGATCTTGTGCGATGTCGAGGATGGGGGAGTATATGTTGGTATATCCCAGTACGGAGGCTTCACGGGCTTCAGCTTCGCCTATTTGGGCTATTAGTTCTTTGTTCCATGTAGCTCCTTGTCCGCATTGGGCAGGAAAGTAGGTCGCCCGGTCATGGCATAGCCCCCGGATGCCTTCGTTGGTGAAATCTACCGGGATTCCCAGCCGTGTATTTTCTACGAACCAGCGTTGAATGGCGTGCTTCGTCTTTACGTGGTGTGCATAGGGGAAAGAGTATGCAGACTTGAAGCTGCCAAGCCCATTGTGCTCTTCATCAATATTCCCGATGCCATCTTTCCATACTTCGTTTTTCCAGTTATCACTTGGAAGGGCGTCATTGAGTACGCGGCCTGAACCATACAGTGTAGCCATCTGGCAACTTTTTTCTTCGAGAGTCATTTGCGAGAGCAGGTTTTGCACCCTTGCTTCAAGTGGGGCGTAGCTGTCTTCGTAGATGTTCTTCACGCCATTTTTGTTAAAGTCAATCCATCCTTTGTGATAGATGTTTTTGACGGTTGACTTGTCCTTCTCGTAATCGAGTATCGAGTTGCTCCACAACTGCTGGCTGCAAATCATGGATACAAGGACGGTTGTTAGGTATCTATTCATACTGATAAAACAATTGGTTGATGTTTTTTGATAATATACGTATCAAGCAGGACTGTTACCTAAACCTGATAGTTAATTTGCCGGGGCGATTGAGTATTTCTACTTTTTGGTTCGTAATTTCTTATATGCTTATAAATTATATCATTAATAAACTTGTTACTTACTAATTATGCAAAAACATTTTAGATTGAGGAATGCGTTATTTGCAGGATTACTGCTTGCCGCATTTGGGTGTTCTTCCCATACCCATCGTACCACTGATTTTAATGTGGATTCTGCTATTGCTTACTGTAGCCGTCAGGCTATAAAAACTCTTGAAACGCTTTCTGATGTAGATTCGATTCCCAATACGATTGATAAAGGACAGAAAAAATGGCAGTATGCTCATGTAGGTTCTTGGACATGTGGCTTTTGGCCGGGTACATTATGGTATCTTTACGAAGCGACTCAGGATACGGTATGGTTGCATGCAGCTAAAAATGTTACTCGTATTCTGTTGCCGGAAGCTTATCGTAAGGCTCGTTCGCATGATTCGGGATTTATTATGATGCCAAGTGTGGGTAATGCTTATCGTCTTACAGGCGATACTATGTACGCTCAAGCACTTCATCATGCGGCAGATTCGTTGGCCGAACTCTATAATCCCAAAGTGGGTACCATATTATCTTGGCCGGGTATGGTCAAAAAGATGAATTGGCCTCATAACACCATTATTGATAATATGATGAATCTTGAATTGCTTTTTTGGTCGGCTAAGAACGGTGGCAACAAATGGTTGTATGATGTAGCCGTAAAACATGCAGAAACAACTATGAAATATCATTTCCGTGCAGACCATTCGTGCTACCATGTTGCGGTTTACGATACACTGGATGGCCATTTTATTAAAGGTGTCACTCATCAAGGATTGGCTGATAGTACAATGTGGGCTCGTGGTCAGGCCTGGGCCATCTATGGTTATACGATGGTTTACCGTGAAACTCGTGATGTACGTTTTCTTGAAGTAGCTTGCCAATCGGCTGATGCTTATCTTCGTCGTTTGCCTGAAGATATGGTACCATATTGGGATTTTGATGCGCCAATGTCACCATTGCTCCCTCCTAAAGACGCATCTGCTGCTGCTGTTACGGCTTCGGCGTTGATTGAACTTTCGGGCTATGTAAATGATGAGATAAAATCATGCCATTATCTTGATGCAGCTATAGCTATGTTGGAGAATCTCTCCTCATCGGCTTATCAGTCGGGTACGGTTAATACAGCTTTTTTACTTCATTCTGTAGGCCATATGCCTCGCGGGCGTGAGATTGATGCTTCGATTATGTATGCAGATTATTATTATATAGAAGCACTTTTACGGCTTCGTACTGTAAATAAAGGTGGATGACTTGCTACTGCGTCCCCTTCATGTCCCATTGTCAAAGTCAGGAAATGTTCTGATGTCGTTTTGAAAAAGTGTTTTTTCATGGTTTATGGCTGATTATCACAATAAAATAGTAATTTTGTTTTGATAAACGATGTGGTAACAAGACAAATATGTGTGGCAGAGCCGCTGAAAGGAGAATTACAATGAGCAAGAAAGATAGAGACATAGCCCTCTTCGTGGCATTCTGCATTGAAGAATACGGGGTGGCCAAAGGAATGGTTGGCGAGCAGGTACTTGACTTGTTTGCGCATTATGGTGTGACCGACTATCTCAGCAAGTACTTTGAGCCGCTTCATACCCAAGGTCGGCAGTGGCTGATAGATGAGATAGATCCTATGATACTCCAGCCCAACCGCTAAAATAGAATAATAAGATGTTCCAGATTAATCAAAAAAATCTATACTTGCTCTTGTCCGGAAAGATGAGCTGGCTGGTGGAATACCTGTACGATGACTACGGGTTCACGCTACAAGAGTGCTTAAACCGCATCTATCATCGTTCAAAACTCTATAAGAAGCTGTCAACCGAGAGTACCAAATATTGGCATCTGGGGCCTGTGGACTTATATGAAGAACTGAAAATGGAGTTGTAGAACTGAAAATTCGCGCCTACCGATATGTCAGAGGCAGTATTGGAAACGACTGCCGGTGTCGATGAAGCCAGCTTTTTGCCGATAAAATGCCTTTGTTTTTTCCGATAAATCAAGGTCTTTCGTATGTTGTTCCCCTTTGTTTGTCGTATCTTTGCTTGATGTCTGATAAAGGCTCACTATGGTGAACAGAACAGCTCACTAGAGTGAACAAAACAGCTCACTATAGTGGGCTTTTGATGAACAAACGGGCCGGACAGAAGAGACATAAGGGGAGAACGGAAGAAACATGAGGGGCAACCCCAAGAAACGCGAGCCTCCGGCACCTTCTGCACCGACACCGGACTGAAACGGTACATTTATTTAAAACCCGAAAGCCATCAAATTCCGTGCAGACCAAACGTTGAAGAATGAATTCGGCACTCTCAAGGTGAAATGCCTGAAAGGAAGCCTGGAATTCAAACGCCTGACCGATGAAGAGATTGGCCGGCGGCTGGGCAACTACTTCAAGACTCACCGGTTTTTGAGGAGAACGGACTTCCAAAGTCTGTGCGGGATGGTGAGAAGTACTGTCATGCGCCATCTCTGCCGCCTGCGCAGCGAAGGAAAGCTGGAAAATGTAGGAGGACTGATGCAGCCGATTTATGTGCCGGGGAAGGGGGGGATTACGGTAATAATGAGGCGGTTCAGTAAGAATGGTGCAAATGCGGCTATGAGAGTAAACGCTTACCCTCATGGCTGCCCTCATGCTTGCTGTCATGCGTAAATGCCTATGAGTGAGTGCGTAATGAGCGATATGAGGGTATGAGGGTAAAATGAGCTGCAACTTTTATTGGTGTTTCCTGATTCGAATGCCAACCGAAACGAACAAAAGTTATATCAGGCTCAGGTTAGTTATGTGAAGAATAAATAGTATCTTTGCCTGACTCAATGTTTGATTAAAGAAAGGCAGATATGGAACTGAACATCCGGCGTTATCCGATAGGGATACAGAACTTTGAACAGTTGCGCAACAACAACTGTGTGTATGTAGACAAGACGGAGCTGGTTTATAAACTGACGTATACCGACCAGGTTTATTTCCTCAGCCGTCCCCGTCGTTTCGGCAAGAGCCTGCTCGTCTCTACGCTCGAAGCTTACTTCCAAGGGAAAAAGGGCCTTTTCGGAGGGTTGGCTATGGAGCGTTTGGAGAAGGACTGGGAGAGCTATCCGGTGCTGCACATCGATTTCAGCATCAGCAAATACCTCTCCGCCCATTATCTGCGCTCCGCCATAAACTGGTTCTTGGAACGGTGGGAGAGAGAATACGGTTGCTGTGTGGAGGATAAGAAGGGCACGCCTTTCAGTGTCCGGCTGGGCAATGTCATAGAGAGTGCCTATAAGAAAACGGGGAAAGCGGTGGTGGTATTGGTAGACGAATACGACTCTCCCATGCTCGACACCAACAGTGACGTGGCTTTGCAGGGCGAGCTACGGGGAATCATGCGCGATTTCTTCAGCCCTCTCAAGGGTATGGGGCAGTATCTCCGCTTCCTTTTCATCACCGGCATCAGCAAGTTCAGCCAGATGAGTATCTTCAGCGAGCTGAACAATCTGCAAAATATCAGCATGCGCGATGACTTCAGCGCTATCTGCGGCACTCCCGAGGAGGCGTTGGCACAGATAGACAGCAAGCAGTATGCCGTTCCCTATCAGGCGGATGGCAGGAGGGTGGTCAAAGTCGGTGTGAACTTCGACAGCGCCACCCGCACGATAGGAGAGTGGATAGTGAGGTGATTATTTCGTGAATGTCATCCCTTCCACATGTTCGCCGATGAAGAAGCGTGCCATGTCTCCCGTCTTATACCATTTCGGCTTGCCCGGCATGTCGTCGTAAATCACTTCTCCGTTGATTCTTAGGTTCTCGAAACGGATGTCCTTCACTTTCCGTTCCTCGTTGTAGCCGGCAATGATGGATAGTTCGGCGTTCTCTCCGTTGTAGGTGATGTCCTTGAAGAGCACGTTTTCAATCCCTCTGCCCGGAGCCGCACAATATTTCTTGTTGAAGAAGATGCGCAGGTTGACGAGTTGGCCTTGGCGGAAGTTTTCTATGCGGATATTCTCGAAGCGGACGTTGCGGACAAGGTTGTTGTCTCCTACGTTGATGGCAAGGCATCCCTGATAGTCCACTTGCTTTTCTTTATGGTCCAGGATGTCGATGTTGATGTAGTTCAGGTTTTCCATGATTTCATTCTTCTCGGGATTGCCGTGCAGTCCGATAAAGATGGGGTGGGCTACGTCCGCCCAGAGCGTGGAGTTCTGCATGGTGATGTTCCGGCACCCGCCATTGAATCCCATACGGGTGGCATACACGGTGGTACAGTCATCGGAATTGCGGCAGAACACGCCGTCGAACAGTACGTTGTTGCTGGCAAACACGTTCATCCCGTCACCCCATCCGTAGGAGCTGATAGCCTTTACGTTGCGTATCGTCACGCTGTCCGAGCCACCGGTGGGGCATTGCGTGGTCATAACGCCTTCTACCTCTATGTTTCTGGAATTGATGATTCTGATACCTGCCCCACGGCCTTCGGGGTGTACTTCCCCTCTTCCGAAAACCTTCACATCCTGTGCGTTTACCACTTGGATGCAGCCTTTCACGATGGCTCCTCCGGCAATGTACACGGTCTTGCCCGAAGGAACATTCAAGGTATCGCCCGGCAACCGGTGCATGCCCGGAGCGAAATAAATCAGGTTGCGGTCCTTTTTCAACTTCTTCGGGTTCATGCCCGGTTTCAGCGGATTGTTCCGGTCTATCGGATTGGCGAAGAGGTGAAGGTTGTGAAAGATGTCGCCGTTGACTTCTATCGACAAGTTGCGGAGGGAATTTAGTTTGAAAGTGAGTGTGTTCCCGTCTATCTGTGGGCTGATTTTGTATGATAACGGACGCACTCTGCCGGTATTGATATTACCGTTATTGGAAGTAACCGATACCTCCACCTCTCCCTCAAAGTCGAAATAGCCCATCGAAGCAATTTCAACATTGTGTTTGGTGTTTCTCACTTCATCTACTTTTACGGGATAGGTGGCAACGTCTTGCCACTCTTTACCCGGTTGGCGTACTTTGACAGTGAAGTCATTCTTTAATTCCGCTTCCTGAGGAGCGGGATAGGTCACCAGATGATTTTGAGCATGTAGCATTTCGCAAAGTCCGAGTAACAAGCTCGAGACAATGATTAGTTTTTTTAGTTTCATTGATATTAAGATTATGTTATTTTTAGTAGAAGTACGTTTCGCAACGGACATTCACTTAATAAATGAATGAAATTTTCCGTAAGTACAATTAAGTGGTTTGGGTATTATAAACGTATTTTTGTGTATAAAACTATGGAACTTATGAGACACATGTTCAGATTGGCAGTAGCCATATTATTGGCTTTTGCCGCAGGAGTACAGGCACAGTTAGTGACATATCCCGAAGGATTGGCTACCGGAATGCCGCATAACGATGATTATACAGTTCGTGTCCGTGTGCCGGGTGGGGAATGGAAAGACTTGTTTGAGTACAATGTACAGGTAGATATGGACAAAGTGCAGAATGCCTCGATGGTGCAGTTCGATATGGGCAGCCCGGTAGAGGTGATGGTGAAAAAGAATAACGAAACTGTACGCGAGGCCGCTATTCGTCCGCTGAATAATAATGTGGCTTATAAACAGTTACAAAATACCGTCTTCTTCACCCTTGACAAACCTCAATACCTCTCCGTAGAGTTCAACGGTGACCGGTTGCATAATCTGCATCTCTTTGCCAACCCGTTGGAGACGGAGAAGTATGGACAGGAAGAAAAAGGTGTTATGTATTTTGGTCCCGGTGTGCATCGCCCCAAGGATTTGCCCAACAATCAGATTCGTATACCAAGCAATACCACCGTTTACTTAGCACCGGGAGCAGTAGTCAAAGCGAAACTGCTGGTAGATAAGGCCGAGAATGTACGTATCATCGGGCGGGGAATATTGGATCATTCCATCCGGGGAATTGAAATAACTGATTCTAAGAATGTGCTGATAGATGGCATTACGGTAGTTAATCCTGACCATTATACAGTTTTTGGAGGTGGCTCTTCGGACATTACGATACGGAATCTGAAATCTTTCAGTTGCAAAGGCTGGAGCGATGGCATTGATATGATGTGCTGCCGCAGTGTGATGGTTGATAATGTCTTTATGCGCAATTCGGATGATTGTATCGCTCTCTATAACCATCGTTGGAACTGGTGGGGCGGTTCGGGTGATATTACGGTTCAGAACTCTGTTCTGTGGGCGGATATTGCACATCCCATTAATATAGGCGGTCATGGTGACCCTGATTCTCCGACCGGGGAAGTGATTGGGAATCTTGTTTTCCGCAATATCGATATATTGGAGCAGGATGAGGATGATGTGCCCTATCAAGGCTGTATGGCAGTGGTTTGTGGCGATAGGAATCATGTGCGGAATGTTTTGTTTGAGGATATTCGTGTAGAAAGTATTCAAGAAGGGCGCCTGTTTTGTGTGAAAGTCAATTTTAATCCTAAATATGACAAACAGCCCGGGAATAGTATTGACGGGATTACTTTCCGTAATATCACTTATACAGGCGTGGGCGAGAATCCTCCATTGATACAAGGATTTGATAAGGAACGCAAAGTGAAGAATGTAACGTTTGATAATGTAGTGATTAATGGGAAACGGATGAGGGATTTGAACGACTGTGTGACGAATGAGTTTATTGAAGGAATAAAGATAAAGTAACTATCTTTGATGAACGGGAATAGCTAATTAAACGAGCAAGATTTTTTTTAAGTATTTGTGTCTCGATATTCGTAATATAGATAAAATGATTGAAGTATGAAAAATAGAATTATTATTGCAGCCTTATGTCTGTTTGCATCCGGCACATTGTCTGCACAGTCCGTTTATCCCGGTCAGCATCGGGGAAAGATAGAGAAGGAAACGGTTGCTCCTCTTCAAGTGAAAAGTTTTGATTTGAAGGATATTCGTTTGTTGCCAAGCCGCTTCCGTGAAAACATGATGCGCGATTCGGCGTGGATGGCATCTATTGATGTAAACCGTCTGCTGCACAGTTTCCGCACCAATGCAGGTGTCTTTGCCGGGCGCGAAGGAGGTTATATGACCGTGAAGAAACTGGGAGGATGGGAATCGCTGGACTGCGAATTGCGCGGACATACTGCCGGACATCTTTTATCTGCTTATGGATTAATGTATGCAGCTACCGGTAGCGAAATTTTCAAGTTGAAAGGAGATAGTATCGTAAATGGCTTGGCAAGTGTTCAGGAAGCTCTCGGTAACGGTTATCTCAGTGCTTTTCCCGAAGAACTGATAAACCGCAATATCCGTGGAACCGGTGTCTGGGCACCTTGGTACACTCTTCACAAACTGTTTTCGGGCTTGATAGACCAATATCTGTATGCAGATAATGAGCAGGCATTGAATATGGTGAAGCGAATGGGTGACTGGGCGTATCACAAACTGAAACCACAGAGCGAAGAAACCCGCCGCAAAATGATTCGCAATGAATTTGGTGGTATCAATGAGTCATTCTATAACCTATATGCCATTACCGGTGATGACAACTATCGCTGGCTGGCGGAGTATTTTTATCACAACGATGTGATAGACCCGCTGAAAGAACTGCGCGATGATTTGGGAACCAAGCATACCAATACTTTTATCCCGAAAGTGATTGCCGAAGCACGTAACTATGAGTTGACGCAAAACGAAGTAAGCCGGAAGTTGGCCGATTTCTTCTGGCATACGATGATTGACCATCATACGTTTGCACCGGGGTGTAGCAGCCAGAAAGAACATTTCTTTGACACTGCTCACTTCTCCAAATTCCTGAACGGCTATACGGGGGAGACTTGCTGCACGTATAATATGCTGAAGCTGAGCCGTCACTTGTTCTGCTGGACAGGCGACGTGAAGGTGGCCGATTATTACGAACGGGCGCTTTATAATCATATACTTGGCCAACAAGACCCGGAATCGGGAATGGTATGTTACTTCTTGCCTTTATTGAACGGGGCGCACAAGGTGTATAGCACGAAGGACAACTCCTTCTGGTGCTGCGTGGGCAGTGGATTTGAAAGCCATGCCAAGTATGGTGAAGCCATCTACTACCATAATGATAAAGGCATTTATGTGAATCTCTTTATTCCTTCGGAAGTGAACTGGAAAGAAAAAGGTATGGTGCTCCGTCAGGAAACCGCTTTTCCGTCCGAAGAAAAAACAAGCTTAACAATCACTGTAGAAGAACCCTTACAAACTACTATTTATTTACGCTATCCTTCATGGAGTGGCAGAGCAACGGTGTCTATAAATGGTCAGAAAGTAGCAGTGAAGCAAAAACCGGGTTCTTATATTGCCTTGACCCGTCAATGGAAGAATGGAGATTGTGTTGAGGTGACTTATCCGATGCAGGTACATATCGAAACTACACCGGATAATCCGAATAAAGGTGCCTTGCTTTATGGTCCGGTGGTATTGGCTGGCGAACGGGGTACGGAAAATATGAAAACTCCTGCATCTTTTTCTAATCCTGCATTGTATAATGATTATTATACTTACGATTATCAGATTCCTGCAGACTTAAAGACAACATTACCGGTAGATAGGAAGCATCCTGAACGTATCTTGCAACGGGTAGGAAAAGAACTGAAGTTTACCACTCCTCAAGGAGATGTGATTCGTCCGTTATATGATGTACATCGCCAGCGGTATGTGGTTTATTGGGACTTGAAAGAAAAGTAATTCGTTTGGCTTCCCATTGATTTGAGGATAACCGTTGCTGCCGAATTATCATGTCAAAGTGAGTATGTAAGGTACTTATTCGTTCTTTACGGACTGATTTTAGAAAATTATAACGTATCTTTGTCAATAAAAGTATTTGTATTGTTGATTTTTAAGCAAGGATAAGACTATGAAATTTCAGTTCGTATTGACTTTGTTTATATGTTTGGCTATGCAGGTATTGGAGGCGGCTGCCATATCGGTTACCGACTATTATAGTATTACTACCTCCGAGGGACTTCCAAGCAATACTATTGGAGCCATAAAGAAAGATTCTTCCGGTTTTATCTGGTTAGGAACAGGGGCTGGCTTGTGTCGTTTTGACGGATGTGAAATAAAGACATATCCGGTTTTGGCTGGAGATGATATTTGGTCTATAGAAGAGCTGGATACTGATACTTTATTGATAGGTACAGTGTCCGGCTTTAAATATTTTAGCCGTAAAACGAATGAGGTGTTTGTTCTGGATATACCTTCCACCATTGTGAAGGCAATCAAAAAAATAGATGACCGGCGATTTCTGGCAGGCACGGAAGCCGGACTGTTTTTGGTGGACAAGCATACGCCGCGGCAGATATTGTTGGATTCAGGGCTTTCTCCATGCAATCATATCACTTCCATTATTCGTGAAGATAAGGATGTTTACTGGTTTTCTACAGCCGACGGACTGGGAAGGATTGACGTGCGAACTATGAAACCGGTCATTTATCGAATGAAAGATGCGCTTTCCAATACTAATTTTTTTATTTGTCTGACACGTATTGGTAATCAGATTTATTTGGGAAGCTTCAATAAAGGCGTTTTCCGTTTTGATATGTCTGATAAGAAATTTACGAAAGTGGATGGTTTCGAACATAATCTGATTATGACGATTGAGGCACAAGGGAATCAACTGTTTGTAGGGACAAACGGGCAGGGCTTAAAGATTATGTCACTGACGGATGGAAGCATTGAAATAGCTTCACATAAAGAAAAGATTCGGAACACAATCAGCTCCAATACAATAACTTCTTTTTTATATGATAATGGCATTCAGTGGGTAGGAACCCAATTCGGAGGAGTTAGCTATACCCCGTCTACTAAAGCCCGGTTTTTCTGTTACAGTAAGAATGATTTTTATACCGCCGATTATAAGGTCAGAAGTTTTTATATGTTCCCGGACGGCAACAAATTGATAGGCACAAGAGCGGGGCTGTTTCATGTATCAGAAAAGGATGGAACTGTTCGGAAATATAGTTTGGAGAATCATTCTTCCAAACTTCGTTCGAATATCATATTATTCATAAACAAGGTGGACGACAAGATTTTGATTGGTACATATGGCGGTGGTATGCACGTCTTTGATGAAAAGACTTTGCAGTTGGGGGACTTGTCGGAGGAAGAGCCTTTTTTGTATGGTTGTTTTTTCCACTTTACGCAAGATAAGGCAGGGCATCTTTGGATAGCCTCGCAGGAGGGACTTTACCAAAGTACTGCGGATGGTCATATCCTGAAAAAGTATGATACAATGAACTCATTGTTGACTACCAATGCCGTTTTTTATGTATATGCCGATTCGATGGACCGTTTGTGGATAGGAACAAAGTTCGGATTGTTTCTGATGGATATAAAATCAGGCAAGTTGCGGACAGATTGTTTTGGTACTCCTATAACCGATGAGGTGAAATGTATCATAGAAGATTCTCATAAGGATATTTGGGTTTGCTCAAGGAGCGGGTTGTATAGAATAGGAGAGGATCTGCAAGTTGCCGATCATTTTACAAAGGAAAATCTGCTTCCGGATGATCAGGTTATGAGCATTCTGGAAGATAGACAAGGAAATTACTGGATTGCGACTTGTGAAGAGGTTGTCAAGTATACTCCTTCTGAAAACAAGCACTGTACCTATCAGATGCAGAATGAAATTGATGACCTGGACTTTAACAATGCTGTGGTGATGTTTGCCGACAGTACCGTTTGGTGGACAAATGAGGGTGGCTTGATTTATACTTCGGAGAAAAATATTTCTGTGACAAAGAAACTGGCTGCCAATCCTACCATCACTTCTTGTTATGTGGGAGATGTTGAGTACGACTTTCCTTATATGGACCAATCCCGTGGAATAGTATTGCCCGAGTCCGGCAATAGCATTCGATTCAAGTTTTCTAATCTGGACTACTCGTTGCCTAATGCAAATGTTTATGAATACAGACTGGAAGGCTATGATAAGGATTGGATAAAACAGAATGGCGTGAATGAGGTGACTTATAAGGATTTGCCATCTGGAAAATATGTTTTTAAACTGCGTGTGCCCGACGGCGATGTCATGACGGAACAACAAACTGTAGTTGTTGTCCGGAAATCATATTCTTTCTTAATAGGTCTGTTTTTGGTAGCTGTATTGATTGCCATATTGATTGTCTATTTCAGTTCTAAGATTTGGAAGTTGAAAAGGCGTATGACAAATGAGCGTATTATTTTGAGCACTGTCAAGGAACAAGGTAAGGCGAAAAAAACTGTACTTCCTGAGGTGAAGGTCAATAGTTTATTGGACAATCTGCTTTCGTATATGGAGAATGAAAAGCCTTATCTCAGTGCTAAATTGAATATAAGTGATGTTTCGATGAAGTTGGATTGTACGGAGATTGAGCTTTCCCAGTTGCTTAATAACCATTTGAATGTGAATTTTTCTAACTTTATTAATACTTATCGGGTGAATGAGATAAAACATCGCTTGAATCAAGATAACCTTTCCAAATACACATTGAAAGCTTTGTCCGAACAATGTGGATTCAGTTCAAAAACTACTTTTTATCGTGTTTTTAAAAATGTGACAGGAATGACTCCTTTGGAATATTGTAAGAGGGAGAACCTTGTTATTGCCGAAATTTGAGGAAAAGACCTATTCCCATTTTTTTTGGTACTCATTTTATTTTTGATAATTGATTGAATTATAGATTATTGGATAAATGATATTGTTCCCATTTTAGTTGGGATAAAGGTGGGACTTTATTGTTTGGAAATGGGCATGGTATGTAGTTACCTTTGCTTCTGTCAATCACGAAAACCGTGTTTGATGTTAACTTTAAAATCCAATAATGATGAAGAATTTTGTTTATATCCTACTTCTTTATCCATTCTTGCTTTTAATAGGATGCGATAATTTATCCGAAAAACTTTGTTTGTTGCCCAATGATTCAGAATGGGTATTTGCTCAGGGAGGCGTGTCTTTTAAAGTGAAGAAAGATTCTCTTTTCTGGAAATTAGATTCTGATGTGCAAGATGTTTTACCGGTTGGGGCAGTTGGTAGATATAAAATATCGCATTCCGGAAAAATATATTTGCAAAGCCATTTGCCTTTATTAACCCAGGATTTAGCCTATGTATGTGGTGATAAAAGGGCAGCTGTATATCGGTTTATATCTAAAGTGCAGCAATGTAAGTTAGATGGTGATAAACTGATGTTCTATTCTTCTGATGATTCCTTAATCTTTTATCGTAAAAAATGACTGATATGCAGACTTCAACTTTAGATTCCAACCTACTGATAACGGAGGCATATGCCGCCTATCGTATTTTAGGTATTAATTATGTGTACAGCAGAACCAATGAATATATGTTAGCCGAGGACTTGGTACAAGATGCTTTTGTGCGTTTGATGGGATATAAACAGATAATTTGTAAAGATACAGTTCAAGGTATGTTTTTTACCGTACTTCGTAATTTGCTTTTTGATTATTTGCGAAGGCATTATAAACAGCAGGAAGTGACAACTTATTTGTATGATCATACAGCTACTTGTACTAATGAGTCTGAAAGCTTAGTTGTTGCGGCTGATTTGGAGGAACATGAAAGGATGAGGCTGGAAAAACTCCCGGAGAAACGTCGTACCGTTTATATGATGAGTCGATTTGAAGATAAATCGGCTGGCGACATTGCACAAGAATTGAACCTTTCTTTGCGTACGGTGGAAACTCATTTGTATATTATTCGTAAAGAAATTCGGGAATATATGAGACAGTGTATTTGATTGAGAGAACGACAATATGAATTGTTAATTTTAAATTTTAGTTTTATGAAGAATGATTTTTTGAAAATCTCATCGAAGAGAATTCTTTTCTCTACGGTGGTGGCTTCTGCTCTGATGGCCGGTAATCCGCAAAGAGTGTTTGCTGATGCCCAAGAGGGCAAAGAGGTGCAAACCGTGATGCAGGTGGGCACGGTGAAAGGGCAGATTGTAGATGTCAATGGTGAGTCTATTATCGGAGCCAGTGTGTTGGTAAAAGAAACCAATACCGGAGTAATTTCTGATATTGACGGTAATTTTATAATTAATGCACCGGCAAATGCAACATTATTGATTTCGTATGTAGGTTATCAGACACAAACGATTAAACTGGGCGGCAAAACTTCTATAAGGGTAACGATGCAGGAAGATGCCGAGTTGTTGGATGAAGTGGTAGTGGTAGGTTACGGTACGCAGAAGAAAGCGTCGTTAACCAGTGCAATCACCCAAATACGTGGAGATGAAACTTTGAAAAATCGTACTGCGAATAATGCGACTTTGGCTTTACAGGGTGCTGTGCCGGGCTTAACGATTACACGCTCTTCTACCCGTCCCGGTAATGAAGGTGCAGCCATGCAGATACGTGGGGATATTTCTGTAAACGGTGGTAGTCCGATGATACTTATTGATGGAATGTTTGCCTCGTTAGGTGAATTAAATGCTATGGAGCCTAATGATATTGAGAATATATCTGTTTTGAAGGATGCCTCTGCTGCTATTTATGGAGCACGTTCTTCTAATGGTGTCGTGTTGGTAACCACTAAGAGAGGTAAACAAGGTAAGGCACAAGTTTCCTACAATGGTTCATTCAGTAAATCTATTGATGGAATAAAGCTTCCTTTGACTACCAATCAACAGTTTATGGACATGTTCTATGAAGCCCAATACAACGATTTTTCAGCGCAATATCCCGAATTGGTCGGCCAGGTTGATGAAAACGGATACCCAGTATTAGAGGGTGTAGGAGGCTTTTGGTGGATTTTAGGTACGCAGGCCAATGGGTCGGATGGTTATTTGACCGGTATCAATGATGAAACAGGAGTCGTTTACAAAAATCGTAGGATGTGGGAAGCGTTGAGAAACGGGGAAACTTTTACCCTTAACAAAAGCGGACAGATTCAACGTTTTGAACCAGGACATTATGCGATGGATGATTTGTATGGTTCCTCTTTCTCTCATAAACATAACCTGAGCATTTCGGGGGCAGATGAAAAATTCTCTTATCGTGCCTCATTGGGGTATGCGGAAAACAATTCGCAATTGAAAGTGGCTGATGATGGTGAGAAAAGATATAGTGCACGTCTGAATATGGACTATCAGGCAAGCAAGTTACTGAAGCTGGAAAGTGGGATGTCCTATGAAAAGCAGGATATTACGACTCCATCTACCGATGTCGGAGCCGGATATTATGATTTCTGGGTATGGCCTTATTACAATGAGAAAGGACAGTTCTATGATACTTTTGGAAATCGTAATGTCATCGGCGGATTGGTTGGTGGTGGCCAAGTGAAAACTGAAAATATACGTTTCCGTGGCAACATGAAAGCTACATTTGACTTCTCGCAATGGGTACAAGGATTGTCTGTTTCGGCATCAGGAGCTTACAAATTTGCACAAACCGGTAAGCAGACCTCGAAAAATGTAATAAGGTATTATGACTGGGTAGGTAATGAGGTATTCCAAAGACAGAATCCGAGTAAGCTGGAAGAGGAGACGAAAAAATATGAAAACTATAACTTGGGAGCTTTTGCAAACTACAACCGCACGTTCAATGGTGCTCATAACGTATCTGCTATGTTGGGTGTAACTGCCGAACAAGAGACATACAAGAGAATTTATGCATCGCGCAGCCAAGGTGAGATGTTTGAGGGTTCTGGTCTGACAGACTTAAACGTATATATCGGTGGTACGAACAACGGAGCTGACGGTGGACAGACAGAGTGGGCTTTTCTTTCTTATGTCACTCGTTTGGGATATACTTATAAAGACAAATATTTGTTTGAATTCTTGGGACGCCGTGACGGTTCTTCCAGATTGACTGCCGAGCAACGTTGGAAAAATTTCTATTCAGTTTCTGGCGGTTGGGTGATTTCGCAGGAAGAGTTCATGAAAGGTCTGACATGGCTCGATTTCTTGAAATTGCGCTATAACTATGGTAAAACCGGTAGTGTGACGGGAATCGGAGAATATGAAAGTTATGCTCTGATGAAAACCGGTCGATTGAATATAGGAACAGGTATGGGTGCACAAGCCACAGCTTTTGTGAGTGGCATGACTTCCACACAACGTACTTGGGAAACCTTGAAATCGCATAATGTGGGTTTGGATGTAACTGTGTTGGGTAACCGTTTGTCTGCTACGTTTGACTGGTTCCAGAAAACGAATGATGGTATGTTCATTCCCGTTACCTATCCTTCCATATTGGGCGCTACCGCTCCGAAGACAAATAATGGACGTTTTCGTTCCAAAGGATGGGAATTGGCTGTGAACTGGCGCGACCAAATAGGTCAGGTGACATACAATATCGGTGCCAATATTGCAGATGCTAAATCGGAAGTTCTTGCTTTGGAAAACAGTGAAAACGTGCCTAATGAGGGTAACAACAAGGGACGCTTGATAGGGAAACCATTGAACGCCATTTATGTATACCGTACGGATGGTATTTTCCAGACACAAGAGGAAGTGAATGCTTACTATGAGAAATATTATTGGAATGCTGACCATACCGGTCCGAAATCCGGGAATATAATTCCGGCTCCGCGCGACAAGGCTACCAACACCCTCCGGCCGGGTGCACGCAAACTGGTGGACAATAATGGAGACGGTGCCATTACAAAAGATGATTTGTGGTATGCAGGTGATAAGGCTCCTCATTTTACCTTCGGTATCAAAGCCGGATTGGAGTGGAAAGGCATTGACTTCTCTGCGTTCTTCCAAGGAGTGGGCAAGCAGAACGTATTGCGTACAGGAAATATTTATGCACCGTGGGTAACCAACTATGTTATGCAGAATTCTACTTATATGGGTAAGATGTGGAGTGAGGAAAATCCGAATGCAGAATATACTATCGCTTCACGTGATGCGGCTTTCAACCGTTGGAACTATCAGAATAGAGATGTCAGCGTGCAAGATTCCAAGTATATTCGTTTGAAATCATTGGTATTGGGATATACGTTGCCAAAAGCTTGGACACAGAAGGCAAATATAAATAAAGTGAGAGTTTATTTCTCTGGCGAAGACCTTTGGGAATGGACTAGCATTACTGACGGATATGATCCGGAACATGGTGAGGCATCCAATAACACATTCCCTTTCAGCCGTTTGCTGTCATTCGGTCTGGATATAACATTCTAAGTCTAATAATATAAATTTGTGAATATATGAAATACAAGAATATAATGATTCTGTTGGCGGCATTTGCAATGACTGCTACTGGATGTAGTGATTTTTTGGAGAGAGAACCGTTGGCTCAAGGAACAGAAGCAATCTTTTTTCAGAATGCAGAGCAATTCAAACAAGCTGCTAATGAATTCTATAACAACCTGGATGGTTGGAAAGACAAGAATAATGCAGGCTTTGGATTTGACAAAGGGCTGGATATTTCCGGTTTGGGACAAAACGGTGGTGCCAGTGCACCGGAAGGTGATTGGCAGTGGGACAAACGTTTCTCTTATATCCGCCAATGCAATATTCTGTTGGGAAAGGCTGAAACGTATGCAGGAAATAAGGAGGAAATTGCAGCTTCGGTAGCTACGGCACGTTTCTTCCGTGCATGGCACTATTTTTTACTGCTGAAGCATTTTGGTGGAGTCCCTATTACGGAAAAAGTGCTGGATGTAAACAGCCCGGAACTGTTCGGTCCCCGCAACAGTCGTTATGAGGTGGCAGACTTTATCATTAATGATTTGAAAGCTGCTTATCCTGATCTTCCAAAGGAAAAGAATATAGGAAGTAATGACAAGGGAAAAGTTAGCCAGGAAGCTGCCAAAGCTTTCTTGGCAAGAGTGCTTCTGCACGAAGCTACGTGGGAAAAATATGTGCCGGAGATTGGTTATAATCTGGATGGTGACGGTACGAGTCAAGGTGCGGGCGCTGCCAAACCGGAAGGTTATCTGTCTACGACGGATATGCTGACTCAGGCCAAGCAGATGGCAAAAGAAGTAATAGATGAGGCGAATACCGGAACTTTCCAACTTTGGAATGAATGCGATTCACTGAGTTACTACTATTTATTCAGCATCGACGAGAAGGGCGGTAATATCTGCAATTTCAAAGGAGCCGGGAAGAATACCAATAAAGAATTCATTTTCAGCGTGAAGTATGATTTTGATACAAAAAGACCTGGACTCAATCTGTCGCATATCGTAGCTACGAAACAAGGTGCGGAATTCAGCGCAATTTTTGGAGAATCATTCTTATGTCGTAACGGATTGCCTATCCGCATTAGCCATACAGGAAATATGACAGATGCACAGAACAATCCGGATTTTGCCGGTTGGGAGACTTTCTATGGAGAATATCGCAATCGTGACTATCGGTTCATCGGTTGTACATTCATGCCCGATCGTCCATATTGGTCAACGTCAAGAGACAGTAGCGAACCTTGTACGGAATTGGGCAAGCCTTATCCTAATCCCGTATATCCGGAAGTTCCTTATAATCCGAACGACCCTGCTTTCAGTAGCAAGTTCGCCATTTATACTCCAACTCTTTATGGTGGTAATCATAATGGTTATGGTTGTCGGAAGTTTATGTCAGAGGGGGCTAAACGGGCTGATAATAATGAGTCATTCGACTTCCCGCTGATTCGTCTGGCAGAAGTTTATCTGATTTATGCAGAAGCTGCCTGTGAATTGGGTAATGGAAAGATTAGCGATGAGGATTTGAATTTTTCCATTAATAATACTCGCAAACGAGCTGGAATAGCTCCACTTACGAATGCGTTGATTGCCAATGTATGGGATGCCGGTTATTGGGACCATGAACAGAACAAGACTGTTTGCAAAAAGATGAATATGTTGGATGAGATTCGTCGTGAGCGCGCTTGTGAGCTTTTCGGTGAAGGATTCCGTGAGGACGATTTGAAGCGTTGGGGTATTGCTCATATCAATTTGACGGGTCAGAAACTCGGACGTCATGTGTATAATACAGCATATATGACCGGTATAGCTAATAATGCATCAAATTATGGGGAACCCGTATATCAGCCGGATAAATATCCATTGACTTATGGAGTATATGAAGGTAGTGGTCCTAACGATCCTGATTATGGACGTAGCATTGCTAACTTGGATGCTAACCTGTTGTATTCACAACGCGATTATTTGGCTCCGATACCTTTGGGACAAATTCGTTTGAATAAACAACTGACACAGAATCCGGGATGGTAATTTAGGGTAAATAATGGGCCTCTGCTGCTTTTTTAAGGTTTGTAGAGGCCTTTTTACTCATAACGAGTTGAATAGAAGTATGATGTGTATTAGTAGAACTGCTTGTTTATTCGTGTTGGGGACATTATTTATGTCATGCAGTGCAACACAGCAGGCAAAAGAAGAGATTGTTATCAACCTGCAGGAACGGGGAGCAGATATTGCCCCTTCTATGTATGGTGTGTTTTTTGAAGAAATTAATCATGCTGGAGATGGAGGCTTGTATGCTGAATTAGTGCAAAACCGTAGCTTCGAGGAAAAGGAAATGCCTGCCGGTTTTCATGCTGAAGGTAATAGGCTTTTGCCCAAACCGGTAAAGTATCATCTGACGGGAGAGGTGCGAAACCGCTCTTACCGTTGGAATACGGCGGAAGTTCCTGCATGGAGCCTGCAGCGTAAAGATTCATTGGCTGCACAAATGAAGGTGACCGAAGAAAGTCCGAAATTTAAGACTGCACCTCATAATTTGAAACTTTTTATTAAGGATGCTTCCCAGCCGGTGCGTTTATTGAACGAGGGCTACTGGGGAATGAATATAGTGAAGGGTGGAAACTATTTCTTACGTTCCATCATCCGTACTTCGGAAGATTATCATGGAACAGTTTCTGTTAAACTACTTTCGGAAGATGGAACAGTGCTGGCTTCGGAAATACTGGATATAACAACTGACGGGCAGTGGAACGATGTGCGCGAAACGTTGACAGCAGTAGGGCAAGATACAAGAGCCAGGCTTGCCTTGGAATTTGATGCGCCGGGCACGATATGGGTGGATTATGTGTCGCTCTTCCCCGAAAATACGTTCAACAATCGTCCTAATGGGCTGCGTAGGGATGTGGCGGATATGTTGGTGGGGCTTAGACCTTCGTTCTTTCGTTGGCCGGGAGGATGTGTAGTAGAAGGTATAACGCTTGACAATCGCTTTGAGTGGAAAAAAACTTTGGGAGATCCCGCCGCACGCCCTGGAGAATATAGCACGTGGGGGTATCGTTGTTCTTATGGTTTCGGCTATTATGAAATGTTGCAATTTTGCGAAGACATCGGTGCAAAAGCCATGTATGTATGCAATGTAGGGCTGGGATGCCAGTTCCGCATGGGGGATGCTTGTCCTGAAAATGAGATAGCGTTTTATATGGATGACTGTATGGATGCCATAGAATATGCTTTGGGAGATGAAACAACCGAGTGGGGCGCACGCCGTGCGGCAGATGGGCATCCGGCACCTTTCCCCTTGCAATATGTAGAGATTGGCAATGAGAATTGGGGGCCTGAATACGACCGTCGTTTTGATATGTTCTATAAAGCTATTAAAGAAAAGTATCCCGAATTGATACTTATCTATAATGAAATGCCTCAACGCGAAGGACCTTCTGCTATTGCAAAAACGGATATGATAGATCCGCATTGGTATGTAGATCCTTATTTCTTCTTTCGTAACACAACTTTGTTCGATTCTTACGAACGGGGAAAATATCATGTTTATGTAGGTGAATATGCATGTAATCGCAGTGTAGGTGCGGGAAACATGTTGGCTGCTTTGTCGGAAGCAGCGTTTATTGGTGGTATGGAGCGTAATGGCGATTTGGTGACGATGGCTTCGTATGCACCTTTATTTGAAAACTGTCACGATCGTAGCTGGGAAACGAATCTGATTTGGATTGATACGGACCAGGTATTGGGACGTAGTTCTTATTATGTTCAGAAAATGTCGGCAGAGAATTGTCCGACTTATAATGTGAAAAGCAATATCACCATGCATGATGTCGAGCCGGAATGGTTTGATAAAGGATATATTGGCTTTGGGGCTGCTTCTGCAACAGTCAGGTTCAAGGATATTAAGGTAACAAGAAACGGTGTATCGGAAATGCCGGATATGAGTGGCTTTGTATTTAAAGATGGCGAGTGGGAAGTTGACGAGGCATCAGGCAGTCTGTCCGTGGCAAAAGGAAAGCAGATTTTGCTGCAAGAACCTTATGGGGGAGATTTTGTGTTGGAATGCAAAGTCTATAAAACCGAAGGCACACAAGGATTCCAATTCTTCTTGGGAATGAGTGCGGACGGAAAGACCGGATATAGGTATAATATAGGCATGTGGAGTAGTAATGACCGTTCGGAGTTGCTGAACTTGAAGAATGGAAAGGAACGGGGAGTACTGGCGGAGTATTCGGGAGAGGCCATAAAAAAAGGTGAATGGTATGATGTAAAAATAGTAGTGTCGCCTTTGAAAAGTGAATTTTATTTGAATGGTAAACAAATATTGTCGTATGTTCCCCAACCGATGCCGTTGCAGTTTATTAATTCCGGTTATGATGAGGCAGTGGGCGAGCTTGTGGTTAAGGTTGTAAATGCGGCAGATAGTCTTTATTGTACTTCCATTTGTCTGGAAAATGCTGTGGATATAGTTGCGGAGGGGAAAGTCATTTCGCTGACGGCAGTTGATGGTAAAGAAGAAAACTCTTTTGAAGAACCGAAGAAAATCTATCCGGAGGAAAAGATATTTGATGGCTTCGGGGCTAAATTTGATTATGATTTTCCGCCTTTTTCCTATACTGTGTTGCGTATAAAGGCCAAACCGCTATCTGACTCCTATTGATGTGATTTATGTTTAATGATTAATCCAAAAGATGAAAAAATGAAAAAACTACTGATTGGTTTAAGTTTTGTTTTTGGGGGAACCGGAATGGTTTCTGCCCAAAAGGTAATGCTGTATTCCACTACTTCTTCCGAGCGTTGGGTGGAGCAAAAATGCGCTGTTGATAAGGCTCCTGCTACACAAGCGGATATTTATGTATATACCGACAGTTTGCAACAGGAGGTGGTCGGTTTTGGCGGTACCTTCAATGAGTTGGGATGGGATGCCATGCAGAATTTGTCATCGGCAGAGCGCACTAAGGTGATAGCGTCTTTGTTTGCAGAGGATGGGGCTCACTTTACGTTGGGGCGTACTCCCGTCGGGGCCAGTGATTATGCTATGGGGTATTATTCCTACAATGATGTGAAGGATGACTATGCCATGCGTAATTTTTGTATTGATCGTGACCGTTATACGCTGATACCGTATATTAAGGCGGCTTTAAAGTTTCGTCCCGACCTGAAATTATGGGCATCGCCTTGGACTCCTCCCGCATGGATGAAGGTCAACGAGCATTATTCTCAGAAGAGTTCGGGTATTGAAGGAACTGATATCGGTCATAACCGTCTTGATCCTAATCGCAATGTTTTGGGGAATGTTACCGGATTCAAGATGCAGCAAGGCTATCTACAGGCATACGCTCTCTATTTCTCTAAATATGTACAGGCTTATAAGGAAAACGGTATCAATATACAGATGATTATGCCTCAGAACGAAATAGCATGGACACCTTGCTGGCCTTCGTGTACTTGGCGTCCGGAAGATTTGGCTATTTTCGTTACTCAATATTTAGGTCCCCAGTTTGAGAAAGATTCTATTGATACGGATATTTGGCTGGGAACGGTTAATTTTCCAGACCCCAATTATGTACGTACTTTCATGAAACAAAGAAACACCGGAAAGTATGTAAAAGGAGTAGGGGTGCAATGGACCGGTATGAAGGCGTTGCCTATCGTATATAAAGAATATCCTTCCTACGGTTATATGCAGACTGAAAATATGTGTGGAAATTCGGAAAATGATTGGTCAGCTTTGGAAAGGACATGGAAGGCAGTGGTTCACTGTTTCAACAACGGTGTCAATTCTTATATGTACTGGAATATGGTGTTGAATGAAACATGTAAAAGCTGGTGGGACTGGGCACAAAACGCCTTAGTCATTGTAGATAGGAATTCCGGTCAAATCCGTTATACCGACGAATATTATTTGATGAAGCATCTTTCACGTTTTGTACAGCCGGGTAGCCGTCTGCTGAAAGTTTCGGATACTCAGAATATACTCGCCTTCCGGACAAATGACAATAAAGTGGTAATGGTGATTTATAATCCGAAAGAGGAAAAACAATCTTATTCTTTTAAAGTAGGAAATAAAAGCTTATCAGTTGTACTGAAAGCTAAATCTATCAATACTCTTGTTCTTTAATTAGTTTTTCATACTTTTGGGTTGAGTGTATCAGGGCATTGCAGCGTATTTATTAAAAATGGAACTGATATGAAGAAGCTACAGATTTATTTAATGGTCGGGCTGTGCATTGTTTTCGCTTTGCCCAAAAGTATAGCTGCCGAATGGCAGTGGTCGGTAACAATTCCTTCAACCACTTCGGCAGAAACGGAGGAGCATCCGCAGGCTTTCTTGTGGATACCTTCGGATTGCCGACAAGTGAAGGCTGTGGTAGTGGGCCAGCACAATATGTGTGAGGAGACTTTGTTTGAGAATCCGGCTTTCCGGAGGAAAATGCAGGAAGCAGGCATTGCTCTGGTATGGATTACTCCGATACTCGATTTCCCCTGGGATGTGACAAACGGGTGCAACGATGCCCTATTGACTGCATTGGATGATTTGGCGGAAGTAAGCGGTTATACCGAATTGAGGTTTGCTCCGATAGTGCCTTTGGGACATTCTGCCATGGCGACTTTCCCTTGGAACTTTGCTGCTTGGAATCCGGAACGGACGCTGGCGGTGGTTTCTTATCATGGAGACGCGCCGCGCACCAATCTTACCGGTTATGGTCGTGCCAATCTGGAATGGGGACGTTCACGCAATATTGATGGTATTCCCGGACTGATGGTCGAAGGGGAATACGAATGGTGGGAGGCACGTGTCAATCCGGCGTTGGCTTTTCGTATGATGTATCCCGAAAGTTGTATTTCTTTTCTTTGTGATGCCGGACGGGGGCACTTTGATGTAGCCGACCGTACTGCGGAGTATATCGGACTGTTCCTGAAGAAAGCGGTAGAACAAAGGATTCCTGAAACAGCCGATTGCAGCCGCCCGGTTGCTCTGAAAAAACTCCATCTTCGCGACGGATGGCTTGCCGAACGCTGGCGAACCGGAAAAGACGAGCCGCAAGGAGAAGTGCGTACCGCTCGTCTTGCCAGACAGCCCCGCCGTTCCCGACCGGCTCCTTATTCTCAGTATAAGGGAGACAAGCATGATGCCTTTTGGTATTTCGACGGGGAAATGGCAGAACTGACCGAAGCGATTTATCGTCAAGACCATGATTTGCTGCCGCAATATGTCAGCTTTATGCAGGCAGGCGAACCGGTTCCTTATAATCCTGCATCACATGTCACTCTTTCCGCACGTTTCCTGCCGGAGGCTGATGGGGTGACATTCAGGCTGAAAGCAGTCTATACAGATAGTCTTCGTTCTTCCCTGACAAAGGAGCATGCTGTTTCCATTCCCCGCATCAGTCGAATCTGCGGTCCGGTGAGACAGACGGATGATACGACTTTTGTACTCAACTTTTATCGCATGGGTATGAACAACAAAAAGCGGACAGCAAGCATCACCCTTGTGGCAAGCGCCGATGGCGACCGGCAATATAAAGAATGTGTGCAGGAACTTAGCTTCTCTATCCCTTATCCCTTGACGGAAGGCAGGCGGCAACATATTCTTTTCCCCGGGATAGAGAATGTAAGCGCAGATGCAAAGTCTGTTCCACTTCGCGCCACATCGGATTGCGGGCTGCCGGTATATTATTATGTGAAGGAAGGCCCGGCTGAAGTGGAAGGCAATGAGCTGGTACTGAAAAAGATACCTCCCCGTAGCAAGTTCCCGTTGAAAGTGACGGTGGTGGCTTGGCAATACGGGCTGTCTGGAAAGGTGCAGACTGCCGAGCCGGTGGAACGGATATTTTATATTCAACGTTGAACTTTAATAAAATGATATAGAAAAACATGAAACCTATCGTATTGTGCTTGTTCGTTTATTTATGGAATATTTCATGCGTCTATTCCCAGCAACATCCTTGCATGTATGCGTGTCCTGCTGATAAGGAGAGTATCAAGGCTAAAATTGAAAGCGAGGCGTGGGCGTATGCTGCTTTTAGTCAGGTGCGTCAAAAAGTGGAAAAATATGCCGACCGACATCGCTCTGACCCGGAATGGATGGTGTCTCGCTTTGCCATGTATTGGGAGAAAGGGAAACGATACACGCAGTGTTACTTGAAGAACCAAAATTGGGACAGAGGCGAGGGTGATGCACCGGTACCTACGGTGCGTATGCCTGGCATGCGTACGTGGAACAAGTTTGTGAATGTGCCTTTGGAACAGCGCATACTTTATAACAAGACAGGAGATATGCTGGGAATTAATAAACTGAATCCGGCAGAGCCACCCGTGATGATACCATACAAAGAAAGTGGGCATATGGTTCGTAGCAATAATGTTGAAATTCTCTCCTTGGCAGAGAATGCTGCTTTTGTTTATTGGATAACCGATGAGGAAAAATACGCTCGCTTTGCCGCCGATATTTTTAATACGTGGCTGGTAGGTACGTATTATATGAATCCTATTCTGGATCCTGAAAAATCGTGTGGCAGTACCGGTGGTTGGGAACCCGGAGGCATTTGCGGATATTATGATTATGAGCAGATTCATGATGAACTGGCAATGCATGCGGCTGTTGTTTACGACTTCCTTTTTGATTATCTGAAGGATTATCCTCATCCTCACTTGAGAATTATCGGGAAAAGTACAAAAGAAGTGACCGAGGAAGTATTCAGACGATTTATTGAACTGGGGTTGATTAGGGGAGATAAGAAAGGTAACTGGAATGTGAACGGTTGGAATATGATTCTTCGTCCTATTCTGACATTGGACAGTAACGACGCGTATGTTGATGGTAAAGGTAAGGAGTATTATCTGAATTTCCTACTGTATGAATCGACGGCTTTTCATGAAGCTATTCCGGATATGGTAAAGAACTACAATCCAATAACAGGGTTATGGCCCGAATCGCCTGGTTATGCATTCAGTACGATTCAGATGATATTGGATTGGTCGGTATTGCTGAAACGGGCAGGAATAGATATAATCGCTGACTATCCGATATTACAGAAAGCTGCCATGGCAGCATTTCCATGGATGGATGAGCGGGCTAATCTCATGGTTTTCGGTGATTCGCGAGGCGGCAATGTCAACTTCAAAACATTTGAGAACTTGTTGACTTATTATTCGGCCACCGGACAAGAAGAAAATGCCGGAAAGGTTGCGGAAGCCTTGAACAAGGGTGTCGCTTTGAATAAATATAGCCGTGTCGATGCAGGCTGGCCGGGCATCTGTACGTATACGCCGATGATACCGGCAGACCAACCGGGGCTGAGTGAACGAGCTTCTTATTCGTCGCATCATCGTTTTATTGTAATGAAGAACTGGGATAAGACTTATAAATTGATGGCTACCCTGTATGGGGGAAAGAAAGGCTATCATCTCTCTGCCAATGGATTGGCATTGCAGTTTTATGGTTACGGTTATGCGTTGGCACCCGATGCGGCAGCTTATGAGTCTTATTGGAGCAGGGATTATGCCTATCATCAAGGTCCGTTGGGGGCAAATACAATTTTGCCGGGTTATACCGAAGGCAGTATCAATATTCTGGCCATGGAGCCGGAAGTCGATTCTACCAGTTTCTCCACAACAAGGGCTTTGACTCCTTATTTGAACTTTGCCGATGTAGAAGCTGCGGAGAAAAGACGGACGGTGGCTTTGATGTCTGTTTCGGATGAGGCAGGATATTATGTAGATATATTCCGTTCGGACTTGGAAGACAATGATTTTTTGTTTCATAATGTTGGCACAGCACTTGCCTTGACCGATGGAGAAGGAAGAGAGTTGTCCTCGCAAGATGTTGACCGGCTGGAACTGCTTTCTGGTGATACCGGCAGCTGGTTTACCGAGAAACAAATCAGCAAGTTTGACGGAAATTTTAAAGCTGACTGGACATTGCCGCAAGGTATCACTTCGCGTCTTTGGATGACGGGTAATGAAGGACGGAGCATTTACCGGATGAATGCACCATCTACTACGCTGGTAGACGGGCTGACTCCGGATGATTGCGGCAAAACGCCGAATCATACTCCTGTTTTATTGGTGAGGCAGATTGGAAGTAATGCAAAAAGCAGACCTTTTATGTCTGTTTATGAGTCGTTTAAAAATAGCCGACCGGCTGTGATAGGTGTAAGAGCCTTGTTATCGGGAACTTCTTCAGTTGGTATAGAAGTGGGCGTTGTGGATAATCGGAAGGACTATTTCTTGAGTGCGGAAGACAAACATACGAGAGTTGATATAGAAGGAATATCGCTTCGAGGGAGTTTTGCACAAATTACGGTGCAGGACAAAGAAATATGTTCATTCTATTTGGGTAGCGGCTTTTTGCTGGAGAAGGATGGTTGTAGAATTGAGGTGTTGGGAGATAATCCCGTTTATGCAGCTGTGTATAGGCAGGAGAATGAAATCCGTTGTTCTGCTACTGGAAGGATTAGATTGACATGGCAGGGAAAGGATTGCATTGTAGAGGCAGGATTGAACCAATGTATAGAATGAATGAGTGGAAAATTTAAATAATAAAGATACTATGAAGATTCAGAGGTTGAAAATCAGATTATTGGGAATCATATTGGTGGCATTAGGAACATCTTGCACCGAACAGAATGCCATTTCATATACGGATTATGTGAATGTGTTTATTGGAACCGGAGGGCATGGACATACCTTTCCCGGAGCAACGTATCCTCATGGAATGGTTCAACTGAGCCCTGATACCCGCCTGTCGGGTTGGGATGCTTGTGCAGGTTATTATTATGATGATAATCATATACATGGCTTTACGCATACTCATTTAAACGGTACGGGAAGAGGGGACTATGGTGACATACTTTTTATGCCGGTGGTGGGTGAAAAGCCTTTGCAGGCAGGTGTCGACGGCCATTTGGGAAAAGAAGGATACCGTTCCCGTTTTTCGCATTCTAATGAGAGCGCTCGTCCGGGTTATTATCAGGTGTTACTTGAAGATGATTCAATCAATGTAGAGCTGACGACAACATTACGTGCTGGCATGCATCGCTATACCTATCCGTTGGGCAGGGATAATCGGCTGATAGTGGATATGGGACCCACTATCCAGAACTATGAGCATCCGATTACTGAAATAGAGATACTGAACGATTCTACCATTAGCGGGATGAAGTTTACAGATGGGTGGGCCAAACAACATTATGTTTATTTCTATGCTGTATTTTCCACGCCATTTGAGTATAAGTTGTTTGCTGATACAACATGTGTGCAAGGAACTTCTTCCATCAGTACCCATACAGCTAAAGCATTGATAGAATTTCATCCGTCGGACAATGCCGGACAGTCGCAGCAGGTGATAGCTAAGGTTGGTATATCAAGTGTAGATAGGGAAGGAGCCCGGAAGAATGTGGAAACAGAAATTCCCCACTGGAATTTTGAAAGTGTGGTGAAAGAAGCGGACGAGGTATGGAACAAAGAACTGGGCAGGATTAAAGTTGAGACTGCCGATGCAACAAGCCGAACGATTTTCTATTCGTCGCTTTATCACACGGCCATTCAGCCAAGTTTGGCTTCGGATGTAGACGGACGTTATCGCACGATGGGGCAAGAAACCAGGAAAGATTCTTCTTATGTGGCTTATACTGTATTTTCTTTATGGGATACTTTTCGGGCTCTTCATCCGCTCTATACCATCATAAAGCCTGCTTTTAATCAGCAACTCATCAAGGTTTTGCTACGCAAATATGATGAGATGGGCATTTTACCGAAGTGGGAGCTTGCCTCGAATGAGACCGGAACAATGATTGGATATCATGCAGTGTCGGTTATTGCAGATGCCTTTATGAAGGGGCAATGTGATTTTGATACGAAGAAAGCGTTGGAAGCATGTGTACGTTCTTCGGTATACGATACAGCCGGTATCAATAAGGCTATGAATTGTAGTATCAAGAATGTAAAGGTGATGCCCCTGGATATTAAGTATAAAAATGAATGGGGATATATACCGTGTGACAAGGTGAAGACTGAAACCGTATCTAAAGGTTTGGAGTATGCTTATAATGACTGGCTGATAGCGCAACTTGCTTGCGAAATGGGTGACACACTTCTTTATGAAAGTTATCTGAAGAAGGGAGAAACATATCGTATCTATTTCGACTTTGAAACAAAGATGATGCGTGCCAGGTTGAGCGATGGAAGTTGGCTTACGCCTTTTGATCCGAAGGCTGTAGAACGTCCGGGCAATTACATTGAAGGAAATGCTTGGCAATGGGCATGGTTTGTTCCGCACGATGTAGAAGGTTTGATTGACTTATGGGGTGGTAAGGATGCTTTTGCTGCCGGACTGGATTCATTGTTTACCATGAATTCAGATTTGACGGGAGATGAAAGTGCAGCGCTGGACGTGACAGGCATGATAGGGCAATATGCACATGGTAATGAGCCTGGACATCATGTGCCATATTTATATAATCACGTGGGGCAATATCATAAAACTCAAGCCTTGGTCGACTCTATTTTGTATAATCTTTACAGAAATGAACCTGATGGATTGTGTGGGAATGAAGATGTGGGGCAAATGTCGGCATGGTATGTGTTTAGCGCAATGGGGCTTTATCCCGTATGCCCGGGTAAGCCGTACTATGCATTGGGGCGACCTTTGTTTGATAAAGTAGTCCTACACTTGGAAAATGGGAAGACTCTGGTTATTGAAGCCGAGAATAATCATCGTAAGAATAAATACGTATCATCCGTCTTTTTCAATGGAAAGCCTTTAACGGATATGCAACTGTCCCATTTCAATTTGATGCAGGGAGGAACGTTGAAATTTCTGATGAAAGCCGGTGATGAGTAGTTCGGTTACCAGATTCTTTTTCTTTCGGATTGAGTAGAAACCTTGTTCTATTCGTATTTTATAGCTGAGTATTCAAAATCATGAAAAACTGAATATATGAAGAAAATAGGACTCTTTTTGTGTACGTTTGTCGCAACTACGGCATTGGGTGCCGTCAGTGATAAAGAATTGAAGCTTTCCTCTCCTAATGGAAATCAGACCGTTGTATTCCGGCAGGAACAGGTGGTGCCGGATACCCGTGAATTGTGTTACCAAGTGACGTACAAAGGAATACCAGTCGTTGAGAAGTCCCGTGCCGGACTTGGATTGGACAACCGTATCTGGGAGATGGCGTTGGGTGTCCGTAACCTGAAACAACCGGCTTGCTGGATGGACAACTTGGAGGTGGACTCGGTCACTGTCTTGCCGGGCGTGGATAATACTTGGCAGCCTTTTTATGGAGAGCGCAGTACGGTACGTGATAATTATAATGCCGCTACCATGCATTTATCCAAGAAGGATGGTTCAGGCTATCGGTTTGACATCGAGGTGCGTGCTTACGATGAGGGCATCGCTTTCCGCTATTTCTTTCCCGAACATCCCAAAGCCATTTTCCATAAAGTGGTGGCTGACCTGACGGAATATACATTCCCCGAAGGAACGATGGCATGGACGGAACAATGGGCACAAGCGCACTTCGAACATTTGGCCATTGATGACATCAAGCGACCCGTGGAACGCGCCCTGACACTGGAACTTCCCGGTGGAGTATGGGCTGCCCTTACCGATGCGGATGTGGATGACTGGTGTCTGACCAAATATCTCGCTTCTGATAAGAAGGAAAATACATTGACTTCCGTGATGTATAGCCCCGTGGATGTTGTGACGTATTATGCCACTCCGTGGAAAATCATTATGGCTGCCGACAAACCGGGCGAGTTGCTGGAACATAACACGATTATCGAGAATCTGAATCCACCTTGTGAGATAGCCGATGCTGCCGCATGGGTGAAACCCGGAAAGATTATGCGTGAGACAACCATTACTACCGAGGGAGCCATTGCTACCATAGACTTCTGTGCTGCTCATCATATTCCTTATATGCTTTTTGACTGGTTATGGTATCTGCCTTGCACTTCGCATGACGGCGACGCTACGAAAGTGGTGGATAAGCTGGATATGCCGCGGGTAGTCGCTTATGGAAAGGAAAAAGGAGTCGGCATCTGGGTATACGTCAACCAGCATGCACTGATGAAGCAGGCACGGGAGTTATTTCCGATATTGCGCCAATGGGGTATTGTGGGTGTGAAGTCCGGTTTTGTGCAATATGCCAGCCATCGCTGGGCTACTTGGCTGCACGACCTTGTGCGGTTGGCTGCGGAAAACCATCTGATGATGAATATCCATGATGAGTTCCGTCCTTCCGGTTTCAGCCGTACCTATCCGAATCTGTTGACGCAGGAAGGTATTCTTGGCAACGAAGAGTTCCCCGATGCTACGCATAATACGATACTTCCTTTTACGCGTATGATAAATGGTGCGGCAGACTATACTATCTGCTATTTCGACAAACGGCTTAAGACTACCCATGCCCACCAGTTGGCTGCCTCGCTTGTTTTCTACAGCCCTTTGCAGACTATTTTCTGGTATGACAAGCCTTCTTTTTATCATGGCGAACCGGAAGTGGAATGGTTCGAGAATCTGCAAACGGTGTTTGATGATACAAGAGTGCTGGACGGCACACCCGGCAAGAACGTAACCATGGCCCGTCGTAAAGGGCAGGAATGGTTCTTGGGGGCGATGACCAATAATGAAGGTTCCAGAGAAGAGATTCCTTTGGACTTCTTGGATAAGAATAAAGTATATCTTGCTTCTGTCTATACCGATGGCGGCGAAAAGGTGAAAACACGTACGCAGGTGGAATGCAGCTATTTATTGGTGGATGCTTCCATGACGATGAAGTTTGACCTGAAACCCAGTGGCGGTGCTGCGGTTCGTTTTGTACCGGTGGAGGCGAAAGAGGCGAAGGGATTGAAAAAATATAAAGGAAAAATATTATAAAGGTTTAGGTGTAATTCTCCCTTTGAACGTAATAGATGATGGATTATTCAAAGAAGGTATTGTTATGGTAAAGATGTTTTTTATACTGTTTGGAGTACTTGCATTTTGTCAGGCTGTATGTGGGCAGTCCGTTTCCAAAGTTTGGGTTGCCGACCGGAAGGATGGGACGTATATGAATCCTGTTCTGCATGCCGACTATTCCGATCCGGATGTGTGTGCGGTGGGAGATGATTTTTATATGACCGCTTCCAGCTTTAATTGTACTCCGGGGTTGCCCATTCTCCATTCCAGGGATTTGGTGAATTGGAAACTGGTAAACTACGCGTTGAAAGTTATCGAGCCGGAAGAATTCTATAACAAGCCTCAGCATGGAAAGGGCGTGTGGGCTCCTTCCATCCGTTACCATAACGGCGAGTTCTATATTTATTGGGGAGATCCGGATTTCGGGATTTTTATGGTGAAGGCCAAAGACCCGCTGGGTGAATGGGAGAGACCTGTATTGGTAAAAGCCGGAAAAGGCATGATAGACCCTACGCCTTTGTGGGATGAAGACGGTAAGGTTTATCTGGTTCATGCTTGGGCAGGAAGTCGCGCTGCTTTCAACAGTGTCGTCACGGTATGCGAAATGAATCCGGAAGGAACGAAAGTCATCAGCGAACCGGTGTTGGTATTTGATGGTAATGACGGGGTGAACCATACGGTGGAAGGCCCCAAGTTCTACAAACGCAATGGGTATTATTATATATTGGCCCCTGCCGGTGGAGTAGTTACCGGTTGGCAATTGGCACTCCGTTCAAAGAATGTTTATGGCCCTTACGAAGTGAAGAGGGTGATGGCGCAAGGAAGTACGGACATCAACGGCCCGCATCAGGGCGCTTGGGTAGAGACGAATTCCGGTGAATCCTGGTTTGTACATTTTCAGGATAAAGCAATGTATGGGCGGGTCATTCATCTGAATCCGATGAAGTGGACGGACGATTGGCCTGTCATTGGTGAAGATAAGGACGGTGACGGTTGCGGAGAACCGGTAAGACGGTATCGGAAACCGAATGTCGGGAAGACATATCCGGTAGAGACTCCGGCAGAGAGCGATGAGTTCAATTCCCGCCGGTTGGGGCTGCAATGGGAATGGCATGCCAATTATCAGGATGCTTTTGGTTTTACTTCCGATTTGGGGTATATGCGTATCTATGGGCATGTGCTGTCCGAGGACTTCGTGAATTTCTGGGAAGTGCCGAATCTGTTGTTGCAAAAGTTTCCGGCAGAAGAGTTTGCTGCCACGACCAAGTTGAAGGTGGTGGCTAAAGCTGACGGACAGCAATCCGGATTGATTGTGATGGGATGGGACTATTGTTACATTGGAGTGGAGAAGCAAGGCGACAGATTCGTGCTGAAACAGGTGGTCTGCAAAGATGCCGAGCAACAGAATAAGGAAACTTCTACCCGTTTGATGGAATTGCCGGTAAGCCGGAAGCTTGAAGCCGGACTGTTCCCCAATTATGAACGGGACATTTATTTGCGGGTAAAGGTAGGTAAGAATGGGGTCTGCCATTTCCATTATAGTTTGGATGGAAAGAAATATCAACCGGCCGGTGAACCGTTTACTGCACGTCAAGGCAAGTGGATTGGCGCTAAAGTCGGTTTGTTCAGTACGGCTCCGTTCGGTAAAGATAGAGGTTGGGTTGATGCAGACTGGTTTCGCATAGAAAAATAAAAAGATAAGATAAATGAAAACAAAAACACTATTGGCAGGCTTGGGACTATGCTTGCTTGCTGCTTGTTCAACTTCAAAAGAGGAGTTGATTGTTGATAAGGAACTGGATTATTGTAATCGTCAGGTGCATCGTACTTTGGACATCATGCGTGGAAAGGGAGATAAGATTGACTATACGATGATGCCTCGTAATATCTTGGATGGCCAGTACGACTGGAATTATCGCAAGGCTACGAAAGATGAATGGTGTAGCGGTTTCTGGCCGGGTATTTTGTGGTACGACTACGAGTACACCGGTGATGAAAAGATTAAAGAGGAAGCGGAGAAATTCACAGCTTCTCTGAAATTCCTTTCCGAAATCCCGGCTTTCGACCATGATTTGGGCTTCTTGGTCTTTTGCAGTTATGGAAACGGGTACCGGTTGACCCGCAATCCCGAATACAAGCAGGTGATTCTGAATACGGCAGATTCATTGGCTACCTTGTTCAATCCCCGTGTAGGCACTATCCTTTCGTGGCCGCGCAATGTGGAGATGTTCGGTGGGCACAATACGATTATGGATAACCTGATTAATCTGGAGATGTTGTTCTGGGCAGCCAAGAATGGCGGTAATCCATATCTGGCAGATATAGCCGTCTCTCATGCCGATAAGACCATGAAGTACCAGTTCCGTCCGGATTATACTTCCTGCCATGTAGCAGTTTACGATACGCTGACGGGAGATTTTATCCGGGGATGTACCCATCAGGGATATGCGGACAATTCAATGTGGGCCCGTGGGCAGGCTTGGGGAATTTATGGATATACTACTGTCTATCGTGAAACAAAAGATGTCCGTTACCTGGATTTTGTGCAAAAGGTGGCGGACGTATATCTTAGGAATTTACCGGAGGATTATGTGCCGTACTGGGATTTTAATGACCCTGCCATCCCGGATGCTCCGCGTGATGCATCGGCTGCCGCAGTAGTAGCCTCCGCATTATTGGAACTTTCTACTTATCTGCCTGGTGAAAAGGGGAGGGAGTACAAGGGTGCTGCCATAAAGATGTTGAAAAGTCTTAGTTCGGATAAATATCAGAGTAGAAAGAGCAAACCTTCTTTCTTGTTGCACTCTACCGGACACTGGCCTGCCAAGTCGGAGATTGATGCCTCTATCATCTATGCTGATTACTACTATATGGAGGCATTGTTGAGGCTGAAGAAGCTGGACGAAAAGGAAATCGGATAAAGCTTGTTTCAAGTGTTGGAATGTCCGTCCCAAGACTGCGGACGTATATCCCAACACTGTTCCGACGAGCCTGGCTTTATCTTCTTAACCTGATGAGGTTACCGACTTTCCGTTGTATTGCCAGTACGTTCAGCAGTGATACTGCCAGAAACAGCAGGCCGCCGGTCAGGATGCATGGAAGCAGTGACCCGCTCTCCATTTGCGGGAAGAGGTTTCGGACTACTTCTATATAGTAACTGCGTACCCATATCACACAACCGATGGCGAGGAGCAGTACCAGTACATTCAGCCCTACTGTCAGTATATAATAAGGCGTGGCTACCCGCGTAGGGCTATATCCTATCAGCAGCAGGTTTTCCAGTTTTACCGTATTCTTTTGGAGAAGCAGGAAGATGCTCAGCATCAGGATGTAGAATGACAGAATGCTGATGAACAGTCCTACTCCCATGACAATAGCTGTAATGAGGCGCAGGAAATAAGTTGTCTTTCCGGCATCCAGATTGTTGCCTTCGGTTTCGTAATTCTTTTGCTGGAAATAGTCGGTGATGGCTGTGTCGGTAGGATTCTTCACTTCCACAATAAGTCGGGACGGTTCAGCTTCTTTTTCCGGTGCAAAATTCTTGTTGGCCCAGTCCATGAAGGATTGGGGGACGAGAATGGTATTCAGCCGGTTGGAGAATCCTACAATGTTGCCTTTATATTGTTCCACACGTCCGTTGCCCCGCATCATGATATCCATCTGTACCAGACTCATCAAACCTTCGGAGAGTTTCGGCAGACTCCGGCTTTGTGCAAAGCCAAAGTTATAGAGGTTCAGATAATTGCGCGGAACGATGATGGGAATTATCCGGGTATCTTCATCAAAATGCCATTTGTCCAGACTGACATCCACATATTCGTCGGGTACAGACTCGAAAAACATCTCTGTCGACAAGCGGATACCGGCTTCCTGCATACCGAGTCCGGCAGAGACTTTGAACAAGGAAGGAGTGAACGCGCCTACCCCTTTGGTGAAAGGTTGGGCTTTCAGGTCTTTTATCTCATCTTTGGAGAAGGTATTGCTTTTCCCGGCAAAGCTGCCCAAAGTACTGATTTTCTTGGTAGCAATGATATAATCCTTCTTCATGAAACTGTCCCCTTCCGTAAAAACGGGAAGGACATCACGATAGAATTGTACGCTCAGCAATACAATCATCATGCCGAAGAGATTGGCGAGGAAAAAGCCTGCCAACTGTCCGACACTGATGTGCTGGCGGAGAAGTTTCCAAACAAGTCGGTTCATATTAGCCACATTTATAATTGATAAATTTCATCATAATCCAATTCCAGATGTTTGCCGATGGAAGTCACTATGATTCCCGCTCCTTGGCGGCTGGCTTCTTCTGTCAGCAGCCTGCCCATGATTGTTCCGTTCTCGTCATCCAGATGGCTGACGGGTTCGTCCAGGAAGATGAAGTCGAAAGGCTGGCAGAGGCTGCGGATAAAGGCGACTCTTTGTTGCTGGCCGAAAGATAGCTTCCCGGCTTTTTCGTTTACCTTGTCGGCAATGCCGATTGCCTCGAATAGGGTAAGGACTTCTTTCCTTTTTTTGAAGTTGGTAAGCCGGTTCTTCAGTTGTATGTTTTCGATGGCGGTAAGTTCGGGAAAGATACGCAACTCCTGAAAAAGAATGCTGAGGGAGTGTTTGCGTATATCTGTCCAGTCATTGACGGAGAGTGAACGGATATTGCGCTCATCAAAGTTGATGATTCCCTGATAATCGTTGCGGTAGCCGTAAACATAGCTGCAAAGCGATGATTTTCCGGTGCCCGAAGCGGCTTCTATGAGATAACGTTTTCCTTTGTGGAACGTAATGTCCCGATGCCATACGTCTGAGGTAATGGCATCACGGTCGGCAAACACTTGAGGTAGTGTTTGCCGTAGGTGAATCCTATTCATGAGTGGTATTAATCCTTAATCTCTAATCCTTAATCCTTAAATTACATTCCTGCAAATTGCTTGATAAAGTCTACAATCTGTTTCAACGCATTAACATTCTTGTTCTTCAACTGCAGGGTAACGGTTGCCTTGTCCTCGTTGCCGACAGCTTCCAGATACGAGATATTACCGAGCAGCGAGTAATAGGTGCTATACTCTTGTCCGCCGAACCCAACAAGCAATTTTATAACGGGCAGGTCGAGTACGGCTTCCGCATTGATGACAAAGGCTGTACGCTTGCCTTTTAGGCTGGAAGCGAAGTCAGTCTCTTTGGCAGACGGGTCGGTGGTCTTACAGGCATTCTTATACAGCAGTTCGTCATTGGTGGCGTACATCTGTTTGTCTCGTATGCCGAAGAATATGTTGATAGCGCGTGATTTATAGACATATTCATTCTCATTCAATTTCACGATGTCTTCGCCGCGTTTCAGTCCCAGTTCGGACTTTTTCTCATAAAGGGCTTTCAAGGGAGCGTCGTTCTTTACGCTGGCATAGGCCAGGAAAGAAGGATTGCTGTTCATGGTTACATTGATAAGGCCTATGGTCAGGTCGTTGTGGAAAGCACTGAACAAGTCTTTTACTTCAGCGGCTTTGGTAATGGAGAAATCGTTGCGGAACTGCTCATTCTCTTGCAGCACATTGTAGAACTCTTCTCCATTGATACCTATGCTGAATAGCGCCAGGGTAGATTTTGGGAAATACTTCAAGAACGTGTTTTCGATGGGACAAGTACTTTTGATTTGCTTTTCGAAAAGTGCTTTCAATTCTGTGTTCTCGGTATAGCTCTCTACTTTCAGTTCTATTTTCCCTTTTTCGAAGGAGAGACTTCCCAGCATCTTCAAGTCTTTCAGGTCGATATTGTGGGATATTCCGTAATTCAGCGGATTGGCGTATGCACTCAGCAGGCTGGAAGGAGAGATGAGCATATTGATGTCTCCATCCTGCTTTTGCATTTTCTTGAAAGCGGTGTTACTGTTGATGCTGTTTTCTCCGGTCTGTTTCAGCAAGGCGGGAATTCCTTCTTTGACTTTTTCCAGTTGCGATGTGCCGGTGTAGTTCACCATCATAAGCGTGGTAGGAGTGAAAGCGAGCAATGCCCGCTTGTTGATTTGTGCAAAACTGTAACCGTCCGCTTCTGCCACATGGCTGATTATCTGTTCTTTCTCCGTAACTTCCAGAAGCTTCAGCAAATCATCCTCACTTTGAACCTTGGCTACCATGGTGGTGTAGGGGAACGAGGGAGCGTTGAAGACATAAATCGGCGCATTGACGTCCACTCCCGATTTGGCAGGGTCTTTCAGTACAGCCTCCAATTGTTGGAAAGTAGCTGCATTCATATCGCTTTTCAAGGCATCTGTCAGCTTTTGCAGTGCTTCTTTAGTCTCTTTATCTTTGGTACCGGCCTTGTCTGCCAATGATTTTAAATTGACAGCGATGACTTGCGAGGCATCGGAAGGAATAACGTTGGTGTATTCTGGCTTTTTGGACGAACAAGCGCTTATCAGCACGATGAGCATTGCCAGTACTGAGAAGTGGAAGAATAGGTTCTTTTTCATATAGTTTTTGTTTTAGTGAGTATCATTGATTCTGTAAATTGAGGATGTGGCAGGCAACCAGTGCCGCCGTCTCTGTGCGCAGCCTTGATTTTCCCAGGCTGATGGGGATAAACCCGTTTTCCGTCGCCTTCCGGACTTCCTCTTCGCTGAAGTCTCCTTCGGGCCCGATTAATACCAGCGCATCTTCTCCGGGATGTACGATGTCTTTCAAAAGCTGTTTCTCACCTTCATAACAGTGTGCGATGAATTTCTGACCCGGAAAAGGCTGTGTGATGAACTTGTTGAAGTCTGTCATTTCATTCAGTTGGGGCAGGCGTGCCTTGAGCGACTGCTTGATGGCGGAAACCAGAATTTTGGAGATGCGCTCCGTCTTGATGACTTTCCGTTCCGAGAAACGGCAGTTCAAGAATGTCAGTTCATCAAACCCTATTTCCGTCGCTTTCTCGGCAAACCACTCTGTACGGTCCATGTTCTTGGTAGGTGCCATGGCAATGTGCAGATGACCTTTCCACAAGGGGGCTTGCGGAAGGGTTTCCCGGATATTCACCAGACAGCGCTTGTTTGTAGCCGTACTGATTTCGGCACGATAAAAGCAGCCTTTTCCGTCTGTCAACATGACCTCGTCTCCAGCCTGCAGGCGCAAGACGCGTACGGCGTGTGCGGCTTCCTCTTCGGGCAGCTCTGCGTGGGCTTGTATGTCGGGGGTATAGAATACGTGCATATTACAAATTGTTCTTGAGTTGGTTAATCTGGTCTCTTAGCTGTGCGGCACGTTCATAGTCCTCTTCATCGACTGCTTTTTGCAGGGCCGTTTTCAGTATGCCTATCGTGTCTTCCTGCAGCAGTTCGTCTTTGTCCGGTTCGCTGCCTTCCATCGGGTCGATGGAACCTTCGACGGTTTTCAGACATTCTGCTTCGAGGATGTCTTCGTAGACAAAGATAGGGGCATTCATGCGCAATGCCAGGGCAACGGCGTCGCTGGTACGCGCATCAATCCGGAGAATGGTTTCTTCGGCTTTCATATAAAGGTAAGAGTAGAATACTCCGTTGTCTACTTTATAGATAAGAATACGCATCAGTTTTACGCCCAGCACTTCAAGAACGGAAGCGAATAGGTTATGCGTCAGCGGACGGGGCGGTACAATACCTTTCATCTCGATGACCATAGCTTGTGCTTCGGTGGCACCTATAATAATCGGAAGCTGGCGCTCGCCGCCCGCTTCACCCAGTACCAGGGCATAGGCGCCCGCTTGCGCCTGGCTGTTGGAAATGTTTAGTACTTGTAGTTCTATCTTCTTCTTATTCATACCTATTAAATCAACCTGATTCTCAATCAGTTTTTCTCTATTTTCTCCGGATTATGCTTATAGCGGAATACTATTCCAAATAACAGACCAATGACTAAGGCATATCCTGCAAAGATAAACCATACCGGTGTCCAGTCGCGGCTTACCAGTCCTCCGCCTTCGGCATATACCGAGAAGGCATCCACCACGGCTCCGCTGGCATAACCTCCGATGATGGCTCCCACACCGTTCGTCATCATGAAGAACAAGCCTTGTGCGCTGGCACGGATACTGGGATGTGCCTCCATTTCTGTAAACAGCGAGCCCGATACATTGAAAAAGTCAAATGCCATGCCGTAGACAATCATCGAGAGAATGAGCATCCAAAGTCCGCTTCCCGGGTCTCCGAGGGCGAAGAGCCCGAAACGGAATACCCATGCAAACATACTGATTAACATAACACGCTTGATTCCGAAATGTTTCAGGAAGAAGGGGATGGCAAGGATAAACAGCGTCTCACTCATTTGCGAGATGGAGAGCAGGATGACGGAGTGTTTCACACCGAACGAATCTGCATATTCCGGTATGGAAGCAAACGAACCCAGGAAAAGGTCACCATAGGTGTTTGTTATTTGAAGGGCGGCTCCCAGCAACATGGAGAATAGGAAGAAGATAGCCATCTTCTTGCGCTTGAACAGCACCAGTGCGTCCAGTCCGAAAGCGGAGAGCATCGTTTTTCCTTCGCTGCGCATGGGGGGGCAGGCAGGCAGGGTGAAGGCGTAAAGCCCCAGCATGGCTGCCGAGATGGCTGCCACATAGAGCTGTGCCGAACTTGCCTTGAACCCGGTGAGGTCCACAGCCCACATGGCACAGATAAAGCCTACCGTTCCCCATACACGGATGGGAGGGAAGTCTTTTATCAAATCCATCTTATATTTTTCCAATGCATTGTAGGATACGGTGTTGGCCAGAGATAGTGTAGGCATGTAAACAAGCATGTTGAGCAGCATGGCCCAGTACATGTGGTTGTATGTGGTGGCAGTTGAAGCATAAATCAGAGCACCGGCACCGATGAGGTGGAGTATGCCATAAAGGCGTTCGGCGTTTATCCATTTGTCGGCGATGATACCGGTCAGTCCGGGCATTATCAGTGAGGCTATACCCATGGTTGCAAAGATTGCTCCGATTTGTCCGCCTTCAAAATGTAACGTACCGCCCATGTAACCACCTAATGAAATCAGCCATGCTCCCCAAACGAAGAATTGCAGGAATTGCATGGCAGTGAGTCGGAATTTGATGCTCATAATATTAGCTTTTTATGTTTTGAATTATGTAATAGATGCAAATGTACAATGAGACTAGGAGAAAAACAAGTTCTGTACGGCTTTTTCTTCAACGAAAGAGATTAATGAGGGATGGGTTTTGGGAAGGAATGTATTATAAAAAAAGAAGGGTATCTATCCCAGACACCCAATCTTTATTAACCTTAAATCTAATACCATGAAAAACACAGTGCAAATATACACGGTTTATGTTATATAACATGCTGTTTTGGCGTATTTCTGCTTTTTATTAACTCTATTTAAGAAAAGCAGGCTAACAAAGCCTGCTTTTTCCTTTATTCTACATATAGAACCAGTCCTTTCAGGTATTCCCCTTCCGGATGATAGATGCTGACCGGGTGGTCGGCAGGTTGCGTCAGTTGGTGCAGGATGCGTACGCTGCGGCCGGACATGGCAGCGGCTGTGAACACGGCGGTGCGGAAGTTTTCTTTGCTGACGGCTTGCGAGCACGAGAAAGTGAAAAGAATACCTCCGGGCTTGATTTTTTCGAAAGCCTTGACATTGAGTTTGCGGTAGCCTTGCAGGGCATTGCGCAGAGCATCGCGGTGCTTGGCAAAAGCAGGAGGGTCAAGAACTATCAGGTCGTATTGGTCGCCCATGCGGTCAAGGTATTTGAAGGCATCTTCTGCATAGGCGGCATGGCGGGTGTCACCCGGGAAGTTCAGTTCGATGTTCTTGTTGGTCAAGTCGATGGCTTTGGCGGAGCTGTCCACGGAATGCACCAGTTTGGCGTCTCCACGCATAGCATATACGGAGAAGCCGCCGGTATAGCAGAACATATTCAGTACGCTGCGGCCTTTGGCATAACGTTCCAGTAGCGAACGGTTCTCGCGTTGGTCTACGAAGAAACCGGTTTTTTGGCCTTTCAGCCAGTCGATGTGGAACTTCAGGCCGTACTCCATGGCTACATTGTCCGTGCTGCCGCCTTTCAAGAAACCATTCTCCGGATAGAGGTCGGCCTTGAAGGGAAGGGTCGTCTCCGATTTGTAATAGATATTGTCAATCTGGCTGCCCATCACTTCGGTAAGGGCATCGGCAATGGCCATGCGGTCGAGGTGCATGCCGGCAGAATGTGCCTGCATCACTGCGGTACAGGCATAAATGTCGATAACCAGCCCCGGCAGGTTGTCTCCCTCCCCGTGCACCAGGCGATAGGTGTTGTTTGTCGGGTTTCCGGCTATGCCGATACTGCGGCGCATGTCGTATGCTATGCTGAGTTTGCGTTTCCAGAAGTCCGCATTGATTTCTTCTTCTTGACGGAAGGTCAGTACGCGTACGGCGATACTGCCAATCTGAAAATGCCCTTTGGCTATGAATTCCTTTTTGGACGTGTAGATTTCAACAACTTCCCCTTCTTCGGGCTCTCCGTCGAAATGTGCGATGGCGCCGGAAAACACCCACGGGTGAAAACGCTTTAATGACTCCTCTTTATTGGGTTTAAGGTATACTTTGTACATATATATAATGTGATTAATGTGGTAATGTGATAATGTGCATTACATTACCACATTATTATTGGCTTCTATCTCAAAATCTCCTGTCCGTTTCAGTTCTTGCAGCTTGTTGTAGATGTTGAGGCATGCCCAGGCATCGGTGGCGGCATACAGTTTCTGCGGTTCGGTCAAGGTTTCGGCTTCCCAGTTGGAAAGGCGCTGGCTTTTCGAAATCTTTTCCCCGAAGAGGATGGCATATATCTTTTGCAGGCTTTTATCCTGGATGCCGAAAGCGCGGACGTATTCCTGCAATTCAATGCACGCATGTTGTTCGAAAGGAGCACGCTTGTGCAGCATCATGAAGTCATCCCGCAAGGAAAGGCCTACTTTCGTTACACTTGGGTTTTCCAGCAATGTGATAACCGGCAGAGTCAGTCCCGTCAGGTTGAGGCGGAACAGAAAGCAATGTTCCTCTGAGGAAATCTGCAGCAGGGCCACCTTGTGTATCTGTCCTTTTGTGAACGATGGACGGGTTTCGCTGTCTATGCCCAGCAACGGGCAGGACTTCAGATAGGCGACTGCCTTCTCCGCTTCCCACGGTGTCTGTACGACATGTATCTGTCCCGGAAAGGCGGCTTTGGGCAGGTCTTTCACTGTTTCTTTATCTATTGTTCTTTTGATAACCATAATTTAATATTCAAAGTCTGCGGTTTCCTCCTCTTCATCCTCGCCTTGCGCATACTTCACCTCGTGCAGGGCACGCAGGGTGTTGACAAGCTTTTGTCCCCAATGGAGGCGGAAGTTTTCCTGGCAGATGGCAAGCGAATCGTTCATCGTCTCGTTGAAACCCAGCTGGAATACGAAGATAAAGTCCTTGATGTCCTGGTATATGTCGGCCAAGTCTTCGGAAATGTTCCTGGTGATGGGCTGGTCACTATACTTCATGTCGGATACGAATACGTCCAGGTAGTCGTCTTTCTCGGCCAGGATATTGGCGAGGTTCATGCGGAGTACCTCATAGGTCTCTTCGGTGACGAATGTTTCCGGCGCCTCGTCTCCTATGGTTTCGCACTCGGGCAGCATGGAGGCCTTCAGGTAGAGCAGCGGAAGTATTTTTAAGGAGGTATCGACGAACGCGGAACGTTTCACCCCTTCCGCTTGTTCCAGAAACTTGCAAAACTCGGCGGCTACGGTCACAAACTCTACGGCATTCCGGTCGAATATCACTTGACTTTCTTTTTTCATATCTTCTTGATTTGAAACGCAAAGATAGCGCAAACCGAAAGTAGAAGCAAATTAATTGGCAGGATTATTCTTTTTTCACTACATGATATTCTGTTCCTCTTGTCTTCCGGCGGCTGCTGATGCCCAGTTTGTGGAGTGCACGTCCGAACAGAGCCACTTTATTGATGGACAGCCGGTCTTTGGTCTTGGTTTGCAAGAAGGAGAGAATCTCCATAGGGGTCATCCAGTCTCCTTCCTCTTCATTTTCGGCGGGATGGAAGTGGCAGAGGAAGAGCTGTTCCAACGGTGTGGGCTGTTCAAACTCCCGGTTGGTCTGTTTCAAGATGGCTTCGTCGGAATCGTCCAGCCAGTAGCGTTCACCTTTGGCTATGGCATCCATGGCTTGTGCGTAGAGTTGCCGGTAGTTGATGGTGACATTGGTATGGATGGGGCCGGTGACTTCGATGCAGATGAAACGGCGGCTGCCGCTGGGGTCTGTCAGCAGGTCTTTCTGGTTGCTGGTGGCTATAAAGGAGGCGTAGCGTCTTATTTCCTGGATGGCGGTGCCGTAAGGCTTGCGCAGGTTTGCCACGGGTTTCTGCAGCAGATGCTTTAGAAAACCTTGCTGATTGACGCTGATTTGGTCGAATTCGTCGATGTTTATCAGGAAAAAGCGGCCGAGGCTCCGCTCTGCGTCCTGCTTGCTTTTGAAGTCGATACTGTCGGTATATCCGAAGCGCAGTTCGGGTGGCAGCAGGATGCGGCAGAAGGTACTTTTACGATAGCCTTGGGCTCCGACCAGTAGGGGAGACGTGTTGTTTCCATGCTGACGGTCGATGTTTTGCCAGTGCGCCGTCATGCTGAGAAACCAGCGGTAGAAGAGTTCCCGCCAGTACGGATTGTTGCAGGGGACGAGGTCGGCCAATGCGCGGATACGGTCCTTGCCGTCCCAATGTCCGGTGCTGTTCAGATATTCTTCGATGGGGTTGTACAAGGGAATGGCGTCCGAGTTGAGGTAGCGTGCCACATCTCTGTCCCATACGCTGATTCCTTCTTTCAGGGCATTCTGTCCGATACTGCTTCTTACCCGCTGGTCGGCAGGGCGGAAATGGAAGTGTATGGAGTCCCGTTGGCGGAATTCCAATTCTCCCAGCACGGTGTTCCAGCGGAACTCATAGCGTCTGTTCATGAATTCTTCCAGGCGGAAGGCGGTGATTTGGTCGCGGGTCATGCTGCTGCGGGTGCCGAAGCCTTTGCATTCGCGGTAGAGGTTGTGCAGGGTCATGCGCACCAGTTGTTCATCCGCTTCGCGGTAGTAGTGCATCATGACTTGACGTACTGCCTCTTCTTCGGGAATGCCGGCTTTGTAGCAATGCCCGGCAAGCAGGTAGAGCAGGGGGCGAAGGTCATCGCCCCGTTTCCAGTTTTCCAGTTCTTCGAAGGTGCGGTTCAAGGCGGCTTCGAATAGGATGGAGAAGGTTTGCGAGGCCGGATAGCCGGGGGTGATGCGCATCAGCGGGTTTGCTTCGGTCTGTTTCCGTTGGCTAAAGGTGGGCTCGTCGGGTAAGGACAAGGGCTGCTCCAGACAAAAGGGGACAGCGGACGGGTTATGGTAGGGGCGGGGATCAAGCGTCATGCGGCAGCTTTGCTCCACGGTAGGTTCTTTCAGCGTGACGGGGTAGGGAAGCAAGGGCTGGTAACAGTTTACGGCAAGCTGGTAGGCAGCGGTATGAAACAGCCTGATTTTTTCTTCCTGCCTGGGTCTCGAACCGTCGGGGGTGGCAAACAGTACCCATATTTTCACGCTTCGTCCGCTGCTTCCGCAGAAGGCGGCAAAAGTTTGCGGCAGCAGGGCCGCCTGGCGCTTTACTTGTTCCACTTCCACGGCATTGGCCAGGTGGTTGACTTCAATCTGTACCAGTCCGTTGTAGGTTTTCAGGTATCTTTCCCCCTCTTTGCTGCGGGCATATTCTGCGGCAGGGCAGATACGTGGCAGCTTGTCTATGTAGGGGTAGTGTCCGTTGCTTCCGGTGATGTGGGGGATGAGGTTGCGCAGGGCGGATACGTGTCCGGCTTTGTTCTCGGTTTTCATCTTTTCCATCAAGGTGTCGGTAGGCCATGTGCTGAATGTCTCTTTGCCGGTTTCACGAGCGGTGCGTATAAGGGTAAGTTTCATCGGGTGCTTGCTGTATTAAAGTTTACAAAGCTACTGAAAAATAATGAGGCAACCGAGGAAAAGTGAAATTATTATTATTGTTGAAACCTGTAAAAATAGCCTTTTTATTCCGGCTGTATGTCGTAATCCGACTGGTTTTTCACGCCGACGATGTCTTGCTTCCTCACCTCGGTTGTTAATATGTGCTGCAACTGCTGTGAGGTCAGAGTCTCGGTGGGAGAGAACTCAGCCGACTTCATATAGCTTAAAATGGCATTGCGCAGTTGACCTCCTTCCGGAGTGTGGCGAATTGCTTCGAGGTTGCTCATGCAAACCAACACCTTGCCGTTGTCTACGGCAAACTCGAACAGCAAGCCTAGCTTGTGGTTCCGTTCCACATTGTCTACTACTTGGATAAGCGGCTTGTATTCGTGGCGTGTAGCGTTCAGGATAAAGGGGCGGGCATGGCGTACGATGCTCCACCATTGCCAGTTGCTATGGCATTCGGTGGGGAACTGCCGGAACAAGGGATGTCTCTCGTCCATCAGCAAGGAGAGGGTGCCCGGCGAAACTTCGCGGCCGGCGTTTTCCGAAATGCTTTTGAACATGGCATAGTTCCAGTAGTCGGGAGTGAAAAGTCCGCCTACGCTCTGTTCTTCAATGGCTTTGTGGTCGGGCATGAGCAGTATCTTTCCTCCTTGGCTCAGTATCTTTCGCGCCTCGTCATCCAAGGATTGGCAGATGAAGATGCCGGCTTCGCTTTCCGGTGTCCGGTCGGGATATACCCATAGGTTGTAATAGTTATGATAATTCCCGGTGGTCAGTGTCAGTCGCAGTTGGGCAGGCTTGTCTATTTCGGCAAGGGCGCTCTTCAACTCGCCCACCTGCATCACTTTTCCTTGCTCTACATGGGCGGGGACTTTTCCTTCACGAACAAAAGCTACGCCGTCACTCAGGCTTTCCAGGCGCCAGCATAATGCATCAGACCATGGCTGTTCTTTGTAATTTGTCAGGGCGAGGCCTATGTTCAGCTCTTCTTTGTTGCTGTAACAGTAGGTGTCCATAAGCGCCAGCGGTACCACCGGAGCACAAAAACCGCGGAATGTTTCGGGAGTGACGATGCCTTTGCTATCCATGAAAGCATCCAGAATGCCTACCAGTGCAGAGCCTTGTCCGGGAAAGTCCTGAAGGTCGAGCATCTGGAATCCGCCCAGGCCGGCAGTGCGCAGGCCGTATTCAATGTCGGCCTTGTAGCATTCGACGGCAAAACGGCCGGTAGCCTGATGGAATGCGTCAATCTGGTTCTGCAGTCCGTTTTCATTGAGCCGGTCACGGAATATTTCCAAGTTGTATGGATGCAATACGCCGGTGTATTTCTCCAACTCCTTGTAGTCGGGATAAACTTGGAACTGTCCTGTCTCGTGACTGATGACCGGTCGGGGAGATTTCGCTATGGCAGCAGTATAATCCGCACGGGTATTGGGACGGGTGTTGTTCAAGATGCCTCCCTTTTCGGCATCGACATAGGCAAATGAACTGCGTACGTGCGTTGTATAGCCTTCGCCTCCTCCTACCCGGCAGGTTGTCAGATAATCTTCACCGTCTATGGCACCTCCCCAACCCAGGAAGTTGTTGGAGCCGAACGAATAGAGATGGCGGTTGTCATGCTTTCTGAATCCGTCCAGCCAATTGCGCATCAGGTCGACGTCTCCACCCAACTCGTTGCCCAGTCCCAACATGGTGAATGAGGGGTGGTTGCCCATGTAGTCGAGGGTCGTATAGGCTTCGTTCAGCAAGAAGTCGTTCAGGCGATGGTTGTCCGGTGAGATGCTTCCCCATAAAGGCAGCTCGGCCTGGAAATAGATGCCCTCGATGTCGGCAGCGGCAAAGGCGGCGCGGGGCGGGGTGTAGGAATGGCAACGGTAGTAGTTGATGCCATAGCTCTTGGCTGTCTGAAAAACTTTTCGCCAGGATTTTACATCCATTGGCGCATATCCGGTAAGCGGGAATACGCAAGCGTCGTGCTTGCCGCGCAAGAAGGTCTTGAAGCCGTTTATGGTGAACTGAGTACCTTCGGTGGCAAAGTCGCGCATGCCGAAATCTGTTATTATATTGTCTTTGCCCTCGTTTGTGGCAAGGGACACGTTCAGTGCATAAAGTGTGGGGTGGAACTCGCTCCATGTCTGCATCCGGTTCCCCATGTCGAGCACCAGTTCTATCTTATTTTCGCCTTTGCTCAAGCCGACTTGTTCTTCCATGTCCGGCAACCGGTGTTCTTGTTGGGTGTTCCACGTCTTGGCGGAAAGGGCCACTACGCCCGATTGCTCCGAATCGCTGTATATGTTTACATGGATGCGGGCCTTTTTCTCCTTTACAGACGGGTAGACTTGTACCTGCTTGAGATAGGTGTGCGGGGTAGCTTCGATGTAGAAGTCGCCCAAAATGCCGTTCCAGTTGGTTTGTGTGCCGTCGGTCCAGGCATGCGAGCTTTGGATTTCGGCTGGTACGGAGCTGGGGGAATTGTCAATGCGTATCTTTATATGGTGGCTGCCGGGTGCCAAGGCCGGCAGGCTATAGCAGTGAGGTGCATAGATATGTCCCAACGTGCCGACGCTGTCCCCGTCTATCCAGAGAGTACTGGGCTTTGTACGTTCCATGAAGAGTATCAGGCGTTTCCCTTCCATCTGTACGGGAATTTCAACATCTTTTTCATATTCTACGATGCCGGAGTAGGGATAAGTCCGTGTCAACTGGGAGGTTACATTGGTGGGATGCCTGCCGTCTCCCAACTTGTTTTCATCCGTCGTACCGGGCAATGTGCAGTTCCCTAATGAACTGTTCCAATTTCCTGATAAATCGATTCGTTCTCTTATTGTCTGGAATTCTTTTTTGTCTGTACATGATGCCAGACATGCCAATAAGCATAATACAATGAAATTTCTCATAAACTACCTGTTTTTCATGGCCGGTGATTGATTGACCGGTTGCAAATATAGGGCATTGCTCCCGTCTCTCTGTATACAAAATGTTTCCAATTATGTGACGGGATGTTTTTTTATTGCTATCTTCATGCTTGATATTAGTGTTGTTGAGTGTTCGTCATTATAGATGAGGATTTTTATATCATGTAATTTGTTTCTGTCTTTATGAATAAAGAATTGAAAATCAGTGATAAATCACCTTTTGAGAAAATAAGGAAGTTTGATGGGCAAGGACGGTCATACTGGACTTCGAGGGAATTGTGCGCTGCTTTGGGGTATAGTACGTACCAGAAATTTTCCGTTCCATTGGCAAAGGCCATGAAGTCCGCCGAAGCGGATGGTATAAATGTGGATGAGCATTTTAACCTGATGGTTGAAATGGTTGGGGTAGGCTCTGGTGCGCGTAGGAGCGTGGAAAACTATCACCTTACGCGGGAGGCTTGCATCTTTATAGCGAGGCAGGTCTATGCTAAAAAGAAAGAAGTGCAGGCAGCCCTTGAATACTTTTCCAGTGTTAGCATTGATTTTGATGGGGCCGAATGTGATGTGAACTGTCAGGAGGTTGTCTCTGAGATGGAGAAAGATAAAATCAGAGAGAGGAACCGGGAGCATTGGAAAAGGTTAAATGACGAAGCTTCAGAGTTTTATAAAAAGAAGATGAGGCTGCTGGATGAAGTGGAGGATTTTAAAGCGGATGCTTCTTTTCATGGGAACAAGGCTCCACATCACATGATGTACAAGCTGGGGACATTGTACAGTAAGGATGGATGCAGAGGGTATGAATTTCTGATAGAATATGATGTGTATGAACCGGTTGTCGGCATTTATTATGGATGTAAGGGGCTGATTCTTGATGGGAATGATGAAGATGGGGAAAAAATGTTCAATGAAGAATGGAAAGATATTCGTTATTATGTTACTGCTGTTCTTGAAAATACATTTCCGGGGAAATCTTTCACTCATCGCTTTAAGCCTACAAATAATGCGAACAACCATACTTATTGGCCCTTTTGGATTACTCTTCATGAAGATGAGGATATTGTGGAGGTGGGTGCAAGGGCGGTTCGTCTTATAAGAAGTATATATGAGGGGTATCTTGAAAATGAAGATGTTGAGGCTCTGAGAAAACGTTCTGGCTCTCGGAAAGAGCCTCAGGAAGAGGATAAGATACGTTTCTCTGCTGATGTTAACTTTACAAAAAAAGCGTATCAGGAACTGCTTGAAGAGATAGGCCAAATGTCGAAAAAGGGAAAGGAGAAGACAAATAAAGAAATGTTTGAGAAACTACTGGAAAAGACCACTGAAAGTGGATATCTGAGAAAAGAAAAACACTATGAGGCAGCGTGGCGGATAGTACGAAATGCAGATGTGAAGGAGCGAGATTTGCAGCAGAAAACTAATAAACAATTTATCTACATGATTAGACTTCTTTTGGGGTATATGCAATTTTATTTGGGAACATTAGATACTTCTAAGTGTGATATAGAACATAATAGAGGAGTGGTGTCACCTCCTTACACGTCTATCAGCAAGATTTTGATGACTATGAACGGCGGATTTTTCGGGGAAACAATAAGAAAATTGTGTGATAGTAAGAAGGATGCTACATCTATAATAATAAATTCATGGAAAATATTGCAAACTCTATTAGACCTGCCAAAGGACGCTTGGAAAATCGTAAATGACACATTAGGCTTACCAGAGAAAAAATGGAAAACCTTTAAAGATAAATGTGGAAATGGATAAAGAGGTTGATTGTCTTTTTTGTAGACGTCTATTTCACAGCTGGTTCTTCCCCCATACTTTTGCAATCGTTAATGCTAACGGTTGCTTTTTGTTCTTATAGGCAGAGGGCGCCATAATATAAACTTTAAAAAAAAGATTATGGAAAATCAAGAATTTCCGAAAGGAGTCGGTTTCGCTCCGTTTTTGCGTTCATTCATGAGTAATTCTTCTATTTCTATTGATGAACTTGCAGTGGCTATGACAATGTCGAAGTACGCAATTACACGTTTGGCCGAGGGCAAGAGTTATCCTACTGACGTGTGCTACGCAGAATTCTGTATCATGTTCACCGTTGTATTAGGTAAAGATTTTGATGCTTACAAAAAGATGACTAGAAAAGACAAAGATGATTTGGTTGCCAAAATAATGGCAAGTGGAGGATCTGCTTGTACGGTGGCAGGAATGATAAGCTTGATTTCGGCTTCAGGTGTTGTTGCTGGGTTGTCGGCAGCAGGAATAACCTCCGGATTGGCTGCAATTGGCGGTATAATAGGAGGTGGTATGCTGGCAGGGATTGCAGTTGTTGCGGCTGCCCCATTGGTAGTAGGGGCCATATTGTATTCTCTTTGTAAACCCAAAGATAAAAAGGCCGATTTTTTGCTTGCGTACAGATATGATTTAGACCCCAAATATGAAATAAATCCTCAAGACAATGAAGATGAAGATATGGATTGAAGAAGCAATGAAGGAAATGGTAGAAGAGGTAGAAAAAAATGAACCGATGCCAAAACATTGGAAACGCAGTGTGCTGCTGTTCTGCTTGTTGTCGGCCGTTTGTTTTCAGACGGGACTTTTGGTGTTGGCAAAAAACGGCATTGCTTCCGCTGATAGAAGCCCTCTTTTCATTGCAACTGGCATTGTCTGTTCTATGCTGGTGGGAGTTGTGCTGATTAAATGCTGCTTATATGCAAAAAGAATAATGAATAAAAGTAATAATTAAAAATAAGATAGTTATGGAATGTATTTTTTGTTTGAATGAGAATGCCTATTTCGATGGCGTGAATTATGTTTGTCCGGATTGTGGAAGAGAATGGCCATGTGATGAAATTGCGGATGACGATGATGATAACGACAAGTTGCGTTGCCCTGAATGTGGCTCGCATTTGGTCTATCCTGATTCAAGTGGTATTAATGATTATGCTTGTGATGCTTGTGGGTGTAGATGGGATGGTGACGATGATGACTACGATGAAGATTATGACGATGATGAAGAAGAAGATTAATTGTTGCAATTATGGAGCTGGGCAAATAGCGCTATTATTACCGCATTATTACATGCTTCAATCTGAAAAAGATTAGCATTCCTTTGCCAGGCCCCCTGCTTTTCACTATCTTTGCCTCTGTAGTTTGTAGTTGCGCACAGTCGTGGAATGTCTTTCTCATAGTTGTGAAGAAGGTGTATCACAAATATGAAGAAGGTAAACCACAGCTGTGCGCATTTTTTTTGATAAGCTTTCAGCAGAAGGAAGAACGCTTCTTTGCGTAAGGAAGACCTATGCTCTGCCTAATGAAAGCCGGTACTTTGCATGAGCGAAACCTGCAGACAGCAACAGAAATGAATCTAAAAATGGAGGAAAGAATATGGCAATTTTATTTGATTGGTACGAAAACCCGAAAACGAAGGATAAACAAGGGGAAGAGCTGACCCTGCATCCCCGGATTAAACTGAACGGCTCTACGACGACCGATGAGCTGCGCAGGCATATACAAGAATACTGCTCGCTGACCGAGACGGATGTACTGGCGGTACTCGATGCTTTGTCGCATTTTGTGGGACGCGAGCTGGGGGAGGGCAGGCAGGTACATTTGGACGGCATCGGTTACTTTGTTCCCACGCTGACCTGCACGGAACCGGTGACACTGGAGACAAAGCGGAAAAGTACTAAGGTGAAGTTGAAAAACATCACTTTCAGACCGGACAAGGCGTTGCGCAGTGAGATAGGAGTATTGAAAGTAAAGCCGCTGAAATTGCGGAATCTCATGAAAAAGAGGCTGACGGATGATGAGGTGAAGCAAAAAGTGGTGAACTATCTACGTAAGAATGAGTTCATCACCCGCAGTGTTGTACAGTCGATTTGCGGCATGACCCGCACGACTGCAACGCGGCAGATTCGTCGTCTTTGTGAGGAGAATGTGTTGGTAAACAAAGGGTTGCAGAAACAGCCGATTTATTTTTTGAAGGAAAAAGAGTAGGTTGATGCGTATAGGGCTTGCATGGATTGCGTCATGTAGGCAAAATCTGCCTGCATGCTTGCATGAGGTCTGCTTGCATGGTGCAATCTGTTGTAAATTAGTGCGCTATGTCATTTCATGCAAGTATGTAAGTAAAACATGCGATAAAATTACAGTTGTAGATTAGGAATACCTATAATCGGCAGACGAGAAATTAAAGAATGAAAACAACGCGGCAGAAGGATAGTTTTTATTATTTTTGCAATCAATTCTCAATAGTTATTTAAAAAATATGGCAAAGAAAAATTCAACAGCTAAAGATACGGAACTGTCACTCTCGTTTTTGGGGAAAGTGGCAGCGTTATTTAGAAGTGAAACGGTTCATTTCGTTATCGGCTTGGTGCTGGTAATCTTTTCGGTTTATTTGTTGCTTGCTTTCACATCATTCTTTTTCACGGGAGCGGCAGACCAGAGCATCATTGACGGAGGCAGTGCGCAGGAGCTGATTTCCACCAACAATGGGGTGAAGAACTACGCCGGTAGCCGCGGTGCGCAGTTGGCCAGCTATCTGATAAATGATTGCTTCGGCGTATCGTCTTTCCTGATTCTCGTGTTCCTGGCTGTGGCGGGACTGAAGCTGATGCGGGTGCGTGTGGTGCGCTTGTGGAAGTGGTTCATCGGCTGTTCGTTGATGCTGGTGTGGTTCTCGGTATTTTTCGGTTTTGTGTTTGTAGACCAGTACAAGGACTCTTTCCTCTATCTGGGCGGTATGCACGGATACAATGTCAGTAACTGGCTTGTGTCTCAAGTCGGTGTGCCGGGAGTCTGGCTGCTATTGTTGGTAACTGCCATTTGCTTCCTCATCTATCTGAGTGCACGGACTGTCATCTGGTTGCGCAGATTGTTCAGTCTCAGCTTCTTGAAGCGTAAGGAGAAGGTGGAAAGCGTGCAGGGTGAAACGCCGGAAGAGTTCAAGACCTCTTGGGGTGCAAAGGAAAAGGCGGCTGCTCCGACACCGGAAGCTGCGGAGCCGGAAAAGGTTCTTGAAAAGGAGGAGGAGATTGCTATAGAGGAAGAAGAGGACGAACCGCTGAATGAAATCACCCTTGACTTGGGTGGAAGTGATGGAAAGATAAAGCCTGCCAAGTCTGCGGATGAGGACGTTACCATGACTTTTGAGACTCCTGCACCGGAGCCGGTGCCCCCTTTTCGGGAACAGCCGGTAGAGAAGGAGCCGGCATTCCAGGTTGAAAAGGCCGAAGAGGAGGAGTATGTGGGAACGGAGAAGGAGCCGTACAATCCCCGTCTGGATTTGGAAAACTATCATTACCCCACAATAGACCTGATGAAGCATTACGATGACAATGGTCCGACCATTGACATGGTAGAGCAGAACGCGAACAAGGATAAGATTATCAATACTCTGCGTAGTTTCGGTATAGAAATCAGTACCATTAAGGCGACGGTAGGTCCTACGGTGACGCTGTATGAAATCACTCCCGAGCAGGGCGTCCGCATTTCGAAGATACGCGGTCTGGAAGATGATATTGCCCTCAGCCTTTCGGCGCTCGGCATCCGTATCATCGCTCCCATTCCGGGAAAGGGTACGATTGGTATCGAAGTGCCCAACTCCAATCCGAAGATTGTATCCGGTCAGAGTATTATCGGCAGCAAGAAGTTCCAGGAGTCTACTTACGACTTGCCCATCGCACTGGGTAAGACGATTACGAATGAAGTGTTTATGGTGGATTTGTGCAAGATGCCGCACGTGCTCGTTGCCGGTGCTACCGGTCAGGGTAAGTCCGTGGGGTTGAATGCCATCATCACCTCCTTATTATATAAGAAGCATCCGGCAGAGCTGAAGTTTGTGCTGGTAGACCCCAAAAAAGTAGAATTCAGCATCTACTCCGTAATTGAGCATCACTTCCTCGCGAAATTACCCGACGGGGAAGATGCCATCATTACGGACGTCACGAAGGTGGTGCAGACTTTGAACTCCATCTGTGTGGAGATGGATACTCGCTATGACTTGCTGAAAGCTGCCCATGTGCGCAATATCAAGGAGTATAACGAGAAGTTCATCAACCGTCGTCTGAATCCGGAAAAGGGGCATAAGTTCATGCCTTATATCGTAGTCGTTATCGACGAGTTCGGTGACTTGATTATGACAGCCGGTAAGGATGTGGAACTGCCCATCGCACGTATCGCCCAGTTGGCGCGTGCCGTGGGTATACATATGATTATCGCTACACAGCGACCGACAACAAACATCATTACGGGTACGATTAAGGCCAACTTCCCGGCGCGTATCGCCTTCCGTGTATCGGCAATGGTCGATTCGCGTACCATCCTCGACCGTCCGGGAGCCAACCAGCTGATAGGCCGCGGTGATATGTTATTCCTGCAGGGAGCTGACCCGGTGCGTGTGCAGTGTGCCTTTATCGATACGCCCGAAGTGGCGGAGATTACGAAGTTTATCGCCCGCCAGCAGAGTTACCCCACTGCTTTCTATCTGCCCGAATATGTGGATGAAAATGCAGGAGGTGATTTGGGGGATGTGGATATGGGACGTCTCGATCCTTTGTTCGAGGATGCAGCCCGTCTCGTTGTTATTCACCAGCAGGGTTCCACATCGCTCATTCAGCGTAAGTTTGCCATCGGTTATAATCGTGCCGGCCGCATCATGGACCAGTTGGAGAAAGCGGGGATTGTGGGACCGGCGCAAGGTAGTAAGGCGCGTGAGGTGTTCTGTATAGATGAGAGCGACCTGGAAATGCGGTTAAACAATTTGCAATAAGGAATGGTTATTTATAGAATGATGAAACTTGATAAGCTTTTACTTGGCATGCTATTGTTGTTGTTTGCTGTGCCGATGTCGGCACAGCAACCGGATGCTAAGAATATATTGGAGCGTACAGCCGAAGCCTTTCGGAAAGCGGGAGGGGTGAAGCTGGCGTTTACCGTGAACGAACAACAGAGCTCTTATGCGGGAGTTCTCTATCTGGAAGGTGAGAAGTTTGTGGTTGAGACTGAGGGAATGAAGACTTGGTTTGACGGACATACACAGTGGAGCTATGTGGCTTCGACAGATGAGGTGAATGTATCGGAACCTACGCAGGAGGAATTGCAGACTCTTAATCCGTATGCCTGGTTGTCCCTCTACAAGCAGGGATACAGATTGAAGTTGGGCAGTGTCGGTGGTAAGCGGGACAAATCTGTTTATTATGTCATCATGACTGCTGCCGACAAGAGGAAAGACCCTGAAAGTGTCTATCTGTTTGTGACAAAGGATACGTATCGTCTGCATCAAGTGCACTTGGCGCCACGGGGAAGTAAGTATATGACTACTATCCTTATTGATAGCTACCAGACCGGACAATCCTATCCGGATAGTTTCTTTGTCTTTGACAAAAAAGCCTATCCCACAGCTGAAGTCATCGACATGCGCTAAATAGTAAATTGTAAATAGTCAAATAGTAAATAATATAATGATGGAAACAGAAAAAGTAAAATGTCTGATTATCGGTTCGGGTCCTGCCGGCTATACTGCCGCTATTTATGCAGGCCGTGCCAATCTTTCACCGGTGCTTTATGCAGGATTGCAGCCCGGTGGCCAGTTAACGACCACCACTGATGTGGAGAACTTTCCCGGTTATCCCCAAGGTATCGCTGGTCCGGAATTAATGGAAGACTTGCGGAAGCAAGCCGAACGTTTTGGTGCAGATTTGCGTTATGGAGTCGCTACTGCTGCCAATCTTGCTGAAGCACCTTACAAGATTACAATTGATGACGAAAAGATGATTGAGGCTGAAACGCTGATTATTGCTACAGGTGCCGCTGCGAAGTATCTGGGGCTGGAGGATGAAAAGAAATATGCGGGAATGGGTGTCAGCGCTTGTGCCACTTGTGACGGTTTCTTCTACCGCAAGAAAACGGTAGCTGTTGTAGGGGGTGGAGATACTGCCTGCGAGGAAGCTGTTTACCTTGCCGGACTGGCTGCCAAGGTTTATCTGATTGTCCGCAAACCTTATCTTCGCGCTTCCAAGATTATGCAGGAGCGTGTGATGAAGCATGACAAGATTGAAGTACTGTTCGAACATAATGCCGTAGGCTTGTTTGGAGAGAACGGTGTGGAAGGTGTACATTTGGTACAGCGTATGGGTGAACCTGATGAGAAGCGCTATGATGTGGCTATTGACGGTTTCTTCCTGGCTATCGGCCATAAACCCAACTCAGATATTTTCAAACCTTATGTAGATACGGACGAAGTAGGTTATATCGTCACCGAGCCGGGAACACCGCGTACCAAAGTGCCGGGCGTATTCGCCGCCGGAGACGTTGCTGATCCTCACTATCGTCAAGCCATCACCGCTGCCGGAACTGGTTGCCAGGCAGCCATTGAAGCGGAAAGATATTTGTCTGCGAAAGGACTGATTTAGTGATTAGTGATTAGGGGTTAGGATGGTAACAATGTGTTTTTATTATGCTAACCCCTAATCGCTTATCCCTTGTCACTTATTCCTTATCCTATCTTGCTGATTTTCTTCAGCTTTTCTTCGTCTATGATTTTGATTTTACGTCCGTCGATGGTGATTAACCGTTCTGTGGCAAACTGTGACAACGTACGTATGGCGTTGGAAGTGGTCATGTTTGACAAATTGGCCAGATCTTCACGCGAGAGATAGATACTCAAGGTGGAGCCGTCTTCCTCCAAACCATAACTTTCTTTGAGGAACAGCAGGGATTCTGCGAGTCTTCCGCGGATATGTTTCTGCGTCAGGTTTACGGTACGTTCATCGGCAATGCCCAAGTCAACGGACAATTGCCTGATGAAGAACATGGCAAGGTCGTTGTTTTGTGTGAGCAGAGTCATCAAGGCAGTCATGGGGATTTGGCAAACAAGAGACGGCTCGAATGCAGATGCTGCCGTGACATAGTCTGTTTTTGCAAAGTAAGGGCGGTAACCGAAATATTCGACAGGTTTAATCATACGGATAATCTGGCTTCTACCACCGACTCCGTCTTTATAGATTTTGACCTTTCCACTCAGCAGACACATCAAATGCGTAGGTGTCTCGCCTTCGCAATGGATGACTTCGTTTTTTTTGTAGTTCTGGAGTGTGAAGTGGTTGGCGAGGAATTCCCGCTGTTCGTCATTCAAGGGAGACCATATATCTGCAATCAACTCCGGAACATTAATATCAGACAAGTTTACTTTTACCATAACTGCTGCAAAACTGTGTTATACAGCACAAATGTAAAAAGAAAAAATTAAATATTGCACAAATATGACAAAAAGATGTCGTAGGGGGGGAGATAAAGGAAAATCTATATATTTACGATTAGACGATTTACGATTGAAGTTTGTATTGTTAAACAACTGCTCATTAGTAGGTGGGTTTATGATTGTATGAGTAACTCCAATCGTAAACCGTCAAATCGTAAATCGTAGTAACTTAATTGTTTATCGTAGTATCTCTATCCCCCTCCCTACGGGGGAGGGGCTAGGGAGAGGCCTACTTTGTAAACAGCAGCTCCCTATATTTCGGAAGCGGCCAGATTTCATCATCAATTTCCATCTCAAGGTGGTCGATGTGGTCACGGATACTTTCCAGATAAGGGCGTACGGTTTCTTCGTAAGCGAAAGCCTTGTCTTTGTAGTTATCCATGTGGTTGGCTACTTTGCGGGCTTCGGTCATTTCGCGTACTTGTACCTTGATGGCTGTTACGCGCTTGGAAATTTCGCGTACAAGCTCTTTCCGGTCGGCACTGAGGACTTCGTATTCTTCGGGAGAGAAGGTCTCGCGCAGGCCACGGAGATTTTCCAGCAGACGGTTTTGGTAGATAACGGCAGTCGGTACGATGTGGTTGATGGCAAGGTCGCCCAGCACACGGCTTTCTATCTGTACCTTCATGGTGTATTTCTCCAGTTCTACTTCCAAGCGGCAGGCAAGCTCCGTTTCGTTGAAGATACGTTCGCCGATGAGTACGGAACGGGACTGGTTATCCATGTAGTGCATCAAGGCTTCGGGAACGTGGCAGATGTTGGTCAGCCCACGGCGGGCGGCTTCCTGCTTCCATTGTTCGGAGTAGCCGTCACCCTCAAAGCGGATAGGCTCGGAGGCGATGATGGTCTCTTTCATAATGCGGAAGATGGCTTCATCCTTGCCGACTCCTTCTTCCATCAGTTTGTCGATGGATACTTTGAACTCGTTCAGCTGATTGGCCATAGCCGCATTGATGGCAATCATGGCGGCGGCGCAGTTGGCAGATGAACCTGCGGCACGGAACTCAAAGCGGTTGCCGGTGAAGGCGAATGGAGAAGTACGGTTACGGTCGGTGGTATCCAGTAATATTTCGGGAATACGTCCGATGCCTAATTTCAGTGTTGTCTTTTCTTCCGATGTCATCTTGCTGCTGCTTATCTGGCGGGCTATCTCGTCGAGGATGGAAGACAGCTGTTTGCCCAGGAAGATGGACAGAATGGCGGGAGGCGCTTCATTGGCTCCCAGACGGTGGCTGTTTCCGGCACTCATGATGGAGGCGCGCAGCAAGTTCTGGTTTTTGTATACCATCATCAGTACGTTTACCAGGAAGGTAAGGAACAGCATGTTCCCTTTCGGATTCTTGCCCGGTGCAAACAAATTGATACCCGTATCGGTGCAAAGCGACCAGTTGTTGTGCTTGCCGGAGCCGTTCACGCCGTTGTAGGGTTTTTCGTGAAGCAGTACGGCGAAGTGATGCTTGCGTGCGATGCGTTTCATCAGATCCATCACAAGCTGGTTGTGGTCGTTGGCAAGGTTGGCATTCTCAAAGATAGGCGCCAGCTCAAACTGGTTGGGAGCTACTTCGTTATGGCGGGTCTTGACCGGGATACCCAGTTTGTGACATTCGATTTCCAGTTCTTTCATAAAAGCTGTGACACGTGGGGGGATGGAGCCGAAATAGTGGTCCTCCAGCTGCTGGTCTTTGGCCGAGGAGTGTCCCATCAGGGTACGTCCGGTTAGACAAAGGTCCGGGCGGGCATTGTACAGTGCCGAGTCGACGAGGAAATATTCTTGTTCCCAGCCTAAATTGGTATAAACGCGTGTGATATTCTTGTCGAACAACTGGCATACGTCTGTCGCTGCTTTGTCTACGGCTGCCAAGGCTTTGAGCAATGGAGTCTTGTAGTCGAGCGCTTCGCCGGTATAAGAGATGAAGATAGTGGGGATGCAAAGTGTGGTATCTACCACAAAGGCAGGTGAGGAAACATCCCAAGCAGTATATCCTCGTGCTTCGAATGTGTTTCTGATACCTCCGTTGGGGAAAGAGGATGCATCCGGTTCCTGCTGGATGAGCAGTTTGCCGGAAAAACGTTCAATCACTTCCGTTCCTTCTCCGAATTCGATGAAGCCGTCATGTTTCTCGGCTGTTCCGTCCGTCAGAGGCTGGAACCAGTGCGTGTAGTGGGTGACGTTGAGGGATTTTGCCCAACTTTTCATGCCGTTGGCAATCAAGTCTGCCATTTCGCGGTTGATGGGAGTGCCTTTTTCAATGGCGTCGGTTACGGCTTTGTAGGCTTCACGGGGCAGGTATTCCTGCATTTTCTTACGGTCGAAGACATGGCTGCCGTAGTAGTCGGACAGTTTGTTTGAAGGGGTGGTCACTTCAAGAGGTTGCCGATTGGCAAGTTCTTGCAAAGCAAAAAATCGCATTTTTGACATATAAGTCTCTCCTTTTATTGGTTGTTGGGCGCAAAAATACATGTTTTTTCTGAACTACCCCCTCTTTTTTAGGGGGTATTCTCGAAAATATTAGTGTTTTTTGAGAATAGACCCCCTGAAAAAGCCTGCTTGTTATGGAAAAACGACCCAAAGCTTGCGTTTGTTACATGCCATGATTAGTAATCTTTCCGCATCACGATTAGTAATCTTAGTGCGTCGTGATTAGTAATTTTCATGTGTCACAATTACGAATCATTCTGTACATGACACTTGTGGCACCCTTTTTATAACAATTAATATAGATTCGTATTTATCTCGCACAAACTATGTGTGCTTGTGTATTATTGTCTCGCGCGCGTAACATATGTTTTATAATAAAGGGTGTCACAAGTGTCATTCCCGCTTCTTTATGGAACATGTTTTTGCATTACACAAATTCTTCCGTATATTTGTCCCGATTCTATAAGGAGAAATTGCGGTTGAAACGTTTGTTGTTTATATGGATTTGGATTTGCTTCTTGTTTTCTTTTGTACAGAAGGCAGGGGCGGAGCGTGTATCTTATCCGGTTGACAAACATGTGAGTTCGGCAGACTCCATCATGGAGAAAGTCATCTTCTTTGCCCCCCTTTATGAACGTATTATTGAAAGTTACAAGGCTGAGCTTTACATAAAGGGCTGGGTGAATATCCGTAAGAAGAATCATATTCTCCGCTACATCCCTTCCATGTTCCGGCCCAAGAAAGGGGTGCGGGAATATATGATGGAAACTTATAGCGATTTGCATTTTACTGCTCCCGACATTTATGACCAGAAGGTAAAGGCAAGTGTCGGTACTGCTTCCGAGTTTTGGGAAATGGACGGACGGCTGCCGGAATATTTTCACATCAACATCTATTCTTCTACCTTATTATATGACAAACTACTCTCTCCTTTAGCACCCAATGCCAAAAAATATTATACCTATCGGATTGATACGGTGATGGGGGAACGGCATGCCCTTCAGTATAAAATCCGTTTTATGCCAAAAAGCAAAAGCTTTCAGCTGGTGGGCGGTTATCTGATTGTGAGTGATAACGTGTGGAGTGTACGCGAGATGCGTTTTTCCGGACGTAATGAGATGGTGCGGTTCAATAATCTGGTGAAGATGGGTAATGTGGGCGATTCGGACGAATTTCTTCCGTTGCAGTATGATGTGGATGCAACGTTTCGTTTTTTGGGAAATGTGGTAGATGGCACTTATGAAGCTGTACTCGATTATAAGAACATCATTCAGAAAACTTCTGGCAGTGATATACGGAGGTCGGTGAAGAAAAGTAAATATGACTTGTCCGATTCATACACGTTGCGTACTGATACGAATGCTTATCTACGTGATACTGCTTACTTTAAAACTTTGCGTCCCATTCCTTTGACTCCGCATGAGGAGACACTGTATCAGGATTTCTTCTTGCGTCGGGATACGCTCGCCCGGAAAAAGAAACCGGTGAATAAGAACTTGGAGTTTTGGGGGCAGATTGGAGATGCATTGATCAGTCGCTATACGGTAGACCTTGATAAATTGGGGAGTGTGCGCTGTTCACCACTAATCAATCCTTTTCTTTTGAGCTATAGCGGCAAGCATGGAATTTCGTATCGGCAGGAGTTCAAGTACAACCGTATTTTTACCGGTGATCGCCTGCTGCGCATCGTTCCCCGGATAGGTTATAATTTTAAGGAAAAAGAGTTTTACTGGAGGGTGAGGTCCGATTTTGATTATTGGCCCCGTAAGCGTGCAGCATTGCATCTGGAGTTTGGTAACGGTAACCGGATTTACAGCAGTGATGTGCTGGACGACCTGAAAGCCATCCCCGACAGTATTTTTGACTTCAACCAGATACACTTGGATTATTTCAAGGATTTGTATCTGAATCTGCGTCATAGCTGGGAAATAGTAAACGGTCTGTCGCTGGAAGTGGGTGTATCCATGCACAGACGTACGGAAGTGAACCGCTCCCGGTTTGAACTGAACTACCCGAGCATGCCGCCTACCAAGTCGGCCACCCGTGCCGGTTCCGGAGGTTCATCCTTCTTTCCGAATTTTGACCCGAATATCCTGAACAAGTTCCGCCATACCTATAATAGTTTTGCTCCCCGCGTCCGCCTCACCTGGACTCCGGGACAATACTATTATATGAATGGCGACCGTAAAGTAAATCTTCATTCCAAGTATCCTTCCATCTCAGTAGATTGGGAGCGGGGACTCAGTGGAGTGTTGCAGAGCAGTGGTTCGTACGAGCGTGTAGAGATTGATTTGCAGCATCAGGTTTCTTTGGGCTTGATGCGTGATATTTATTGGCGTTTTGGTTGGGGAGAGTTTACCAATCAGAAGGAACTGTACTTTGTGGACTTTGCCAATTTGCGGCGTTCCAATCTTCCTATGGGTTGGAGTGATGATATTGGCGGGGTGTTCCAGTTGCTGGACGGCCGCTGGTATAACTCTTCCCGTAAATATATCCGCGGACACCTTACCTATGAAGCTCCTTTCCTCCTGCTCCGCCATCTGATGAAATATACCCAATATGTATTGAATGAACGTCTGTATCTGAATGCATTGGTGGTTCCTCACTTGAAACCTTATCTGGAAGTAGGGTATGGCATTGGTACACATATATTTGACTTTGGCTTGTTTGCCAGCTTTGCAAACTGGAAGTATCAGGAAATAGGTTGCAAATTTACCTTCGAACTGTTTAACAGATAGCAATGTGGTAATGTGATTAATGTGCCAATGTGTCAATGACCAGGACGTGATGGCGTAGCATAAACATAGCGCAGCCAATTAGCCAATTAGCATATTGGCACATTATCACATTAATCAATTGTCAATTATTGATTCTTTTGTAACTTTGCTGCAAATTACTTGGAGCTATGGGTATAGTAATAGGAATAGATGTGGGTGGAAGTACCACGAAAATCGTTGGAATCAATGGAGAACAGATACAGTCTCCAATGTTTATTACGGCTACCGACCCGGTGACTTCCTTATTCGGAGCATTCGGTAAGTATATTTATCACAATGGTATACAGCTGGCCGATGTGGAGCAGGTGATGCTGACGGGAGTGGGAAGCGCATTTGTCAACAGCCCTCTATATGGACTGCCTACTCGCAAAACGGATGAGTTTATTGCCAATGGTTTGGGAGCTAGACATGCAACGGATATAGACCAACTGATTGTAGTCAGCATGGGTACCGGCACTTCTTTTGTGAAAATAGACGGAGACAAGGTGCAGCATATTGGCGGCTTGGGGATTGGTGGAGGTACCTTGCAGGGATTATCGAGGTTGCTGTTGAAAACTCATGATATTCATCAGGTGTCCGAGTTGGCTGAGAAAGGGGATGTAACTCGTGTCAACTTGCAGATAGGTGATATTTGCAACACTGCTTTGCCTGACTTGCCAGTGAGTGCTACCGCCTCTCTTTTCGGGAAAGCAGATAGCAATGCTTCTCAAGAAGATATTGCCTGCGGTATAATTTATACGGTACTTCAAACCATTGGAGGAGCTGCTGTACTGTCAGCTTTGAACAGTCCTATCAAGGATTTCGTTCTGATAGGAAATCTCACCCAACTGCCCCAGTGCCGGGAGGTGTTTTCTAAAATGGAAGCCATCTATCATGTACATTTTCATATACCGCCCTATGCTGAATATAGAACAGCAATAGGAGCGGCATTGGCATACGTAAAAGAAAGGCAAGGGTAGTGGTTACTTCTTGCCTGCCTTCTTCATATAGCTGTTTATCAAGGTACATGCGGGAGCGGCCACCGTACCGTGGTCAAATCCCTCCATCTGATAGAGGGTGGTTTTTTGTCCCAATGCTTTGAGGAGAGCATACAAATGGGCGTTTTCCTCATAGCGTGCCAGCATCTCCAACTCTTTGTCGCCAGTGATAAGTATCATGGGTGAAGCGTCTTTTCTTACGTTATTGGAAGGAGCATATTTATCTATAATCGGAGTGTCGGAAGGCAGCCCGCGTTCTTTGCGGATGGTGTAGTGGGTAGTGGTCTGTCCGCTGATGGGGAAAGCGCCTGCCAGGCTGTTGGCGTCAATATTCCACTTTGCCAGGTAACTCTTGTCCAGATTGAGCATCAGACAGAGATAACCACCGGCTGAATGACCGGCTATGTATATTTTGTCTTTATCTCCTCCGAATTCTTCTATATTCTCGAAAGTCCAAGCAACGGCCTCTGCGGCATCTTCCGTGTAGGCAGGATTTTGGGCACGCGGGCTGAGTCGGTAGTTTACGGCTATCACGGCGTAGCCTTGCTCCAGGAACTCCTTCGGAAAATGTTTTTCTCCGGCTTCCAGTCCTCCGCCGTGGAACCAGATAAGGGTGGCAAATCCTTTTTTATCAGTAGGATAATGGAGGTCGAGCTTACAACGCTCCAGCTTATAACTGTCCTTTTCGCCGGGATGAAGATAGGAAATGTTCTTTTGCGTACGGTAGTTGTTGTCCGTTGTCTGATTTTGGCTATAACATAATAATGTATAGCAAATGATGGAAATGCATGCGATTATCTTTTTCATGATAAATTATTGAGATTATGTATAAATGAAACGATGCAAAGGTAACATTTTTTTTATTCTTTAATTGATTATTCCACTGCTGTTTTGAATGCTTTTTGTTTTGTAGTTCAAGAAAATACTTCTATCTTTGCGCCCGATTTACAATGAGTCAACATAAAGTCTCACTTAATTAACGAGTTAAACAATTTATTTATTAATGGAAAATTTAAAGAATGTAGCTCCTATTGAAGACTTCAACTGGGATGCTTATGAGAACGGCGAATCAGTAGCCAGTGCAAGCCACGAAGAACTGGAAAAGGCGTATGACAATACGTTGAACAAGGTTAACGACCGCGAGGTAGTTGATGGAACCGTAATCGCAATGAACAAGCGTGAAGTAGTTGTGAACATCGGTTACAAATCAGACGGTATCATTCCGATGAGTGAATTCCGTTACAATCCTGAACTGAAGGTTGGTGATACTGTTGAGGTATACATCGAAAACCAGGAAGACAAGAAAGGACAGCTCGTTCTGTCTCACCGTAAAGCTCGTGCTACCCGTTCTTGGGATCGCGTAAACGCAGCTTTGGAAAACGAAGAAATTATCAAGGGTTACATCAAGTGCCGCACAAAGGGTGGTATGATTGTAGACGTATTCGGCATCGAAGCTTTCTTGCCGGGTTCTCAAATCGACGTGAAGCCTATCCGCGACTACGATGTATTCGTTGGCAAAACTATGGAATTCAAGGTTGTTAAGATCAACCAGGAATTCAAGAATGTGGTTGTTTCCCACAAGGCTCTTATCGAAGCCGAACTGGAACAACAGAAGAAGGAAATCATCGGTAAACTCGAAAAAGGACAAGTTCTCGAAGGTACCGTTAAGAATATCACTTCCTATGGTGTATTTATCGACTTGGGTGGCGTAGATGGTTTGATTCACATTACAGACCTTTCTTGGGGCCGTGTTAGCGATCCGAAAGAAGTGGTTGAACTCGACCAGAAACTCAACGTCGTTATCCTTGACTTCGATGATGAGAAGAAGCGTATCGCTCTCGGCTTGAAGCAACTCACTCCGCATCCTTGGGATGCACTGGATGCTAACCTGAAGGTTGGCGACCACGTGAAGGGTAAAGTTGTAGTTATGGCTGACTACGGTGCATTCATCGAAATCGCTCCGGGTGTTGAAGGTCTGATTCACGTATCTGAAATGTCTTGGTCACAGCACTTGCGTTCTGCACAAGACTTCATGAAGGTAGGTGACGAAGTTGAGGCAGTAGTCCTGACTTTGGACCGCGAAGAGCGTAAGATGTCTTTGGGTATCAAGCAGCTGAAGTCTGATCCTTGGGAAACTATCGAAGAGAAGTATCCTATCGGCAGCAAGCACACTGCAAAAGTTCGCAACTTCACTAACTTCGGCGTATTCGTTGAAATCGAAGAAGGTGTTGACGGCTTGATTCACATCTCTGACCTGTCTTGGACGAAGAAGGTTAAACATCCGTCTGAATTCACTCAGATTGGTGCAGACATCGACGTACAAGTTCTGGAAATCGACAAGGAAAACCGTCGCTTGAGCCTTGGCCACAAGCAACTCGAAGAAAATCCTTGGGATGTATTTGAAACTGTATTTACAGTAGGTTCTGTACACGAAGGTACTATTATCGAAATGCTGGATAAGGGTGCTGTAGTTGCTCTGCCTTATGGTGTAGAAGGTTTCGCTACTCCGAAGCACCTCGTTAAGGAAGACGGATCACAAGCTCAGTTGGACGAGAAGCTTGAATTCAAGGTAATTGAGTTCAACAAGGACGCTAAGCGTATCATCCTTTCTCACAGCCGTATCTTCGAAGATGCTGCAAAGGCAGAAGAAAGAGCTGAAAAGAAGGCTGCTACTAAGAAGTCAACCGGTAAGAGAGAAGACGTTGCTCCTGCTATCCAAAACCAGGCTGCATCTACTACTCTGGGTGACATTGATGCTTTGGCTGCCTTGAAGGAACAGATGGAAGCTGGAAAGAAATAATTACTCCGTTCTATAAATGAAGGAAGGGTACTTGCGCAAACAAGTGCCCTTCTTTTTTATGATTTGTCAATAGAATTTTATGGAATTAAGGATGGTTTTTCCATAAATGTTTATCTTTGCAGGGTGGTTACTTTTGCAATCATAGAAATATTCAATAATTTAATTTTCATTTATTATGAAAAACATGTTCAAAAATGCAGGGAAGATGGTGTTGTTCACTTGCCTGTCGCTGATGTTACTAACCGCATGCGGCCAGAAGTCTAAACTCAAGCTGGCTATCGCAGCAGCCAACAAACAATGTCCCATGGATATGGGAGCTTCCGGCGAAATATCCAGTATTACTTTTGATGGGTCGGATGTGGTATATGTACTGCTTATGAATGAAAGTTTCCTCAATATAGACGCTTTGAAAGAGAATCCTGATGCAATGAAGTCTGCTGTGACTGTTATGTTCGGTAATCCACAAGGGTCTATTAAAGAGATGCTGGATTTGGTTGTCGGTACTGATTCCGGTATAAAGTTCATATATAAAGGAAAGACATCCGGTAACGAAGTGGAATGTTATCTGACTACTCAGGACTTGAAAGATATATTGAATGGTGGTGGTGCATCTGCCGACAGCAGTGACGAGAAGAAACTGGAAGAGCAAGTGAAGATGACCAACGTATCGTGCCCGATGCAGGTGGATGAAGCCACTATGCTCAATAAACTGACAATCGAGTCGGATAAGGTGCTTTATCATTATACGATTGACGAATCTGTAGTACAGATGTCTGCTTTGAAGGAAAATGCCGAACAGATGAAGGCAAATGTGAAGAACTCTTTGAACTCCTCCGATCCAGCCTTGCGCATGTTCTTGGAAGTATGTGTGAAGTGTGATAAAGGGGTGGGCTATCTGTATAAAGGGAATAAATCCGGAGAAACTTTTGAAATATCCTTTGGAGTTTCAGAGATAAAGGCTCTTCTATAAATCAAGGAGTAGAAATCAGTTCGGAAGGTTTGGAATGGAAAAATTTGAGTTACATATTCTTGGTTGTGGTTCCGCTTTACCCACAACGCGTCATTTCCCTACGTCTCAAATTGTGAACGTGCGCGACAAGCTGTTTATGATTGATTGTGGGGAAGGAGCGCAGTTGCAGTTCCGTAAATCACATCTGAAGTTTTCACGTTTGAATCATATCTTTATCTCTCACTTGCATGGAGACCATTGTTTTGGCTTATTAGGACTGATTTCTACACTTAACCTTTTAGGACGTACAGCAGAGTTGCATATCCATTCTCCCAAAGGGCTGGAAGCATTGTTGACACCTATGCTGGATTTTTTTAATAGGCAGATGACGTACAAGGTCCTTTTCCATGAGTTTGATACGAAAGAACCGATGCTGATTTATGAAGACCGTTCGTTGACGGTTACTACCATTCCTTTGCGTCATCGTATGCCGTGTTGTGGTTTTTTGTTTGCAGAAAAGCGGCGTCCTAACCATATTATCCGTGAAATGGTCGATTTCTACCAAGTGCCGGTATACGAATTGAATCGTATAAAGAATGGGGCCGATTACGTGACACCGGAGGGAAAAACTGTTTCCAACAACTTGTTGACCCGTCCTTCTGCTCCGTCCCGCAGTTATGCTTATTGCTCGGATACCATCTATCTTCCTTCTATCGTGGAGCAGATAAAAGGGGTTGATTTACTTTTTCATGAGGCGACATTTGCGAATGAGGATGCGCCACGTGCCAAAGAAACATTTCATACAACTGCTGCACAAGCGGCCGAAATAGCCAGGAGGGCTGAGGTGAAGAAGTTGTTGATAGGACATTTTTCGGCACGATACGAAGATGAAAATGTCTTGCTTCAAGAAGCATCCGCTATTTTTCCGGATACTCAGCTTGCCAAAGAAACACTTTGTGTATCGGTATGAATTAAACTTTCATTATCTTTGGCAGTCTAAAACAACAAATGCGAATAGAAATTTATGACCCCTTCCTATAATGAACGCGAAGTGTTGGCTCTTCTACAAGAAGAAAGCACACAAAAGCGGGGATTTGAGATGATTGTTACCCAATATAGCGAGCAGTTGTATTGGCAGATTCGTCGTATGGTCCTCTCTCATGAAGATGCCAATGATTTACTTCAGAATACTTTCATTAAAGCATGGATTAATATAGATTATTTCAGGGCAGAGGCTAAACTCTCTACCTGGCTCTATCGCATAGCCTTGAATGAATGCCTCACTTTTCTGAACAAACAACGGGCTGCTTCCACAGTCTCTTTGGATGACCCCGAGGCAGATGCACTTCAAAAGCTTGAAAGTGATCCTTACTTCTCCGGTGATAAAGCAGAGATGGCTTTGCAAAAAGCCTTGCTTGCCTTGCCGGAAAAACAACGTATGGTGTTTAATCTGAAGTATTACCAGGAAATGAAATACGAAGAGATGTCCGGTATATTTGGTACTTCCGTAGGTGCCTTGAAGGCTTCCTATCACCATGCCGTGAAGAAAATAGAAAAGTTTTTGGGTGAGGAGTATTAAACCTTTGCCACAAAACAATGTCTAATTAAACAGAAAGGAGAAAGCTTATGAAAGAAGAAGATAAAATACAGAAAAAGATAGGGACGGAAAATCCTTTCCGCGTTCCTGAAGGCTACTTTGAGAATCTTACTTCAGAGGTAATGAACCGGCTTCCCGAAAAAGAGAAACTCATTGCTGTGCAGACAGAGCCTACAATGTGGCAGAAGGTAAGGCCTTGGTTGTATATGACCGCCATGTTTATAGGTGCGGCATTGATTATCCGTGTAGCTTCTTCGGAGCATACTCCATCTGTAGAGCGTATGGCTGCTGATGATACGGAAACAGAAATGGAATATATTAATATGGCTGTAGAGAATTCCATGCTGGATGATTATTCATTGTATGTTTATTTGGCAGACTCTGATGCAGAATAAGGTAACAACACTCAACTATTTAAAAATGAAGAAACTAATTGTTTTATTGGTTATGATATGTGGCATTATGCCTCTGCTTTGGGCTAGCGATGGATGTGACCAGCATCTGTCACCTGAAGAGTTTCGTGCCAAACAAAAAGCGTTTATAACGGAGAAAGCCGGACTGACGAGTGAGGAGGCAGCCAAGTTCTTCCCATTGTATTTTGAATTGCAGGACCGGAAAAAGCAGCTAAATGACGAGGCTTGGAAGTTGCTTCGACAAGGGAAAGATGAAAAAACAACCGAAGCCCAGTATGAGGAAATTATGGAAGGTGTATATGATGCCCGTATCGCTTCTGACCGGTTGGACAAGACCTACTTTGATAAGTTCAAGAAAATATTGCCTTGTAAAAAGATTTATCTGGTGCAAAGGGCTGAAATGCGTTTCCACCGTGAATTACTGAAAGGCATGCATAAAAAGGGGGATGCTTCTCCACGAAAAACACAAGGAAAAAGATGAATAGTGAATGAATACAAATAAGGAAGGTTGCCACAATGATGTGAGCAACCTTCTTTTGTTAATGATAGATACCTTGTTTTAGCCTTGCTAAACCTCTACTTTAGTTCCCTAAACCTTTACTTTAGCCAGCTAAACCTGACCTTTAGAAGAATCATCTTGTTTCCCTTCTTTTTCCAGTACTTTCGCTTCGTTCCATAGCTTATCCATCTCCTCCAGCGTCATGTCATGGAGGTTTTTGCCCTCCTTGATGCTGTGCGCTTCTACATAGTTGAAGCGGTTGATGAACTTCTGGTTGGTCTGTTCCAGCGCATTGTCCGGATTGATTTTGTAGAGGCGGGCAGCGTTGATGAGGCTGAACATGACATCGCCGAATTCAGCTTCAGCCTTTTCTTTATCCATGTGGGCGACTTCAGCCTGGAATTCTTGGATTTCTTCTTTTACCTTATCCCACACTTGCTCGCGTTCCTCCCAGTCAAATCCTACATTGCGTGCCTTGTCCTGGATGCGGTAGGCCTTGATGAGCGAGGGTAGGGCAGCGGGTACACCGCTCAGCACTGTTTTGTTCCCATCTTTTTCCTTCAATTTTAGCTGTTCCCAGTTTTCAGAAACCTGGCCTGCGGTTTCGGCCTTTACATCGCCGAAGACATGGGGATGGCGGAAAATAAGTTTCTCACAAAGACGGTCGCATACGTCTTTCATATCGAAATCACCGGTTTCGGAGCCTATCTTTGCATAAAAAGCCACATGCAGCAGCACATCGCCCAGCTCTTTGCAGATGTCATTCTTGTCATCGCGTATCAGGGCGTCACAAAGTTCATAAGTCTCTTCGATGGTATTGGGGCGCAGGCTTTCGTTGGTCTGCTTGCGGTCCCAGGGACATTTCTCGCGCAGCTCGTCGAGTATGTCGAGGAAGCGGCCGAAGGCTTCCATCTGTTCTTTTCTTGTATGCATGATTTTGAAATTTAGTTTTTCCATTCTTCGTATGAGATGAGTAATCCTATCACTTCCGAATAGTTCTTGCGTCCGCTTTGAATCTTGTTTCCTTTAAGGTACAAGTCGTAGATAAAGTTCTGGATGTCTCCGATGAGCGGACTGTATTTCTCCATCCAGTATTGCTGGTTCTTTTGGGCCAGTTCTATGATTTCAGGACGTATCCGGTTGAAAAGTTCTGCGTATTCTTCTTCGCTCATCAGTCGGCGGGCATTGCCCAGCACATGTGGGAGTACGGAGAAATACCCACTGAAACGAATCTCTTTCACCTGCGAACGGGTGCAGACCTGGTAAGCGTAGAAGTTGGCTTCTGCCTCGCTGGTAATGCCTAAAAAGTGTGCCAGCTCGTGGGCATAAGTAGCAGGATATTGTGGTGGAAGCAAATCGCCGTTCAGCGTGAATTCGCAGAAGAAAGGTCCCATGCTTCCCGTAACACCGACCATGGAAATGAACGGAGTGAAAAGCATGGTCTTCACGCGCGGAGAGGAGTGGGGAGGGCGATGTATCCCCAGCGTATCGCTGATTTGGTTGTATCCGTGTACGCTTTCCCGGCAGACCAATGGTTCGTCAATGGAGGTGACATCTGTATAGGAAGCATTCAGCTTGTCTATATAGTTGTCTACAAATGACTGAAAGATTTCGGGAGTATAGGCAGTATAAGGAATGTTTGTCCTGCCATAGAAATCTTTCTGTGAGTAGTTCAGTCCCCATGCCAGATAGAACCATGCATATATCCACAGCAAGTATTCCATTTCGTTCAGCAGAATCTGTTTCCACTTTTTCTTTTGGATATAGCGTGCCCTGATTGGATTGAAAAGAAGTCCGAGTACACTGAGGAAAATAAACAAGTCGCCTATGGCAAAAGGCATGAGTTTTGAAAAGGAGGACAAGAAATGGGAAATCACCGGATATACAGACTGTGCATATACTTCTCCCAATATTGGAATGAGTTGCGTTGCCCATACAACAGACAGTAATACGATTAATACGACATACCGGATTTTCAATTTGTCTCTCATTTTTATTTTCAACCTACCATTAAGAGGACTATCGACCTCTAACTCCTAAGCCCGGAGGGCGATAACTCCCTTTAACTCCTACTAACTCCTGACTCATTTTGTAGGGACAAAAATATATATTTAAATTTTAATTCATTAATTTTGCGCCCGTTATTCGCAATAAATTAATTATAGAGATTTAAAAACATGGAATTAGCAAGTAAGTACAATCCCGCTGACGTGGAGGGAAAGTGGTACCAGTATTGGTTGGACCACAAATTATTCAGTTCGAAACCCGATGGTCGTGAGCCTTACACCGTCGTCATTCCGCCTCCAAACGTCACCGGTGTGTTGCACATGGGACACATGCTTAATAATACCATACAAGATATTCTGGTACGCCGTGCCCGCATGGAAGGCAAGAATGCCTGCTGGGTGCCGGGAACCGACCATGCATCCATTGCTACCGAGGCCAAGGTGGTGAACAAACTTGCCGCACAAGGCATCAAGAAGACAGACCTTACCCGCGACGAGTTCTTGAAGCATGCCTGGGAATGGACTGACGAACATGGCGGCATCATCTTGAAGCAGCTCCGCAAGCTGGGTGCTTCTTGCGATTGGGATCGTACAGCTTTTACTATGGATGAGAAACGCAGTGAAAGCGTGCTCAAGGTTTTTGTTGACTTGTATAACAAAGGTCTGATTTATCGTGGTGTCCGCATGGTGAACTGGGACCCTAAGGCACTGACCGCACTTAGTGACGAGGAAGTAATCTACAAAGAAGAGCACAGCAAGCTGTACTATCTGAAGTATATGGTAGAAGGTGACCCCGAAGGACGTTATGCAGTGGTTGCTACCACCCGCCCTGAAACCATCATGGGAGATACAGCCATGTGCATCAATCCGAATGACCCCAAGAATACCTGGTTGAAGGGTAAGAAGGTGATTGTTCCGTTGGTAGGACGTGTTATTCCGGTTATCGAGGACGATTACGTAGATATAGAGTTCGGTACCGGTTGTCTGAAGGTAACTCCTGCCCACGATGTGAACGACTACATGCTGGGTGAGAAGTACAATCTGCCGAGCATCGACATCTTCAATGATAACGGAACGCTTAGTGAAGCTGCCGGCTTGTATATCGGTATGGACCGTTTCGATGTGCGCGAGCAGATTGAGAAGGACCTGGCTGCTGCCGGTCTGTTGGAGAAAGTGGAAGCCTATACCAACAAGGTAGGTTTCTCCGAACGTACCAACGTGCCCATCGAACCGAAGCTTTCCATGCAATGGTTCCTGAAGATGCAGCACTTTGCCGACATGGCTTTGCCGCCGGTGATGAATGATGAGTTGAAGTTCTATCCTGCCAAATATAAGAATACGTACAAGAACTGGTTGGAAAATATCAAGGACTGGTGTATCAGCCGCCAGTTGTGGTGGGGGCATCGCATTCCTGCTTATTTTTTGCCGGAAGGTGGTTATGTAGTGGCTGCCACTCCCGAAGAAGCCTTGGCATTGGCAAAAGAGAAAACGGGTAATGCAGACCTTAAACTGGAAGACCTTCGTCAGGATGAGGACTGCCTGGATACTTGGTTCTCCTCCTGGTTGTGGCCCATCTCTTTGTTTGACGGTATCAACAATCCGGGTAACGAGGAGATAAACTACTATTATCCTACCAGCGACTTGGTGACCGGTCCGGACATTATCTTCTTCTGGGTAGCCCGTATGATTATGGCAGGCTATGAATATGAAGGTAAGATGCCGTTCCAGAATGTTTATTTTACGGGTATTGTCCGTGACAAGCTGGGACGTAAGATGTCCAAGTCGTTGGGTAATTCTCCCGACCCGCTGGATTTGATTGAGAAATACGGTGCCGATGGTGTACGTATGGGCATGATGCTTTCAGCTCCTGCTGGCAATGACATCCTCTTTGACGATGCACTGTGTGAGCAAGGACGTAACTTCAATAATAAGATATGGAACGCTTTCCGTCTGATTAAAGGTTGGGAAGTCAGTGCGGAAGTTCCGGTACCGGAAGCTTCAGAACTGGCAATACGCTGGTTTGAGGCCAAGCAGAATGAAGTGGCTGCCGAAGTGGCTGATTTGTTCAGCAAGTACCGTTTGAGTGAAGCGCTGATGGCTGTTTACAAACTGTTCTGGGACGAATTCTCTTCCTGGTATCTGGAAATGATTAAACCGGCATACGGCCAGCCCATCAACCGGAAAGTGTATGAAGCAACTATCGGTTTCTTTGATAACTTGTTGCATCTGCTCCATCCGTTCATGCCATTTATTACAGAGGAGTTGTGGCAGCATCTTTGCGACCGTACAGACGGTGAGAGCTTGATGGTAAGCCCGTTGTCAATGTCGGCATTGGTAGATGAGGATATCATCCGGGAGTTTGAAGTGGTGAAAGAGGTTATCAGCAATATCCGTTCCATCCGTTTGCAGAAGAACATCGCCCAAAAAGAGGCACTTGAGTTGCAGGTTATCGGTGAGAATCCGGTTGTGGCATTCAATGCGGTTATCACGAAAATGTGTAATCTCTCGTCAATCGATGTAGTGGAGAACAAGGCCGACGCATCTGTTGCATTTATGGTGGGGACAATAGAATTTGTAATACCCTTAGAAGCATATGGGACTTTGTTTATGGAAGCCGAGATAGCCCGTATGGAGGCTGAACTGAAGCACAAGGAAGGATTCCTGCAAGGCGTGCTGAAGAAACTGGGTAACGAGAAGTTTGTGAATAATGCTCCTGCCGCCGTTCTTGAGATGGAACGCAAGAAGCAGGCAGATGCTGAAAGTATCATCAAATCTCTCAAGGAAAGTATTGCAGCATTGAAAAAGGCATAACTGTCCGTCACATAAAAACAGAGAAAAAGCTCCGGAACCTTCAACTCCGGAGCTTTTTTTAGCGGTATAATGAACTGTTTATTTGAACAGTTCTGCTACGCACCACATTAGGCGTGCGGTGGTGTGTGTCCAGATTTCCTTGTAAGTGCAGTTGTTTTGCATCGGGAAGTAGGGCTCGTCCTCATTTTCGAATGTTTCGATTCCTACGGGTACAGCTCCCACCACATCTCCGGCATAGGCTCCGTAAAGTGGCGGGTAGTCATATCCGTCTCCATAAACGGTACTCATGGCAAAAGGGTTGTAGCCCAATATATACTCTATCTGGCGGGTTGCAATATCCCTTAACGCTTTGTCGTTGAATAGGTGTGCAAGAATAAAGGCTGCTTTGGCTTTACCCATGACAACAGCGTGGAATCCCCTGAACTGGTAGGCAACGGGGAAACGGCGCAGGTAGAAATTCTTTGAGAGAGGGATACCGTTGCGCACTTGTGCATTGTATTCTTCCAGACTGGGAAGCCCTACCTGCTCGCCTTCATGGTACAGATTCTTATAATCGGTATTATCCACCTCGTATACGGCGCTTGGCAGTATGCCATACGGCTCAATCAGTTGTGAAACCCCGCGTAGATAGTCTGCATAGGCTTCACAAGATGCCTGCCACAACGGGGCGTCCGGATGGGTGGGGGCATCTGTCAGTAGCATCGAGAGTCCTTCGGCCATCAAGTGCTCTTGGCTTTGGTGATAATAGGCCAGAATACGCTTTTTCCGGGAAGATTCATAGAAGAAACCTCGCAGGGGGATTTTCCAGTCGGTACGCTTTTCCAACTGTTGGCCTGCCATGACGGTACGTGCCAGCCGGGTTGCCCAGTCCAGATAGTAAACATCTTGTGTAAGGCGGTACAAACGCATGGCTGTGACGGTGGAAAGGGCATAAAGTTCGGTTTCGTTCTGTTCCGTCCTTTGTGTATCCAGCAGGTCGATGGCGAATTGGAAATCCTCAATGGCACTGTTCCGGCACCACCGTGCAAATACCGGGTCTTTCTTTTCAAAATGAGGGGCGGCGAGTGCGCAACTGGAAGCGGCTTTCAGATTGTCCGTAGGCGTATTTCGTGCTTCTGTCTGCATGTCGTCTTTGTCACCACGGATATTCTTTGTCCAAATGCCGATAATCAGTCCACCCAGTCGGTAGCCGTCACCGAAGCGGGTACGCAGAATCCAGTTCACTCCCCAGCGTGCCTCTTCCAGCAGGCGTTCGTAGAAGATACTGTCTTTGCCTTGTACGGCACCGGCCATTTCGAGGAGGGCGATGCACGATTCGGCTGTATTTCCCGTTCCTTGAGTCAGGTCGGCTGCATCGTGCCATCCTCCGGCAATGCTCATGCTCCGTCCGTCGGGATGATAGGCGAATACATCCTGATGGCATTCCTGATGAATGCCGGGCTGGTCGAAACCGCAACGTTCGGAAAAGAAGAAGTTCAGCGTGTGCCAGGCGGTAGACAGGTAGGCATCATTTCCGATGGGGAAAGGCTTTGATTGTACATCACCGATGGAGAGGAAGTATTGTCCGGGCGTATTGAAACTGCTGAAGTCCAGTACAAGAAATCCTTTGTCCAGCTTCTTGTCCTGATTCAGAGGACTGGCCGTACCTTGATAAACGGTTTGTCCCGTGGCGGCATCGTGCAGGCTGAAAGCCCTTTCCGGCATGTGCTGCACCAAAGCCTGCTTGCGTGCTCCCGGCTTGTATCCGCTGTGGCAGTAGGCCATTGCGTCTTTTCGCAGGTCGAATCCCCGGCTGTTTTCCGCTTCTACCTTTTCGATGCGCATGTCGTCTATGTATAGGCTCATGTGTTCGCTGGCTCCTGCAGGAGCACCTGCCAGCATGATGTTTACCGAAAAGCCGGTGACACTGTCACGGTATAGGTCCGGTATCTCCCATATGATGTGCTGCCATTTGTTGGGATAGACAGTCTCGAAGTGTTGTCCTTCAAAGCGTCCGGGAGTCGGCATGATTTTCTCTCCTTCATTGTATAGGGTGAATCCGGCAAAGGTCAGATAAACGCCCGGTGCATCCACATATACCCAAACGGAAAAGCGGTTGTATTCCCGCAAGTCTTCCCGGTCGAGGGGACGGATAATCTCCGGGGTGGCGTAATTCCGGTTTGTTGGATTCTTCTTGCCCAGGGAGGCAGGAGTGTCCAGACGGACACTTCCTTTGCCTGAGACAGTGACTTTACGGTCCACATGTATGGTTCCGGGTCCGGTGTGGCGCAGAGCGCCGAAATCTTCGGCCAGGGGGAGTACCCTGCTTTTCAATACCTTTTTCTTTTCCCACCGCGTCAGTCCGGCGTGTGCGGGATTAGCTTTCATTATGCGGTGCACATGATTGCTTTGCTGTAATTGTTTCTCCAGTTCCGTATCGGGTTTCCACGGAGCTTGTGCTTGTGCCTGCATGCAGCAGCATGCCAGCAGCAGTGTTCGGATGATGTATTTCATGGTATTCAGTGTTTGGTTTCAGGGTAAGCATGAAAAGGAGCCTTGAACTCCGGACGTAATGTATAAGTATCCTTCAGTGGGAAATCTGTGGGAACTTCTTGGGTGACGGCACCGGTGGCAGCCCATTCGCATCCCCGGAGTAAAGTCACCTGGAAACCGGTGCAGCGCATGGAGTAAGTCATGTTCGGGTCGTTGCCGCAGTGCCCCAGGAGGTCGACGAATATGCGCCCTTTCCCGTAGCTTACTGTCCACATCAACGGTTCATGCCGTCCGCGTTCGTAGGCGGTGGCCAATATTTCCATGTTTCTTACCGGACCGCGTAGGCGGGTATATATCTCGTCCTTGAAGTGTTTCCATTGAGGAGGCAATCCTTGCAGGATAGGATGATGGGGGGCGCGGTGTTCTATGACGGTTTCGTGCTGCAAGCCGTGGTAGCCGGCATACCCCAGAGAGTAGTCGTAGACGTATTGTCCGTCTTTCCAGTACAGATACGGACCGTCCTTTTCGTTTCGTCCGTCCCAGGCTCCCATGCCTATTATCTCGTTGTATTCTTTCCAGTCGGCCATCGGGACGACGGAAGAATGTATCACTACCACACCGCCTCCATCGGCAACGTATTTCTCGAAATTCTTGCGTACGGGCTCTGTCCATGTAGCTCCGCCGTAGTTGATGACGATTAAATCATATTGGTGGAAATCGGGTTTGAAGGTGGCGATGTCTCCACCAAAGTCGGGTGTAAAGGCAAAGTCCACTTTGAACATTCCGCTGTTTTCCAATATCTGCTTCATGGCTTCGCAGGCGCCTTGCCAGTAATGGCTGCCGTCCTGCCCGGCTATCATCATGGTTTTGATTACTTTCTTTTGCTGTGCGTGTGTGTGCGAGGCAGCTCCTATATAAATAAGGAGTACCAGGATAAGTGTCAGTCTTGTTTTCATTTTCCGGAAGATTTAAAGTTTTTGCCAGTAGGGTTCCATTCTATACGGTCGTAGCAGCGTGTGGTGCGCAGATTGTAACCTTGTTCGTCTACGCTGAACTTTCCGTCTTTGAAGTAGGATATGTAGAGCTCGGAGATGCCGTCCTTGTTGCGGTCTTCTACAAGGAGATTGTACTTGTCGGTGACATAAATCTCGTCGGAAATGTATTGTATTTCTTTGGTATAGTTGTCTACGATTGCATAGTAGGCCTTGAAAAGGTCGAAAGTGGGGTAGTGCCCGTTGTCACGTCCGAAAAGCATTACTTCTTCAAGGGCATCGTCCCCGTCCATATTGGCAAGTACGGATTGCTGAAAGGAAAATCCCGGTTTTTGTACTTGTGGAGGGATATTGTCCCATCCTTCCTGATGGGCTGTCACTGAAAATTGCGCTTGTGCATGGATGACGTACACCAGCGCCGACAATAGGATAATCAGTTTTCTCATTGCGTGCATTTTGAGGTTATGATAATAATAGGGTTACTTCTTGCTTATATGACCGGTGGCCCGGAGTTTTCCCTAACTTTTTTTAGAATAATTAATGAATACGGGATATATAGGGACTTAGTGCCTCTCCCATCAGGACTGAACCGGTCTGACCCGTATACTGAGAGGTCATAACATCCGCATCCTTTCCATTAAAACACCCGGATGTTTTTGGGTAATACATCCGGGTGTTTTGGGTGAAAACATCCCCATGTATTGGGGTAAAACATTCGGATGTTTTGACCTCTCAGTCCTATACTCTTTAGGGCTAAGTCCCGGTGTGTAGCCGGCACGGTATAGGGGACGTTCTGCTTGTGTATGGTCTTAATGCGAGGTGAGCAGGTGCATCAATATCAGTGGCAGATAATCTTTCAGCTTGACCCTTAATATCTTCAAAGCCTGCTGAATGCGGTAGTCTACCGTTTTGGGGGAAACGTTGAGTAGTTCGGCAGCTTCCTTGTAACTCAGATTCTGGAAACGATGCATGATGAAAGCTTCCCTATAAGTAGGCGGCAGTTCGTTGATGGCCCTTTGTATATGCTTGCTTAATTCGTTGATTTGATAGATATCCACCTCCTGCAGCATGGCGAACATTCGTTCATAGTAAGCGGTGTCTGCCCGTTGCTTCACTTCATTTTGGGCAATCCGGGTCATGCAACGATGGTAGACAGCCTTGAACAGATATTGCTTGAGCGAATATTCGATAACGGGTCTTTCGCGGTTTTCCCAAAGCCATAGCATGACGTCCTGAACAATCTCTTCTGCATCTTCCAACCGGACAAAACGATAGCAGTAGGTGCAGAGCACTGAATAGTACTTTTGAAATAACACATCAAAAGCACTTCTATCTCCTTTTTGTATGGCGGATAATAAAGATGTATCTTCTAATGGTATGTTTCTCATAGGGTGGGGGTTCATTATTGTTGGGCAAAAATAGCTTTTTTTCCTATTATAATCTAAGTATATAAAATATTTTTAGTTTTTTGTTTAGGAGTTCTTTTCACCCGTTTGTCTTTAGATTAAAGCTAGCAATAAAAATTATGGTAAAAAGAGAGGGAATGGAGAACCTGCTTCTCAGCTATTATGAAGGAGAGACAACGGAGGATGAAACTGCTCTGGTAGAGGAGTGGCTGGAAGCATCGGAAGAGAACCGTAGGACAGCCCGCCAGGTTCAGACACTCGGTCTGGCGGCGGACATGGCGCAGATTTCATCCAGGCTGGATGTAAAGAAGGCCTTGGAGGATGTACATCGTAAGATGAAACAGAAAAAGGTCAATAGGTATCAGGTATTATTTAGAGGGATGCAACGGGCGGCCGCCATTTTATTCATCCCTTTGATGGTATCGTGGTCTATCCTTTATTGGGACAAGGATAAAGAAGAGATACATATGATGGAAGTCAGGACAAATCCGGGAATGACTACTTCTGTCGAATTGCCGGATGGAACGGAAGTCGTTCTGAACTCGTCGTCGTCGTTGCGCTATCCTTCCCGATTTGCCGATGATAAAAGGGAAGTGAAGTTGGTGGGTGAAGCATTCTTTTCTGTCGCAAAAGATGAAAAGAAGTTCATTGTCGGCACGCTGAACAATTCCAAGATAGTGGTACATGGAACGGAGTTCAACGTAGAGGCTTACAAAGGGAGCAGGACGGTACAGACCACTTTGGTTTCGGGTAAAGTCAGTTTCTCCTATGTGAATAACGGCAGGAGAAATAATGTAATGATGATACCGGGGCAAAAGGTTATTTATGATATAGTGCGGGAAAAGGTCGTTGTGAAAGAAGTCAATGTAGACGTGGAAACATGTTGGAAGGACGGACGTTTGATTTTCAGGAACACTCCGTTTGAAGATATATTGAAGAGTTTGAGCAAAAGATATAATGTGGAATTCATTCTGAAAAAGGCTTCATTGAAGCAGAATTCCTTTACGGCTACATTTACCAAACAACGTTTGGAGCGAATATTGGAGCACTTCCGAATATCCTCGAATATTCATTTCAAGTTTGTTGAAGATGGTGATGTGGATGCCGAGAGACAGGTAATAGAAGTTTATTAACCCTTTAAAAAGTAGTATGATGAAACACAAGTCCGTTTAGAAAAACATGCAGGAAAATGTTGGCGCATTTTCCTGCATGAAACACAGTAACTTTTAAATATCTGTTTGGCGACAGATAAAGTAACTTTATTTTTTCACTAGAAATCAATACAAAATTATGAAAAAACACTATTGTATCCAATCATTTAGGGCAAAAAGTGTCCTGATGAGATGCATGAAAAAAATTCCTCTTGCTATGAGATGCACATTATTTATGTTGTTTTGTTTGGTTGGTATGACTTTTGCCAATGAAGGTTATGCTCAAAAGACAATGGTAAACATTGCTCTTGAGAACAAGACTGTTGATGAAGTACTGACGGAGCTGGAACAAGGTACCGAATTTGTTTTCTTCTACAACAACAAGCAGATTGACGTTAAGCGCCGTGTATCGGTCCGGGCAAATAACAAAACCATATTCAAGGTTCTGAATGATGTATTCAAAGGAACCAATATAGGCTATAAGATATTGGACCGTAATATAATCCTTTATGATAAAGCTGTAGGAGCTGATGGGGTACAGATGGCTTTGCAGGCTGCGACGGTGAAAGGTTCTGTGGTCGATGCAACCGGTGAACCGGTGATTGGTGCCAGTATCTTGGTGCAGGGAACTACCAACGGTGTCATAACAGACATTGACGGTAATTTCATTCTGACCAATGTGGGCTCTGATGCTACTCTTATAATAAGCTATGTAGGTTATAAGACACAAAACATAAAGGTTGCAGGCCGAAATTCGTTCAAGATAGTTTTGGTAGAAGATGCTGAGATATTGGATGAAGTGGTTGTTGTAGGATATGGTGTACAGAAGAAAGAATCACTGACCGGTGCCATTGCAGCCATTGGTGCTGATGAAATAGCTACGACCAAGACCGAGAATCTGATTAGCAATATTCAAGGTAAGATGCCGGGACTATTGATTCGCCAGAAAACCGGAGAGCCGGGAACTTTCGACAATATGGTGAGCATTCGCGGTTATGGTGACCCGTTGGTGGTAATTGATGGTATCACGCGTGAAGGTACTGAAGAACTTGCACAGCTGAATTCTGAGGATATAGAAAGTATCTCTATTTTGAAAGATGCTTCTGCCGCTATTTATGGTATGAATGCGGCTAATGGCGTAATCATTGTTACTACCAAAAAAGGTGTGGCCGAAAAGACCAGAGTATCTTACTCGGCATTGTTCGGTATGAAGAATGCCACGGGTATGGAAGAAACGGTAGATGCTTATACTTATCGCATGTTGGCCAATGAAAGGGCACGTAATGACCAGGCTGCCCCTGAATACACTGACGATATTCTGGAACTGTATAGAACCGGGGCTAAGGGTTATACAGACAATAACTGGATTGACATGTTTATGAATAAACTGGCGTTCCAGCAATCGCATACTGTTTCTGTGAGAGGCGGAACGGATAAGGTGAAATATTATGTGAGCTTCGGCTATAATGGCGATAATGGTTTGCTGAAGAGTGGTATCCAATACTATCATAGATATAATCTGAGAAGTAACCTGACTGCAGAGCTTACGAAAGGGCTGAAACTGAATGTGAATCTGTCCGGGCGTTGGGATGAAACCCAAAGGCCGAGAGAGGATTTTATGTGGACTTTTAAGACTTTGATGGTTAATGACCGTGGTATCGGTACTCATACGATTAATAATCCCAATCATTTGTCTGCAATCGGTCCTGAAAACAAGAATCCTTTTGCGTTGGTTGATCCGGATATAGACGGTTATCGCAAGAACAGAGGCCTGACGTATTCTGCCGATGTGGAATTGAATTGGCAAGTTCCTTTTGTAAAAGGGTTGGCATTGAGTCTTTTGGGGTCATTTGACGGTAACAATCGTAACAACTCTTCTTTAAATCGTTCTTATCCGTTGTATGATTATTATACAGATGCGCCTGCCGGTACGGGAGGTAGTACTGATGCTTATTCCAATACGATGAGAATATATCAGAAGATTTATGGCAGGTTGCAGGCTAATTATATGCGTTCTTTCAATCAGCACAATTTGAATGTGACAGCTGTGGCAGAGTTGAACAGTACACGACGCGATGAATTATCCGGTTCCCGGCAATATTCAGAGTTGTTTACTAATGATATTTTGAATCAGGCAAGTCCGGGTACAGCTACCAATTCAGGGTATCGTAGTTTTGGCCGTTTGGCAGCCTATCTGATGCGTGCGAACTATGATTATGCCGGTAAATACTTGTTGGAAGTAGTAGGGCGTTATGATGGTTCTTATCGTTATGCTCCTTCTAAGCGTTGGACGTTCTTCCCGTCGGTAAGTGCCGGATGGCGACTTTCGGAAGAAAGTTTCATCAAGGACAATTTGCCGTTTATTACTAATTTGAAAATCAGGGGTTCTTTTGGACAAAGTGGATATGATGCCGGTGATCCTTTCCAATATGTATCTGCTTATAATTCGGCTTCTAATGGTTATGTTTTTGATGGTGCCAGCCAGATTATGGGTATGGTAGCTCCTGGTGTAGTGACTGACCGGCTTTCTTGGGTTACATCTTCTATTTCCAATGTAGGTCTGGATTTTGACTTATGGAACGGTAAGTTGAGTGGTACTATCGAGTGGTTCAATCGTAAGAATGAAGGCATTTTGGCCGACCGTGCACAATCTGCTCCTGATACATTTGGTGCAAGTTTCCCGAAGGAAAATCTGAATTCTAACCGGAACCGGGGTTTTGAGATTGAATTGGGACACAGAGGACAAATCGGTAAGGACTTCTCATATTCAGTAAGTGCTAATTTTACGTATGCCCGTGAAAGAAGTCTGCATGTGGAACATGCAGAATATACCAGTTCTATGGATAGATGGCTGAATGGAAAGGAAAACCGTAACAGTAATGTGATGTGGTTGTATAAATACGATGGCCAATATACTTCTTTGGAACAGTATGAAACGGCTCCTTTGATTGGTGGGAACTTGGGTAACTCTAAGATGCTTCCGGGTAGTTACAGATTGCTTGACCTGAATGGTGATGGTAGAATTAACAGCAGTGACCGTGTTCCGGAGTTTTGGGCAACCGGTGCAAATCCTCCTATCCAGTATGGGTTGACTTTGGCGGCTTCTTATAAGAATTTTGATCTCAATATGCTGTTTCAAGGAGCTTCCGGTTACTCCATCGGATATGCCAATGATGATGTTTGGGGATATGGTGGCAAGACAAATAAATCTTATTTAATTGCGAAATATGTAGATCGTTGGCATCCTGCAAATATAACAGATGATCCGTATAATCCTGCCACACAATGGGTAGCCGGCTATTATCCGGCATTACGCCACAATTTCTCTAATACTTCGGATAATGGTAGTAGATGGAATTATGGTATTTCCGTTTGGCTTCCGCAAGCTACTTATCTCCGTTTGAAGAGTATGGAGATCGGTTACAATCTGCCAAAATCATTTATGAAAAGAATCGGGTTGAACAGTGCCCGTATCTTTGTCAATGGTTCAAATCTGCTTACGTTCTGTAACAAGGCTTTGAAGGATGCTGACCCCGAACGTGAGGAAAGGGATTGGGGAGCCAACTTGGCATATCCGTTGATGAGAACTTATAACTTTGGGTTAAACATAAACTTTTAATTCTGAAATACCATGAAAAAAAATATTTTATCGATATTCTCATTATGTGCATTGATGGGATTGTCCGGTTGTAATGCCTTCTTGGAACTTGAACCGCTGGATAAAGTGTCTCCCGATCAGTTATTGGAGACAGAAGGTGGTGTAAAGGCACTATTGGCAAACATATATACCATGATTCCTATGGAAGATTTTAATTATCGTCCGAATGCTGGTTTTAATCAACGCGGTTATGATGGTGTGAATGAAACTACTAATTTAGCATTTCTTACCGACGAAGCTACCCGTAGTGACGGAGGAGTGGATATAGGTTATGAAGGATTCAATTATTGGCCCTATGGAGATATTCGTCAAGTGAATATTTTTATGCAAAATGTAGAAAAAGCCAAAGAAGCAGGAACAATTTCTGTTGCAGATGCGGATCGTATGACTGGTGAAGCCCATTTTGCACGTGCTTATATGTATTATGGGCTTGTAAAAAGATATGGCGGCGTTCCTCTGATTGACAAAGTGCAGGACGATGATTATGCCGATGGTGGACCGGGTGCTGTGGCAGTTCCCCGCAGTACAGAGTTGGATACTTGGAAATTTGTATTGAATGAGTGTACCCTTGCTGCTGCTACCTTGCCCGATGCGACTTCTGGTTCGGATTTGTATCGCGTAACCAAGTGGGCAGCTTATGCGTTGAAGTCAAGAGTTGCACTTCATGCAGCTTCTGTAGCCAAGTATTGGAATCTGGCACCTTTGGCTGGTGAGGCTGTCACTCAGAAACTGGTGGGTGGAATGACTTCTGCCGATGCCGATGCATTCTATAAAGAATGTATTGAAGCATCTAAGTTCCTTATAGAGAATTCCGGTAAATCTCTTTATAAGCCTGCTCCGGCTACTGTTAAGGAGGCTGCATCAAACTTCCAGGCCTTGTTCCTGAATGACCAGAATGAAGAGATCATTTTCAGTAAAGCGTATCTTAATGGAACAACCAATACTAATCAGGGACATAGCTATGCTCAGTTTAATATCCTTCCTCAAGTCAATCCGGGCGCTCTGAAATATGGACGTTTCAATCCGATGTTGGAAATCGTTGATTTGTTTGAAGATTATACGGATGACGGCACGGGAAAAAGTGCAAAGATTGTAACTCGTACGGATGGGAATGAAGATGCTTATATCGCTAATTTCCATAATATGAATAATGCTTCTGTAGTGAACACCTTGATGTCGGTACCTTTTGTTAAATATAACGATTTGTATGAACCGTTTGCCAACAAGGATGCACGTCTGTTGGCAAGTGTGGTTGTGCCGGGTTCATCTTATGCCGGCACTGAGATTATTATCCAGGGCGGATTTATTAAGGACAATAATAGCTATGTGGCTTATTCAAACGAGTCTACTCAGAAAAATGGAACAACATATTATGCTTTAGGAGCCGAAGGTGAAACCATGTTCTCTGGATTTAATAATGTGAACAGTGGTGAGGATGCTAATTGGACTGCTACAGGTTTTGGAGTTCGTAAGTATATGCCCGAGGGCGAGAGCATGTCTCCCGATCGTCTTTCGTCCACTACCTCTTATATTGATATGCGTTTGGCAGAAGTCTACCTGAATTATGCTGAGGCTGTTGTGGAAAATGGTAGTGGATTTGGCGATAAGGAATTGGCTGAGAACTATTTGAATGCTTTGCGACGTAGAGCCGGACATACCGACCGGATATCTTTGACATTAGAGAGTGTTTTGAAGGAACGTCGTGTGGAGATGGCGTTTGAAGGAAAGCGTTTTTGGGATATGAATCGTCGTAGGGAATTCCATACTGAGTTCAGCAATAATAGAATTCGTAAAGCTTTGGTGCCGATGCTTGACTTGCGTGGTGCAGAGCCTAAATATGTCTTTGCAAGGGTGAACTACTTTGGTGACGAAACAAGAGGAGGGCGTACTTTCCAGAACATCAACTACTATAGGGGCATACCTAATATTGCCACGAATGGTTTAGTTCAGAATCCAGGTCATTAATTTGAATAATATTAAGTAGAAAGTTATGAAAAAGATATTGTTATTTGTGTCATGCTTCTTATTTGCATTGACATCTTGTGAAATTGATAATTATGAGGGACCGGATGCTTCCATACATGGTTCTATCCTTGACGAACAGACAGGTGAACTTGTAGGTTCTGATATGGAAAACGGTAATGCAATTAAAGTGAGGGAGCATGGATTTACTAATGCTACGGATCAAACCTGGTATATCACAAATACCGGAGAATATCGTAACAATATGGTTTTTGCTGCCACTTATGATGTTCGTTTTGAAAATGGGAATTTTTATCCATTTGAAGTGAAGGATTTTGTTGTTAAGTCAGGGGATAATGTGTATGATTTCAAGGTTATTCCTTATATTCGCGTCAAAAGTCCAAAAGTAGAAAAGAATGGCAATGTAATTACTGCTACATTCTCGTTGGAAGCTGGTAAACAAGAAGTGAAATTGAAAGAGATTCAGTTGTTTGCTTTTTCAGATATGTGGGTAGGTAACAATGTGAAATTGACGTTGAATGGAGGGACTGATAAGCAAGTGTTTAGTCCGAGTACTGCTATAAATAGCGCTGATATTTATACATTGTCCATCGATCTGGGACAAAATGCTGATGTCTTGAAATACAGCAAGAATTATTATTTCCGTATTGGCGCTCTGGCTGATGTTTCGGGTGTGGGCACTGTACGGCATAATTATGCGCCGGTAGTAGTTATAAAATTGTAATTTATAGCAGAGGGAGACGTTCTGCTTGACGGCAGAACGTCTTTTTTTATCCATACATTAAAAATAAGACCATGAAGAAATTGAACACGATTATTTTAATTTTGCTGGGGATGATATGTACTCAGTTGTATGCTGTACAATTGAATTCGATTTATCCTCTAAAACCCAATGACTCCGAAGCTTTTTATTTCACTCCCGAGAACTATCCTATAAAGGCGGATGGAAAGATGGATGTATCGGATGCTTTGCAGGCAGCGATTAATCAAGTGAAGAAAGAAAAGAATTTCGGAATCCTTTTTATCCCTGAAGGTAAATATAAAATCAGCAAGACCATTTATATTCCTACGGCTATTCGTTTGATTGGCTATGGAAAGAATCGCCCGGAATTTATTCTGGCTAAGAATTCTCCGGGTTTTCAGGAGGAAGTAGCTGATGATAAAGGAAAAGCTAAATACATGTTCTGGTTTACGGGAGCCGTTGTCAAGGAAGGTGAGAAACCCCGTGATGCCGGTGCCAGTACGTTCTACAGTGCCATGTCGAATATCAACTTGCGCATAGAAGATGGTAATCCGCATGCAGTGGCGCTACGCACACACTTTGCCCAACACAGTTTTATCAGTTATGTGGCCGTATACATAGGTAAAGGCAAGGCTGGTCTGTTCGATGTGGGCAATGAGTTGGAAAACGTTGCTTTTTACGGGGGAGATTATGGCATTTATACGACAAAAGCTTCTCCCGGATGGCCGGTAATGATGGTCGACTCTTATTTTGAGGGACAACGTGTAGCTGCTCTTCGTTGTCAGGAGTCCGGTTTGGCAATGGTGAATCTGTATGCCAAGAATGTTCCGGCTGTATTTGATATTGACCCTAATTATTGCGACAAGTTATTTTTGGAAAACAGCTATTTTGAAAATGTAAGTGGTCCGGCAGTGGTGATTACCAACGAGAACAACAGCAACAATCAGATAACCTTTCGCAATGTATATTGTAAGAATGTACCGACCTTGGCGAAATATACCCGTAGCAATACGGCCACCCATGTTTCTCATAAAATCTATAAGGTAAAGTCATACGACCACGGCTTGCAGATGGATGACATGGTGGATATGCCGGAATATGAAACGTTGGTTGATATTGAACCGATACAGAAGATGCCGGTTGCCCAACTGATGGACATCCCTGCACTGCCTGCAATGGCAACATGGGTAAATCTGCGCGAATTCGGTGCAAAGGGAGATGGGGAAACGGATGATACGAAGGCCATCCAGGAGGCTATTGACAAGTACGATAATATCTATGTGCCCCAGGGCTGGTATCGCATTACCGAAACTTTGAAGATGAAGCCCGATACCAAGTTGATAGGCCTGCATCCTTTTGGCACTCAGTTCCGGCTGGACGAAAGTACTGCTGCATTCAGTGGTTTTGGCGGTCCGAAAGCGATGGTGGAATCTTCGGAAGGCGGTGCAAATATGCTGATGGGCATTGGTATCAATACCGGCGGTTATAACTATCGTGCTGTAGGTGTGAAGTGGATGGCAAATGCAGATTCTTATATGAATGACGTGAAGTTTGTAGGCGGGCATGGCGGTTTATGGAAACCTAAACCGGGTGTTGAGGAACCACGTGGCCGGTGGAACAGACCGGCTCGTATCAGTTCTCCCGATAATCCGGTAGCGGCTTCGGGCATGGATCTTGCTTGGGACAACCAGTATTGGAGTCTGTGGGTGACCAACAACGGTGGTGGCACCTTTAAAGATATCTGGACAGCAAGCACATATGCCACCAATGGTTTCTATGCCAACAATACTTCTACTCCGGGGCGTATCTATGCCATGTCCATCGAGCATCATGTAAGAAATGAAGTACGTTTCAGCAAGGTGTCCAACTGGAAGGTGTATTGCATGCAAACCGAGGAAGAGAGCCGCGAAAGTACCGATTGCCAACCGATAGAGATGGACGACTGCAAAGATGTGACCTTTGCAAACTTGTATATGTTCCGCGTTATCCGTGTCAATGAACCGTATCACAGTTCTGTACGTATCCGCAATTGCGAGAACATCGCATTTCTGAACCTGCATAACTATTCTCAGATTAAATATACGAATAACATTGCAGTGTTCGATGTCAACAAAGACATTGACATCCGCCCGTGGGAACTTTCTCGCTTGATTGTAACCGGAAAAGAACCTCATCAGCAATCGTTAGGCAATGAAATAGGTAAGGTGAACCAATTGGCTTCCGATTTGGAATTTGCCGAAGGCATTGCGCGCGACAGTAAAGGTAACATTTACTTCTGCGACCATCGGATGCGTCGTATCTTTAAGTGGTCGGTAGAGACAAACAGCTTGTCGCTGCTGGCAGATTTCCCGTGGAAACCCTCCAACCTGGCTTTTGATTCAGAAGATAATCTATTGGTATTGTTCAGATATGATGCGCAGCCGGGATATCTGATTAATGGTAAGCCGGAGGAAATGCCGGTAATGCCTGATACAAAAGGTACTTCTTTCAGCGGATATGGTAATTCCGCATATACAATGAGAGTCTACTCCATTGACCCGGAAAATCCGGAAGAGACCATCAAACTGTTGCCGCGTGTTCCGATGGGTCAAGTGAAGAACGTGTATAAGGCTCTTTATCCTTCTAACCGTTGGAGAGACTTCCACGATTTCAATGCGGTGTCGGTCTATGTTCCTGAAATGTGCTTCCTGGCACCGGATGGAAAAACTATCATTCCTCATTATTTCGACTTGTCACGTAGTTCTTCCCTGCTGGAAGCCTATCCGGGAAAGCCTTTCTATACATCTGATGAATATGACCGCAGAATGGTGAAGATGGATGTGGCCAATGACGGCACGCTCTCCAACTTGAGCTATTTTGTGGAGCAGGGCGAATTTGGTTCTGCTGTAGATAAGGAAGGGAACTTGTATGTGGCTGACGGAGAAATATATGTATTTGATAAGGATGGCAAGAAGAAAGGGATGATTCGTGTTCCCGAACGTCCGTCCACATTACAGTTTGGCGGTAAGGATGGCAATACATTGTTTGTCACAGGCCGTTCCAAGTTCTTTGGTGTACGTATTAAATAAGGAAAATCCATATTAAAACAATCTGTGTAATGAGAAATTATCAAATAATGAGATACCTGCTGATAGTCTGTTGGATTATCGGTAATATGCCGTCCGGGTGGGCGGCAGAGGGTGGTTCCACCTATACGCAAAGACCGGACGATCCGGAAGCATTCTACTTTACCCCGGAGAATTACGGCTTCAAGGCTGATGGAAAGTCCGACGTGACCGATGCACTTCAAGAGGCAATCAATCAGGTGAAGCGCGAAAAGAACTTTGGGATACTGTTTCTGCCGGAAGGAAATTATCGTATTAGCAAGACGATTCAAATTCCCTCATCCATTCGGCTGATTGGTTATGGGAAGAAACGGCCGGTGATTTATTTGGGAGCCGATACACCCGGTTTCCAGACTACTCAAAATTATATGATATGGTTTACGGGAGGGCTGGCACAAGAGGGCAGGAAGCCTTCGGATGCCGGTGCAGGTACTTTCTATAGTGCGGTGTCCAATGTGGATTTCCGTATAGACAAAGGTAATCCTCAAGCCGTCGCCATTCGTGCGCATTTTGCCCAGCATGGATTTATCAATCATTGCGACATTCGGATTGGTTCGGGGAAAGCCGGCATGTATGATGTTGGCAATGAACTGGAAGACGTCAGGTTTTATGGCGGTGAATATGGGATAATTTCCTCCAGGACTTCTCCGGGATGGCCTATGATGATGGTCGATACTTACTTTGAGGGGCAGAGAAAGGCGGCTGTCTATTCAAAAGAGGTGGGGTTTGCCATCGTCAATATGCATGTGAAGAATACGCCCGTTGCCTTTGAAATGGCAGAGAATCTGGCAGACCGTCTTCATGTGGAGAATTCGTTGTGGGAGAATATTTCGGAAGCCGGTGTCAGGGTGAGCGTAGAGGGAAATACTTTTTCGCAATTGAATCTGGTGAATGTGGATTGCAGGAATGTTCCCGTACTGGTGGGCTATGCTCAAAGTGGAAAGAAAGTTGCCGGAAAAGCAAAAATGTACAGAGTCAAGGAGTTTACTTACGGTCTGGTGTATCAGGATTTGAATGATGCTTCTTCTTTCAGGGAAATATGTGAAATAGAGCCGGTGGCAAAACTGCCGGTTACACTTGGCAAGGACCTTCCGGTTCTTCCGGCAATGGAGACATGGGTCAATATCCGAGACTTAGGGGCAAAAGGTGATGGCGAGACTGATGATACGGAAGTTTTTGAGAAAGCTGTCTCTTTGCATAAAAACATCTATGTGCCCCAGGGTTGGTATCGCCTGACGAGAACGTTGAAGCTGTCTCCCGGTACTAAGCTGATTGGGCTGCATCCTTTTGGGACTCAATTTCTGTTGAAGGAAAGCGAGCCTGCATTCAGTGGTTTCGGCGTGCCTGTGCCTTTGGTTGAATCTTCCGAAGGCGGCGACGACGTACTGAATGGTATAGGTATTAATACCGGTGCGTATAATTACCGTGCTGTCGGCTGTAAATGGATGGCGGGTGAGCGTTCGTACTTGAATGATGTGAAGTTTGTAGGCGGGCACGGCACCTTGCGCAAACCGGCTCCGAATGCTTCCGGACAGTCGTCTTACCGCAGGGGCGAGCGTCGAATTAGTTCTCCGTCTTCTCCGGTCATGGAGACCGGTAAGGATATGGCTTGGGACAACCAGTATTGGAGTTTGTGGATTACAAACAATGGTGGCGGGACAATTAAGGATGTTTGGACAGCCAGTACGTATGCTGCCAGTGGGCTTTATATTAGCGAAACGAAGACTCCGGGACGTATTTATGCCATGTCTTTGGAGCATCATGTCCGTACTGAAGCCCGTTTCCATAATGTGGCCAACTGGAAAATTTATGCTTTCCAGTTTGAGGAAGAAGGTCGTGAAGGGCCTGATTGTTATATGGCAGAAATGTCCAACTGTCAAAATATCGAAATGGTAAATGTGTGGATGTATCGCGTAATCCGTGCCTTTATGCCGAAGAGGATAGGTTTCCGCATATGGGATTGCAAGAATATCACTTTCCGTAATATGCACAATTATACGCAGATATTACCAGTCATAGAGTTTCCTATATATGATATGAATAAGAAGTTGCCCGTTTATTCGTGGGACTTTGCCCGTCTCACTGTTTTGGGTAGCGAGAAGAGCCTTCGCCCTTCCTGCACGGTCATGGACAAGCCAGTGAAGCTGGCTACCGGTTTTGAACTAGCCTCCGGAGCTACTACCGACAGTAAAGGAAATATCTACTTCTGTGAAAACCGTCTGAAGAAAATCTATAAATGGTCGGCAGACACGGAGCAGATTACTTTGATAGCCGATTATCCCTGGAAGCCTTTTACATTGACTACTGATACGCAAGACAATCTGCTGGTTATTTTCCGCTATGACCCTCAGCCGGGTTATCTGGTGAACGGCAAGCAGGAAACGGTAGTGCGCTTGCCGGATGATAATCCGATGTACAGTGGTTGGGGTAACAGTGGCTGGAGTGCTTGGGGGTATTCTTTTAATCCGGATAACGTGGATGCTACGATGAAGCCTATGCCACGTGTCGTTACAGCCGGTATGAAGAATATACAGAAAGTCATTCACCCTTCCAGTCGTTGGAGAGGTGACTTTGACAAGGTGGTTGCCAGTATGCCTGAGTATAGTTTTGTCGCTCCGGATGGCGTGACAATTATTCCGGATACCTATGATTTGGGACGTTCTTGTGCTTTGACTGTTACAGTTCCCGGTCAGTCAGAACCGGTTTATATTGTAAATGAGATGAATAAAACGACAGTACAACTTTCCGTTGGTGGGGATGGCCGTTTGACAGAACAAGGAATAATATGTCCTTATGGCCAATACAGTAATGTGACCGATGCTGACGGAAATGTCTATGTTGCTGATGGTGAAATATTTGTCTATGACAAATATGGTAAAGAGCAGAGACGTATTCAGATAGAAGAACGCCCGATTTCCTTGGCAATTGGTGGAAGGCAGAAGGATATGCTTTTTGTTACCACCTCAAGTTCTTTCTATGGAATTAAGATACGTTAGGTATTGTATAGGTAAAAAAGAATTAGCCCCTGCGGTCGTTTTATATCGCAGGGGCTAATTTATTATAAGAAGGTCTCTTTTCCTTATAGGCTGATTGTTTGGAATATTATTTTTCCAGCAGCTCTTTCAGAAAAGAATCCAGTTCCTCATCCAATCCTTTCAGTAGCTCTTCATTGACCAATAGAGTATCATCATCCATCAGCAACAGTTCTGCTATTGTTTCTCTATCATCATCCACCAGTACAAAAGAGAATGGTTTCAGAATAGTCAGCTTGTCGAACTTTCCTTCATTTTTCATGTTGCAGAGCAGTGAGGACAAGATACGCTCTACATTTTCGTAGAAATCATCCCCCTCGTATGTCATCCATTCTTCAATGGAAGTATTGGCAAGCTCTTCATCTTCATCATCAAAGATAGACAGTTCGCCCGAATTCTGATTCGGTTGCAGATGAATGTCTGTAACGATAGTCTGTTCGCAACCGCAGGTGTATTTGCCGATTGCTTTTTTAAGAGTGTCCTCCAAGAGTGCTAATGACGATTGACTGAGCTTCATAATAACTTTCTTTTCTTAATGGTTGTTCAAAGGTATAAAAAAAACGGTTATCTCTGCATCATTTGACTAAAAATCATCATCAAATCTGTTCATTTGCATGTTCAGGCGTGCCATTCCCTCTTTTCGTTTCTCCAATTCGTCTACATACATGCTGATAAAGATATAATAGGAGATGGTTCCATTATGTATTTCGCCTGTCTCTTTTTTGTCTGTCTTGCTTTTCTCACGGGCAAGGGTTTGCGCTTTTAATGCCCATTCCAAGGCAGTATCTATGCTGTCTTGCATTTCGTAGCCCAAAGCGGTGTTATAGGCTGCATACATTTTCTGTTTTCCTTTTTTTGTTTCGTAGGTCTGCTTCCAGAGCTCTACTGCTTTACTCCAATTTTCTTCTTTGGCATATACGGCTGCGTCACGCATATTTACAGAACCACCACTGAAGAGATAGCGGTTACTGGTTTTCCAATAGGGGAGTAGATGTCTTACCGGAACCGTTCCTGCAAATTCAGATGCTTGCTTCACCATGTCTTCTTCGCTGATGAGGCGGGAACGTACTGACGCTTCACCATTTCCTGCCTCTTCCCAGAAAATACTGTCATTGCTGTTGACGGTCACCATAGGACCTTTGCGGTTAGGTAAATATATTCTGACGGTAGGATATACCTTTACATCCACTGTGCCGAGGAACACACCCCAGTCGGGCATATAACTTATCTTGCGATTGGAACGCATTTGTATGTTTTCCAGGGCTATCAGGAAATCTACGTCCAAATTCTGTGTAAGTTCCAGTACTTCATCTCTCGATAATGTGCTTTCGCGGGGATTGATGTCTTTACTCCGGAGGGCAGAGTCGCATATCACAACCTCTTCAAAGTAGTTTTCGTTGGCAAGGGCCTCTGCAAGGGATTCGGTTGTTATTGCGGCGTCTCCATTGTAGTAGTTGGTGAGGCGTGCCACCTCATTCTCGCTTTTTTTCTGTTCTTCCTCAGTGATGATGAGTTTGTTGTCCGGTACGTTTGGCATGTTGTTGACAACAGCCACACGTTTCAGTGTTGCCGGGAAACTGACTTCTGCCGGAAGCATATAATCAATGGACAGTTGTTCTACACTCTGGCAGCTGCCTAACAGCAGAGACCCCATCAATAACAGACAATAGTGATATTTGGTCATAGTCTTTGGTTTTGTTCTTTGGAGCAAAAGTACTCTTTTAGCTGAATATTCAAAAGCTGGAACGAATAAAAAATGTGATAATGTGGTAGGAGAAAAAGTGATAGGGTGATAAAAGATACCTGACGGTATCATCTTATCACCCTATCGCCTTATCATTTTATAGCTTTGCTTTATGCATTCCGTCCGTGGCAGTTTTTGTATTTCTTACCGCTTCCGCAAGGACAAGGATCATTGCGTCCTACGGTCTTCTCGGCACGGATAGGTTCGCGTCTTGGTTGTTCACGTGTATCTTGTGCCGCAGCGGCCTGCTGGTTCGGGTCATTCAAATCAACCTTCTGTTCGCGATACTTGCTCATATCCTGGCGTTGTTCCGGAGCAGCCTGGCGCACCTCTACTTGGCGGGGAGCCTGGGGAGCCTCAGGGGCTTCAGCCGGAGCCTCTTGTACCGGGATTTGTCCACGCATTAAGATAGAGATAGTCTGATTATTAATCTTATTCACCATGGCATCAAACAAGTTCACAGATTCCAGCTTGTAAATCAGCAGCGGGTCTTTCTGCTCGTAACTTGCATTCTGCACGGAGTGTTTCAGCTCGTCCAGCTCGCGCAGGTTTTCTTTCCATGCTTCGTCGATGACGTGCAGCAAGATGGATTTCTCGAATGACTTCACCACCTCCTTACATTCTGTCTCATAAGCTCTCTTCAGGTTGCAGGAGATGTTGTACATACGTTTTCCGTCTGTGATGGGGATAAGTATGTTTTCGTACATGTGTCCCTGCGTTTCGTATACTTGTTTGATGACCGGATAGGCTATCTGTGCCATACGTTCTGTCTTGCGTTTGAAGAGTTCCATGGCAGCGTCAAAAGTTCTGTCTGCCAGTTTTTCTTTCTTCTCATTACGGAATTCCTCTTCGGTGAAAGGTACTTCCATGGCAAGTGTCTGGAGCACATCCATCTTGCAGTTTTCGTAGTCGGGCGCTTCAATGGCATTGGCACAACGGTCCCAAATCATGTTCACGATATCCATGCCGATACGTTCGCCCATCAAAGCGTGGCGGCGTTTGGTGTAGACTACTGTACGTTGCTTGTTCATCACGTCGTCATATTCCAACAGACGCTTACGGATGCCGAAGTTGTTTTCCTCAACTTTCTTTTGCGCACGTTCAATGGATTTGGAAATCATGCCGTGTTCAATCATTTCACCTTCTTTGAAACCCAGTTTGTCCATTACACTGGCAATGCGGTCACTGGAGAACAAACGCATCAGGTCATCTTCCAAAGATACGAAGAATACAGAAGAACCCGGGTCGCCTTGACGTCCTGCACGACCACGTAACTGACGGTCCACACGGCGTGATTCGTGGCGTTCTGTACCGATGATGGCAAGACCGCCTGCAGCTTTCACTTCCGGACTCAGCTTGATGTCGGTACCACGGCCGGCCATATTGGTAGCGATGGTTACAGCACATTTCAAACCGGCAGTAGCCACAATATCCGCTTCCTTCTGATGCAGTTTGGCATTCAATACACTATGTTCAATCTTACGCATGGTAAGCATTTTGCTCAACATTTCAGAGATTTCAACAGAAGTGGTACCCACCAGTACGGGGCGTCCTGCTGCCACCATTTTTTCTATCTCTTCGATGACTGCTTTATATTTTTCACGTTTTGTCTTGTAAACGCGGTCATTCATGTCATTACGGGCAATGGGGCGGTTAGTCGGAATAACCACTACATCCAGTTTGTAGATGTCCCACAACTCGCCGGCTTCTGTTTCTGCCGTACCGGTCATACCGGATAGTTTGTGGTACATACGGAAATAGTTCTGTAATGTAATGGTGGCAAAAGTCTGGGTGGCAGCTTCTACTTTCACGCCTTCTTTGGCTTCGATGGCTTGGTGCAAACCGTCAGAATAACGACGTCCTTCCATGATACGTCCCGTCTGCTCATCCACAATCTTCACTTGGCCGTCAATTACCACATATTCGTCATCTTTCTCGAACATGGTGTATGCCTTCAACAGTTGGTTGATGGTATGCACACGTTCGCTTTTGATGGCATAGTTGGTCATCAGGGCATCCTTCTTTTCAAGGCGCTGTTCGTCTGTCAGCTCTGTTTCGTTTTCCAAGGCAGAGAGTTGCGCTGTGATATCGGGGAGTACGAAGAAAGTGGGGTCCTCTACATTGCTACTAATCAAGTCTACGCCCTTGTCCGTCAAATCCACGCTGTTCATTTTCTCTTCGATAACGAAGTACAGCGGGTCAGTCACCTCGTGCATGCGCTTGTTGTTCTGCTCCATGTAGATTTCTTCGGTCTTCAGCATACCGGCCTTGATGCCTTGTTCGCTGAGGAACTTGATGAGTGCCTTGTTCTTGGGCAGGCACTTGTGACTGCGGTACAAAGCGAGGAAGCCTTCTTCCTGGTCTTTCTTATCGTTTGATGCAATCAGGCGCTTGGCATCGGCCAGGTATTGGGTAGCCAGTTTTTTCTGAGCTTCTACCAGACGTTCCACTTGCGGGCGGAGCTGTTCGAAGAGTTGGTCATCGCCTTTGGGAACCGGTCCGGAGATAATCAGCGGAGTACGGGCATCATCAATCAATACTGAGTCCACCTCATCGACAATGGCATAATTATGTTGGCGTTGTACCAGGTCTTTGGGGCTGATAGCCATGTTGTCACGCAGGTAGTCGAAACCGAATTCATTGTTTGTACCGAACGTGATATCTGCCAGATAAGCTTTGCGACGGGCATCAGAGTTGGGCTGGTGCTTGTCGATGCAATCTACACTCAAACCGTGGAACATGTAAAGAGGACCCATCCATTCGGAGTCACGTTTTGCCAGATAGTCGTTCACTGTTACCACGTGCACGCCGTTACCAGTCAGGGCATTGAGGAATACCGGTAGGGTAGCTACCAATGTCTTACCTTCACCGGTTGCCATTTCGGCAATCTTACCTTTATGTAGAACCACACCACCGAATAGCTGTACATCATAATGTACCATGTTCCATACAGTATCGTTACCACCTGCTATCCAATGGTTCTGGTAGATGGCTTTATCGCCTTCGATGCGTACAAAGTCTTTAGTGGCAGCCAGTTGGCGGTCAAAATCGGTAGCTGTAACCACTATTTCTTCATTTTCAGAGAATCGTTTGGCTGTTTCCTTTACAATAGAGAAAGCGGTGGGTAATACTTCGTCCAGCGCTTTTTCATAAATCTCCAATATCTCTTTCTCGATTTTGTCGATTTGGTTGAAGAGGTCTTCGCGTTTTTCCAGTTCGGTATCTTCAACGCTGGCTTTCAGTTCTTCCACTTTGGCGCGTTGTTCGGCTGCCGAATCGTGGATGTAGGCTTTCAGTTCTTCTGTCTTGGCGCGTAGGGCGTCGTTGTCGAGTTTGGCTACTTCCGGGTAAGCGGCTTTGATTTTCTCCACCCACGGTTGTATTTCTTTCATGTCGCGTGTGGATTTGTTGCCGAAAATCGAGCTTAAAAATTCATTAAATCCCATTATATATTTGTTTTTATTATTATTGCTGAGTTAGTTGAGCGTGCAAAGTTACTGATTTCTATACAGATTATCCAGATTTGCACAGATTATTTTAGAATCAAAAGTCAAGGGGAGATGCTGTACTTGCATTAGGGGCGCGGATGCGCATTACACTTGCCAAGGTAGGGGCAATGCGGTCAATACTGATGGGGGTACGGATGGTTTCAGCCTTCATTCCTCCTCCCAATAAAATGAGGGGAGCAGGAATATCGGCCGTACGTACTACACGGTTATCAGTACTATTTTCCTGCATGATAGTCCAGCCCGGGAGTATTTCAATGAGCAAATCGCCAGAGCGCTTGCGATGAAAACTATTGCGTATACGTTCTATTTGCGGTGACCAGGGGCCCAAAAGCAGGCGATGAGCTGAATATACTTCGCTCACGCCACTAAACTGAACCAGAAATTCGGCAGATTTTTCTTGAATTTCAGTCAGGCTCAACTGCTTGTTCTCAATAAGTTTATGGTTGAGATAGATTTGTTGGTCATAATAAGCTTCCACATATTGTCCCTCGCCATAGGATGCCATGAGGTACATGTTTAGCAGGGCGGCACAGCGGTTCAGGTAGAATTCACCACCCGGTATCCGGTATACGCCCGGGTCGGCTGCTTCCGGGTCGGCATAGCCGGTGGAGGTGATGCAGAAAAGTACGTTGTGGAGCCCAACTTTACGTTCTATGAGCTCTAATAAGGAAGCTATACTACGGTCCAGTCGCACGTAGGTGTCTTGCATTTCCATGGCACATTCCTGCGTACTTCGGTGGTTATAATTTCCTGCGTAGTAAGTCAGCGATAATAGGTCGGGCACGTCATCTTGTCCGATAGTGCTCTTATTCAGCAGCTCTTCGGTCAGCAGGTTGACTTCCTCATTGATGAAAGGGCTGGTTATCAAGCGGCGGAACTTGTTTGTCCGTTCACCATCCAGCTTGTATTTGAATGGCTCGTTGCGCCATTCGGGCAGAAATGTATAGTTGGTAAAAGGAAGTGCAGGTGTCCATACCATATCCTTGATACGGTAGTCAGGAGATTTCCGGTCGTTGTATTGGCTCAGCCACCACGGAAATTCATTATAATAAGTCGTACTGCACCATTTTCCGGTATTGTTATTAAGCCAGAAAGCACCGTTCCCCGCGTGCCCGGCACCCAATATGGCGGCATCGCGGAAAGGCGCGATGGCATAGACCAGACCTTTGTTGCGGGTAGCTATTTTCAGCTCGTCGGCAATAGTAGAGGTCAGTAATTGGGAGGGGGAAGTGCTTTCGTCGGTATAGTTGCCCATGAAGTTGGGGTCTTCTACACAGTTTATGGGGCGTAGTGTACCTGCATCCAGCCACTGCTCTGCAATGATGCCGTTCATGGACGGTGTTGTCCCGGTATAGATGGCGGCAATGGCCGAGGCTCGGTCCGTTCCGCAAAAAGGAAATTCTGCTTGACGGAATACTTTACCTTCACGCAGTAAGCGCTTAAACCCCTTTTCTCCGTATAAGGACGAAAATGCTTCCATATAGTCTGTACGCAACTGGTCAATGGTCAATGTTACCACCAGCTTTGGGGAGGCAGGCAGCGGTTGGGCTTGCAGACCACTGAATGTAAGTGCGAGTATGGAAGTTATCAGTCCTTTTTTCATTACTTTCGTTTGTATGTTAGAATGAGGTTGCTTGCAGAACGTATCAGCAAACACAGTGCCAAAGGTAATACTGCTGGCGGAATTCTCTGCGGAATTATTGTCCAAAGCCCTATAAAAAGTGTTAAAACTACAAAATCAACCAGCATATAGCGGCTTATTTCCCTTTTTCGTACCCTGGATAGCATGAATGGAAGGCAGAAAAGGTGAAATGGATGGAATACAAATAATATATAATTGGGACTTACTGCCGGATGCTGTGAGAATAGTGCTAAAAATGCCAGTATACATCCAGCCATTCCGGCAACCAAGAAGAGTATGAGGTCTATGCCCCAAAGAGTTTTCCCTCTTCGTATGCCGTAAATGCTGATGCCTGCTACAAGTATCAGTAATAGCGAAGCCGACTGCATCGGTGTGATGCCTCTGCTGACGAAGTCGGCTGGTGTTTTACCCGTTACTACGATTTTTTCTTCTTTGGCAACCAGTGGCCGTGCTTGTCCTTCTTTGTCCACAATCTGCGCTTTATTGAAATACTCCTGCATGTAGAAGGGGACGAACATTGCCAGCCGCCGGTTGATGGGTTCGTCTGCTTTGCTGCCCATGCATAGGTCCATGCCGAAACGTGACCACAAATGGCCTTCACTGTATTTATGCAGCAAATCCCTGAAAGAGATTCCCGTACTGTTAGCAGTCATATTGTCAGCGTATTGCAGAGTGCCGTTGATGGCACGCTCTATCTGGTCCCGCGGGCGGGTGGCACAATTGTCGTAGAAAAAATTGTAGCGGTATACTCGGTTTTCAGGGCGGTAGTTCTCTGTCAATAGTGCTATCAGGCGTTCTTTTTCCTCTTCTGTTAGATTTAACGTTTGTTGCCAGACATCGCGTCCCAGATAGTTGTATTCGGCGGCGAAATGCTCATAATCGGTTACTCCAAGTTGATAATCCGTTTCTCCCAAGGCAAAACGGAAGATGAAGTTAGGGGCGTTGAAGTTGAACATGCCGTAATTGAAGACGGCGTCAATGCCACGTGTATAGTTCTCGTACCGTATGGCAGTGTGTCCGAATAGGGAATAAATCTCTCCTCCTGCAGCGCAAGTCAGTAGGCTGACGCGTACGGAGTCTGTTGCAGCAGTCTTTTGCTGTTGTGTCACCTGGGCATTTGCTGAAGGCAAACAGAAGAAAAAGATTACTATATATATATGTATAAGTAGGCTTCGTTTCATGCTGCAAACTTACGGAAAAAACTAATATTATCCCAATTTGTGATTAGGAACTAAAGCGGTTATTCGCGTTATTCCGGTCATCTGTGTCCGAAGAATCTTTTTTAATTATGAACTTGATACAATTCTTAATTCGCATTATTGGTTGTTTTGAATCAACTGTCGAGTACGAGTGGTAGATATTTTCTATTTACAAACGATACGGGTGCAAGAAATAGTGGTATATTGAACCTGATTCAGTCGTATACTGAATGCCATTCAATCGTATACTGAATAGGGCTCAGTCGTATACTGAATGTAGCGCATTTAGTTGTATTGATAATCAGGTGGTTGTGGTATGATGTTGCGGCTTTAATAAATCTCAACAGAATGTAAAAGTGGCATTGTGGTTGTTTGGTGTGGATGTGAATAAGAATTCTTGTGCAGTTGTTCTTCTAATAAAGAGATGGTTTCTGCTGAATTTCAATATTAATGTTATATCTTTGCGCCGCTAAATTTATGCAATACGGTGAATCTCATTATTGATATAGGAAATACAATCGCCAAGATGGCGGTGTTTGATGGTGAACGTATCGTGGAGGTGGTGTATGACTCCAATCTGACGTTGGAACGGTTGCCTGAAGTATGCCGTACATATACGATTGAAAAAGCGATAGTGGCTACTGTCATTGATTTGAGTAGAGAGGTGTTGTCGCAACTGGAAGATATGGCTGTCCCCATTCTGTGGCTCAATGAAAAGACTTCTCTTCCGGTAGAAAACCTCTATGAAACTCCCCGGACGCTGGGGTATGATCGTATGGCGGCGGTGGTAGGAGCCAATGAGCAATTTCCTGGCAGGGATATACTGGTGATTGATGCCGGTACCTGTATCACTTATGAGTTTGTTGATGCTGCTGCCCGCTATCATGGCGGGAATATCTCTCCCGGCCTGCAGATGCGTTTCAAGGCGCTTCATCAGTTTACCGGACGGCTTCCAATGGTGGCTCTTGAGGGGCGGATGGTGCCCATGGGGAAGGATACCGATACAGCTATCCGTGCCGGAGTACTGAAGGGTATTGAATATGAAATTTCAGGTTACGTTACGGCTATGAAGCATAAATATCCTGAACTTTTGGTTTTTTTAACGGGCGGGGATGATTTTTCTTTTGATACAAACTTAAAAAGTATCATCTTTGCAGACAGATTTTTAGTGTTGAAAGGATTAAATAGAATTTTAAACTATAATAATGACAGGCTATAGACAAACACTGTTAGTGCTCTTGCTCACGATATTATCAGGAGCGGCAGTCGCTCAAAATAATACAAATTCTCCCTATACACGATATGGATATGGACAGTTATCTGAACAAGGCTCAAGTAACAGCAGGGCGATGGGTGGTATTGCCTATGGTTTACGAGACAAGTATCAGACAAACTTCGCTAATCCAGCATCCTATACGGCGGTAGATTCGCTGACTTTTATCTTTGATGGAGCAGTCTCTTTACAGAATACAAACCTCAGTAACGGTACTCTGAAACGAAATGCCAAGAATTCCAGTTTTGATTACATCACGATGCAGTTTCGTGCAAGTAAATGGGCTGCCATAAGCTTGGGATTGTTGCCTTATTCGAATGTGGGATACAGCATGGGAGAGTACCGGGAAGATACGGAATTCCCAGACAAATCTACGACGGTAAGCTATTCGGGAGAAGGAGGTCTGCATCAGCTTTATTTAGGTGCGGGCTTTAAAATAATTAAAAATCTTTCTGTCGGTGCGAATTTTTCGTATCTTTGGGGAGATATAACAAGAACCGCTGCGGAAACCTTTCCGTCCAGTTCAAGTGTATTTCCTATTACAATACAGTCTAATGTGGCTGTAAAGAGTTATAAGTTGGATTTTGGAGCGCAGTACACCCATCAGTTTGGGAAAAAGCATGTTGCAACGTTGGGAGTCGTCTTTTCTCCGGGGCATGATTTGAGTAACGATGCGTACGAAGTTACGCAGACTGGTGATAGCAATACGGGAGCTACTTCGGCAACGAGGGATACTATTGTTACTTGCGGCATTCCGACAACATTTGGCGCAGGTGTGACGTACGTGTACGACAATCGTCTGACGGTAGGAGCGGATGTGATGTTCCAGAATTGGAGCAAAGTGAGCTATATGAACAATGACGAGGCGTTTTGCGACCGTGGAAGAATATCCGTTGGTGCAGAGTATCTGCCGAATCCTATGGGAAGAAGTTATTTGTCTCATGTGAAGTATCGTTTGGGAGCTTATTATTCCAAACCTTATTATAAGATAGACGGTGTACGTGCCGCTGATGAATATGGTGTTACTGCCGGTTTTGGATTACCCATACCGAGAACCCGTTCTGTATTGAGCCTTTCTGCGCAATACGTGCGAACCAAAGGAACCCAAGCAGCGTTCTTGAACGAAAATACATTGCGCATTTGTATCGGAGTAACCTTTAACGAACGTTGGTTCTTCAAGCGTAAAGTGGATTAATGGAAATTGAATAGACAAAAATATAACAACTAAAATTTAAATACAATGAAAATTAAGACGCTTGTGGCTGTCTTGCTCCTTTCGGGTGGAGTGACCAGCACTTTCGCACAGACTGAAAATTGTAATTCGAACAGTAGTATCTCTCATGAAGCAGTGAGAGCTGGTAACTTTAAGGATGCATACGCTCCTTGTATGGCTGTATTGAAGGATTGTCCTACACTGCGGTATTACACATTTACAGATGCTCAGAAGATTTTAGTGGGTTTCTTGAGTCAGATTAAGGATAGAAATTCTGCTGATTACAAGAAGTATTTTGATGAGTTGATGGATGTATATGATTTGAGAATGAAGTACATTCCTGAATTCATTGGTAAGGGAATGAAGGGCGTGCCGAGTGTGGCTGATGCCTTGGGTGCCAAAGCTGTGGATTATCTTCAGTTCGCTCCTGCTCCGGACCTTAATACGGCTTATAATTGGCTGAAAGAATCTGTTCATGCTGAAAAGGGTGGTTCCAAAGGTGCGGTGTTGCACTATTTCCTGGATACTTCCATGCAGAAGGTAAAGGCTGATGATAATCATACCGACCAGTTCTTCCAGGATTATATTGATGCTTCCAAGTATGCAGATGACGCACTTGCTGCTGAAACCAAGGAAGCTAAGAAGGCTAACTTGCAAGCTATCAAGGATAACCTCGTGGCCATGTTCATTCAGAGTGGTGTAGCTGATTGTGAATCTTTGCAGAATATCTATGGTCCTAAGGTGGAAGCAAGCAAGACTGACTCCGCTTTCTTGAAGAAGGCATTGAACATCCTGAAATTGATGAAGTGCAACGAAAGCGAAGTTTACTTCAAGGCATCTGAGTACATGTATCAGATTGACCCGACTGCCGATGCAGCTGTAGGTGTAGCATACATGTACTATAAGAAAGGTGACTATGACAATGCCGTGAAGTATTTTGATGAAGCATTGGCTAAAGAAACAGATAATGACAAGAAGGCTGAAATGGCATACGCTACTGCCGCAGCCTTGATGCAGGCCAAGAAACTCTCTCAGGCAAGAAGCTACTGCCAAAAGGCTATGAGCTTTAAGGAGAACTATGGAGAGCCTTATATTTTACTGGCACAGCTTTACGGCTCCAATCCTAACTGGACCGATGAGCCTGCTCTGAATAAGTGTACTTACTTTGTAGTAATTGACAAGCTGCAGAGAGCTAAAGCTGTAGATCCTTCAGTTACAGAACGTGCTAACGAATTGATTAGTACTTATTCCCGCCACACTCCCCAGGCTAAAGACCTCTTTATGTTGGGTTACAAAGCTGGTGACCGTATCACTATCGGCGGATGGATAGGTGAATCTACAACTATCAGATAAAACTATGTTGCTACAACTCATCAACGTTGTTTATCATAAAAATGCGAGCATAACCATTGTCTTTGGGGCAATGGTTATGCTTCTTTTATTTTCTTCATGTTCCGGGAAGAAGAAGGAGCTGGGCGATGCCATTACCGAGCGTGATTCTATGGCGGTGATGGACACCCGCGGGGTGACTACGCTAGTGTCTGATTCCGGTGTAACACGTTACCGCATCAATACGGAAGAGTGGCTGGTCTTTGACCGGAAGAATCCTCCATACTGGGCTTTTGAAAAGGGGGTTTATTTGGAAAAGTTTGACTCTATCTTCCAAGTGGAGGCAAGTATCAAGGCCGATACAGCCTATTTCTTTAATAAGGAAGAATTATGGAAACTGATGGGGAATGTGCATATACAGAATTTGAAAGGTGAGCAGTTTGATACAGAGTTGCTGTATTGGGACCAGCGGACACAAAGAATTTATTCGGATGAGTTTATCCGTATCGAACAGCCTGACCGTATCATTACGGGACATGGCTTTGAATCCAATCAGCAAATGACTGTTTACACGATTCGCAAGCCGGAGGGCATCTTCTATGTTGACGAAGAGGCTGCCGCAGCAGATAGCTTGCAGACTGATACCATAAATTGATAAAATGGATACCGTTATTTTTTTATTGATAACCATGGCTTTCTCCGCTTTCTTTTCAGGAATGGAGATTGCCTTTGTTTCCGTAGATAAACTGCGCTTTGAGATGGAAAGGAAGTCAGGCGTCACTTCCGGTATCATTTCCTATTTTCTTCGCAACCCGAATAACTTCATCTCGACCATGCTGGTTGGTAATAATATCGCGCTTGTCATTTATGGTATCTTGATGGCACAAATCATAGAGGTGAATCTTCTTGCCGGAATTATTTCCAACCATTTTGTAATGGTGTTGGTGCAGACTATAATTTCCACTCTTATTATTTTGGTAACCGGTGAGTTCTTGCCGAAGACTTTGTTTAAAATCAATCCCAATCTGATGCTGAGGGTGTGTGCCATTCCTTTATTTATATGTTATGTCATTCTGTTTCCTGTTTCAAAATTTGCATCGGGATTGTCGTATCTGTTCCTTCGGATATTTGGGATGAAAGTAAACAAGGAAGCGTCGGCCAAGGCTTTTGGCAAAGTGGATTTGGATTACTTCATCCAGTCGAGCATAGAGAATGCGGAAAGTGAAGAAGAACTGGATGCAGAGGTAAAGATATTCCAAAATGCGCTTGATTTTTCGAATATAAAGATACGCGACTGTATTGTACCGCGTACAGAGGTGGTAGCTGTAGATCTGACCACCACATTGGAAGAATTGAAATGTCTTTTTGTGGAGTCGGGTATTTCTAAAATCATAGTATATGATGGAAATATAGATAATGTGGTGGGATATATTCACTCGTCGGAAATGTTCAGGAATCCGGTAGACTGGAAGAATAACGTGAAGGAAGTGCCTATTGTACCCGAAACGATGTCGGCCCACAAACTGATGAAACTGTTCATGCAACAGAAAAAAACGATTGCTGTAGTGGTGGACGAATTCGGTGGTACGGCGGGTATCGTCTCTTTAGAGGATTTGGTGGAAGAAATTTTTGGCGATATTGAGGATGAGCATGATAACACATCCTATGTGTGTAAGCAGTTGGGTGAACGTGAATATGTGCTTTCGGCCCGTCTGGAAATAGAAAAGGTAAATGAGACTTTCGGGCTCGACCTGCCGGAATCGGATGATTATCTGACAGTGGGCGGTCTGATTTTGAACCGTTATCAAAGTTTCCCGAAACTGCATGAAGTGATTGAAGTGGATAATTATCAGTTTAAAATAATCAAGGTAACAGCCACTAAAATTGAGTTGGTAAGACTGAAAGTCATTGAATAATTTCATTTAGGCGTAATTTTTTAAAGAATAAATGGATGCGTATTAGCATTTTTTGTATCTTCGTGCGCTAAAATGAACATGTTAGGAAAATAATAATAAACAAATAAATCATATTAACTAAAATGGCAACATTACAAAACATTCGGTCTAAAGGACCTTTATTGGTGATTGTTATTGGTTTGGCGCTGTTTGCTTTCATCGCAGGTGACGCGTGGAAAGTGCTTCAGCCACACCAGTCACAAGACGTAGGTGAAGTGAACGGGGAATCAATTTCCGCTCAGGATTTTCAAGCATTGGTAGAAGAATATACAGAAGTCATCAAGTTCTCCAGTGGCAACAGTGCATTGAGCGATGAGCAGACAAACCAAATCAAAGATGAAGTATGGAGAACATACGTCAATAATAAGCTGATTGAAAAGGAAGCAAAGAAACTCGGTCTGGTTGTATCGAAGGCTGAGATTCAGGCTATCATTAATGCCGGTGTGCATCCGATGCTGCAACAGACTCCGTTCCGTAATCCTCAGACCGGTGCGTTTGATAAGGATATGTTGAAGAAGTTCTTGGTGGACTATTCAAAAATGAATAAGGCACAGATGCCTTCACAATATGCAGAATACTATGAATCCATGTACAAGTTCTGGTCTTTCCTCGAAAAGTCCCTTATCCAGGCACGTCTTCAGGAGAAGTATCAGGCTTTGATTACAAAATCTCTTTTCTCCAACCCGGTAGAAGCTCAGGACGCTTTTGATGCAAGAGTAGAGCAGTCAGACCTGCTGCTTGCTGCAGTTCCCTATTCTTCTATCGTTGACTCTACCATCGTTATCAAGGATTCCGATTTGAAAGCTGCATACGACAAGAAGAAAGAACAGTTCAAGCAATATGTGGAAACTCGCAATATCAAGTTCATTGATGTGCAAGTTACTGCAAGTGCAGAAGACAGAGCTGCTCTCCAGAAGGAAATGGAAGAATACACCGAACAACTTACTGCCAATCCTTCTGACTATACTACCTTCATCCGTTCTACCGGTTCCGAAGCTCCTTATACAGACTTGTTCTACACTACTAAGTCTCTGCCTGCTGATGTGACAGCCCGTTTGGACTCTGTTGCGGTGGGTGGTGTGTTCGGGCCTTATTATAACGTATCTGACAATACCCTCAACTCTTTCAAGAAATTGGCTACTGCTGCCATGCCGGACTCTATCGAGTTCCGTCAGATTCAGGTAGTTGCCGAAGATGCTGAAAAGACGAAGACTTTGGCCGACAGCATCTACAATGCTATTAAGGGTGGTGCCAGCTTTGCTGAAGTTGCGAAGAAGTACGGTCAGACCGGTGAGCCTACCTGGATTTCTTCTGCTAACTACGAAGGCGCACAGATTGACGGTGACAACTTGAAATACATTACCGCTGTCACAACTTTGGGACAGAACGAACTGACCAATCTGGCGTTGGGACAAGCAAATGTCATTTTGCAAGTAACCAACAAGAAGGCTGTCAAGGATAAATATAAGGTAGCCGTTATCAAGCGTCCGGTAGAATTCAGCAAGGAAACTTACAGCAAGGCATACAATGAGTTTAGCCAGTTCATCGCTGCAAACAATACTTTAGAGAAAATGATTGCCAATGCGGAAGATGCCGGTTACAAGTTGCTGGATAGAGCCGACTTGTACAGCTCTGAACATGGTATCGGTGGTATCAGAGGAACCAAAGATGCTTTGAAATGGGCGTTTGAGGCAAAAGCCGGTGAAGTTTCCGGTTTGTACGAATGTGGCGAGAGCGACCGTATGCTGGTAGTAGGTGTTGCAAGTATTGTTCCTGAAGGTTATCGCCCACTGGCTTTGGTAAAGGACCAGTTGAGAGCTGAAATTCTCCGTGACAAGAAAGCAGAGAAGATTATGGCTGATATGAAGGCTGCCAATGCAACTTCGTTCGAGCAGTACAAGAATATGGCAAATGCTGTTAGTGATTCTGTAAAGCACGTTACTTTCTCTGCTCCTGCCTATATCCCGGCATTGCGTAGCAGCGAACCTCTGGTAGGCGCATACGCTTCTATTGCCGAAGTGAACAAGCTGAGTGCTCCTATCAAGGGTAACGGTGGTGTATTCGTTCTGCAACCTTATGCAAAAGAGAAGCTGAACGAAACATTCAACAAGGAAACTGAAGAGGCTAACTTGGCTAACATGCATGCACGCATGGCAAGCCAGTTCATCAGTGACTTGTATCTGAAAGCCAACGTAAAAGACCAACGTTATTTATTCTTCTAAGAATAGAAAACCCATATTGAAAAGCCGTTCGGTACTCCCGGGCGGCTTTTTCATTCTCTGTACATTTCATTTTCTATACTCTCCGTTGTCTTTGTGCAACTTTATTCCTACCTTTGCATTCTTGAAAGAGTTTTGTTTTTAATGAAAAACGATATGCAGAAACGACCTCTATTGGGCTTGACGCTCTCTGAATTGCAGAATGTGGTGAAGAATCTGGGAATGCCCGGTTTCTCTGCCAAGCAGATAGCTTCCTGGCTGTATGACAAGAAGGTGACTTCTATAGACGAAATGAGCAATCTTTCGTTGAAGCATCGGGAATTGCTGAAAGAAATCTATGAGGTAGGTGCCGAAGCGCCGGTAGATGCCATGCGCTCTGTAGACGGTACGGTGAAATACTTGTACCGGGCAGGCGAGGGGCATTTCGTGGAAGCTGTCTATATACCCGACGAAGACAGGGCTACGCTTTGTGTCTCCTCGCAGGTGGGCTGTAAGATGAATTGCAAGTTCTGTATGACCGGCAAACAAGGTTTTACTGCCAATCTGACATCCAACCAGATTATTAATCAAATCAATTCGTTGCCCGAAAGGGACAAGCTTACCAATGTGGTAATGATGGGCATGGGTGAACCACTTGATAATCTGGACGAGGTATTGAAAGCGCTGGAAATAATGACCGCCTCTTATGGGTATGCGTGGAGTCCCAAGCGTGTTACACTTTCTTCTGTGGGATTGAAGAAGGGCTTGCAGCGTTTTATTGAGGAATCGGACTGCCATCTGGCTATCAGCCTTCATTCGCCGATACCTTTGCAACGCCGCGAACTGATGCCGGCAGAGAAGGCGTTCTCCATCACGGAGATTGTGGAATTGTTAAGAAACTATGATTTTAGCAAACAGCGCAGACTATCTTTTGAATATATTGTTTTCAAAGGAGTGAATGACTCGTTACCGTATGCAAAGGAACTTCTGAAGCTGCTACGCGGGCTGGACTGCCGGATTAACCTGATTCGTTTTCATGCCATACCTGGAGTGAATCTTGAAGGGGCTGATATGGAAACCATGACTGCGTTCCGTGATTATCTGACTTCGCACGGTCTGTTTACCACTATACGGTCATCGCGTGGAGAGGATATATTTGCCGCTTGTGGCATGTTGTCCACTGCCAAGCAGGAGGAGAATAAAGAAGAATTAATATAAATTATTAACTTAGGTAGGGAGGATATTACGCATTCTTCGTAGCTTTGTGAAAAACTAAAATGATAGAGATATGAGAAAGCACTTGTTTTATTTAAGTATGGTTCTCGTACTGACACTTTTTTCCGCTTGCGGTGGTGGTAAAAAGGGTGTGTTTACTCCGACCTCCAGTGGTCGTGCGTATGAAGTTCTGGTAGTGGTGGAGCCCGGCTTGTGGGAACGTCCTGCCGGTAGGGCGCTTTTCGATGTGCTTGATTCTGATGTTCCGGGGCTTCCCCAGTCAGAACGTTCATTCCGAATCATGTATACTGCCCCTTCCAATTATGATGCCACTTTAAAACTGATTCGCAATATCATTATTGTCGATGTGAACAAGGACCTCTATACCCAGCCTAAATTCAAGTATGCAAGGAATGTATATGCTGCTCCTCAGTCTATTCTCACTATTCAGGCACCGGACGAGGCTTCGTTCGAGAAATTTGTGGAGGAGAATAGGCAGGTAATCATCGATTTCTTTACCCATGCGGAAATGAATCGTCAGATTTCAGTATTGAAGGACAAGCATAGCGACTATATAGCAACGAAGGTGAAAAGCCAGTTCGATTGCGATGTATGGGTGCCGGGCGAACTGACATCTACCAAGGAGGGTGAGAACTTCTTCTGGGCAGGTACGAATGCAGCTACCGGCGACCAGAACTTTGTAATCTACTCTTATCCTTATACGGATAAGGATACGTTTACTAAAGAATATTTTGTTCATAAACGCGATTCCGTGATGAAGGTTAATATCCCTGGTGCCCGTGAAGGCATGTATATGTCGACGGATTCTCTGATGACCGATGTACGCCCCATCAGTGTGCAGGGAGACTATGCACTGGAGGCCCGCGGCTTGTGGCGCATAAAGGGTGACTTCATGGGCGGTCCGTTCGTATCGCATGTACGTTTGGACAAGGCCAATCAGCGTATTATCGTATCTGAAATATTTATTTATTCACCTGATAAAATGAAACGTAATCTGGTACGTCAGATGGAGGCTTCGCTCTATACCTTGAAACTGCCCGGCAGCAAGCAGGAAGGTGCGGAAATTCCGGTAGGCGTAACCTCAAAAGATACTACTAATAATAAGTAATAAAAATGGAAGACAACAAAATAAGAGTCGGCATTACACAAGGCGACATTAATGGTGTAGGGTATGAAGTGATTTTAAAGACGTTTGCAGACCCGGTGATGCTGGAATTGTGCACGCCGATTATCTACGGTTCGCCTAAAGTGGCAGCTTATCATCGTAAATCATTGGACTTGCCTACCAACTTCAGTATCGTCAACTCCGCCTCCGAAGCGGTTCCCAATCGCTTGAGTGTAGTGAACTGTACGGATGATGAAGTAAAGGTTGAGTTCTCTAAACCTGACGTTGAAGCTGGTAAAGCTGCACTTGGTGCACTGGAAAAAGCCATTGAGGAATATAAGGAGGGAATGATAGACGTGATTGTCACAGCTCCCATCAACAAGCATACCATCCAGTCGGAGGAGTTTGCCTTCCCCGGACATACGGAGTATATAGAGCAAAAATTGGGAGATGGCGAGAAGGCCCTTATGATTCTGATGAAAGATGACTTCCGGGTAGCATTGGTGACCGGACATATTCCCGTTAAAGAGATAGCCGGAAGCATCACCAAAGAACTGATACAAGAAAAACTGAAGATATTCAACCGCTCCTTGAAGCAGGATTTTGCTATCAGCGCACCGCGTATTGCAGTGCTTTCGCTGAATCCGCATGCAGGAGACGGCGGATTGCTGGGAACTGAAGAGCAGGAGATTATCATTCCGGCCATCAACGAAATGGCTGCTAAGGGTATGCTTTGCTATGGTCCTTATCCGGCAGACGGGTTTATGGGCTCAGATAACTTTACCCATTTTGATGGTATCCTGGCCATGTATCACGACCAGGGGCTGGCACCGTTCAAGGCATTGGCTATGGACGAGGGCGTGAACTATACTGCCGGCTTGCCGGTGATACGCACTTCGCCTGCTCATGGCACGGCCTACGATATTGTCGGGAAAGGAATCGCCTCTGAAGATTCATTCCGGCAGGCTATCTATGTGGCAATAGATGTGTTCCGTAACCGCCAGCGTGAGAAAGAGGCACATGCAAATCCGCTGCGCAAGCAATATTACGAGAAACGTGACGATAGCGACAAACTGAAACTCGATAGTGTAGAAGAAGATTTGTAGAATGACAAAAGCGGAAATACAACAAGTAAAATTACGTTTCGGCATTATCGGCAACAATGAAGCGCTGATGCGTGCCATTGATATCGCTATCCAGGTAGCGCCCACCGACTTGTCTGTACTGATTACCGGAGAGAGTGGTGTGGGAAAGGAGAGCTTTCCGCAGATAATACACCAGTACAGCCGGCGCAAGCATGGACAGTACATTGCCGTGAACTGTGGAGCCATTCCCGAAGGGACGATTGACTCGGAACTGTTCGGTCATGAGAAGGGCGCATTTACCGGGGCTATCGGCGAACGGAAGGGGTATTTCGGTGAGGCCAACGGCGGAACAATCTTCCTTGATGAAGTCGGCGAATTGCCTTTGCCTACCCAGGCACGCTTGTTGCGTGTGCTCGAGAGCGGTGAATTCATCAAAGTAGGTTCTTCTAAGGTGGAAAAGACCGATGTGCGTATTGTTGCCGCTACCAATGTAAACTTGACACAAGCCATTGCTGACGGACGTTTTCGTGAAGACTTGTATTACCGTTTGAACACAGTTCCTATTCAGGTCCCTCCATTGCGCGAACGCGGTGAAGACGTGGTGCTGCTGTTCCGAAAGTTTGCTTCGGACTTTGCAGAAAAGTACCGTATGCCTGCCATTCAGCTGACGGAAGACGGCAAGCAAGTGTTGCTGGGCTACTCATGGCCGGGTAATGTGCGCCAGTTGAAGAATATCACCGAGCAGATATCCATCATTGAGACCAATCGTGAAATCAATGCATCCATACTGAAGGGCTATCTGCCTGAGCAGAACAATATGCAGCGCCTGCCTGCCTTGTTTGGAGTGAAGGAGGACAAGAGCTTTGGGAGTGAACGGGAAATTCTCTACCAGGTTCTGTTTGATATGCGCCAGGATGTAACGGACTTGAAAAAGTTGGTGCATGAGATTATGGCTGAAAGGGGAACGGTAGCCAATCCGGCGGTTGCCACATCGGCCTACTATACGCCGGCTACTCCGGCGGTGGTACCTCCGGTAACATCCAGTGTTCCCACCATTATACATCCTTCGGTAAAGCCGGTTACTCCGGTGGACGATGATTTCCAGGATACGGAAGAATATGTGGAGGAGTCACTCTCCCTGGATGAAGTGGAGAAAGAAATGATACGTAAGGCGCTTGAAAAACATCACGGCAAGCGTAAGAGTGCGGCTCAGGATTTGAATATCTCTGAGCGTACGTTATACAGAAAGATAAAAGAATATGGATTGGATTAAAAAAGCGGCATTTGCTTCCTTGTTGGTAAGCTTGTTATTTCTGGTGAATTCATGTAGTATGAAGTTGGGACTTGCTCCGATAAGCTCTATCGACTATACAAAGGTAAAAACGATTTCCATTGCCGATTTCCAGAACCGGGCAGAGTATGTATATGCACCGCTGGCAACAGAATTTAACCAGAAAATGAAGGATATGTTCATTCAGCAGACTCGCCTGCAACTGGTGAATTCCGGAGGAGACCTGGAAATAGACGGAGAAATAACCGGCTACAATCAATATAATGAATCGGTGGATGCCAGCGGCTACTCTTCGAAGGTGAAGGTGACGCTGACTGTCAACGTGCGCTACACCAATAACACGAACCATGAGGAGGACTTTGAACAGCAGTTCTCGGCTTTCCAGACCTATGATTCCTCAAAATTGCTGACCGAAGTGCAGGACCAGCTGATAACCTTGATGGTGAAAGACATTGCCGAACAGATTTTCAATGCAACTGTAGCTAACTGGTAAACTCATGACGCCTACCCATTTGCAACAATGGATTCAGCATCCCGAGACGCTGAATAGGGATACTTTGTACGAGCTTCGCACATTGGTGGCACGCTATCCTTATTTCCAGTCGCTCCGTTTGCTCTATCTGAAAAACCTCTATCTACTGCACGACATCAACTTTGGCGCGGAGTTGCGCAAGGCTGTGTTGTATGTGGCAGACCGTCGTGTGCTGTTTTACTTTATAGAGGGTGACCGCTATACTTTGAAATCCCGGAAGGTCTCGTCGCTGTTTTCCGGCGATTTGGAGAAAGAGCCGAGTGTGGACCGTACCCTTTCCTTGATTGACGCATTTCTGGCTACTGTTCCCGAAGAGCATTCACAGCATACGGAGCTGGATTATGCGGTGGATTATACGGCCTATTTAATGCAGGAAGAACCCGGTGTGGATGCAGAAGATGAGTCGGAAGTGCCTAAACTGCGTGGGCATGAATTGATAGATGACTTTATCCAAAAGAGTGAGTCTTCGGATGCCTCGGATACGAGAAGGGAGTTTCTTGTAGAGAAGGAGGAAGAGACTGAAGAAGAGGAAGAACCCTCAGTATCGCCGGTAACGGAAGAGTTGGACGATAGCTGTTTTACGGAAACTTTAGCCAAAATCTATATAAAACAGCACCGATATGACAAGGCGCTTGAAATTATTAAAAAATTAAGTTTGAATTATCCAAAAAAAAATGCTTACTTTGCAGACCAAATCAGATTTTTGGAGAAATTGATTATTAACGCTAAATCAAAATAACAAAATGTATTTATTATTAGTTATCTTAATGCTGATTGCATCTGTGCTGATGTGCTTCATTGTATTGATTCAAAATTCTAAAGGAGGTGGTCTGGCATCAGGCTTTTCATCATCCAACCAAATTATGGGTGTGCGCAAGACTACGGACTTTTTGGAAAAAGCAACCTGGACTCTGGCAGCTGTCATGGTAGTCTTCAGTATTGTTTCTGCTTACACTATTCCTTCTTCCACAGGCAAGGGCGGTGATGTGATTCTGGAACAGGCGCAACAAGAAGAAAAAACTAATCCTTATAACATGCCCGTAGGTACAGAAGCTCCGCAATCGGAGGCCCCTGCAGCTACAACTCCGGCTGAAACTCCTGCTCCTGCAGCAGAAGCCCCTGCAGCAGAATAAGATAAGGATATTGCGGATGACTCCCGCTTGGAAAAATAAGAGAAAGGTTGATACTGAAAAGGTGTCAGCCTTTTTTCGTTTTGATGAAGTATTTATTTACCTTTGTCAGCAATTTATGCAATCTGATTAATAAATTGAAATCCAAATAGTACAATGACAGAACAACTCAAACTTAAATTGAATGATTCCAAGGCTACCCGTTGGGGGGCATTGGTGATTGTTGCCTTCACGATGATGGCAGCTTATTATGTAAACGACGTGGTAGCACCGTTGAAGACAATGTTGGAAACGGACTTGGCTTGGTCGAGTACCGATTTCGGATTCTTTACCGGTGGTTATAGTTTTCTGAATGTTTTTTTCCTGATGTTGATTTGGGGAGGATTAATCCTCGACCGCTTTGGTATCCGTTTCACCGGAAAGCTGGCAACTATCCTGATGGTAGGTGGTACAGCACTTGAATACTATGCAATGACGGGACTTGCCGGTGCCGACGCGACTTTATTCGGAATCAATGAAATATTTGGCTATAAAACGGGTGTGTTTGTTGCTTTTGCCGGTTATTCCATTTTTGGAGTAGGAGCGGAGGTCGCCGGTATTACAGTTTCCAAAATCATAGCCAAGTGGTTTAAGGGGAAAGAGCTTGCCACGGCTATGGGGGTACAAGTCGCTTTAGCACGTATCGGTTCGCAAGCCGGTTATGCCGTAGCCATTCCTTTGGCCCGCGCTTTCGGTATTTCCACACCGGTGTTGTTGGGTTTGGTTCTGTTGTTGGGCGGTATGATTGCTTTCTTCATCTTTGCAGTGATGGACAAGAAGCTGGACAAACAGATGGAAGCTGCTGCCATTGCTGCCGGTACGGAAGATGAGGAAGAGAAGTTCTCTTTTAAGGATGTGAAGAATATTCTGGTCAATCCCGGTTTCTGGCTGATAGCATTGCTGTGTGTATTGTTCTACTCTTGTGTATTCCCATTCCAGAAGTTTGCTTCCGAGTTGATGATTATCAAATACGGTATCAATGAGAATGTGGCCGGTACATTTGCCGGACTTCCGGCATTGGGAGCGCTGATTCTGACTCCGGTCTTTGGTGGTTTCATTGACAAGCGGGGCAAGTCCGCATCTATCATGCTGCTGGGCTCGGCCATGCTGATATGTGTGCATTTCATTTATGCTATTCCCGATATAAACTATTGGCTGGTAGCTATTGTGCTGATGATAATTTTGGGTATCGCTTTCTCGCTGGTACCTTCTGCCATGTGGCCGGCTGTGGCCAAGATATTCCCGGTAAGCCAGTTGGGTACGGCATACGCATTGATTTTCTTTATCCAGAATATCGGTCTTTGGGGTATTCCTACATTGATAGGGTGGGTGCTTGATGCCTATTGTATATCCGGCAAGAAACCAGATGGAACGAATATGTATGACTATACGGTGCCTATGTGCATTTTTACCGGTATTGCCTGCTTGTCCCTTATAGTGGCTCTACTGCTGAAGAAGGCAGACAAGAAGTATGGTTATAAGCTGGAAGAGCCTAATATTCAGAAATAATAGGAAAAGCGGATACCGTATGATGGAAATACCCGAAGGAAAAGTAAGTCTGTTGGACGCTGTTCCGGTCCGCTGTGGACATATAACAACCGAATGGGAAGGTGAGTGCGCCGTACTCGCCTACCCACGGTTTAAATACGAATGGATGCGTCGTTTTTTATTGCCGAAGGGGATGTCTCCTGACATCCATGTGAGGCTGGAAGAACACGGTACAGCTGTCTGGAATCTGATAGATGGACATCGTACCGTGCGCGAAATCATCTCTCTACTTGCCAGGCACTTTGGGGAGGAAGAGAATTATATTCCCCGGGTCACCGCCTACGTAATGCAGTTGCGTAAGGATGGATTTATCCAGTTGACAATCCGGAATTAGAATTCCTTTATTCCCTATCCACTTTTATCAATCCTCCCGTTGCCGTATCAAACAGCACTTTGATGGTAGAATTCTTGTTGAACAGTACCGGTGCGAGGTATTCTACGGTGCCGAATTGGGTAATGGGAAGTTGGTCGTCAAACAATTTCTTATTGTTATACATCAATGTCACTTGTGCCTTGCCCGGAAGGTTATAGGCTACACCGTCCACTTTCTTTTTGCCTTCCTCGGTGGCAGATACATCGGGACTTTTGAGGTCGGTGACGCTAATATAATACGGTTCACCGGCAAGGTCATTATTGGCCACCACTCCCAGCTTTCGGGAAAAACGGAAAGCCACTTCATCTTTCATCTCTTTAGGCGTCAGCCGGATGGTGAATGTCTTGGGTTCTTTCTTTATTTTGCCCGAGAACATTTCCGTCATAGCCGTTTCCTGCTGGTTCAGATTGTCAAGCATCAGCTTGAGTTGGGCGCCGTCCTTGGGCATATTGTCTGCTTCGCCGCGCAGGAGGGCATTCTTGCTTTCGCGGATGCTGTATATTTCCTTAGCCACCAGCTCGGCCATCTTGGCACTGGAGTTGGACATCAGTATTTCTTCCGTCAGAAAACTGCGTGGGTCAATGCTGCTTTCGGTGGCTTTGGCTTCGGGCGTCTTGGCAGCAGGCTTACCGCTGAACGGAATGTTGATGGAGCGGACAATTCCGTCTTCGGTAAGCTCCATAAGGGGTGCTACGGTCTTGTCTTTCATCTTCACGAAATAGACGTTGTCCTTATCCGGTACACCGGCTATGCGGGTTTCTATCTTATCCAGTGTCCAGAACTCCTCGGGTTCGGCAGACACGTTGTTGAGACGCAGATAGCGGTCGGCATATCTGCAAAATTCTCCGGGAGTGTAAGTATGTTTGGTGGCTTGCAATACGATTTCTATTTCTGTTTTGGGTAACATATAGGTCACTCCGTAGTCTTTGCCACGCATCACACCGGTGGTTACGTCTGTTTGCGCCAGGGCAGTGGTAGACAAGAACAGAGCTGAGAGCATCAATATATTCTTCTTCATAATGTACATTCGTTTAGACTGATTTAGCTAAGGGACAAAGTTAATGAAGTTATCTTTGCTAAATATTGCTTTATAAATTATTAACAGAGCTGACGAACTGTACGCAAACCGGCATGTCGACTACAATGTCCTGATGAGTATCTTCCAAGAGTCCGGTAACTTCGTTTCGTTTGTATACCTGAATGACATTGCTGTCGCGGCAGGCGGCAAGCAAGTATTTACCGTTGGGCGTGATGTTGAAGTTGCGGGGATGGATGCCGGTGGGCTGATAACCTACCTTTGCCAAGGTCCCATTTTCGGGATTCACGGCAAAGATGGCGATGCCGTCTTCTTTCAGACGGTTGCTGGCGTAGAGGTATTTCCCATCCGGACTGAGGTGGATGTCTGCACTTCCACGGGCGGCTACGGTGTCGGCTGTGATAGTCTGTATCTGTTCCAGGCAGCCGTCGTCGTAACTGAAGGCAATGACCTTACCGGACAGTTCGGTGATGAGATAGGCAAACTTCCCGTTAGGGCTGAATGTCAGATGGCGCGGGCCGGAATCTGCCTCAATGCCAACGGCTTCCAGAGAAGCATGAGGAATAGGGTCGTCGGGGTGCATCACAAAGCGCAGGATGCGGTCGGCACTGAAGTCGGTGGCGAAGATATACTTTCCGTCCGGTGAAAAGACCGTGCAATGGATGTGGGGAGTGGCTTGCCGTATGGCGTCGGGACCGGTGGCAGAGCCTTGAAAGAGCGTGTCTGCAGGAGCCAAAGTGCCGTCTTTCTGTAAAGGAAAGACGGACATGGTTCCACCGCTGTAGTTGGCAGTCAACACTTCCCGGCCATTGGTGGCCACGTAGCAGGGGTCGGCGCCGAAGGTGGGAACGGTGTTCAGCAGGCGCAGTTCTCCCGTTTCCCGGTCGAAGGCAAGGGAGCTGAGGGCTGCTGTGCTGTCGTTCATTTCACTGACGGCATAGACAAATTCGCCATCTTCCGAGGGGACGAGGTAGGAGGGATTGGGCAATGCCGCTGAACTGAGCGGAACGGCTGTTCCCGTCTCCTGATTAAAGCGGAAGGTATAGATACCCTTGCTTGAGCCATTCGTGTAAGTACCTATTAGCATGGCGAGTTCGTCCTGGTCACCGTTAGTGCCCTTTGGAGAAGAGCCACATGCTGTCAAACCTAATCCGAGCATACAGAAAAGAAGTGTTTTCATTAATTTAATGTGTTAATGTGCCAATATGCTAATGTGCTAATTGGCTGCGCTGTATATGCTGCATGGTCATTGGTACATTAGCATATTGGCACATTAGCACATTAAAATTTAACTTCGGCAATACTGACGCGGTCATCGTTCAGCACGATGCGGAGGTCGCTGGCGGTAGTGCCTTTGAACGGATAGGAAATCAGTTTGCCGTATTCGCTGACGGTGCCCGAATATACGGTGAGGAACTGTCCGCCACCGCCCGAGAGCTGGATTTCGAAGGTTGCCGGCAGGTTGTTGTCACGTGTAAAGGCAATGGCAACTTTATCTACCTTGGCTCCGTTCTTCAAGGCAAAGGTAATATAATCTCCCTTATTTCCTTGCCATGCGGTATTGATTTTTTCGTCGAGCACGTTTTCGGCATCCTCTGGGTTGGTGCTGGCACTCACACGCTTTGCTGGTTTTTGGGCTTCAATGGCTTTGGCACGGGTCTGGTAGTCTTCTACGGTCAGCGTTCCGTTCAGGCGGATGTCTTCGGAAGAGGCGCCGGCCATGAGCACGAAGTCGCCGGGTTCCACCACCCATTTCATGTCGGTGTCCAGAAGCTCCAGGTGCTTGCGGTCGATGGTGAAGGACAGCTCCTGGGCTTCGCCCGGTTCGAGGTGGATGCGCTGGAAGCCTGCAAGATTCTTTTCGTAGGTGGTGATGCTGCTCAGTACGTCGCGGATATAGAGCTGCACTACTTCATCTCCGGCACGTTTGCCGGTGTTGGTCACCTTCAGGTGGACGGTGGCAGACTCGTTCGGGGTGATGACTCGGGGAGTGATGTCGAGGTCGGAGTACTCGAAGGTGGTGTAGCTTAAGCCGTAACCGAAGGGGTACAGTGCTCCGTTGATGCGTGACATGTTGCCCGTGGGCCCCAGATTCTTACCGCCGTCTATCTGTGAAGAAGGCTTGCAGGGGAAGTTGAAGGGGATTTGCCCTACGGTCTTGGGGAAGGTCACTGTCAGCTTTCCACCAGGGTTGTAGTCGCCGAAGAGGATGTCGGCCAGGGCCATTCCGCCTTTGGAGCCGGGATACCAGGCTTCGAGGATGGCGGGGACGAACTTGTCTGCCCAGTTGATGGAGAGCGGGCGTCCGTTGATGAGTATCAGTACGACGGGCTTGCCCGTGGCTTGTATGGCTTGAAGCAGTTGCAACTGCCGGCCGGGCAGGTCGAGGCTGGTGCGCGATTTGTTTTCGCCGCAGGTGCGTTGTCCACCGCCCAATACTACGACGGCAACATCAGCTTGGCGGGCATTTTCTACGGCTTTGTCTATCTCGGCTTGCTCGTCGTCGGTCAGAGGATAGTCTATGATTTCACTTTCGGGCCAGTGGGCATCTACCAGGTCGCAGCCTTTGGTGTAGAGCACCTCTGCCTTGCCTTTTGTCTTTTCTTGAATGCCTTCCAGTACAGTGGTCACCTCTACGGCAAGGGGGCCGTAATGGGTCAGCGCGTAGCCTTCTTCGTTGGCATTGGGACCACAGACGGCAATCTTCTTGGTGGAGTTGATGTCTAAGGGCAACAGCTCACCGGCATTCTTCAGCAGAACGATGGACTCGCGGGATGCCTGCAAGGCGATGGCTTCGTTCTCTTCTTTTTCCACTTCACGGTCGGCACCGGCAAGGTCTGTCTGGTAGGGGGCATCGAACAGACCAATGAGGAACTTTACCCGGAGGATGTCGCGCACACGGTCGTTAATGACTTCTTCGCTCAGCCCGCCTTCCTTCACCAGTTCGCGGAGGGGAAGGACGAAGGAGTCGGGCGAGCGGAAGGTACAGCGTACGTTCAGCCCGGCTTCCACGCTTTGGCGGACGGCTTCTTTCATGTCTTTGGCGGTGCCGTGCTTGGTGTAGAGGTATTCTACGGCGTCACTGTCGGATACGACGTAGCCACGGAATCCCATTTCGCCACGCAGGCGGGTGGTGAGCCAGTAGTAGCTGCCCTGCACGGGGATGCCGTCGTAATCGTTGTACGAACTCATTACGCCCAGCATGCCAGCTTCCCGGATGACGCGTTTGAAGGGGTAGATGTGTATGTTTTCCACTTCGCGCGGCGACATTTGCGGGTCCACGCGTGCCATGCCTTCGCGGGCGCCTTTGTTGTTACTGTAAGCGGCAAAGTGCTTGCCGGTGGCGGCCACTTGGTGGTTGTGCTGCAAGCCGCGCACCATTTCGATGCCCAGTTCGGCTACGAGGTAGGGAGATTCGCCGTAAACTTCTTCGTAGCGTCCCCAGCGCTGGTCGCGTCCTACGTCGAGGATGGGGGCGTAGACGTTGGTGTAGCCCAGCATGCGGGCTTCGCGTCCGGTGATGAGTCCTACTTGGCGAATCAGTTCACGGTTCCAGGTATGTCCCAGTCCCAGTTGGGTGGGGAAGTTGGTGGCGCGGTAGCTTTCCACGCCGCGTATGCCTTCGTTGGTAAAGTCTACGGGGATGCCGAGACGGGTATCTTCCACAAAGAACCGTTGCACCTCGTTCAGTGCCCAGGCGTGGCGCGAGGCGGGCCAGACGTAGGCATTGTCCGAGGGAGGCAGCCCCCATTGCTGGAAGCCGTTCAGGTGTTCGTCGATGGCGCCGATACCGTCTTTCCAGAGCAGCTCTTTCCATTCGGGGGTGGGGAGGTCGTCTTTCAGTACGCGTTTGTAGCCGTAGAGGGTGACCATTTGGCAGGTCTTTTCGTCCAGCGTCATCTGTTGCAGCAGGTTTTCGATGCGTGCTTCGAGCGGGGCGGAGGGGTCTTCGTACACGTCTTTCACTCCGTTTTTGTTGAAGTCTATCCAACCTTTGCGGTACATTTCACTTTTCACCGGCTTGTAGGTTGCCGGTGTTTTGGCAGGCTTTTGTGCGCAGAGCAGTGTGCTTCCTCCAAGCAGCAGGGTTAGGGCAATAAGGTTCTTCATGATATGTTCTAAAAATCTCTTGGTTATTATTGTTTCTTTTGTTGACAAAAATACGGCTAATGTGTGAAATAAAGGGATAAAATAGTCCGAAGTATCGGCTTTTATTGTCCGAAGGGTCTTCCTCTTACTAAAAATATCCTCCAAGACGCTACCGGGGAATTCAAATCATTATTAGACGAAACATATCATTCACTTTTAAAAAGAAAGAACACTATAATAACCTGAAAAGTAGATGCAATCGCGGTGTATACAAGTATTACGGCTACATCTGTTAAACGAGGGTGTATTTATATAATAGGAATCTGTTGGCGGAATTGTTGCTTGTACGGAAGAACTTTCTTTTCAACCTTGGGATGTCTAAACCAAACCTTGGTTTAGACATCTCAAGGCTGGGTATGGAAAAACCAAAGTTTGGGATAGATTGCTTCCTTAATTCTTTCCGGTTTTTCAGTTAACTTCAGAGACTTTTTCCGTTAACTTCCCATCTCTTTTGTGCAAATATCCATTACAGAAGATAGATATTCCCTCTTGCAGGGGGTAATTCCGTCAACGGATACTGGCTTTGGTAGCTGTTTGAACATTGATGACAATGGGGTGCACATATTCTATGTATGGAAGATTATTGTTTTTATCACGAAAAGTCAGTATTAGCTAATATTTGTAAATATATGGTGATTGCTAATAAAAGAATATGTATCTTTGGGCCAAAGAAAGCGGTAGAGGATGAAAAATAAAGTAGCATTTATCCCTTTTTCACCCTCCCTACTTAGCAATGAGTTACGCAATCTTTTAAATTTCAGACCGTTACAAAGTCATGGGGTTGACTGGATTTGACAGCGGGCAGAAATGGTAAGTAAGCATGCAGTGCGTCGTTGATTTGCACTT